>Ga0210086_1001106_pt1 | contig 14343 bp, 11 predicted proteins | sample China_Galinas_PW_3_FD_184867 | JGI IMG/M metagenome (GOLD analysis project Ga0210086, IMG submission 184867) | Wetland microbial communities from San Francisco Bay, California, USA, that impact long-term carbon sequestration - China_Galinas_PWB_D2... | ecosystem: Environmental > Aquatic > Marine... | reverse complement strand
GTGCAGTGGCGAGAGGTCGACCCGGCGCGTCGCGTAGACATAGCTCAGGTCGGTCGACGGGCCCTTTCCGACCAGATCGACCCGGATCGTGTAGTGCACGGCTGGATCGGAATGCTTGATCCAGCGCTGGATGACCGCCTGGTGACCGTTCGCTTCTTCGGACTCGAGCTCCCACCCGTAGGCTGGCATGCGCTCGCGCAGGTAGCGCTGAACCTCCGCCAGTCGCTGCCCGCCGGTGTAGTAGAGGCGCGCGGCCCGGAAGCTCCCCTGGCTCCGCGACCAGCTGCGATTGGCATCCGTCAGCAAGCGAAAGCCTTCCGGGACCGGAACGTCCGCGAACTGCTCGACCGGCTGGATCAAGTCGCCGGCGTCCGACGGTGGGTGCTTGCCCGGAATCGAGCAACCCAAGAGCCCCAGACAGGCCGCGCCGGCAATCACGTGGAGCATCTTCATTGTCATAATCCTTTTGGTGATAGGAATTTGAACGCACTCACCAGGTCGGGGAAAGGGACCGCAAGGGTCGCGGGTAGCGACATGGCCGCGAGTTCTGACTGCATCCGGGTCCGGTCCGAGCTCGAAGCGCCGCGGGCTCGGCCCGGCTCGACCACTGGACAACCGATGCCATCGCTCTCCATCCCATGGCGCCCAACCGCAGGCGCCATCGCCCTGGTGGTCCGAACTCCGATCGAGTTGATCCCGAGTCCAGACCTGCTAGAACCACTCGGCCTCGGGGAGACCCCTTCCCCCGGCTCGCCAGGATCGATCATGACATCGACCTAGGCCGCGAACTGCGGACAAGGGCCCTACGAAGGTAGAGTGATCCCTCGGTTATGATAGCCGTCTGCCTCGCGCCTACGCCAGCAACTCCGACTCAAAGCTCACTCGACCCGCCGAACGCAACATGCTGACAACGACTTTCGCTTCCCTTCTGTTCCTGACCGCCCCGGCTGCGCCCGTGACTCCGGTTTCAGCGGTCGCGCCCGCCGCAATCGCCGTCCAGGGCAAGACCGACAAGCAGGCCCTGAGGAAGGAGCTTCACGAGCGCGAAGCGGTCCTCGACAAGACCGATGCGGACGGATGGTTCTCCTTGGCGTTGTGGGCGGACCGCAACGGGCTCGAACTGGACGCCAAACGGCTGTTTGGCAAGGTCATTCGCGCTGATCCCAATCACGCCAACGCCCGCAAGCGGCTCGGTTACGTCAAATACGACGGCAAGTGGGTCAAGAAGTCGCAGGTCGCCGCACTGGAGGAGAAGAAGCGCGCGGCCGAGTACAAGGCCAAGGGCTACGTCCAGCACGACGGCGAGTGGATCAAGAAGTCCGAGCTCGCGTACTTCAAGCGTGGCTACGTACGCCGAGAGGGGCAGTGGATCCGTGTCGCGGACCACAAGCAATACAAAGCCGACAAGGTCCCGCATCCGGCGAGCGGCGTATGGATCGCAAAGGCCGATCTCGACAAGGCGAAGCAGAATCTGTTTCCGGTCGAAGGCAAGTGGCTGTCCACGAAGGAAGCCAACGAAGTCCACGGCTCGTGGCTCAGCCCGTGGGTGCTGCGCGGCAAGGACGTCCAGATCGTGACCACCTACCCGTTCGAGAAGGCCGAACAGATCATGCTCGAGGCCGACACCGCGGTCGCCAAGATCCGCGGGGTCATCTTCGACCCGGTGCTTCCGCTGCCCAAGCGAATCATGCTGTTCGTGTTCGGCAACCAGGAGGACTACCGCCAGTTCGGGGTCGACAGCAGCACGACCGGGTTCTCGAGCTATGGCGCGTTCTTTGCCGACAACCATCCGAATCGTCCAACCGCGGTCTACTACGGCCAGAAGGACTGGGGGGCTTACTACCTGCGCCACGGCGTCGGACTGGCGATCTCCCATCAGTTGTTGAACTCGGACAAGATCAACGGAACGTCTTGGATCCACACGGCCGTTGGCTCCTACCTCGAGCGCTTTGCGACTCCCAAGACCGCCACGTGGTTCTCCAAGAAGTTCATGGGACGCGGGGGGCTCCAGGATCTCGACAAGTTCTGGGACAGGTTCCAGATCTCGCCCGACCTCTCGACGGATGCCGTCGAGCGCAACATCTACCAGGCCGGCTTCCTTCTGCTCTACGCGATCAAGGCAGGCGACCACAAGGTACAGAAGGCCTGGAACGAGATCCGCGAAGCGATCGAGTCGAAGCCGAGGCGACAGCCGAGGGCGCTCAAGAGCTTCGAGAAGGCACTGACCCGCTCCGAGCAGAAGATCCGCAACTACCTCGAGAAGACGGCCAGCCAGGGCTAGCCCTGGCGGACTGTTGACGCGACACCGGAACTCGCCCTCGGGTGCGTCTCCCGTGATCCCGGGTCAACGCCTTTCCACAGACAATCCACACGCGTTCGAAGCCGGCTTCGGCCCGGCGGGCGCCACGTGTCGCCGGATCTCGTGGTCATGATCCACGATAACGCGTGGACATCGTGCAGACAGACATTGGACCGACGGAGACGTTTCCACGAGGCATACGGCCGAGCGTTTTCGTGGCTGTGGAGGCGTGCGGGAAACCCGACGGGTTGTCCACCGTCGCGACCAGTGATTCCCGCACCATATGACTCGAGGGTATACGTGCAAGCCGTTGCACCATCGGAGCTTCGAGCGTCACCTACATCCGTCGTCCGCAAGCTGGGCGGCGGAATTGACTAGGGTGATGATTCACTACTTTGTACTATTGAGATTCATTTCTTACCGCCCGCTCTGCAAGCGTCTGCTCTCCTCGTTTGGAAGCACGCAAGGCACCGGCGTTCAGCAACTCAGAACAGCAGCGTCGTGCGATGAAGTTCCTGTGTGACAAGTCTCGCCTGGAGAATGCGATCGCGCCCTTGCTCCTCGCGATCCCGACCAAGGAATCTCCCAAGCCAAGCCTGAAGTGCCTCCATCTCACCGCGGATGCGGACACACTGTTCCTGCGAGCGAGCAACATGGAGGTCTCGATCGAGATCAGTCTCGATTCGGTCAAAGTCGATCAACCGGGAATCGGTCTCGTGCCTGCGAGGCGCTTCCATGCTCTGTTGCACGAGATCTCGGATCCAACCGTCGAAGTCGAGATCGACGAAGGCACGCTGCGGCTACCGACGTCCACCGGCAACTTCGAGTTCGTCACGGCCGATCCGAAGGACTTTCCCGAGCTCGAGTTCACCTCGAGCGGGGAACGCTTCGAGGTACCGATCGCAACGCTGTGCAGTCTCTACGGCTCGGTCGAGTTCGCGTGCGCGCGCGAGGCGACCAAGTATGCGATGAACGGTGTTCTGATGTCGGTCAAGGACGGCAAGTTGACGTTCGTTGCGACCGATGGTCGCAGACTCGCGTTGAACTCATCGGAGTTGGACTTGGGAAGCCTTGGCTCAGCCGACGAGGACGCGGCGCTTCAGGCGTTGCTTCCACACAAGTGCTTGGCCGCCGTCGTCCGATCGGTCGAAGACCTCGGCGACGAGAACATGACCGTCGCGGTAAGCGACGCCTCGGTCGGCTTCTCGGTTCCCGGTCGCAAGCTCAACGTGCAGCGCATCATCGGGAGCTTCCCCGACTACGAAGCCGTGATCCCGAAGGACCTGTCCAACAGCGTCGAGTTGAACAAGAGCCTGTTCGAATCGAACCTGCGTCGCACAGCGGTGTTGACCGAAGACATGAACCCCGCCGTCAAGATCACCTTCGAGGGCAACGAGGCGGTGTTCGAGAGCGAGGCTGCCGGTTTGGGGTCTGCCCAGACCAAGATGGATGTCGCGCTTTCCGGTCCCGGAGGCTCGATCACGTTCAATCCCAACTTCATCTTCGATGCAATGAAGTTGGCTCAGCACGATCCCGTCAACTTCCTGTTCGAAGATGCCAACGCGCCGGGCAAGTTCATTCTCGGCGAACAGTTCCTCTACATCGTCATGCCGATCACCGGCGTTTGAGGTGTTCAGGATGGTCCTTGATCAGAGATGACACCCGAACCGTCACGCGCAGGGGGGGACGACGCGAGTGGGCTCCCGGCGTCCCGCCGCCCCAGTGTCAGAGGCTCCGGTGTGGGAGGCCTCGGTGACCTCTCCCAGTCGCTCGGCAAGATCCTGCGGCGAACGCAGGTGCTCGAGGACACGGTCACCGAAGCAGTGGCCTCGGTCGGTGCCCGCCTGTGGCCTGGCATCGGCGTGGATGCGATCCGTGTGGTCTCGTTTCGCCGTGGTACGCTGCAACTCGAGTTGGACAGCCACGCCCGTGTTGCGGAGGCACGAGGCTTCTTGAGCGAGACGTTTCGAAACCTGTTGAACGAGCAGCTTCAGCAGGACAAGCCGCGCGTACAATCAGATTGTGCGCGCTTGGATCTCGAAGCTGGCCGGCGGCATTCCCGCGATACCCAGAGCTACGTGAGCCGGCTTAACTTCAGAGTGAAGGGAACGAGTTGACTCGGCTTCTCCGATTGCCGATCTGCACCCTTGGATCGGCGTCCGCCCGAAGTCAGCCGAGCACGATCGAAACCGATGACTAACGAAAACCCAAACGAACGCCCAAACCGCGCCGACGACGGCAGCCGGCAGTACAACGCGAGCTCGATCCAAGTCCTCGAGGGACTCGAGGCGGTGCGCAAGCGTCCCGCGATGTACATCGGCGACACCCAATCTCCGGGACTCCATCACCTGATCTGGGAAGTCGTCGACAACTCGGTCGATGAAGCCCTGCAGCGGCGCTGTGATCGCATCTTTGTCAAGATCCACAACGACGGTTCCGTCTCGGTGCTCGACAACGGTGCCGGGATCCCGACCGACACGCATCCGAAGCTGGGTGTGCCAGCGCTCGAAGTCATCCTCACGAAGCTGCACGCAGGTGGGAAGTTCGACAAGGGCAGCTACCAGGTGTCGGGTGGTCTGCATGGCGTCGGTGTCTCCGTCGTAAACGCGCTCTCGGAATGGCTCGAAGTCGAGGTCTATCGCGACGGGAAGATCTACCGTCAGACATTCGAGCGCGGCAACAAGGCCTCGGAGCTGAAGGTCCTGGGCGAAACCGACAAGCGGGGAACGCTGATCCGCTTTCACGCGGATCCCGAGGTGTTCGACACTACGGAGGTCGTGTGGCAGATCGTCCACAGGCGCATGCGCGAGCTCGCCTACCTGATGGGCTCGTTCGATCTCGAGATCACCGTCGAGGACGAGAGGACCGGTGCGAAAGACAAGCTGAAGTTCCCGAACGGGATCGTCGACTTCGTGACCGGTCTCAACCGCGGCAAGAACGTGCTTCACGATCAAGTGATCTTCGTGCAGAAGGACTACTACGAGGCCGAGCGCGATGGCACGTACGGCGTCGAGGTCGCGATGCAGTACAACGACGGCTACAACGAGAACATCCACTGCTTCGTCAACAACATCAACACGACCGAAGGTGGAACGCACCTGGTCGGGTTCAAGTCGGCTCTGACGAGGTCGCTCAATCACTTCGCCAAGAAGAACAACCTGATCAAGGACAAGGAGAAGGCCCCTGCGGGCGACGACCTTCGCGAAGGGCTGACGGCTGTGATCTCCGTCAAGGTCCCCGATCCACAGTTCGAGAGTCAGACGAAGATTCGGCTCGGCAACCGCGAGGTCGAGTCGATCGTGACCAATGTGGTCGGCGAGGGGTTGCGCTCGTTCTTCGAGGAGAATCCACGCGTTGGGAAGGCGATCTTCGAGAAGGCCCGGGAGGCTTCGCGAGCACGAGAGGCCGCGCGCAGGGCGCGCGAACAGGTCCGTCGCAAGTCCGCGATGGAGAGCTCTTCGCTGCCGCTCAAGCTCGCGGATTGCCACAAGGGCACACCCAGGTCCGAGGCCGAGCTGTTTCTGGTCGAGGGCGATTCGGCAGGCGGCTCGGCCATCACGGGCAGGGCGAGCTTTCAGGCGATCCTTCCGTTGCGCGGCAAGATCCTCAACGTCGAGAAAGCGCCGATCCACAAGGTCATGGACCATCGTGAGATCGAGGCCATCGTGTCCGCCGTGGGCACCGGCTTCGTTGGTGAGGAGTTCGACGAAGACAAGATCCGCTACTCGAAGATCATCATCATGACCGACGCGGACGTTGATGGCAGCCACATCCGAACGCTGTTGCTGACGTTCTTCTACCGGAAGATGCCGGAGTTGATTCGTCGCGGTCACATCTTCGTCGCGCAACCCCCGCTGTATCTCGTCGAGAAGGGCAAGCAGCAGCTTTACGTGCACAACGAGCGCGACCTCGCGATGACGCAGTTCGAGCTTGGACTGGGCGCCGTGCAAATCGTGATCGATGGCCGGGAGTTGTCGGGTGGAAAGCTTCGCGATGCCGTCGAGACCTTGCGCGGGATTCGTGACGAGGCCGAGAACATCAGCTCCAGAGGCAACTCCATTTCCATCTCCGAGCTTGTCAGGTTGCACGAGGAGTTTGGGCGGTGGCCGACGCATCGTCTCGTGTTGCGTCCTGGCGCAAGCCTTCCTGAGCTCACGGGCAAGGGCGGCATCACGAAGGGCCAAGACGCGACGGAGCTGTACGTGCTCGGGGGCGAGGACGAGCTCGACGAGATCGTCGCAGCTGCTCTGAAGGACCACCCTGACCTCGAGATCAGCTCTCACGGTACGAGCGACGAGGGCGCGGACCTGGTGATCGAGAGCCTGCACCTGTCGAAGAAGCTCAGGCAGAGGCTCCAGCACGCAAGCGAGCTCGGCCTTCCGCTCGAGCTGTTCGACCCTGAGACCACGGATCAGCAGTCGCTGGACACCGAGGGAGGGCGGATCCAGGTTCGGATCGGTCGCGAGACTACGGTGGTCGATTCGCTGAGCAAGGCTCTCAAGCTGGTCCTGACGGCGCCGCGCAAGGACATCGAGATCAAGCGGTTCAAGGGTCTCGGCGAGATGGAGGCGTCGCAGCTCTGGGAGTCGACGATGGATCCAGCGACCCGGATCCTCTACAAGGTCGAGCTTGCGGACGCGCAGGAGGCCGACGAGCTGTTCACGATCCTCATGGGATCGGTCGTGGAGCCACGGCGCGAGTTCATCGAGAAGCACGCCCTCGAAGTCAGCAATCTCGACGTGTGATCCTCAGAGGCCCCGCAATAGCGCATAAGCCATTGTAGATTACCGGGTTAGATCGAATAGTTGGACTCAAGTCGGCTGCTGCGAAAGCCGATAGGCTGGCTATGAAGGGGCTCGAACGAATCAGTTCTGTACGACTGGCCGAGATCCTGTCGCAGAGCGATCTGATCCCGACCGACATGATCACCGAGGCGCTGTACGAGCAGGACAGCTCGGGGATCCCCTTCGTGGAGGTTCTCGTCGACAGCGAGCAGGTCGATGAATGGGAGATCGCGAAGGTGGTCGTCCAGCACTTCCAACTGCCGTTCGTCGATACCGAAACCGTCGACATCAGCCGGGACGCCGTCGGCTGTCTGACGGAGGACTTCCTGTTCCAACATCGCCTGCTTCCTGTGGACTTGTTCGGCAACGTGATGACGATCGCGATGCCGATCATGACGCCATACAAGGTCCTGGCCGAAGCCCAGGACATGAGCAAGAAGGACGTGTTCCCGCTGGTCGGCTTGCAGTCGACCAACCTGGCGATTCTCAAGCACCTGTTTCCGAATCGCCCAGAAGAAGTGCGCCGGCCCAAGCGGAAGAGGGCCGCTGCCGACCGGAGTGGCTCCGGCTCGCGCGACAGTTCGTGGATGAACATCTTCGACATGGGTGACCAGGAGGTCCTCAAGGACCTGAACGGGTAGCCCCGCCCCACGCTGACGCCGAAGCGCTTCATCAACAGCCTGCCAGCCGTCCGTCGACGGTGCCAGTCCGTGGAGGAACCGGGCCTTCGGTCCTGCTTCGCGTCGAAAACGGCCACCCAAGCTTGCGGATCCCGGTGGGACAGGAAAGATGGGTGCGTCGTTCGTGCGTCATGGAGGGCCCTTAGCTCAACTGGTTAGAGCATCCGGCTCATACCCGGCTGGTTGCAGGTTCGAGTCCTGCAGGGCCCACCGACGCGCAGAAACGGGGCCCAAAGGGCTGACAGGAGACGCGCGAGTCGCTAGAATCTTCGCCTCGTTTTCCAGACTTGCATTCCCGAGCGTGTCGAGGTCGGTTTCCGGAGGCCGGTCCGACGCCGGGCAGATCGAAACGGAGTGGGGCATGCGGACAGCATCCTCGAAGAGTTCCAAGACCGTGAAGCGCCAGAAGGCCAACCCGTACGCGAAGACGAGCCCACTCGACTTGGGCTTCGAGGAGGAGATGATCGCACCGCCGGTCAAGGGCCAGACCTATGGCCGGTGCGGCGGACGACCGCTCAAGAGTCCGCTCGAGCAGCGCCTGTGCCAGCGGCTGTCGCAGGCCGGCGTGGCACATTCGCACGCGCCACGCCGCTACGAGGTCGAGATCGAGGGAGGAAGACTCGCTGCATACTCGCCGGGTCTCGTGCTTCGAGGCCGCGGCCGCGAAGGCAAGACATCGATCATCGATGCGGTCGCATTGTGGGACGAGACGACCGTGCAGAAGATCGATGCGTTTCGCCGTCACTACTCAGCAGAGTTCTACACCATTCTCGTTGCGCCGAGCGACATCGTGGCCAAGCTGCCCGAGTCGAGTTACGACGAGATACTGCTTCCGGGGGAAATCGATGCGCTCGTCGCGCGGCTCTCGGAGTGAGTGCTCGGAGTGAGTCGCCGAGGCGATTTCGCTGCCGCGGTGTGCGTGCGCGCGAACTTGGTTCGGATTGTCAGCCCTCGTGCCGATCAAGAAGTCGGCGACGAGGCTTTTTTTTGGATAGGGGATCCCGAGAACCTTCAGCACGAATCGCAAGCTAGCCAATGCCCGACACAGTAACTTCGACGTCACTTGCCCAGCTTGCCCGAGAAGGCCGCGACGAAGAACTCGAGAAGGTCTGGCTGGACGAGATCAGCTCGCCCGGCAAGTTGGAACCTTACTTCGACACCTTCGACGCTTTGCTCGAGCGCAAGAATCAGGAGCTCATCGGCATACTCGCCGGCATGCTCGCCGAATCGCTCGAGTCAGCGGGTCGCCAGGACGCGGTCCTCGAGTTGCTCGAACATCTCGCAGATGCCGGCGTCGAGCAGTTCTCGGGCGTGGACATCGGCAAGACCATCGAGGCCGCCTACGGCGACCAGGCCTGGTTCGGGTTCGTGATCGGCAAGCTCGGTGTGGCTGTCGAAGCGATGCGCTGGGACTCGTTCCTGGAGTTCCGCAAGCTCTGCAGCTACCTGCCCGGAGCCGTGGTGTTTCACCGCTCGGGCTGGGGCGAAGGAGTCGTCGAGGAACTGGACGAGGAAGAAGACGAGGTCTCGATCAGCTTCGCGACCGGTACGCACCGCCAGCTTCCGTGGCAGACCGTAGTCGACACGATGAACGCGTTGCCGGCATGGGACCTGCGCTCGATGAAGATGACCGACGAAGAAGGGTTGACGAAGCTGATCAAGGAACAGCCTGGAGAGGTCATTCGCCGGGCCCTCAAGGTCTACCGCGGGAAGGCCACCTCGACCCAGATCAAGGATCTGCTGTACGACAAGATCGTTCCCGGGCGCTCGTGGACGACGTGGTGGAAGAAGGCCAAGACAGCGGCTGTCGAGGACCCGTTGGTTCATGTCGAGGGGAGCTCGGCCCGACCTGTGTTTACGCTGCGCAAGCGCGCGTTGACGCTCGACGAGGAAGCGCGCTGGGAGCTACGTCACGAGGCGAGCACCCAGGCGTTCATCCAGGGGATGCGGTCCTACCTCGAGCGGTGCACGCGCGACGAAGATCGCGAACGCATCATCGCCTTCGCCGTCGAGCGGTTGAAAGGCAAGATCACGCCGGATGCGCCCAACGTCTCGATGGACATGGTCGAAGCGTCGGTCTTCTTGGAGCAACTCGGCGCCGAGGAAGCCGAGACGACGAACAAGATCTTGACCAGGTTCCTCGGCTGCGGTCCCGACGAGTCGCCGAATCTCAGCGAGATCCATCGGCTCGAGGATGCCGAGACGCAGCGGTTCATCGTGACCCGACTTCCCGAGCTGCTCGGCGCCAACGGCCCGAAGTTCCTCGCGACACAGTTGCCCTCGATTCCCGACGACTGCCTCGAGGAGCTGTTGGAGCTGCTCAAGCAGAGCGACTGCACGGAAGAGCTCTTGGCGACGTACCGCCTCGTGGCCGCATTCCCGAACAAGCACCCGGCCCTGATCTTCTTCCTAACCAAGTCATGGGCGGAAGGCGCGTTCGACAAGACCGAGGAGCCGATCGATCCGGCGATGGCACTCCGCGTCATCATCCACGTGCTTCGCGTCGTGCTCGAGCTGCCCAAGGGCGCGACGAATCGCACCAAGCTGCTCAATCGGATCGTCACGCTCCTGACCGGCAAGCGAGCGCTTCTGGCCGAAATGCTCGAGGTCTCCGATCGCCGCACGGTCGACTCGGTGCGGCAAATCGGAAGCCGTGTCGGTGAGGAGTATCCACCGCGGGTCCAAGAGGTCGTCGAACGGATCGCACACGCACGGTTCCCCGAGATCTATCAGGTCCGGGAGATTCCGTTCTGGGAAGACATGGACGTGATCTACACGACGCAGGCGGGCCTCGATGCCCGCGAAGCCGAGTTCGTCGAGCTCCGCGACGTCAAGATCCCGGCCAACAGCAAGGCGATCGGAGCCGCGGCCTCGCTCGGGGACCTATCCGAAAACGCGGAATGGGAAGCGGCGATGGAAGAGCAGCGCGTTCTGACCGGCCGCGCCGCCCAAATGGAAGACGAGCTCCGCCGAGTTCGCCTGATCGAACAGCAGACGCTCCCTGACGGAGTCGTGGCTCCGGGCACCCGTGTCAGCTACCTCGACCTGGACACCGGCGAGGAAGAGACGATTCGAATTCTCGGGCCTTGGGACGGCGTCCACGGCAACGACGTCATTTCGTATCGTGCCCCGCTGGCGTCGCACCTGCTCGGCACGCAGGTCGAAGACGAAACCACGATCGTGCTGCCGACCGGCGAGCGCAAGGTCCGCATCCTGCGCATCGAGGCGGCGTTCTAGGCTGGTCTAGATGTAGCGGGGCACGCCCGATCGCGGCGGGATCTCGCGTGAAGCACTGGGATCGTGCGGTCGGCCCGGTGCCCGTGCCCGCCTCGTGCTCGTCCAATGGGCACAGCCTCTGTTTGCACACGGGAACACGGGAACACGGGACCGGGACCGGAGCCGGGGCGAGGGAAGCCGTCGGTGAGCAACCGCGCCCAGGACCTTGCGTCAGAACTGCAGTCCGACTCCGGCCATCCAGCCGGTGACCCTGAGATCGGCCGTGAACAGCTGATTGTTCTGGTCGCCGTCGGCATCCATGATCAGGTTACGGATCCCCCCGAACAGATGCAGGTTCGCCGTCGGGTGGAACCGCACGAGCGCTTCGATGTCGTAGAGGCTGCCGTTTGCTTGTTCGAGGTTGGCCTGGATGCCACCCAGATCCACGACGGCCGAAACCGGCCCGAAGTTGGCTTCGGCCTGGAGAAACAGCAGCGGGACCGGCGTCTGACCCTTGACCTCTTGCGAGATTCCGGTCGCGGACGGGATGAACGACATGTCGAGGTAGTCGACCGCAAGCCCGGGCGAGACTCGGACCACACCGACATTGAGGATGTCGAAGCTGACTGCGCCCTTGAACACCGTCAGGTCGGTATCGGTATTGACGGCGGTGTTCGCCGGGATGTCTCCGAAGGCATCCTTGAGGAGGCCTTGCGCGTTCTGGTTGAAGGTGAATCCCGACGCCGTGAACGCAAGGACGGCCGCCGCTCCTTGGACTCGTACGTATGGCGTGCCCTTTCCATCCTTGATTCCGAGCGAGTCTTCGATGTCGATGCTGCCCGTGGGCGGACCGCCCGTCGAAGGTCCGAGACCGAGATCACCCGACACGGCAAACTTGCCGTAGCCGACGTCCGCTCCGAGCTTCAGACCGCTACAGGCTTCGAGCGCGAACAGCGCAAGCGCAAGGCATGAAAGACGCAGGACACGCGCAGAGCGCCGGGGTTTCAACATGCTTTCCTCATACGGCGTGGTGCGGGATGCAGCGATGGCAACGCTCCTTTGTCCATGTTTCGGCCGGTGCCTCCGCAGGCCTTTAGGGCGTGTGCGTGCGACCGTAACGAGCCACGCGAGCCGTGCGTGCGAGGTCGGATCAAGACCGCTCGTAGCGGCGGAGGAACTGGTCGAATTCGTCGCGTGTGTTGCAGTTCCAGACGGTCGCGGGATCGTCGACGAGGACTTCCCGTACGGCTTGTGCGCGCATCAGGTCGCGCAGGCTTCCCTGACCCGTCGCGAGGCGTTCGATCTCGCGATCGAAGGTCCGCGGGAGATAGACCGGATGACCCCGACGTCCCTCGAAACGGGGCACCGAGATGCTGTCGGGTTCGGCGATGAGTGAGCGGGCGGTGTCGACGGTGACGAACGGGTGGTCGACGGCCCACAACAGCCACCCGTGCGAGTCGCTCGTGTGTCGGATCCCGTGGAGGATCGTGCCGATCGGTCCACGTTGGCGGAGCGGTTCGGGAACGGCGATGGCCCGGTGGTTTGGAAGGTGTTCGACATCGACCGACTCGAGGAGCAAATCGGGCACGAGTAGCACCGTTCGGTCACAGCCGGCCGCCAGGCAGACGCGTCGGATCCGCCGCCACACGGGTTCGCCGTCGATCTCGAGCAGGGCCTTCGGCGTTCCCATCCGCGTCGAGTCGCCGCCGGCCAGGATCAGAGCGCTGATCTGCGGCGATTCGCTCATGTCACGTGTCTCGTCGTTTGAGTTCGAACTCGATGGTCTTGTCGGGCCCACGCAGCACGAGGTGAGTCAGGTGCGCGTCGGGAGATACGCGCAGCGACGCTTCGAGCTCGGCGTCGGGCTTCGACAAGTCGAAGTCGGCGACCGAGACTCGGGCATGCTCGAGCAAGACCTCGTTTTCCCTGGGCACGACAACGGCATGTGCGAGCCTGTTCGAGGCGAACGCTGCCGACAACACTACCTGGTCAGCATCGGCTGCGGGCCGGCGAATCACGACCCGATAGCGCGGTCCGTCGGCGGTGACCTCGGCGCGCCATCCGGTCGGGCCGTCGGCCGAGGTGGGTTCGAGGTCGTACACTCCAGGCACGGCGTCGAACGAAGGCAGCGTGTGCACGAGGCCGGGCGCGACACCGTGGAGGAACAGATACAGAAACACGATCAGAGGCACCCACGCGATCCCCGTGACGAGGTTGCCCATCGAGTCGAGCGAGACCCATTGCCATGCCTCGCGCCAGCGACGGACGAGGTTGACGCACGCCACCGCGAGCAGAACGAGCCAGTAGTAGCCCTTGCCGACCGGTACGAACAGGATGGCGAGAATCGACAGGAAGATCAGCCACGGCTCGAGCCGGTTCAGCAGGTCCTGGAGTCGCGATCGTTGCTCCGGTTTGGCCATGAGTCGTGGTTGGGCGGACTACGCTTGGCGAAGATCAGCTATCGTAAACACCGGTCGCACGCAGTGGCGAGCCCGGAACTCGTCGGCATCACTGTCCTGTCGGTCGACCATTGTGAGGACCACAACGGGCTCGGCCCCGATCTCGCGGACAGCATCGATCGCGACCTGGCTGCTCGCACCGGTCGTCAGCGTGTCCTCGACGATCGCGACCTTCTGTCCGGGTTCGAGCGTGCCTTCGATACGTGAGCCGGTTCCGTGGCCCTTCGGCTGTTTGCGCACGAGGAACGCGGACAGCGGGCGACCGGTCAGATGCGAAAGGCTGCACACGCCGGCGGCAATCGGGTCGGCACCGAGAGTCAGTCCCCCGATGGCAGTAACCTCGGGGAATTCGTCGAGTTCGTCGAGCAAGACCAGCGACAGCAGGAACAGGCCCTCGGGATGAAGCGTGATCTGCTTGCCGTTGACGTAGAAATCGGATCTCTTGCCCGAGGACAACACGATGTCGATTCCGTCGCGGTAGGCCAGTTCCTTCACGAGTGCGCGGAGGCGCTCGCGCGCATCCTGAGCGGAGAGTTCGACCTGAATCGTGGTCATCGCTGATCTCAACGAAGAAGGGTCGGAATCGGGAGCTCGAGCATCGTCTTGAGTCCTGCCGGGCCGCGCACGACGCGCGGGATGCCGTTGACGAGCATCGCAGCGGTCGCGAAGTCACCATGGGTCCCACCGGGGATCTGCAACGTCAGATCTGGGTTGCCCTCGATCACGATCTCGTCGATCGGGTTCTCGGCGCCGATGTACATGCGCAGGTCCATTTCGACTCTGATCTGTCCGTCTTGCTTGCCGAAGCCCGTATTGTGAATGCCCGCGACCTGCCCGGCGGTGATGTGCACGTAGTCGGTCTTGTGTTCGCCGTTCGCGAGGATCGGGTCCGTGTGCTGTTGAAT
>Ga0210086_1001105_pt1 | contig 14344 bp, 11 predicted proteins | sample China_Galinas_PW_3_FD_184867 | JGI IMG/M metagenome (GOLD analysis project Ga0210086, IMG submission 184867) | Wetland microbial communities from San Francisco Bay, California, USA, that impact long-term carbon sequestration - China_Galinas_PWB_D2... | ecosystem: Environmental > Aquatic > Marine... | reverse complement strand
CCCACCAGTGCCGTGACCTCCTCTTCCAGAAGCCCCTGGACGAACTCCTGGATCCGCCCACGAGCCAGCTCCTCCAGGTTCTCCCAGATCCCTCTTGACCCAAACCTCTCTTCGGTGCTCTTCTCACCCATGGCGGCGTCTCCTTCTTCCCGAGCTTCATTGCCCGGGTGTCTTGGCCGACACGAAGGTTACGCCGCCTTTGGCCTATTTACACACCTTCTGAGGCTACCTCCCGCCAGCACCCAGGTGAACACCTCCTCGTGCGCCTCCAAGTCGATCAAGCGCCGGTTGCGCGAGATCGTCGAATGATCCGGTGTCGCCTCGGTCAGCGCGTAGCCCAGAAACTCCCGCAGCGTGATCGAATCCGCCACCCGCCAGGCGATCCCCCGCTCGGAGTCGATCCCCTCGAAGTACCCGATCAAGAGCAGCCGGAAATACACCGCCGGAGCCAGCGACGGCCTGCCCATCCGCTCGGCGTAGAACTTCGCGCACACCGCCTCCACGTGCCCATCGAAGCCGTGCCGTCCCAGGATCTCGTTGAGCCGCTGGTAGAACGGGTGACCCGGGCCCGAAACCACACGCTCGGCTTCGATCCACAGCGTCCCTTGCCGCGCCCTCTTGCGCCGTCCCATTGCCATGTCCGTGCCTCCTCGATCGGTGGACATAGATTATCGCGCGAACGCTGTAAGCTCAAGCGACGCAGAGACTTTCACCACGGGCTGCTAGCGTGATCGAGTTGCACGCTTGGTAAATTTGATCTGATGCCACCGAAATGTCGGAGAGAACTAGGTTCGTATGGCCGCAGGGCGGACAAGACCCCGTCGTGAAAGCCCTGTCGAGACCAATGCCCGTGTCGGTATCATTCCAGGCGACGACGCGGTAGTGGTAGTCCGTATCGCATTCCAGGCCTTGGAGCTGCTTGCTCGGCCATTGAAGGAAAAGAGCCGTGCTGCCGATCGCGACTGGCGGAGTCAACTGGCTGTAGAGGATCTCCTCCCCCCATTCGAAGTAAGCGGACGTCGGAGAACCATTGGGTCTCACCTGCGACCTGAGGACCGCTGAATTGCTCGTGATCCCGTTCGCAGGCTGCGTGTAGACCTCGGGAGCGAGAGCTGTTCCTCCACAAACGTTTGCAGGCACCGCAACATACTCAGAGTTGGAGAATCTCTTCTTCGTTCCGTCATTCGGGTCAGTCGCAATCATGAAGATCTCGTGGACCTGTTCCTGCATCACTCCCACCGTCACCTCGTAGCTGTACCCGACGATGTCTGTGTTGATTGAGCCGCCGGCGTCCAGGCTTCGCTGCCCAAGGACGCGATAACGATAGACGTTGTCTGCTCCACTCGAGGCGGTCCAACTGATTGGAATTGCCGGCTCTGATCCCAGACAGAAAGGGGTCCCGGAAGTCAAGCTGAACTTGCCTGGCAACTCGGTCTCCCCGCAGAGTCCTGGAGGTGGAAGGATATCGAGCGAGAACTGAGCGTTCGTCGTACCAACCACGTTCTCAGCCGTAAGAACGTAGGCGTGAGGCACGCCGGGAGTGAGATCCTGCGAATCGAGAAAGCTCGTACCTTGCAGCCCGGTTACGAGTCGGCCGGTGCCTCCGGAAGCAGCAAAGCGCTCTAGCGAATAGCTCGTCGCTCCGGCGGATGCTGACCAATGCACCTCCACTGCGAGGCTTCCCTCGAGACAGTAAGCAGGTTCCAGCCAAGCTATGAATGGGCCCGGCCGCTCTTGGGAGTTCCCAGCGCCTAGGCATTCTTCGTCCACGACATATGCGGTGACTATGTTCGACGATGTTGAGTCGAAGTGATTGTGGGCGTCGATAGTGAACTCATAAGCCTGGCCGTACTCCAGGTTTTGAGTCACGAGATGAGCGAACCCATCTACACTACTGTCTACCTCCGCTGTATAGCCTCCGTCGAGCCGGTTGACCGTGTAGGAGGAGAATGCGTTCTCGGCGGGGGTCCACCTCAGCAAGAGTGCAGGTGAAGTCCCGCTGCAGGTCTGTCGCTCGAACCAAGCGAGGACAGGCCCTGGTGGGATCCCGAGTGCGGCAGGACTGGCCGCCACCGGCCCTCGCCCGGCCTCAGGTCGGCCGGCCGGTTTGGGCGGAACTCCAGCCCATGCAACCCGAGCCGTGCATGTTGCCACCATGAGTGCGACTAGGACTGCGGCAGTACTTCTGAATCTTCGCATAATCCAATGGTCTTTTGCGCGCTGGACGATACAGGCTGCGCAAGACGATGTCAACTATCCAATCGGGTAGCACCAAGTATTGCGATAAGCAGATGCATTTCATGGCTTGCGATCTTGCGGGAATCCATGATAGCGTCCGAATCTGAGACCAACGCTCGCCCCTGGCCGAGGGAGGAGAAGGTCGATGATCCTGAGAGAGAAGCTGCTCCTCATCCTAGCCGCCGGATTCCTGTCCACCCAGGCGGCGTGGGCCGTGCCTTCCACTCCTACCAACCCGACCCCTGGATCAACGAGCGGTCCAGGGCCGGTGCTCGGGAGCTCTACCGTCAGCCTGGATTGGAGCTCCTCGATCGGTGCGACTTACTATGACCTTGGGGTTCGGGACATTGCGTCAGGCCAACTCGTGGTGAATACCCAGACCATCAGCAGCTCCTATACGGCAAGCCTGAGCGCCGGAAGGCAGTATCGGTGGAACGTTGCCGCCTGCGATAGCTCTGGCTGCTCCTCGTATACCAGCCCGCTCTACTTCCAGACGCCAGGCTCCAAGCCACCCACTCCCACGGGGGGCAGCCCTGGCTCCACCAGCAGCCCCGGGCCTACCCTGAGCGGCACCACCGTCACCCTGACCTGGAACCCGTCCTCCGGAGCCACCTACTATGACCTGGGTGTGCGGGACCAGAGCACCGGTCAGTTCGCCGTCGAAGCACAGCCAGGGACCAACTCCTACACGGTCTCCCTCAGCGCAGGGAAGCCCTACAAGTGGGACGTGGCCGCCTGCAACAGTGCCGGCTGCTCGAACTACTCCACCGATCTCTACTTCCAGACGCCGGGATCGAGTTCCAAGCCGCCCACGCCGACGGGTGGCAGCCCCGGCGCCACCAGCAGCCCCGGGCCGACCTTGAGCGGCACCACCGTCACCCTGACCTGGAACCCGTCCTCCGGAGCCACCTACTACGACCTGGGTGTGCGGGACCAGAGCACCGGTCAGTTCGCCGTCGAAGCACAGCCAGGGACCAACTCCTACACGGTCTCCCTCAGCGCAGGGAAGCCCTACAAGTGGGACGTGGCCGCCTGCAACAGTGCCGGCTGCTCGAACTACTCCACCGATCTCTACTTCCAGACGCCGGGATCGAGCGATGGCCCGCCCAATGCACCGCCTCCTGCTCCCTTGCCTAGCTCGCCGGGCTCGGGCGCACCACCTGGAACGACCATTTCAGACTTGACTCCAACACTCCGATGGCAGCCTGTGCCGGGGGTAGATTATTATCATGTTATCGTTAGTCAGAACCGAGCAGAATCTTGGGAGTTAGTATTCGATTCCGCAGCTCAGGGAGGAGAAATCCGCGGCAGTTCCCTGACCCTGCCTGTCGGAGTCCTAAGAACCGGCGAAGAGTACCGCTGGTACCTGCGGGCCCGCAATGCAGCCGGTTGGGGGAGTTTTTCCAGCTACCTGTACTTCACAGGTCCTAAGGAGAGCGAAGAATGCCTGTCGGTAACGCCAATGGTGAACATCCCCAATGCAGGGAGCGTAGTCATCGATTCCTCTCCAAACTGTCCCGGAGGTTACACCCGCGGAACCTCTATTCCGATACGGGCGGTCTCGCAGGGTGGCTTCGTATTCGCCACTTGGTTTGTCACAGGAGGGACCCTGGCTGACCCTTCGGCGCCGAGCACCACATTGACGATTGAAACCGAAAGTAACGTTCTAGCCAACTTCAGCTCGGTTCAAAGCCCACCGATCGCCCGGTTCGCAGTCGATCCAAGAAAACCGCGTGCAGGTGAGCCAGTGAAGTTCACCGACCTATCCGGAGACTACCCAACCTCCTGGGCATGGGACTTCGACGGAAATGGTTCCATCGACTCGACACAGCAGCATCCGGTTCATACTTTTGCCGAGGCGAGAACCTACCAGGTGGTGCTCAAGGTCCAGAGCCCAGGAGGACTCGCCACTGCAAGAACCTCAATCGAAGTCCTCGATCCCGCAGCAGACCTCGTGCTGATCGGCCCGAACGACCCTCACAGAACACTGCTGGAAGCAGATGGCAAGCTCATAGCCAATTCAGAACGACTCGCCGACCCAACTCTTGAGGACATGGAAGGAGCCTCCGCAGATGGTGTGACAGTCCTCATCGTTCGAGTCCGAAGCGATGTACCTGGAGAGGTTGACTTCCACCTTGACGCCAACCCGAACTATGACGGCATCCTCACAGAACTTGATGGAAGTGGTGCGAGCCAAAGCGTAACAGCTCAGCTGCATAGGACTAGTCGCGGCGACTACGTCGGCTTCGCCATCTACCATAGTCCAAGGGACTTCAACCTCGAAGGTGTGCACAGATCCAAATGTTCGCGGACGATAGGACTTGACGCCCGAGTCCGGCCTACGAAAGGTCGGTCGTTTACTGTCGGCGCAAGATCCATTCTGCTTGTTAGGCCTCCCGTCCTTCTGATCCACGGACTCCGCGGCGGAGCGGGAACAACATGGAACAACTTCAACCTTTACGAAACGGACCTCTGTAAACCGGAAAGAATCGACTACTCAGCAACAAATACAGGCTCGTTGGCCGACAACTATTTCGTGCCGTATGAAGGGATTCGGAACGCGCTTCAGTCCCGCCGAGATCTCGGGATAGCAGCCACTCAGGTGGACATCATTGGCCACAGTATGGGCGGTCTACTGGCGCGCCAGTGGATCGGCTCCAGCGGATCGAGGCGAAGAGAGAACTTCTACTCAGGAGATGTGCACAAGCTCATTACGCTCGATACACCGCACCTCGGCTCGCCGTGGGCAAGCCTGCTGGATAGCCCAGCTGAGCTCGTGTCCGATCTGCTAGAGGTCCTCTTCGAATGGAATACACTCGATGCAATAGCTGATTTGGCTGAGGGAAGTGCAGCCCTCAGAGCAATCCCTGGAACGGCAGTACCTTCGCATGCAGTCATAGGGACTGAGGTGGTCCGTACAGACCGCGAGTGCGCCGATGTAGTGAAAGGCGGAAATCTTGCCTTCAGGTTACTTGATTTTGTAATCTTTGATGGTGAACCAAACGATGGCATCGTTGGCACAACCAGCCAACTGGGTGGATTACGCGATCCTCGCCAATACTCTGCTGAGTCGGGATGGGAAAGCATTCACACGTGCAACACTCAGGGGGGTCCGCAATATCGTGCTGCTGTGGTTGACCTACTTAATGCCGATCCGAGCGGAGTAAGGTTCGGCTGGTTCCCTCCAGTCGCATCCCAAATCCGGAAGGTTCGGACGTATTCTGCGGTCCTTCCCCCTATTGGTGAGGTGCAGCGTGATGCACTACAGATAAGCGGCCTCGACGCCGGTGCGCAAGTGGTGCCTGGCGAAACCCTCCCGCTGACCGTGTCTGTCCCTGCTGGTGAGAACTTGGAGAAGGTTCTGATTCTAGGCCCGGGCATTGTAGAAGAGGATCGCCAGCCGCCTTACAAACTCCTAGTGACAGTTCCGCGAGCCGCAAGCGGAAACCTCGATCTGCTGGCGGTGGCCAAGACCTCGTCCGGCGGCTTCCTATTGTCGCCACGGTTCCCCCTGTGGGTCAAGCCGACTGGGACCCTGATGACACTAAGGGTTGTACCGGGAGTGCTGCGGCTTGGCGTTGGAGAGAGCCGTGCACTTCAGACTACAGGGACATTTGCTTCGGGCACGTCGCTGGATCTCAGCGGCTCCGGATTCGGGGTAGACTATTTACCCTCTAATGCACTGGTGGCTTCAGTCAATAGCGCGGGTGTCATTACGGGCCGTAGCTCGGGTGTGGCCTCGATCACGGTTCACTACCGAGGGAAGCGTGAGCTAGTCCTTGTCGAGGTCGGTCGGGACTCACCCGTACCACCACCTGGACCCTTCCTTCGGTCAAAGGAGATCCCGCGCTTTGAGTTTAAGGTCCGCATCTCGTCCGGTGACGGCAAGGCCGTGTTAGGTAGGAAGGAGGAACCCTGCATTGCTGAGACACTTTGTGTCAGCGGCTCAGTTCCAGGCAGGTCTGAGGTGTTTCTGCGGATGGTTGGGCCTAAGCCGAATGGGTATATCTGGCCGACGCTCGTGAAATTCTCCACATCAAGCGTCGATATCTGGGTGAGGCAAACGGAGAGCGGCGAGTTGAAATACTATCACCTTGAAGGCGCAAAACCGAAGGGCGATGAGCTTCCTGGAATCTTTGATCGACTGGGATTCCGTGCGAACACGGTATCTTCGAATTCCCAAGAGGGTTTCGCTGAGACCAGCATACAGTACAGTTCAGGCCCGCCGACCGGCCCGTACTTCACGTCGTCTCATTTCCCCGACTTCCGCTTTAAGGTCCGCATCCGTCCAGGTACCGGCGAGGACCAAGCCGTAAGGAAAGAGGACCGGTGTATCGAGGAAACGCTGTGCCTAAGCGGGGCTATCCCTGGGCGAGCGGAGCTCTTCCTCCGAATCGTCGGCCCAAAGCCAAATGGGCATCTCTGGCCAACGCTCGTGAGGTTCTCTACCTCAGAAATTGAGGTCTGGGTGGAGCAGTTAAGTACGGGAAAGACACAATACTACCGCCTGCCACCTGCGACTACTGAGAATGGTGAGATCCCAGGGCTCTTCGATCGAACCGGTTTCCTGCCATGACAATCCATCGCTTCTTGCGGGCGCACTCTACTTCTTCACCAATTGTTTGCCTATTGTTTGCTTGGAGGTAGGTCCTGGCAATCTGCTGGCGGTCCCTCTACCACTTTCCAACTGTAGCCGTCCAATTCCCGCTACCGGTACGCCTGGATGGCAGCGGGTGAGGAGACTCTGCTGGCTCTTAGGGCGAGGACGAAGCACCTGCTCAGAGACGCGACGGCGATGAAGACGCCAACAGCGGCAAGGAAGAGAGCCTCAGACGTATCTGCCCGGGAGAAGAGGCTCAGTCTCGCCCATCTTCGACAGTGAATCGGCTCTTCATCCCCGACGTCTCAATGATCCGAACCCGTCCGAAAATCTCCACCTGGCTGTCAAGTCTTTTCGTCTATGCTGTCGGCGCCCTTGTCAGTGCCGGCATCCTTCTCGACCACAGATATGTACCCGGTGATCTCTCGCCGCAAGATGAGCAGCTCTTGGCGGTCCTCGGATTCACAGCGCTCCTTCTTCTCAGGGTGGGCTGGCTTCTGAGGTTCCGATGTTGGAGCTTCGATGGCTTTCGGCTGGCTCGGGGGCACCGCGAGAATCTCGAGCTTTCTTTCTCCGAGATCGACTGCCTCTATCCGGGTGTGCCGTGGCCTTCAACCAAGAAGCGCCCGAGCGCCACCAAGAACGACCTCATCCGGATTCGCTATTGGCGAACGTTCTTTGCGGGCTTCTCACCCGGCGAGGTCCAGAACGGTACGGAGCTCCTCGAGGCTCTCTACGATGCGGGAGTCAAGATCTATCTACCACCCCGCGGTCCCATAACGATCCGAGAGCTTCAACGCCTCAGACCCTTCCAGATCTTGAAGGCCCGACTCCCCCATCCCATGCCGATGGACTCCGGGCCGGCGGAAGAGCCGTTCATTTCGGGGCTGACCAACACTCAGCTTGTCGATCACCTGACAGTTCGACTCGCCAATGGCGAGACCCGGTACCAGCTCTACGCCCTGCTCGAAGCTGACGGCCTGAGTAGAGACAGTACGAAGTAGCTTGTGCGGACGGCGGTCGAGAGAATGTCTTTCATCCGGAAGACCTGGGCATGGCGGAAGCAGGTCTTGTGGGCACAGGCGGGGGGACTGTCCTGAGGGACCGTACTGCTGGTCGCCGCAATGTCGCTATTCGTCGCCTCGTTCCTGACAAAGTCAGAGGATCTGTTCAGAACCGGCGCAATCCTGTTCGGATGGGCCGTGGTCAAGCTGTACTTCGCGCTCTCTCCGCTTCTGGAATCCGATATCTGAACGCGGCCAGGGCGCGGGTACCAGGTGGTCGGCAGTCCCGATTGAACGGCTCGGTCAGCCCGCCACCATTAGCTCAGGCGCTTCTCCAGGCAGAAGCTGGGCGCCGGGCGAAAGCCCGAGTAGGCGAAGAAGGAGAGAAGAGCGAGAGCTGGATCCCGGAATCCTCCCGTGCCCCGGCGAGCTTGGTGCGGTAGAACTCGGTGCGGGTGTGGCCGGTGCCCGCGGAAGGCGGAAGGGGCTGCGGCTACGCTCCGGCCGGCAGCACCCGCACGGCGACGAGGGTGAGGTCGTCCGTCGGCATCCGCTCTCCGCGCCAGGCGTTCGCCTGCTCCATGACCCGTTCGAGCACCTCGTGTGCCGGAGCACCGGCCGCATCTTGGAAGATTCTCGCGGCGCCGTCGAACCCCAGCTCCGTCCCGTCCGGAGCGAGTAGCTCGGCCAGGCCGTCGGTCGCGAACAGGAGCGTGTCGCCGGGGGCGAGCGCGGTGCGGCGCTCCTGCCAGCCGGAGCGGAGCCTGGCGCCCAGGGGGAGACCACCGGCCCCGAGCTCCTCCACCTCGGAGGTCTCGGCGCGGTAGAGGAGCGCCGGCGGCATGGCCGCGGAGCAGACGGTGGCGGCGACGGGCGTGATCCGGGCCAGGGTCAGGCACATGTGGCGCGAATGCACGTTCATGCCGCGCAGAGCGCGGTCGTACTCCGCGAGCGTCGCCGCCAGGCCGGGCTCCGTGTCCAACACGGTGAAGATCGCCTTGACCGCCGTCACCAGAGTGCCCGCCGCCAGGCCGTGGCCCGCGGCGTCGCCCAGGGCGACGAGCAGGCTGCCGTCTTCGCCGGTCTTCCAGTCGTAGTAGTCCCCTCCGACCTCGGTCGCCGTGGTCATCACGGCCACCGCTTCGAGGCCAGGCGCCTCCGGCAGCCCGCCCGGCAGCATGGAGAGCTGGAGCTCCCGAGCGCCCGCGATCTCGTCGCTCTTGCGGGCGTCCTCGGCCTCGAGCAGCCGTGATGCCAGCTCCTGCTCGTGGGCCGCGCGCTCTTGCTCGAGGATCTGCTCGGAGAGGGTGCTCACCTCCACGAGCCTGCGCTCCAGGTGCTTGCTGGTGCTGGCGAAGGTGCCGGCGAGGAACAGCGACATGGCGGCCGCGAAGGCGAGCACGCCGAAGACGTAGACCTCGCTCAAGCCGGAGGGCGCCGGGACCGCCCCGGCGGTGATCAGGATCTGGAGACCGATCACGACGCCGGTCACCGCAAGGCCCACGAGGAGCACCTGCATCCCCTCGCGCCGGGCCTTGGGCAGGCGGGCCTCCACCCGGACGACCTCGACCAGCATGGCGCCGAAGTAGAGGTACCAGGTCCACCGTCTGGCGACCACTGACGGGTCGAACCCGCTCCACGCCGCCAGGGTGACGCCGACGACGGCGAACCCGATCCAGCTTCGCGGCAGGCGACCCACGCGCACGGCCAGGTAGGTGAGCAGGATGAAGAAGATGGTCGCCAGGATCAACGGCGTGTTGGCGCGGTTCGCGACCCTCCAGTAGGCCACGCTCGAGATCGGCACCAGCACGCCGTCGCTGAAGATGATTCCCACGAACGCGGCCATCGAGGCGGCATAGTAGAGATTCTCCCGAGCCTTCGGGTAGGACTAGAAGAGGGCGAGGTGGAACAGGGCGAGGAAGCTGGCGATGGCGAGAACGATCGCCGCCAGGGTGACGCGGCGCTCCTCCCCACGCGTCAGGCCGGCGGCATCGGGAGACTCGATCGAGACGAGAAAGCCGCCGCCGCTGCCCGACCCTTCCAGTCGCTCGCGCGAGATCTCGTAGCGCACGGCGAGCACGTGTTCCAGGCGGGACGGGAGCGGTACCACCGCGAACGCCCCGCGGCCGGCCTCGTCGCCGATCTGGGCCGGGGCTCCGTCCGAGCTCAGCAGGAGCTTGCCGTCGAGGTACAGCAGGACGGTGCCCGGCGCAGCGACGCGAAAGAGAAGGGGCCTGCCGAAGAGCGCCGGGTCGAAGCGCAGGTGGCGGCGGTACCAGCCGACCCCGGGCCAAGATGCCTCCGCCGGCCCGCCGCGAAGCGGGAGCGGCTCAGCGGTCCCCCAGCCGGAGTCGTCGAGCTTTGGATCCGCCCAGCGCGGGTCGTCACCGGGCCGGAACCGCCAGGCCCAGTTGAGAGTGACGGTGTCGCCGCGAACGAATATCTCCTCGTCCAGCTCGGCCGGCCGGGGCTCCTGGCCGCTCAGCGTCGACGAGGCGACGAGCAGGAGCAGGACGAGAGCGAGCGCGTGGCGGAGAGTCGTAACAGGCATAGGCCAAGGCGTTTGTAGAGCATACGCAGTGCTCTACCGCGGGTTGCGCGAGGTGTCACGAGATGGCTGGCGTCCTCTAACGCGTCGTCAACGGTGGGGCCGACCGACTTGACGGTCAGCCCGCCACCATCAGCCCAGGCGCTTTTCCAGGCAGAAGCGGGGCGCCGGGCGAAAGCCCGAGTGGGCGAGGAAGGAGAGGAGATCGAGAGCTGGATGCCGGAATCCTCCAGTGCCCGGGCGAGCTTGGTGCAGGCCGCGCGGGTGCCAGGTAGTTGGCGGCCTGGCCGGGCAGGCCTCTTCGGAGGTTCCCCCCTACTCCGAATCAAACGCGCCCTTCCGCCCGATCGAGCTTCTCTAAGATCTCCAGCGCCTTCTCGGGGGATCCGGCGGCCGCCCGAGCGCGGAATCGGGTCTCTGCATCGAACTCTGCGAGAGCTGCGGTTGACAGCTCTTCCACCAAGTGGTTCAGGCTGACCTTGCGGTAGCGCGCGAGCTGCCGAAGTCGGTCATGTGTGTCGTCCGGAAGACGAACGGTCAGGGTTCCCATCGGTTCACCTCACTTCATCAGCGCCAGGAATTCCTCCGGCTTGCAGATCTGGAGCTCCGGGAATCGGAGCTCGCTCCCGCCGAGATCGCGGACGTTCTTCGTGACGATCACGGACGCTCCGCCGGCGACAGCGAGCTCCACCACGTGGTTGTCGTCCTCGTCGACCAAGTTCGGTCGCCAGCGGTAGTAGATGCTGGTCCAAGCGCACACGCTCATGAATGCGTCGAGGAGGATCTCCCGCTCCCGCTTGTCCAGAGGCGATCGCTCGTAGAGGTGGTCGCGATGGAAGAGCGCCTCGTATTCGGTGAAGAGAGCAGCTCCCATGAGCGGCTGGACTCGGCCAAGCAGGCAGCGGCGAATCACTTCGCGGCTCGCCCCGGCTGAGCCGAGGAGCGTCGAGACGAAGATGTTGGTATCCACCACAATCCGCACTACCCGATGATAGCATATGTGCTGTCAAGTTTCCGCAGGGTGAGCGTCTCGCATGGACTGACGAGAGACCTGGTCCCGCTCAAGGAGGACCTGAGCGCTCGGCGCCTCTGCGACCCAGGCACACAGGCCCCCCTCTGGGCTGCCAGTCCATACACCGGCATCCTCAAAGGCGAGTTGTTCCTCGGGGATGACTTGCGCTTGCGGGCCTGCCTCACCGCCCCCACCACCCCCGTGATGGCCAGGGCTCACGTTCCTCTTTGCTCTACCGGCTATCGGATGACGATTGCCGTCAGACGCCCAGAGAGGTTTCCACCGTATGCGCCTAGCGATGCAGTGTTGACACCAATCCTCATCCGAAAGGAATGAGCCCCAGCCTCAAGGCTCTCGGTGACGGCTGAGGCGCTCGCCGGAACGCTCGATGCGTGATTGGTCCAAGGGAACGGTGTGAAGGAGAAGTTCCCGATGAGACTTGACCCCTGGTCAATGTTGAAGAGGCTCTGGAGACTCTGGGATTGCACCGTGGAACCGAATCCCATCGTCCCCGTGAAGAGTAGGAGCACCCTACTCGGCTCTTCCAGCGTGAGATTGACGCTGTGGCTGTCATCCTCGAAGGTGTTTTGGCCAAAGACCGTCACGGAAACCGCCGTAGTCCCCACCAGGTGGCCCCCGCCTGAGGCAGCGGTCGTCTGGACTGAGCCATCAGGGAACCGAAACCCACCTGCGGTGGACTCGATGGCCCCGGCGACGGTGAGACGACTGGCGGGAGTCGCCGTGCCTACACCGACCTTTCCGCCAACAGTAACCAGGTCATCGTACCCAACGGCAAGTCCGACCGACAGACCTCCCGGGGTAAGGCACAGAGCTTTCACCGCGTAGACGCCAGATTTATAAGACACACCCCAAGGCAGATGGAGGACTTCGCTGTCACGTGCCAGCTCGTCCCGGATGTGCCACACCTCCTATCTGGCTCCTGTTCGTCGCCCCGCGGCTTTGGATTGGGCTTCCTCCAGACCCCACGTCGCCGTGACGCCCTTGCCCTTCTCCTAGCCTTCGGCTCTGCGGACACCTGGCGAGAGGACTTGCACCTCTCCAGTTCTGTGCCATGCCCGGCACACACGTAGAGGAAGCCGCTCGGCCGCGGCCCGATGATGCGGGCGACCGGTCTCAGATCACTTCGTCTGGTCTCGTGTGCAGCTCGCCGACGATCAGCGCGCGCTCTGCCGCTAGTGGAGGTCCCCCAGGTCCGTTTCCTGGCCGTCGATCACAGCCGCTGTGGCGAGCGTCCGGCCCGCTCCTTGGAGGGCATACGTTCCACCCGGCAGGAATGGGACGCGGATCTCGGCGCCAGGCTGTGCGTCGATCTCGGCGACCCTACGTCCTGTAGAAAGATCGATCAGGTCCAAGCGGAAGGCTCCGGTACCAGCTCCATTCTCCTCGAAGCCCGACGGTAGCCGAGCCGTCACGAGGCCGGTGGCTCGGTTGATGAGGGTGGGATCGTCCGCATCCTTTCGAAGTGTGCCCAGCTCGATGGTCATGCCGGCTCCTATGAGAGCCAGGACGGCGGCGCCTGCCGGTCGGCGCACCGTAGCGCTTCCGGAGGCATCGAGGTCGTAGAGGCGGAAGGCACCGGAGGCATCGCGCACGACGAGCCTCCAGGCGGCAGGCTGTGGCGGGGGCGGCGAGATCAGGACGTCGAGAGTCTCCCGGGGATCGCCGAACCGCACGTGCACCGTGCCACCGGGGGTCACGCTCACCGTGCGCGCGTTGTCTCCACCACTCCGGGTGACGACCGTGCCGTAGCCCTGGATGCGGGCAAGGCTCGCCCTCCAGGGTCCCGGCGTCAGAGGCTCTGATCGCGCGGTCCCCGACCTGTCGGTCACCAGGACCTGCACAGGCCCAGCCCCCGACAGGGTGACCTGGCAGCCCGCACACGGCGTACTGGTGTTCTCGTCCCATACTTCGGCCTCGATCCAGCCGCCTCGCTCGAGAATGACCTGGTAGGGCGTGGCGTTCAGGCTGCGCGCCTCCTCCGGCATCTCCACGCGCCGCGGCGCAAACCCGGAGGCCCGGACCTCTAGCGTGAGAGCGCCGGCGGCCGGACCCTCGAGCTCAGCGTACCCCTGGTCGTCGGTGGTCGTGCGCCGCAGAGCACCGGCAGGGGCAACGGCGGTCAGTGTAGCTCCCGGCACGGGATCTGGCTCCGCCTCTCCTCGGCTCGCCTCGACGACCCGGACCCGCCAGCGCACACCCGGCCTCAGCGTCACCTCCCCCAGGTCGCGGACTTCTCCGGCGTCTAGCATCAGCGAGAGGCTCTTCGTCCCCCGCCCCGGGCTCGTCGCCTCCAGCCGGAACCCGGCCGGCTCCAGGCCGTCGAAACGGAACCGGCCCTCCGAGTCCTGATCGAGGACGACCGTCTCGAGGGCCCCAGCATCGAAGCCGGAGCCGCCGGCAAGAGTCACCCGGCCGTCGGAAACCGGCTCACCGTCCTCGTCCACCACCTGCCCGGTGATCCGGCCGAGCCGTTCGAGCGAACAGTCCACATAGGACGGCGGCACATCGAAGCGCTGCCGCCACAGGACGTGGCCCGGAGAGCGGCAGGTGACCACGACGGACTGATCCGGCGCCAGACCGTCGAGCACCGCGCGGCCCCCCTCATCGGTCTCCGCGCTGAACAGGGTCATCGCCCCGGGCGCAGCCTCCCCATCCGGCAGGGGCTGGGCCGCTCCGGCCAGAGCTCCCGGGAGCGGTTCACCGTCGGGATCGGTGACCGCCACCTCGACTCGGAGCCCCGCTGGAAAGTCGATCTCTCCTAGCTGGACCGGTTGCGGATCACCACTCCGATCGCTTCCTCCCGCCGCCCTCACCGTGAAGGTTGTGCCCTGGTCCACGCGGCCACCCGGCAGGCTCACCAGGAGCCGGTACTCGCCCGGAGCGAGTAGGGGGAGGTTGAAATGGCCCTCGCCGTCGGTGGC
>Ga0210086_1001104_pt1 | contig 14345 bp, 16 predicted proteins | sample China_Galinas_PW_3_FD_184867 | JGI IMG/M metagenome (GOLD analysis project Ga0210086, IMG submission 184867) | Wetland microbial communities from San Francisco Bay, California, USA, that impact long-term carbon sequestration - China_Galinas_PWB_D2... | ecosystem: Environmental > Aquatic > Marine... | reverse complement strand
CACAAATCTGCTGAGCTCGGTTTTCCATTAAGTGGAACGCCCCACGGTTGATCTGTTCAGTATGGCAATCCGATGATTCCGATAAGGCGTGTTTTGGTGGCGATGAGCGGCGGGGTGGACTCCTCGATGACGGCGCAACTCCTGAAGGAAGCGGGCTACGAGGTCGAGGGCCTGAGCCTCGTGCTCTTTGAGACCCGCGGCCGGAAGTCCCCCACGGCATGCTGCACCCTTGAGGCCCTTGACGACGCGGCGGCCACGGCACGAAGCATCGGAATACCGCACGCGACGCTCGGCGTCCGCGACGAGTTCATCTCGAAGGTCGTGGAGCCGTTCATCGAGTCATATCAGCGAGGGCTCACCCCAAACCCCTGCATCCTGTGTAATCAATACATCAAGTTCCCGTTCCTCATGGAGGTGGCCAAAACGCGCGGGGCAGAGTTCATAGCCACAGGACACTACGCGCGAGTGGAGCGCTCGGGTGGCGCTGCACTCCTTAAGAAAGGCATCGACGAGAAGAAGGACCAGTCGTACGTGCTCTACGTGCTGACGCATGAGATACTTAACGCGCTCCTGCTCCCGCTTGGCGAGCATACGAAGGACGAGATACGACAGAGGGCCCGCGCCATGGGCCTTCCCGCGGCGGACCGCGAGGAAAGCCAGGAGATTTGCTTCGTCGAAGACAGGGACTACCCGCGCTTCATCAGCACCGTGACCGGCAAAGAAGAGACGCCGGGCGATATCGTGGATGCCGAAGGACAAGTTGTTGGCACCCATCGCGGCATTCACCGCTACACGCTCGGACAGCGGAAGGGGCTTGGCATCTCATCGCCCGCGCCGCTCTATGTGACCGGGATCGACGCCGAAAGCAATACCGTCAGGGTCGGGGCAAAGGAGGATGCAACGTCGCGTGAGTTTCTGGTGGGCTCGCTGAACTGGCTTGTCCCGCAGGACGGCGAGTTCAGGGCGGACGTGAAAGTGCGCTCCACGATGCAGGCCAAACCCGCACTTATAAAGCCCATTGCCGACGGACAGGTCAGAGTCGCTTTCGACGAGCCGCAGTGGGCCCCTGCCCCGGGACAGGCAGCGGTATTTTACGAGGGCGAGACCGTTGTCGGCGGCGGCGTAATAGAGCCCTGACTGTGGTAATCTAATTATCATGCCCGGAAGGATCGTCTCCATAAATATAAGCGACAAAAAAGGGATGCGCAAGAAGCCGATAGCCGAGGCGTCGGTGCGCGAGAACTTCGGCATCGAAGGCGACGCCCACGCCTCCGAGAAGTGGCACCGACAGGTGAGCCTTCTTGCCATGGAAAGTATCGCGAAGATTCAGGCCAAGGGACTTGAGGTAGGCCCCGGAGACTTCGCCGAGAACCTCACAACCGAGGGTATAGACCTCGTCAGCCTTCCCGTGGGCACAAGGATGACGATAGGCGGCTCGGTGGAGGCCGAAGTCAGCCAGATAGGCAAGGTCTGCCATGACCGCTGCGAGATATACCGCCAGGCCGGTGACTGCGTGATGCCCCGCGAGGGAATCTTCATAAAGGTCCTTAAGGGCGGCGGAATACACGTGGGAGACGAGGTGCGCACCGAATGATAACTGCCTGTGTCCTAACGATGAGCGACAAGGGAGCCGCCGGAAAGCGGGAGGACACGAGCGGGCCGCTCATAAGAAACCTTCTCGCAAAAATCGACGTTCAGGTAAAATATAGCGCAGTGATACCCGACGACATCGATATCATAAAGAGCAAGCTCGTAGAATGCGCGGACAAGGCCGACCTGGTGCTTACCACCGGAGGCACGGGTCTGTCGCCGCGAGACGTCACCCCCGAGGCAACTCTGGCCGTCATAGACCGCGAGGTCCCCGGCATCGCCGAGGCCATGCGGGCCGAGAGCCTTAAAAAGACCCCGAGGGGCATGCTCTCGCGCGCCGTTGCGGGCGTGAGGGGGAAATCGCTTATAATAAACCTGCCCGGAAGCCCCAGGGCCGTCGAGGAAAACCTCTCGGCCATACTGGACGTGATTCCGCACGCGGTTGAGAAAATAAAAGGTTCAACGGAGGAGTGCGCGAGATGAACGAGGTAACCTATCCGCTGGCGTTTGCCGCAGGAGTGCTGTCGTTCCTATCGCCGTGCGTTCTCCCCCTCGTGCCGTCGTACGTATCGTTCATCACGGGAATGAGCTTTGAAGAGCTCACCCAGGGGGCCGACACCTCCCGCATCAGAAAGCTGACCATCCTTAACTCGCTGGCCTTCATATTCGGGTTCTCGATGGTATTCATCGCCCTTGGCGCGTCAACTTCGTTCATCGGCCAGGTATTCCGCGAATATCAGGACCAGATAAGGATAGCCGGAGGCATACTGGTAATATTCTTCGGCCTTTTCATAGCCGGAGTATTCAAGATGAACTTCCTCATGAGGGAAAAGAAGTTCCATATGAGCGGCCGCCCTTCTGGCTACCTGGGAACGTTCCTCGTGGGCGTGGTCTTCGCCGCTGGCTGGACGCCATGCGTCGGGCCGATTCTGGGCGGCATACTTCTTTACGCCACCTCGCAGGGCTCTGCCACCCTGGGCCTCAAGCTGCTTGCCATGTACTCGCTCGGCCTCGCCATACCGTTCTTCCTCTCGGCGCTGGCGATAAACACATTCCTCAGCTACGTGAAGTCGGTCAACAAGTACATGAAGCCCCTCATGATCATCAGCGGCCTTGTGCTCATCGCCTTCGGCGTGCTGCTTCTGACCGACAAGGTGAGCCAGCTCTCGCAGTACTTCCCCGACCTGGGAATCGACTTCTAAGAAATCTTTATATCCTTTGAGCTCTCCCACAGCCCGTGGATGTTGCACAGGCTCATGGCCATCAGAGTGCCCGGCTTGTTGAGCATCACCTGAACTGTCGCCGCGTGATGCGTATATGCCGGCCCCGTGTTCGGCCCCTCGGCACCCTCGCCGTGGGCCGTGAACTCCACGTTGGCTATCTGATAGGCGTGCTTGCCGCCCTCGGGCATAAAGTATAGCTGGATAAAACGAATGTGGTGCTCCGTAGTGTTCGGGTGGGCTATCTCCTTGCCCACTGATAGGGTAACGTTAAACGCCTCGCCGCTCGTAACCGAATCGGGAGCGTCGATAACGGGCACGTGTTTTTCCTTTTTCCAGTCCTGTGTCTGAAAAGTGTCTCCAAGCTTCATATCAGTCCTCCTGTATGGATTATTGTTTGCTGAACTCTCTCTGAGATAAGGTTAGCAGAAATCGGGCCTGTTGAAAAGAGGGCCGGGGCGTTAATATCGGCTTGCTAATCCGGAGGAATCGGCCGGATATGGGGGCATCAGGACTGCTCGCGGCTCTTGAGAGGTTTGTAATAGACCTTTTTCCTCATTGTGGATATGTAGGACGGCCTTATGAGGCGCCCCAGCATTATCTCCTCCGTGCGGTGGGCAGCCCAGCCCGCCACGCGCGACATGGCGAAGATGGGGGTGAATAAGCTCCTGGGTATCCCCATCATGTCGTATATGAAGCCCGAATAAAAGTCCACATTGGGGCATACGGTCTTGCCCTTCTTGGTCTTTATCACATCTGGGGCCAGGCGGCCTACCCTGTCGTAAAGGGCGAACTCGTCGAGCCTCCCGGTCTTCTCGGCAAAGATCTTGGCCTTTTCCTTGAGGATAGGCTCTCTGGGATCCGTGATCATATATACCGCATGGCCCATACCGTATATCTTTCCGGACTTGTCGCCGTATTTCCTATCCATAAGGCCTTCGAGATAGCCCCGGATCTCGCCTTCGTCGTCCCAGTCCTTCACGTTCTTCTTTATGCCATCCATCATCTCCATGACCGACTCGTTGGCGCCTCCGTGCCTGTGGCCAGCAAGCGAAGCGACTCCGGCGGATATTGCCATGTAGGTGTCGGTGAGGCTGGAAGACACCGTCCTGACCGTGAAGGTGGAGTTATTGCCTCCGCCGTGCTCCGCATGGAGTATCAGGCAGAGGTCGAAGGCACGCGCCACGTCCTCATCCGGCATTTCACCGTGAAGCATGTAAAGAAAGTTCTGTGCAGTGCTCAACTCAGGCTTGGGCTCGATGAAATCAACGGGATTGCCGTTCTTGGCATCGGCGACCCTGTAGTTATAAGCAATTATGGTGGGGAACTTGGCTATCAGGTCGATACACTGGCGCGTAATCTCGCGGATGTCGGTAGAACGCGGATTTTCATCAAACTTGTGCAAAGAAGCCACGGCCGAATGGAGTGCGCTCATCTGGTCGTCGTTCTTGGAGTTAAAAGATAATATCTTCTTTGCGACGTCCGGCAGCGTCCTGCGCTTTCCGATCTCCATGTTGAAAATCGCAAGATCCTTTTCGCTCGGCAAATCACCGGTGAGCAGAAGATATACCGTCTCTTCAAACCCATAACGGCCCTCGCGCTCGACTCCAGCAACGATATCCTCGACGTCGATGCCGCAATATATGAGCTTGCCCGGAATGGGGACGTTCTTGCCGTGGCGGTCGCGCTTGAAGGCCTTGACCTGCCCCTTGGTGGTGATACCCACGACAACGCCGGTTCCGTCGATGTTCCTGAGGCCGAGCTTGATCCTCTTCCTCTCGATCAGCTCTGGATCGATATGGTCGTGTTCCCGCTCAAGCCTTGTTATTTTGTCTAAAAGATTTTCCATTTCACTATCCTGTATTCGCAAGCTCCCGGACCGATAACGCGCATCCGGGTGCGCCGCTAATTTTAATATATTTCATTCAACCATTACCCCCGATTTTCCAATACGAGGGCGTAACCCATTGATATCGTTAATATCTCCCACGCCAATCGGAAGGCACTCGAAACCTCCCTGAAGTCCGGCCGGATAACGGAGAGCCGGTTAATCCAGTGGCTCGGAACTGTAGAGATCCTCGTAGAACCGCCTCAGGTTAGGTAGCTCGGGCTCGCTCATGGCCTTCATGCCGCTCCTGGGGTGCTCGTTGAGTATCCCCGTTATCATATAAGGGATGTGATAGCCCCACTCGACCTCGGCCTTCATAGGTATGAAATCTTCCTGGATTATCTCTATGATGGGCCTGATGTCGAACTTCGGGTTCTTAAGGAACGCCAGCAGGAGCTCCAGCGGACAGTTGCCCGCTCCCCTGCCCATGCCGTAGATGGTCGCATCAAGCCTGTTGACGCCGGCTATTATGGCCTCTATGGTGTTGGCGAAAGCGAGCTGCTGGTTGTTGTGCGTGTGAATACCGATCTGTTTGCCCGGTAGCGCCGCGATATACTTCTTGGCGAAGGACTGTATCTGCTCGGAGTACATGGCCCCGAAACTATCAACCAGATATACCGTGGGCACCTCGCTCTTTGCGAGGTCCTCGAGGGCTTCGTCCACCTCGCGCTCGGTGACCTTGGAGACCGCCATCAGGTTGATGGTCGTCTCGTAGCCCTTGTCCATGCAGTGATGGGCGAGGTCTATGGCCTTGTCGACCTGCTTTGCGTAGCAGGCCACCCTTAACATGCTGAGGACGCTATCGCTTTTCTTCGGGATGTCCTCGTTGTCTATGCGGCCGATGTCGGCCATGGCAGAGAGCTTCATCTGCGTATCGACGCCTTCGGTGGCCTTTTTAACGTCGTCGTCGTCGCAGAACTTCCACTTGCCGTTTTCGTCCCTCGAGAAATACTTGTCCGAAGATTTGTAGCCGATCTCCATATAGTCAACGCCGGACTTCACCAGCGCCTCGAACACTTTACGAACGAAATGGTCGCTGAACTGCCAGTTGTTTATCAGGCCTCCGTCTCTGACGGTGCAGTCCAGGACTTTGATCTCAGGTCTGAACATTGCTTAAATCCTCCCAAACTAAAACATTTATGCTTTACTGAGGCAGGAGCTCCACGAACTTTGCCGCCAGCTCCGTAATAGCCTGCCAGTTACCGGCCTCAACAAGCCCCCGCTTGATTATGGCCGACCCTACTATAATACCCGAAACGCGCGCGTCGAGGTATTCTCCGAAATTATCGAGCGTCACCCCCCCGCTCGGCATGTACTTTATAAACGGCAGCGGCCCCCTGATGGTCTTGAGGAAGTTCAGCCCTCCCATCTCGACGAACGGGAATAGCTTCACTATATCGGCCCCCGCCTTGTGGGCCTTTAAAATCTCTGTAGGAGTGGCCGCACCGGGGATGGATACGAGGCCCTCTCTCTTTACGAATTTCACTATCTCTTCGTCCAGGTGCGGGCTCACCACGTAACCTGCCCCGGCGTTAACCGCCAGCCTGGCCTCGTCCATAGTTAACACTGTGCCCGCCCCAACGGTCACTCCCTCGGTGCCGCATATCTTCTTGATGACCTCGTGGGCGTGGGGAACCGAGAACGTGATCTCGACGAGTTTCACGCCTCCCGCTATGCAGGCCTTCGCGGCCTCGTACGCCTGATCGGGCGTATCGGTGCGAATGACCACCACAAGCTGATGCTGCTCTATTAGTTCCACAGTATCCATGGAACCTAATTATAACATCACTTACGCCTACACTTGCCCGTCCCGCAAGCCCAAATATATAATAAGTGTTACTATTTCTCCGGAGGTCTTTCGCTTGGAACAAAAGTATAGTCCAGAAAAGGTGGAGCTGAAGTGGCAGAAGTACTGGGTCGACGAAGGCCTCCATGCCACAGTACAGGACGACCGCGAGAAGTTCTACTGTCTCGAGATGTTCCCCTACCCCTCCGGCAAGATCCACATGGGCCACGTGCGCAACTACGCCATCGGCGACGTGATCGCACGGTACAAAAAGCTACGGGGCTTTAACGTCCTGCACCCCATGGGGTGGGACGCCTTCGGCCTGCCCGCCGAAAACGCGGCCATAGACAAGGGAGTGCACCCGGCCAAGTGGACATACGAGAACATCGGCTACATGCGCAAAGAACTCGACCGCATGGGCCTGAGCTACGACTGGGGGCGCGAGGCCACCACGTGCAGCCCCGAGTACTACCGCTGGAACCAGTGGTTCTTCCTGAAGATGCTCGAGAAGGGACTGGCCTACAGAAAGACCTCGTTCGTGAACTGGTGCCCCTCGTGCGCGACGGTGCTCGCCAACGAGCAGGTCATAGACGACGCGTGCTGGCGCTGCGATTCAGAGGTCGTCCAGAAGGAGCTCGAACAGTGGTTCCTGAAGATAACTCATTACGTCGAGGAGCTTTTAACCGCATGCGACGAGCTCAAGGGCTGGCCCGAGCACGTTGTGGCCATGCAGAAAAACTGGATTGGAAAGAGCGACGGACTCGAGGCAGACTTCCAGATTGAGGGCACAGACGAAAAGCTCCGCATCTTCACGACGCGTGCCGACACCCTCTTCGGCGTTACATACATGGCCATAGCGCCGGGTCTGCCACTTGCCGAAAAGCTCACCGAGGATAAGGACGCACTGAAGAAAGTGAAAGAGCACTACGGCGACCCCGAAAAGAAGATGGGCCACTTCACTGGCAAGTACGCCATCAATCCAGTAAACGGGGAGCGGGTTCCCATCTACGTTGCCAACTTCGTGCTCATGGAGTACGGCACCGGGGCTATCATGTCAGTCCCGGCACACGACCAGAGGGACTTCGAGTTCGCGAAGGAATACGGCCTTCCGGTAAGGACGGTCATAGTCCCCGAGGGGGGCGAGGACATCCCGCGCAACGATGCTATGACCGCCGCCATCGAGGAATACGGCGTGCTCGTGGACTCCGATAAATACAGCGGTATGCCGAGCGCCAAGGCGAGGATAGAGATAGCCAAGGACCTCGAGGCGAAGGGCATCGGAGAGCGTGTCATAACCTACAGGCTCAGGGACTGGGGTATCTCCAGACAGCGCTACTGGGGCACCCCGATACCCGTCATCTACTGCGAAAAATGCGGCGTGGTCCCCGTGCCCGAGGCCGACCTCCCGGTGGTGCTGCCCGAGGACGTCAAGCTCACGGGCAAAGGCGACTCACCGCTTAAGTCGCCTGAGTTCACCAAGACCCCCTGTCCTAAATGCGGGGGTGAGGCAAGGCGGGAGACCGACACCATGGATACCTTCGTGGATTCCTCGTGGTACTTCCTGCGCTACTGCCACCCAAAGGGCGACGTGGATATCACAAAGGACGACGTGAAGAAAGAGATAGACTACTGGATGCCGGTGGACCAGTACGTCGGCGGTGTGGAGCACGCGGTCCTGCACCTGCTTTACTCGAGGTTCTTCACGCGCGTCATGCGCGACCTGGGCCTCACTAAAGCGAGCGAGCCCTTCAACAACCTGCTAACGCAGGGCATGGTCTGCAAGGAGACCATCAAGTGCCCCGAGCACGGATGGCTGCTTCCGGAAGAAGCCGAGGGCGGCAAGTGCACCCGCTGCGAAAGCGAGGTGAACTTCGGCCGCACCGAGAAGATGAGCAAGTCCAAGAAGAACGTCATCGACCCCGACGCCCTCATCAGCCACTATGGAGCGGATACGGCAAGGCTCTTTTCGCTGTTTGCGGCCCCGCCCGAGCGCGACCTCGAGTGGTCGGAGCAGGGAGTGGACGGCGCGTACAGGTTCCTCGGAAGGATATACAACATAGTCTATTCCAATCTCGACAGCCTGAAAGCGGTTTCGTCCAAAGGCGACGTGGCCACTCCTCTGACGCGAAAGGCGCATCAGTCTATAAAGCGCGTTACCAACGATATCGAACGCGAATACCATTTCAATACCGCAATTGCCGCGCTCATGGAGCTCGTAAACGAGATAAGCTCGTTCAAACCCGCCTCCGACGAGGACTGGGGCACGATGAGGTTTTCAATCGAGACACTGCTCGTGCTTTTATCCCCATTCTCCCCGCATATAGCCGAGGAGCTCTGGGAGACCCTCGGAAACCCGCCGAGCATATTCCAGCAGAAATGGCCCGAGTGGGACGAAGAGATAGCCAAAGAGGAAGAGATCGAGCTCGTCGTCCAGGTAAACGGCAAAGTCAGGGCCAAGATAATGATGCCAGCCGGGCTAACCGACGAGGAGGCGAAGAAGGCCGCCCTCGAAGACCCCAGGGTCAAGCAGCACGCCGATGAAAACAAGATAAAAAAGGTTATCGTTATTCAGGGCAAGCTGGTTAATATAGTGGTAGGCAAATGAAAAGAGCTCTCGGATATATAGTAACCGCCATGCTGATGCTGGCCCTCGCGGGCTGCGGATATACCATTAAGAGGTCGCCCGTGGCCTCGGTGCACATTGGCATGATAGAGAACATGACCTCCGAGGCTCGCTTAAACGACAGGCTCACCGAGGCGCTCGTTGCCGCGTTCATGAAAAACGGAATCCAGGTGCGGGGCAGCTCGGAGCACTCGGTGGAGGGCACCATAGAATCGCTGGAGCTAAACCAGCTCGCCGAGGCCGGAGACGTCACCACCACATACAGGGTCGTCGTCAAGGGAGAGTTCTTCCTCGTCGGCCCGGACGGGAAAAAGACCAAACTCGCCAACACCGGGAAATACATTATCACGTTTTCGAGCGAGGGCTCGCTGACGCCGATAATCGCCGGCAAGGAGCTTGCCATACGACAGGCCCTCGACGACATGGCGGATGAAATAGCGGCCTCCGTGCTCTTCATGCAATGAGCATCAAGAACTTCACAGACGAATTATCCAAGGGCCTCAAATCTCCCGCGTATATTCTCCACGCTGACGACTCCTACGTCCTCAAGGAAGCCGTGCTGGCGGTGAAGAAGACCATCCCCGAGGACCAGATTGATTTCATGCTTACCTTCTTCGACATGGACTCCAACGAGACCCCGCCGGTCGAGCAAGTGCTCGACGTCCTTAACACGGTCTCGTTCTTCGGCGGGCGAAAGACCGTCGTCCTGGACAATATCCAGAAACTTCTGAAGAAGGACCTCGTGGTCATCGCGGGATACCTTGAGAACCCAGCGCCAGATTCGGTCCTAATCATGCTTAATAACGGGACGTTCAAGAAGATAACCAAGGAGACCTTAAAGGGCGCAAAGGCGATACCCATGGACATCCGGGATAGGGAGTTGCCAGCGTGGCTCAAACAGCGGGCATCGGCAAAAGGCGTCACCCTTACGCCCGAGGCGGTGGAATATCTGATAGGCACCGTAGGGCCCGAGGCAGGACTGCTCGCCTCGGAAGTGGAAAAGCTCGCCATGAGCGGCAAGGAAAAGCTCGACGCCGCGGACATCAAGGAAATAGTCACGGGTACCGGAGGATACGACGTCTTTGACCTGATTAACGCCCTAAAGGCAAAGAACGCCGACGAGGTATTCAGGATATACAAAGCCCTTTCGGAGGTGCAGGACCCCTACAGCATGCTTGGCGCGCTGAACTGGCACTACGAAAGGATCTCGGCTAAGTGGAAGAGCAGGGAAAAGGTATTCGCCGTCCTCAACGAAGCGGATATTCAACTAAAGTCGAGCGGCGGAGCCTACCCGGTCGAATACCTGCTCGTTAAGCTGCTACGGCTTTAAGGACCTTATCGGCCAGCTTCGAGAGCCTCGAGATGTTCCTGGACGCCGTATTACGATGGACAATCCCTTTAGACGCAGCCATGCTGTAGGCCTTTACCGCCTGCTTGAGGGACGCTTCTATCTGTTCCTTGTCCTTCGCGTCAACCGCGCCGGCCACCTTCTTCGCGAGGGTTCTGAGCTTGGTGCGCTCCGCCTTGTTGCGCTCGTTGCGCTTCTCGGCCTGCCTCGCTCTCTTGAGGACCGATATGCTTCTTTTTGGTGCTGCCTGGGCCAATTGAGCCTCCTTGGTGATTAATAGACCAATATTCTCGCACACTACCGATGCCGAAATCAAGCGGACACCACCCCGAAATGGTGGATTTTTTAAATTAAAAGTATTATCATCGCCCTGTGGAAGAGGAAACGGTCACGACAGCGAGGTCTCCCAAAGACTACCTTGAGGAAGTCCGGGTACTCATCAGGCGCAAGAACTACAACAGTGCCTTCGTTATCGCCAGAGAGGCCTACGAGCGCTATCCCGAGGACCCATTCGCCCTCTCCTACTATGGCCTTCTCCTGGTCCTGGTGGCAAAGAAGAACAAGGACGGCATAAAGATAGCAAAGCGAGCCCTGAAGGCCCTCAAGAAGTCCGAGTACAACCAGCGGACATCGTACCCCGTGCTGCACCTGAATCTGGGCCGGGCCTATCTCCTAAGCGGCGACAAGAACACGGCCTTCGATGAATTCCACAAAGGACTCGCCAGGGACAAGGAGAACACGGACCTCACCTGGGAGCTCAAAAAGCTCGGCATCAGGAGGCCGCCCGTAATACCCTTCCTGCCCCGCTCTTTCTTTATTAACAAGCATCTGGGCAAGCTCAGGCACTGGATACTTACCCGATAGCCGAAAACCCACTCAAATCCGCGTAATCGCTCTCCTTGCCATTATATGGGGCGTCATTTATAATTATTGTTCTTATGAAGAAAAAAATAACAGTAATAGGCGCGGGCCATGTAGGTGCCACCGCGGCCCAGCTCGTGGCTCAGTCCGGCATCGCGGACGTCGTGCTATTCGACATAGTCGAGGGCCTGCCGCAGGGCAAGGCCCTTGATATCGCGGAGGCATGTCCGCTCTGGGGCTCGGCCTCAAGCGTAGTCGGCACCTCGGATTATGCCGATACCTCGGGCTCGGACATCGTGGTGATAACCGCGGGGCTTGCGCGCAAGCCCGGAATGTCCCGCGACGACCTCCTCAAGGCCAACGCCGACATCGTTAGGGGCGTCACTGAGGCCGTGGCGAAGGCCTCGCCCGACGCCATGCTCGTACTTGTTACAAACCCCATGGACGTGATGACCCAGTTAGCCTGGAAGGCCTCTGGCTTCGCCCACGCCAAAGTGATGGGTATGGGCGGGGTGCTGGACTCCTCAAGGTTCAGGACATTCGTCGCATGGAAGGCAGGTGTCTCGCCCAGGGACGTGGAGGCACTCGTGCTCGGCGGCCACGGCGACCAGATGGTGCCGATGCCCCGTTTCACGACCGTAAAGGGAATCCCCATAACAGAACTCTTCTCAGAAGACACTGTCAAAGCCCTCATCGAGCGCACCAGAAACGGAGGGGCCGAGATAGTGGCGCACCTCAAGACCGGAAGCGCTTATTACGCCCCCGGCGCCTCGGTGTTCGAGATGGTTAAGTCCATAGTGCTTGACGAAAAGCGGATGCTGCCTACCGCCGCGTATCTTGGCGGGGAGTACGGCGTGGACGGCGTCTATGCGGGAGTTCCCGCCATATTGGGCGCGGGCGGCGTGGAAAAGATAGTGGAGCTGAAGCTCACCACGGAAGAAAAAGAAGGCTTCGACCGCTCGGTATCTGCGGTAAGGGGCCTCATAGATAATCTCGGAATAAAATAAATCGCTGAAGATAAAAAGGGAGGACTCGATCTTGCATAATAAGGAACAAACCCTCGTACTCATCAAGCCCGACGCGCTGAAAAACTCGCTCACGGGCTATGTGCTTTCGCTTCTTTCGGAGTTTCATACCGGCCTCAGGTTCACGGGCGCAAAGATTGTGCACGTAAGCAGCATGCTCGCCGAAGAGCACTATGCCGAGCACAAGGGAAAGATATTCTATCCCTCGCTCCTTGACTACATAATGGGCCGCCTGCACTACGCAGACATGCCGTGGAAGCGCAGGACCATCGCCCTGATTTTCCAGGGCGAGGACGCGGTGAAAAAGATTAGGGAGATATGCGGCCCCACCAACCCGCACGCCGCGCGCGAGGAAAGGCCCGGTTGCATCCGCTCGCTCGGGACGCTCGTGCCGCTCAAGGACGAGTCCGGCAAGGAAATAGGCGAGCGAATGGACAACCTCATCCACGCCTCGGCAAACGACCCCGACGCGGAGCGCGAGATAAAGCTCTGGTTCAAGCCGGCGGACATCCCGCCCTCGATGCGGGCCTACCCCACCGAGGTTAACGAAGGGCACTATTACTTCAAGGACGGCAAGCTCTTTACCGAACACGAAACCGGAAGCGTAAGCATCATAGGCCCCGGCGAGGTTGTCTGGAAATCCGATCTCGACGCCCTCAAGGCGATAGCCCAGGGCAAGGAGTCCGAGGTCACGCTCAAGTCGGTAGCGGCCAAGTATCTGATAAACTACGCCCAGGAAGACTAAGCCGGGCGTCTAAAAGCCTTATACACACACTGGAGGTCAGCCATGGATTACTTCTTCACCGAAGAGCAGCAGATGATAAAGGACCTCGCCGCGCAGATCGCGAGCGAGAAGGTGGTGCCCGTCAGGGCAGAGCTCGACGAGAAGTCCGAGTTTCCGCGTGAGATAATGAACGTCCTCGGCCAGAGCGACCTCATGGGCCTCTACATACCCGAGGAGTACGGCGGCGCCGGAATGGGGAGCCTTGAGCTCGTCATCGCCATCGAGGAGCTTTCGAAGGCCTGCGTGGGCGTATCCACCTCGTTTGCGGCCAACGCGCTCGGCACCTACCCCATCCTCATCGGCGGAACCGAGGACCAGAAGAAGGAGTACCTTCCAGACATCGCCTCGGGCAAGAAGCTGGTAGCCTTCGGCCTCACCGAGGCCAATGCCGGAAGCGACGCGGGCGGCGTTCAGACCACGGCCAAGCTCGACGGCGACGAATACGTCCTTAACGGCACGAAGCAGTGGATAACCAACGGCGGCGAGGCAGACGTCTATACCATCATCGCAATCACCGACAAGGAAAAAGGCGCGCGCGGCGCATCGGCTTTCATAGTCGAGAAAGGCACCCCGGGGTTCACCTTCGGCAAGAAGGAAGACAAGATGGGCATCAGGGCCTCGGTTACCTGCGAGCTCGTCTTCGACAACTGCCGCATCCCGAAGGAAAACATAATAGGCAAGGAAGGCATGGGCTTCATAGTCGCAATGAAGACCCTCGACAAGTCCCGCCCGGGCGTAGGAGCACAGGGCGTGGGCGTGGCGCAGGGCGCTATTGACGAGGCCATCAAGTTCGCCCGCGAGCGAATACAGTTCGGAAAGCCGGTCATCAGCTTTCAGGCCGTTCAGCACATGCTCGCCGACATGGCCACCGCGACCGAGGCCGCGAGGGCGCTCATCTACGCTGTCTGCCGCTTCATAGACAGCGGGGCCAAGGACGTATCGAAGGTCTCGGCGATGTCAAAGCTCTTCGCCACCGACGTGGGCATGAGGGTCACGACCGACGCCTTGCAGGTGATGGGCGGCTCGGGGTACATGAAGGAGTACCCAGTGGAGAAGATGATGCGTGACGCCAAGATACTGCAGATCTACGAGGGCACGAACCAGATACAGCGCAACGTAATCGGACAGGCCCTCATAAAGGAAGCCGCCAAGGGAAGCAAGTAAGTTTCCCGCCGCGGCCCGACGCGCGGATGATGGAAAGCAACGATAAGGATCGCGCC
>Ga0210086_1001098_pt1 | contig 14366 bp, 7 predicted proteins | sample China_Galinas_PW_3_FD_184867 | JGI IMG/M metagenome (GOLD analysis project Ga0210086, IMG submission 184867) | Wetland microbial communities from San Francisco Bay, California, USA, that impact long-term carbon sequestration - China_Galinas_PWB_D2... | ecosystem: Environmental > Aquatic > Marine... | reverse complement strand
CACGCCTGTCCCACCATGTCTCACCCTGCCCGTTCGATCCGGGCCCGCTCGACCCGGGTCCTCGGCATGGCCGCGAGTGCCTGCCTGTTTCTCGCCATCGCCGCCTCTGCCCAGTCCTTGACGTTCCCGAGCGGCGACGCGTACTCGTTGCTTCGCGGGCCCTCGGTCAGCCTCGTACTGCACCGGGTCTCGGACGGCCTCGGCACGTCCAGGTTCGTCATCGACGCGAAGACCGCCCACACGCAGACGATGCAGACCGCGATCACGGGCGGCGGGACCCGCTACGGTTACTCGACCAAGTTCACGAGCAAGTCTCTCGGGGCGTTCGAGGTCGCGTCCGAGCTCGACATCGTCGGGCCGGCGAAGGACGGTTCGTACGATCTCGTCGTCCGCGTGACGGATCTCCCCGACAAGTTCCGTGTCCAAGCGATGGGCGTCGAGTTCGCGTTCAAGGACGAGAGAGGCGATCAGCACGTGCTGATCCCCACGTTCAGCGGCGGGGAGTTCAGCGAGCCGGCCAAGAACATCCCCGACACGCGCCCGCCGCTCGACACGTGGGTCGCGAACTGTGCGCAAGCGACGTGCTACTACGGCGATGATGGAACCGGCCTGATGTTGTTCGGGCTCGATCCGACGGGCTCGATGCCGAAGCACTTCGTCTACACCGCGAAGAACAAGGCTCCGAGCTCGCTCGCGATCACGTTCGAATACTATCCGCCAGCGAGGCTCACCGGCGGCGCCCCGGGCGTCGACACGTTCAGAACCCGCGTGTTGCCGTACAAGTTCGACGCCAAGAAGCAGGAGGGCTGGTTCGTCGGGGCCAAGTTGTATCGAGCGTGGCTCGAGGGCAACGCGACCGGGCCGGGACAACTGCTGGAGCGCGGGCGCCTCGAGACACGAACCGACGTCCCCAAGTGGATGAAGGAGCTCGATCTGTTCGTCTCGGAGCAGTGGGGCTGGTACCCGCAGCAATCGAAGATCCCCGCACCGCTGCTCGAGCTGCGCCGACTCAAGCGTGATCTCGCGGCCAAGAACCTGCTCGTCGGCTTGTGGTTCTCGTACGACCGCACGTCGGAGCTGGGGCGATGGGGGACCTGGGCGCCGCACTGGGCCACGGCGCTGCAGGCGCAGGCGCTGCTGCCGGACGGGATCCGTGTCACCGGGTACACGCATCCCGGCGGGTTCGACGTCAAGAACGTGTTCCTCGATGCCTCGGGACTTCGGGACGACCCGATCAATGCGTTCAACGGTACGCCGGTCACGTTCGAGGCCGGCTCGGACCTGATGCTGAATCCGTATACGCAGCTGCGCATCGACGTTGCCGCCAAGGAGGCCGCGGACTGGTTCTTCCTGCTCGGTGCCTATCACGCGACGGCGAGCTGGTTCTCGGGGTTCTACGCCGACTTGCCGATGACGGTCGGTTCGTACGACTGGTGGCGCCCGCCCGGTCAGGGGCTCGGAATCACCAAGGAGGCCTTCGACGGATTCCGCAACCTCCTCGTGCGAGCTCGCGAGGGGGCCAATCTGTTCGGGCGCGACTTCGTGACCTACCACGAAGCCGCGTTCGAGTGGCTCGTCCCGGCCGCCGCGATGCAGGGCGCAGTCGGAGTCATCGGGAGGGCCTACAACCAGGACGACTCGACTCGCGGTGTCCCGTTCTTCCAGGCCGTCTACAGCGGATACACGCTGTTCTGGCCGGCCGACGAGGGCCTGGGCCCGCAGACGTTGACGGTCAATCCGTCGGCCTACGGCGACTTTGCGAACGGCAACATGACCCGCCTCCTGGCCGAAGGCGTTGCGCGCGGCAACATTCCCAACAGCAGCGAGCTGTCGCTCGCGACCGGCAAGCTGTTCTACGAGGTCGCGGTGCCGGAGCCGGCCAAGTCGATGTTCCTGCATCACAGGGACGTGCTCCGAAAGATCATCGACCTGCGGGCCCGTGCCCGCCCCTGGCTCGTCTACGGCGAGCTGCTCGCCGATCCGGTCAAGAAGGTCGACCTCGTCGACGTCGACGTCCAGCTGTGGTTCGACGGCAAGTTCCAGGACAACCTGTTCCGGATGCCGGTGATCGCGACCTCGGCGTGGAAGGCCAAGGACGACTCGATTCGGATCATCGCGATCAACCCCGGGCAAGCGGCCGCCGACGTCGAGTACGAACCGTCGCGGATCGGCTTGCCGAACAAGACCGATCTGATCGACACGCTGACGAACAAGCGCTACAAGGAGTCGAAGAACAAGGTCCGAGTCAAGTTCGACCCCGGCCAGGTCATGCTGCTGGAGCCGAAGTCCTGAGCATGCGCGTCAGTGCTTGCCGGCCGTCACCCGAGGCCAGGTATCGGTGCGAAACGGAGAGGCCGGCAAGCCCGTGTGGTTGACCAGGTTGCAGGTCGGGTTGTCGGTCCACGCATAGCGAACGGCGACCGGGGCCGGGACCTCGTCGCTCTGGACGATCACGTCGCGGCCGACGATGCGCGCTTCGGCCGGCAGGAACTTCCGGTCACTACCGGCGATCGTGAAGCCGAGCAGCTCGCCGTCGCCGCGGGCGCGCAAGCCGTAGGAGTTGTCGAACTCGATGCGTATGGCCCGCCCGGCCGGAGAAGCCCGGCGGAACATCGGCCCGGAGTCCTCGACGTCTTCGCCGTAGACACGCGCCCGGGCCAACAGCGCGAGCCGGCGTCCGACCTCCTGCTTGTTGCGGGGGTGGATGTCGCGCGGATTGCCGATGTCGATCGTGACGGCCATGCCGGTGTTCGGAAGTCGTAGCGCGAGCGACTGGGCTTCGCGGAGCTCGGCCCACGTGCGCGGGTCTTGTCCCTTGCGAACCGTGAAGTTGGCGAGCTGGACGAAGTAGAACGGGAAGTCCTTGTTGTCGATTTGATTCCAGTGCCCACGCCAGTCCTCGATCAGTGCTGGGAACAACGCCACGTATTGCTCGGCGCGAGACGCGTTCGACTCACCCTGATACCAGACGACTCCGCGAATGCCGTACGGAAGCAGCGGGTTGATCATCCCGCGAAACAGGTTCGACGGACGGTGTGGGTGACGTGGCTGCTTCTTGGCCCGCTCCTCCCAGCGTTTGCGCAACGGTGCGAACCGCTTGTCGGCGATCGCCTGCTCGCTCATCCATGACTCGACCGGTGTGCCGCCCCAGGCGCTCTGGATCAGACCGATGGGCACGTGGATCGACTCGAACAGCTCGCGTCCGAAGTAGTACCCGACGGCGCTGAAGTCCGCGACCGTCTTCGGGGTCACGGCGGTCCACTTCGCGTCGACGTCGCGCACTGCGGTGACGGAGGCCCGGCGCGGGACCTTGAACAACCGGATCTTCGGGAACGACGCCGCGCGGATCTCCTGGTCGGGATCCTTGGCCCGGCGCACGGCCCACTCCATGTTGCTCTGGCCCGAGCAAACCCAGACCTCGCCGACGAGCACGTCGTCGATCACGACCTCGGTCTTGCCCGTGATCGACATCTTGAACGGGCCACCGGCGGGGAACGGGCCCAGCAGCGTGCGCCAGTTGCCTTGTGTGTTGGCTTGCACCTGTGCTGCCTTGCCGGCGAACTCGACCTTGATCTGCTCGCCCGGGTTCGCCGTGCCCCAGATCGGAACCCGTATGTCGCGCTGGAGCACCATGCCGGACCGGAACATCGCCGGCAGCTTGACGTCGTCGCCACTAACGACGGGGGTGAGCAACGTCGCGAGAACGGGCACCAGGAGCAGCGTATTCATGGCGGGCAGTTTTACCACGTCCGGGCGGCTGCTCGCACGTGCTGCTACGATGCCCTTCGGAGGTACGACATGCGTCATTTGCTGGCAGCCGTGTGCTGCTTCGCCGCGCTGGCCACGAGTCAGGATGATGGGAGGGCTCGGCTCCGCGGTACGGTCATCGCCCGGAACGGTTCGGCGTGGAGCGGCGCACGCGTGTTCCTCCACGGCCGTGAGCTCGCCGGCTTCGACGCGATCGGGAGCGCCGACTACATCGAGGTGAGAAGCGACCAACGCGGTCGGTTCGTCGCGCGGATCCTGACCGATCGCACGTATGACGCGTGGGCTGCCGCTGGGTCGGGCCCCGACTCGTATCGGGTTTCACATCCGGTTGCGCGGGTCACTGCCGGCCGGCCCGTGCGGTTGGTCGAACAGGACGTCCTGTACTCGCGCGTGCGCCTTCGGATTGCCGGGGAGTTGCGGGGGCCGCTGTCGATGAAGATCACCAACGATGCCGGGATCGCCAATCCGCATCTCCTCGTGACCGGCAACCCGACGACGAGTCCGGTCGTGCTCGACCAACCGTTGAACGGACGCACAGTGCAGCTTCCGCTGCTGCCGTGGGAGGTGTGTCGGGTCGAGCTGTTCGCTGACGGCCGCTGGGTGTACGCCGACAACGTGACGCTTGCCCGAGCCCGCCGCACGGCATTGCTCGCGTCCGGAGGTCGACCCGCGCCGGCTGCAGAGTCCGCGTTCGAATCCGGGCCACGGTGCAACGAGCATGTCGTTTCGCTGACCGAGGACGTGCTCGAGATCCCCAAGCCGAAGCTCGTTCGCTACAGAGTGATCGCGCACGATGGCAAGAAGCTCGCCGGGGCACACGTCTCGTTGAAGTTGCGCGGCAAGCTGTATCCGTTGGCCAAGACCGACGGCCACGGGCGCGTCAAGCTGGCGGACATCCATCCCCTGCCGCTCCACCAGCGCGCGCTGCTCGGACTGGACAGCCCTGAGCTCGTGTTTTCCGCGTCCGGGGAAGCGGCTACCGTGCCGGGATCGATGGTCCCGATCCCGATCGGGCGAGATGGGCAAGGCGCCGATCGACTCCACACAATGCGGTTGCCCGACGGCCGTTCGATGACCGGACGCCTCCTCGTCGCTGGAAGGCCGCTCGCTCGCGTCCCGTTGATCGTGCACCGGTCCATCCAGCCCGGCAGTATCGGGCAGGCGTTTCTCGGAATGTTCGAGGGCAAGCTGTTGCTGTCGACATTGCACGAGACCGATGGCGATGGGAGGTTCGAGATCGCCCACTGCGGCAAGGGCGACGTGCGCGTATCGGTGCTCTTGCCGGTCGCGATCGCCCGCGATCTCGGCGGTACGGGCGCTGTGGCCCGGCTTGCGACGGTCGCCGACGGCGGGTTGTCCGCGGTCGAGGATTGGTCGCTCGGAGACATCGAGGTCACGGAGCTCAGGCGACTACACGTGAAGGCCCGACGGCCCGATGGCGCGCGGCTTCGCAATGCCCGAGTCGTGTTGTTCCAGGACGTGATGTCGGTCTTGACCGCGGATCGACTGCTGGACCTCGTGACCGACCGACGTGGCGAAGTGACGGTCGTCGTGGCGACGCGGCGCAAGCTTCGTGGCATCGTCGCCGATGACGGAGCGTTCGGGATTCGGTTGATTGCGCCTTCCGACACGGAGGTCGAGCTCGTCGCGAAGCCCGCGCTCACCGTGTCCGGCAGGGTCGTCGACCCCGCCGGCAAGCCGATCGCCGACGTTACGGTGGCCGCACAGCCTCCGAAGGAGTCGTTCCACACGAGCGAGGCGGAGGAAGTTGCGTTGTACCAGCTGACGTCCATGGTCCGCCACCGCTTCGTGCAGCTGACCGATGCGGCGGGGCGGTTCAAAGTGTGGATGCTCTCGCGGGAAAACCCCGGACGGATCTCCCTGTCGATGCCTCGAAGCGGGGCAACCGGCTGTTTCCGGACGATCGAGCTGCACGGCGAATCCGTCGATGGGCTCGAGTTGAAGTTCGAGCGCAAGTCCATGCCGGCGACCGGGCCGAAGAAGGCCAAGAAGCACGGCGAGCGCTGACCGAAGATCGGCGGCGGACCAGGTCGAGGCGTTCCGCGAGAGCGGCGCCCCGAACCTCATGGTCCAGATCAATCCCAGCGAGACCTGGGGCGCGGGCGGGCAGTTCTTCATCTATCAAGACAAGACGGCCGCGGCCCGCCGGGCCGCCGCGGCCGCGGACGATCACGAGGGCCCGGGTGGCGTCATCCGCGGCAACACGCATCCCCAGAACCGCCGCGAGTTCGCTGCCATCCCGCACGGACGCAGTGCGCCTCGTGGTCGAAAAGGAGACCGACGACGGCAAGGGCAACTATCGGGCCTGCTGTCAGGAGCTCGTCGTCGAGTGACGATTGGCTACCGGCGTGCGCGCTGCATCACGGCCCGCGCCCGCGCGTGAAGGCCCCGGTCGGGTGCGGCGAGCACGCGCTCGGCCAGCTCCTGCGCGCGGCGCTTGTCGCCGAGGTCGAGGACCGTCTCGGCCAGCAGGAGCACCGCGTCGAGATAGCCCGGGGCGCCGTGCACGACGCGCTCGAGAACGGCCTTGGCAGCTTCGTTGCGGTTCTGGAGTCGGTCCAGGCGCGCCTGGTAGTAGCCCCAGGCCGGGTGTCCGGGCAGGCTCCGCCGGGCGTCGTCGAGCATCGCCTCGAACTGCCCGTTGCTGACATTGCCGAGCGCCGCTCCGAGCAGGCGCGTGCGCCGTGCCACCGAACGGGGTTCGAGCTCGACGGCTGCGCGGAACTCGGCGATCGCGTCTCCGACCTGCTTCTTGGCCCGCAACGCGAGACCCAGGTTGGTGTGGAGCATTGCGCGCTCACCGGTCATGTGCTCGGGTGCGTGCTCGAGACCGGATCGGGCCGTCGTTTCGGCCGCGTCGGGTCGCCCCACCAGGAGCTGGAGCGCGCTCAGGTTGGCCCACGCGAGCGCGAAGCTCGGATCGAGCTTCGTGGCCTGCTCGAGGCGTGCGACGGCGGCATCGCGGTTGCCTCGGTTCCACTCGGCGTCCGAGGCGCGCGTCTGCAGATGTACGGAACGCGGATGGACGCGGACATCGTGGAGCGCGAGGGTGTCGTTGCTGCGCCAGTCGAAGTTGCGCCGGAACGCCATCGATGAGCTGTGACCGGTCCACAGCACGAGCACGAGCGTGATCACGACCCGGGCCTCGTGGGTTTTGGCCACTGAGTTCCACCACGCGACGAGCAGGCACGTCGCGAGGACCGGCGTGTAGAACAACCGCTCGGCGAAGATCGTTCCGATCGCGAACGGGATGTTCGACGTCAGGAACCCGAAGCCGAGAAACGCCGCGCTCGCGAGGAACAGCACCGGGCGCCGGCGATACGCGAGAAGCCCGCCAACGAGCACCCCGAGCAGCAGCAGTGCCGAGCCAATGAACCGGAGGTCCGCCGGCCCGGTCGCGAGGTCGAACACCTGCGGACCATAGTCGGCGGCCAGACGGAACGGGAACACGCATTTGACGAGGCCGTAGGCCCAGATCATCGTGGCCGAGCAAACCCGCGCGAGCGTATCGCTGGCTGCGAGCGGATTGGCCTGGAAGTAGACCGGCGGGGGCTCCGGCAGCGGGGCGAGGGCGTGTGCGCGAAGCGCGAAGAACAGCGCCAGAGGCACCACGGGGACCAGCGCCGCCTGCCGTACGGAGACGGGCCGCGACGCGGCGACGCGGTTTCGGACAGCGACGAACAACGGCAGGAAGACCGCCCACGGGAGCGCGTTCTCCTTCGAGCAGAACGCCAGGAACAACGCTGCGCCGGATCCGATGAGCCACGGCCACCGGCGCGCGCTGCTCCACGAGCGAGCCAGCAACGTGATCGCCGCTGCGCCGAACGCGAACCCGAGCAGCTCCGCGCGCCCGACGATCGAGATCACGGCTTCGCTGTGGATCGCGTGAATCGCGAACACGAGAGCGGCGACGAGGGCGCACTTGCTCGGAAGGCCGAGCGCGAGCACCATGCGATACACGAGCCACACGCAGGCGGCGTGCACGAGCACGTTGACGAGGTGCTGCGCGACCGCCGCCGCGCGCCGCGCGACCGCATGGACCAACGCGATCGAGAGCTTCGTGACCGGACGATACAGGTTGCTCGACGTATAGATGTCGCGCCAGTAGTGCGAGTCGAAGTAATCGCTGATGCTCTGCAGCTCGTTGACCATCGGGCGGACCGTGCCGTCGGGGCCGATCGGCTCGGCGACGAGGGCGTCGTCGAGCACGTAGCCGTTCCACAGCGACGGGAGGAAGGTCACGATGCTCGCCGCGAGGATCAGCGCGAGCCACAGGCGGTGTTTCGGCGGACTCTCCGTCATTGCGGGGAGTCTACGCCGCCGGCCGTGATCACGCCAAGCTCAGCGGAACCTGGCCAGAGCTTCTTGGATCGCGGTCGCTGGCAGCGCGAACTCGATCGTCTGTCCGTTCTCGCGCACCGTGATGTCGGTTGTGACGCCGCGCAACGGTTGGTTCTTGTTGCCGCGCCGCAGCCAGTACGTCAGTGAATAGGTCCCGAGCGAGGACAACGACAACGCCGTTGCACTGCCGGAAACCAGCTGCGCCGTGCCCGCGCGGCCCTGCAACAACGTCCGCAGCGTGCCTCCACCGCCGGTCTGGAACTTGTAGCGCTTGCTGTCCGAGCGGGGGCTGCGGACGTACACCCACAGGGACGTGGCGTTGGGCAATTGCACCGGAGCCTCGGGCTCGAGCGTGATCCGGATCGGTTTCTCCTTGTCGAGGGTCACGCTCGTGTCGCTGATGACCGCCCGCAGCCGTTCCGGGTTGTAGCCGCGAACGGCGACGAGTAGATCGACCGAACGCGTCGTCACGAGCCGGGCCTTGCCCTTGCGGACCCGGAACGCTTCGGCTTCCGGGGCGCCGTCGGGCCCGACGAGCAGCACGGCGGCCCTGCTCGTCGTAACGGGCTTGGGCGCGGCCTTGGCCGAGCTGCGCGTGAACACGCTGACGTCGAAGACCCGCAGCCTCCCGCGCAAGTCGATCGCGTCGAGCCTGGGATCCTTGCACGGCGTCGCGAGCGTGCAGACCAGGTTGTCGAGCGTCAGCAGCGGCTGCTTCTGCCCCCACAGCCGGACATCGAGGCTGTAGGTGCCCGCACCGAGCTTCGCCCAGGAGTACTTCGAGGTCGTGGTCTTCCCACTGCGTTCGCGGCCCGTCTTCACAGTGCCGCGCGCGGACATCGGCCGGAGCTCGAGGCGCAGGCTGCGCGATGGCAGCGGCACGTCCGTCATGACGGTCGCGGTCATCGTGCTGCCGGTGACGAGCTTGATGACGAGGCCGGTGGCGCCGACGTCGAACTCGACGGGCGCGGTCGGAAGATACGTCGTGCTGTACACGGCGACCCGCAGGCGCTTGGATGTCGGGTAGCCGTGATACTGATAGTGTCCCGGCGAGACCAGCTTCGGGCGCATCCCCGAGTTGTCGTACTGCCAGGTCATCGAACGCACGCCGTTCTTGTCGATTCTGGCGACCGGCCGCTGGAGGACGAGGTTCGCCTCCGCGGGTGCGCCGGTGTGATCTTCGAGCCGAACGTCGAGCACGAGCGGGGGATCGCTCAAGCGGATGTCGCCGAGATCCTGCGTGCCGAGGCGAACGCTCTTGGGTTCGACGAGCTTGGCCATCGGTCCGGAACGCTTGTACGGGTGGTCGAGCCCCGTGAAGATCCACGCGTCGACGGGTCGGGTCACGAGGTTCTTCTTCATCGCGATCATGAACCGGCCGCTGTCATCGGTCTTGGCCCGCCCGCTCCCACGCGGGTTGCCCGATTGCACGATCCTGAGCGTCACGTGCTTGCCGGCGAACGGACGGCCGTCGGCGTCCAACGCGGTTCCGGTGACGATGACGGTATCTCCGAGCAGCGCGAGCCGGACGCGCATGTCCTGTCCCGGGCTCGACGGCCCGGCCAGAGTCTGCTCGGCCCGGCCGGGGCCGGCGCGTACGGAGACCTTCCAGGTCTTGGACAGGGCGACGCGCGGAAACCGTGCGACGCCATGGGCGTCGGTCTTGGCGGTCGTCGTGCGGCGGGTTCCGGGGGCGCGCCAGCCGTCGAGGTTTCCGAGCGCGGGGCGGGAACGAGGTCCGTTGCGCCTCTGGTCGGGTTCGACGACGCCGAGCTGCACCGTCGCGTCGAGCACGGTCGTCCCCGTAGGGTCGACCACATGAACCGTCATGCTCCCGGTCATCGGCAGCTTCAGCTCGAGCGGCTCGGCCGGCGGTTCGGGCACTGGAATCTCCGGACCGACAGGCGGCAGGCCCGCGAGGTTCGGGACCGCGTGCATGCTGACCAATCGCTGCCTTCCGGAGACGTAGTTGCGGGTCCAGTTCTGGAAGTGACGGAGCTCGAACAGACCGCTCGGGGCCGACGACTTGCCGGCGGCGAAGAAGAACGGGTTGGCCGTCTTGTTCGTGCCGCGGAAGCTCTTTCCAGCGAGCGCGATCGGCACATCGCCCTGTGGTCTGCCGGCCCGATCGACGACCCGCACGCGCAGGGTGTAGTCGCGTTCGACCTGGATCTCGGCCGGCTTCGAGTCATCGGGAGACCCCGCATTGAGGTACGTCTGCCCGAAGAACGCGCGCTTTTCGGAGTCGTGATAGACGGCCAGGACCATCTGCCAGCGGTGCTTCGTGCGGCGGATGAGCGCGATGCCGTCGTCGTTCGTGTGCGTCGAGCGCCCGAACCGCCGCAACAGCTTCTCCGAATCGGACGCGAGGGCCATGACCTCGGTCACCTCGTCGGCAGTCAGCTCGTCGTAGTTGTAGGTGTTCTTGACCTGGTAGAGGACTTCGGCCCCGGCGAGCGGCTTCTTGGACAGCTTGTCGACGACCGAGACCGGAACGACGTCGCTCGGCACCTCGGTGCCCTGCGTGACGCGGCGTTCGGTGTCCGCTTCGTCCTCGACGGTGGTGGTGCCTGCGGACTGCGGCCCGGGGAGCTGCTGCTTCGGTGCCGCGTCTCGTGCCGTCGTCGATTCACTCGCGAGCGCTGCATCGCCCGCAAGCCCATCGCCGGCTGCGTCCTCTCCGAGCAGCAGCACCGAACCAGCGGCGAGCACTGCGAGAAGGACCAGCGCGACGAGCAATCTCTGCATGATCATGTGGGTTCGAGAGGTCCCGACGGGAACGTCGAGTCGGAGGTTCGCCCAGCCGCGTCGGAGGCCATGATACGGAAGCGACGTCGGGTCGGGCGAGATCAGAACCTGGCAAAACTGCTCGTTTCGGGCCGGCCGGCTCCTATTCTGCCGGACCCTTGTCGACGTCAGGAGTTACCTACGCGTTAACGGCCGCGCTTTTGTGGGCCGCGTGCAGCACGGCGTTTGCTTCGGTCGGAAAGCGCATCGGCGTGCTCACGATCAACCAGCTTCGCGTGCTGCTCGCGTCCGGTGCGCTCTTCTACTACCACTGGTTGTTCAGAGGATCGCTGTGGCCGGCCGGGCTTCGAGCCGGACAGCTCGAGCTCCTGGCTCTGTCCGGTGTGCTCGGCGTCGCGATCAGCGATCTCGCCTATTTCCATTGCCTCGTGGCGATCGGACCACGGTTCGGCAGCCTCTTGATCTCGCTCGCGCCGGGGATGGCTGCACTGCTGGCCTGGCCGGTGCTCGGGGAGCCGATCACGCTGGCGATGGCGAGCGGAATCCTCGTGACGCTGTTCGGCATCTTCTGGGTCGTCAGCGGCCGCCAGCACGACGCCGCGTGGCGCGAGCCGCTGCCTCCGCGGCGGCGGCGGATCGCGGTCGTAGCCGGACTGGTGGCCGCCGCCGGGCAGGCCGGTGCGTTGGTCTTGGCCAAGGTCGCGATGGGCGATTCGGTGGGTGGGCTGTCGGCAGCCCTGGTCCGGATGGTCGCCGGCGCGGTTGCGTTGCTGGTCTACGCTGCGGCCTCGGGCCGCCTGCCCGGGCTGTGTCGAGGCATGGCCGATCGCAGAGCGATCGTCGTGGCCGGGATCGCCTCGATGCTCGGGCCGTCGCTCGGCGTGTGGCTGTCTTACGAATCAGTGAGGCTGATCGAGGTCGGTCGCGCGTCGACTCTGATGGCGACGGTACCGATCTTCATGCTCGGCGTTGCGTGGATCGCGTACGGGTCGCGGCCGACCGCGACCGCCGTGCTCGGTACGTTCATCGCAGTCGGCGGGGTCGCAATCCTCTGTCTGGCCTAGCACGAAGGCACGTTGCACGCGTCTCGGGCTTGTCCCAAGATCAGACGATGCGCTCCACTCCGCGCGAGATCCGCCGCACGAGCCTGAACTTCCGCTGGCTCCTGAACCTGCGCTGGGCCGCCGCGATCGGGCAGCTCGTCACGATCCTCGGCGTCTGGTTGGTGCTCGGGATCCAGCTTCCGGTCGTGACGCTGCTCGCCATCGTCGCGTTCGAGCTGGTCTCGAACATCGTGTTCGTGCTCTGGCATCGCTCGATGATGCGCTCGGGCACATGGGACGAGTGGGCGGAGCGCTGGGACCTGTTGTTGATGCTGATCCTGATCCTGGATCTACTCGTGCTGACCGGCCTGTTCTATGCGTGCGGCGGACCGAGCAACCCGTTCAGCGTTTTCTATCTGGTTCACGTCGTGCTCGGGGCCGAGCTGCTCGTGCCGTCGCGTGGCTGGATCCTCGCCGGACTCGCGCTGGCGTGCTACAGCCTGCTGTTCGTCGACTACCTGCCGGTCGCCGCGCTCGAACCCGACCTCGTGACCGCGACCAAGGCGCAGCTCGTGGAGGCCCGCGATCTGGAACGTAGCGGTCTGCTCGTCGCGCTTGCGACTGCCGCTGCGATCATCCTTTACTTCTTCCAGCGCATGACCACGGAGCTGCGCGAGCTGACCGAAGAGCTGGTGCTCGCCCAGCGCCAGCGGGCCGACAGCGAACGCCTGGAGGCGCTGGCGACGCTCGCCGCCGGTGCCGCCCACGAGCTGAGCTCGCCGCTGTCCACGATCGCGGTGGTGGCCAAGGAGCTCGAGATCACGCTCGCCAAGCGCAGCGACCTCGGCGACTCGGGGGAGGACGCGCGCCTGATCCGATCGCAGGTCGGTCGTTGTCGCGCGATCCTCGACCGGATGGCGGCCGATGCCGGCGAGAGTGCGGGCGAGTTGCTCCAGCGGCACCGGGTCGCGGCCCTGATCGATGCGACGCTCGACGGGCTCGATCAGCGTTCGCGGTTCGACGTGCACATCGCAGGGGACGCCGGCGAACGCGAGGTCGTGATTCCTCTGTCGGGGCTCGCTCAGGCGCTACGCGGCGTGTGTGTCAACGCGCTCGATGCTTCGCCGCCCGAGGCGACGATCGAGGTCCACGTGGCCGCCGATGACGGGCGCCTCGACCTGAGGATCACCGATCGCGGCACCGGAATGGACGCCGAAGTTCTGGCGAAAGCCGGCGATCCGTTCTTCACGACCAAGGAGACCGGCAAGGGGATGGGGCTCGGGCTGTTCCTCGCGCGCACGGTCGTCGAGCGTCTCGGCGGTGGTATGGAGCTGCACTCGACACTCGGAGCCGGGACCGAGGTGCGCGTCGAGCTTCCGCTCGCCAGTGCCTCGGATGCGTCGAAAGACCGTAACAACGGGTGGCTCGGGAGCCCGAGGACCGGCCGTTAGTGGTGTGTCGCACGAGCCACTACTAGACTGAAAGCAGCATGTGCCTGTCGCCGCAACCCGAGTCGATCCTGATCGTCGATGACGACGAGGTGCTGCGCGTCCGTCTCGGCCGGGCCCTCGAAGGCCGCGGATACGAAGTCCGAACCGCCAAGGACTATGACGAGGCGATTTGGCTGGCCCGGCAGGACTCGCCGGAGAAGGCGGTCGTCGACCTCAAGATGCCCGGCCACTCGGGGCTCGAGCTCGTTTCTGCGCTGCGCGAGATCGACGACACGACGCAGATCATCGTGCTGACCGGCTACGGCAGCATCTCGACGGCCGTCGACGCTGTCCGGCTCGGAGCGATCAACTACCTGCCGAAACCGGCGGACGCGGACGACGTGCTCGCGGCGTTCAAACGCGGAAACGAGCCGCCTTCGCCCACGCCACCGGCATCGGACGAGTACGAAGTTCCATCGCTCGCGCGCGCCGAGTGGGAGCACATCCACCGCGTGCTCGGCGACTGTGCCGGCAACATCTCTGAGGCCGCCCGGCGCCTCGGGCTGCACCGCCGTTCGTTGCAGAGAAAACTCAGGAAGTACGCGCCGAAGGACTGAGCCGCGCGACGATCGGAAACCAGTCGTTGGCGACGATCTGGCCGCTCGGGACCGGATCGATGTTGCGTAGCAACGGCTCGTCCGACTGCGAGCGCGTATCACCGGCCATGTAGTTGATCGCCAGCGCCCGGCGCGGCCGGTCACAGCGATTGGGGCCGGAGCCGTGGATGACGTGGCTGTGGTGGAAGACCGCGTGCCCGGCGGGGAGACGGACCGTGACCGGAGCGACATCGCGCAGCCGCTCCGGCAGGGCTGCGCGAATCCCCGAGGTCGGGCCCCCGAAGTCGACCTTGGGAAACAGTCCGAAGCGATGGCTTCCGGGGAAGTACGAGATTGCGCCGTTGGCCTCGTCGCAGGCGTCGAGCGGAATGTGGGCCGTGATGTGCGCGGCCGGTGCC
>Ga0210086_1001096_pt1 | contig 14395 bp, 15 predicted proteins | sample China_Galinas_PW_3_FD_184867 | JGI IMG/M metagenome (GOLD analysis project Ga0210086, IMG submission 184867) | Wetland microbial communities from San Francisco Bay, California, USA, that impact long-term carbon sequestration - China_Galinas_PWB_D2... | ecosystem: Environmental > Aquatic > Marine... | reverse complement strand
CGTCGAGCCGAAGAGCTGCCCGTCTGGCTCCACCGATACAACTGGCATCGCCCGCACGGCAGCCTAAAATCAAAACCGCCAATCAGCAGACTCGCTCTAACCGAGGACAACCTGTTGAGGCTCCACATCTAGCGCTCCAGGAGGAAAGCGGGCGCCTTGTTTCAGCCGGCCGGCGCGAGGCCTATGTCGGCTTCAACGACCGCTTTCACGACGCGATCTATCGCGGCGCGCACAACGCCTTCCTTGCGAGCTGGCGCTGAGCGTACGGCGTCGCTGCGCGCCATTCCGCCGGGCGCAGTTCGAGACCCTGGGACGGCTCGCCAAGTCTCATGACGAGCACGGCGCCGTGGTGAACGCGATCCAGCGCGGCGACGCCGATGAAGCGGCGCGGGAAATGCGGGCGCATATCATCGTCGTGCGCACCGCCGTCGACGCGGTCGCCGGGGAGGCGGCGCGCCGGGCGGAACCGATGCCCCAGACGGGCAAAGCCGAGGCCGCGGGAGCGCCCTTGCCGCCGGACTGGGCACGATCCAGCCACGCCTAAGTTTCGGCAATGTCTCTCGCATTGCATACAATACGGCCAGACTGGCTGACCGGCCGGCCGGCCAGTGGCGTCCGCGGAGGCCGTGACAGGCCGCGGCCTGCCCGCTCGCAGCGGATCATCTCAGCCAATCCGCGCTTCTAGATCAAAGCGTTAGGCCATGCCTGCAGGATCCACGCTGCATCGCAGCGCGAATTGGCACGCTGGTTGCCAGAGAGGCCATAGGGCGTCGCACTTCGCGCGTCACCGGGCCTTGTCTCTCTCAGGGGGTTTCCAGATGTCACAGTTCATTCTTTCGCGCAGGAAATTGCTGAAGGGCGGTGCCGCGCTCGGCGCGCTCGGGCTGACTTCGGGCATCCTCCCGATCCGCTCGGCTTTCGCGGCGCCGCTGACCATCGGCATCGTCCATGTCGGGCCGCGTGACGACTTCGGCTGGAACCAGGCGCATGCGGTTGCCGCCGAGGCGCTGAAGGCAATCACCGTCGTCGAGGAGGAGAACGTTCCGGAGACGGACGCGGTCTCCAAGTCGATGGAGAGCATGATCCAGCTCGACGGCGCCGGGCTGATCTTCGCGACGTCGTTCGGCTACTTCGACCCCTTCATGCTCGACATGGCGAAGAAGTACCCGGACGTGCAGTTCCGTCACGCCGCCGGACTGTGGACCGACAAGGATCCCAAAAACGCCGGCAGCTACTACGGCTATCTCGACCAGGGCCACTACATCGATGGTGTCGCCGCCGGTCTGTCCACCAAGTCGAACAAGCTCGGCTTCGTCGCCGCCAAGCCGATCGGCACCGTGCTCCTCAACATCAACTCTTTCCTCCTCGGCGCGAAGAAGACCAACCCGGATGCATCGGTGCAGGTCATCTTCACCGGCGAGTGGTCGCTGCCGGTGCGCGAGGCCGAGGCCACCAACGCGCTGATTGACGCCGGCTGCGACGTCATCACCTGCCACGTCGACAGCCCGAAGGTGGTCATCGAGACGGCGGAGGGCCGCGGGGTGAAGACCTGCGGACACAACGCCAGCCAGGCACCGTTGGCACCGACCGGCTTCATCACCGGCGCCGAGTACAAGTGGATCACCATCTACTCGCAGTTCGCCGACATGCTGTCGAAGGGCGAGACGCTGCCGAACTTCGTCCGCGGCGGCTACGACAAGGACTATGTCCAGAACACGCCCTACGGCGCCGGGGCGAGCCCGGAGGCGATCGCCGCCGCCGATGCCGCCAAGGAGGAGATGAAATCGCTGAAGCCGGTGTTTGTCGGTCCGCTGAAGGACAATTCGGGCAACGAGGTTATCCCCGCCGGCACTGAGCATCCGTCGTACGACGTCTGGCTCGAGCAGACCGACTTCCTGGTCGAGGGTGTGGTCGGCTCGATCACCTGAGCCCTGCTGAGCCGGGCGGCCGGCGCCCTCCTGGCCGGCCGCCTGCCATCCCGATGCGAGGCGCACGCCCGTGACCGCGACCCCGACCGAGCTCCCCGCACCGCCGCTTGCCGCCGGCAGCAGCGAGTGGATCACGCGGATCGCCCGATCCGCCGAAGCGGTGGTGATCCCGCTCATCGCCATCCTGGCGGCGGCGATCCTTTTTTCGATTTTCCTCATCGTGCTCGGCAAGTCGCCGGTCGATTTCTTCACCCTGTTGTGGATCGGCGGCTTCGACACCGCTTTCTCGTGGACCAACACGCTGGTCCACGCGGGGCCGCTCATCTTCACCGCGCTCTGCGTCGCGATTCCCGCCCGCCTCGGCATGGTGGTAATCGGCGGCGAGGGAGCGCTGGTCCTCGGCGGCTTCACCGCCGCCGCCATCGCCATCCCGTTTCTCGGCTGGGACTCACCGTGGTGGGTTCTGCAGCCGGTGATGTTCGTCACCGCCGCCGCAGTCGGCGCCGTGTGGATCGGCATTGTCGGCATGCTTCGCCACTACCGCGGCGTCAACGAGACGATCTCCAGCCTGCTTCTCTTCTACATCGCCGTTGCGATCATGAACTTCTTCGTCGAGGGCGCGCTGCGCGACCCGGCAACCCCAGCAAGCCGTCGACGCCGGCGATCGGCGAGGCCAACTTGGTCGGCGACATTCCCGGCACTGACATTCATTGGGGTCTCGTCTTCGCCATCGTGCTCGCCATCGCCGTGTGGGTGCTGATGAACCGTACCCGCTTCGGCTTCGCCGCGCGGATCACCGGCGGCAACGTGCGGGCCGCCCGCGCCCAGGGGCTACCGGTCGGCAAGCTGATCGTCATCTCCTGCGCGCTCGCCGGCGCCTGCGCCGGGCTAGCCGGCTTCTTCGAGGTGGCGGCAATCCAGGGCCGCGCCAACGCGTCACTTGCCGCCGGCTACGGCTTCACCGGCATCCTCGTCGCCTTCCTCGCGCGGCAGAACCCGCTGGCAATCATCCCGGTCTCGGTCTTCCTCGGCGGCATCGCGGCCGCCGGCGGGCTGATCCAGCGTCGGATGGGAATGCCCGACGCGACGGTGCTGGTGCTGCAGGGACTGATGTTCGTCGTCCTCCTGGTCAGCGAGACCCTCCATGGCCGGCTGCCGTTCTTCCGGTCGAAAGGCTGAAGCACGATGGAAACGGAATCGAATCTCAGCATTGTCCTCCTCGCCATGATCGCCGGCGCCATCCGGGTGTCGACGCCGTTCCTGTTCGTCAGCCTCGGCGAGTGCCTTACCGAGAAGTCCGGCCGCATCAACCTCGGGCTCGAAGGCACCCTCGTCTTCGGCGCGATGACCGCCTATGCAGTCTCCTACCACTCCGGCTTGCCGTGGCTCGGCGTGCTCGTCGCCGGCTTCGCCGGTTCCCTGTTCGGGGCGCTCCACGGCTACATCTGCAAGCTCCCCAAGGTCAACGATATCGCCATCGGCATCGCGCTGATGCTGTTCGGCACCGGCCTCGCCTTCTTCCTCGGCAAGGCCTACATCCAGCCGCAGGCGCCGCGCCTGCCGTCGATCTCGCTCGGCGGGTGGTCCGACAATCCGCAGATCCAGTCGGCGCTGCAAGTCAACCCGCTCTTCCTCGTCGGCATCGCGCTGGCTGTCTTCCTGTGGTGGGCGTTCAAGAACACCCGCTGGGGGCTGATCGTGCGGATGACCGGCGACTCGGCGCCGGCGGCGCTCGCCATGGGCTACTCGGTCAACTGGGTCCGCTTTATCGCCACCACCGTCGGCGGCTTCTCCGCCGGCGTCGGCGGCGCCTTCCTCTCGCTCTACTATCCGGGCAGCTGGAGCAAGGGCCTGTCGTCGGGTCAGGGACTGATGGCCGTGGCTTTGGTGATCTTCGCCCGCTGGAATCCGCTTGCCTGCTTCGCTGCCGCGCTGCTCTTCGGTGCCGCCGGGGCGCTCGGTCCGGCCCTCCAGTCGATCGGCATCACGCAGGGCTATTACTTCTTCAACGCGGCACCCTACGTGCTGACGCTTCTCATCATGATCGCCTCCACCTCGCCCAAGCGCTCGCTGAAGGGCGCGCCAGGCGAGTTGTCGATCACCAAGTAGCGGAGGCACTCCCATGTCCGTCGCGGAGTTTCCGATCGACAAGGTGAGAACGGGCCATACGATCGCCGCCGATCCGTATCCCTGGCCCTTTGACGGGGCACTCAGGCCCGACAACACCGCGCTCCTCATCATCGACATGCAGACCGACTTCTGCGGGGTCGGCGGCTACGTCGACAAGATGGGCTACGACCTGTCGCTCACCCGCGCCCCGATCGAGCCGATCAGGCGGGTGGTCGCCGCGATGCGGGCGAAGGGCTACCACGTCATCCACACCCGCGAAGGCCATCGCCCCGACCTCTCCGACCTCCCCGACAACAAGCGCTGGCGGTCGCGGCGGATCGGCGCCGGCATCGGCGATCCCGGACCGTGCGGGCGTATTCTCGTTCGCGGCGAGACGGGGTGGCAGATCAAGGGCGTGGTCACCCGGGCCGGTTCGCTGATTAACCGCAGCAACGCCCCGGCGGACGCCGATGCGACGCGCCGGCCTGTTTCATCTGCGTCACCGGCAACATGGATGATCCAGGCCCAGCGTTTCCGGTCGTGGATCCGCGCGGCGATGCGCGAAGTGTTCCGCGAGGTCGACATCATTCTCGCCCCGGCGACGCCGTTCCACGCGCTGCCGTCCGGCACCAGGACCTTCACCCTCGACGGGGTGACCATGCCGGCGCGACCCAACATCGGCATCTTCACCCAGCCGATCAGCTTCATCGGTCTGCCGGTCGTCGCGGTGCCGGTGTGGCTTGACGGCGCACGGCTGCCGATCGGCGTGCAGTGATCGCCCCGGCCTGGCGCGAGGACTTGGCCCGCGACATCTGGAAATCACCGGCGCAGCCAGTGCGCCGGTCGCGATGAGAGAGGAGGCAGGGGTATGAGCGGGGACGCGCGCTGGGCTGGCCGCAACACCGACAAGAATGTGCTCCGCGACAACGTCTGGGGGAACCTCGAGGCGAAGGCGGTCAATGTCGGCCCGGTCAGGAGCCGCATCCCCAATTTCGCCGGCGCCGACCTCGCCGCCTGGCATCTGGCACAAGTGCCGGCGTGGAAGGCGGCGCGGGTGGTGAAGTGCAATCCCGACCCGCCGCAGATCCCGGTTCGGCTCCGCGCCCTGCACGAAGGCAAGATCCTCTACGCGCCCGTGCCGGAGCTCACCAAGGGCTTCCCGTTCGTGCGTCTCGATCCGGCGGTGCTGAGAGAAAGGCATCGAGTTCGAAACGGCGGCGACGTCGCAGAGCTTCGTCCAGTGCGGCGAGCCGGTTCAGTTCGAGGATATGGAGTTCCTCGATTTCGCCGTCGTCGGCTGCGTCGCGGTGACCCGCGCCGGCGGCCGCACCGGCAAGGGCGGCGGCTTTGCCGATCTCGAGCTCGGCATCTTCCGCGAGCTCGGCAAAGTGGGGCCGGAGACCGAGATCGCCACCACGGTGCATTCGAGCCAGGTGGTGGACGACGCGCGGCTGCCGATGATGCCGCACGATTCGGCGCTCCACTGGATCGCCACCGAGAAGGAACTGATCGAGACCAAGACCGCCTTCGGCCAGCCGAAGGGCGTCGACTGGCAGCGCGTCCAGCCCGACCAGTACGACAACATCCCCGTCCTCAAGGAGCTGCGCAGCCGGCTGGAGGGGTGACGATTTCAATATCGCCCGTTGCACTGTTGACTTCCGCGGCGTCAATCGGCCCCGATCCACGCTGGCATTTGCCATGCTGGGACGGCGCCGATTCCGCGGCGCCGGGCTGAATGGCATCGCGACCACCGAGGCTCAATATGAAGCTTGCGACCCTCACCTCAGGCTGCCAGGTCCCCCAACAATGCTCGTAACTCGCGCCGATGCGCCGCCGTCCGGTACTCGTGCACGGTGCTGGCCTCGAGCCAGGCGTCGCCGGCCACCCATCCGTGGCGGCGCAAATAGACGACGGGGTGGATCTCTCCGCTCTGATCGGTCTCGACGGTGATTGCCACCGCGTCCGGACCACCCTCGTCGACGAACTGGGCAAGGGAAACGATTCCGTCGTCGCGAAGGGTGCCATCGGCATCCACAAAGACGGCTCGCGCCAGGTAGCCCTTCTGGTGCCAGAGCTCCGGCGCGGTCGAAGCCTCGGCAAGCAGGTAGTCCACCAGCTCGGTCCGCGACATCGCCGGGCGGTGACGCGGCTTGCCGAAATGGCTCTCCGCCAGCATGGATACCATCAGCCGCGCATTGTATCGATGGCCGTGGACGGCGCCGGAGTTCGCCGGGATACCGAACTTCTTGAGGCCGGGCACACCCTGGCTGATCGTTCCTGCGAAATATATTCCCGGAACGTCGGCGCTTTCGTAGGCGTTGGTCATCGCCGGCAGGCCGCTCTGTCCGAAAACACTCACCCCGAGTTCGGTCAGGTCGAGGAGCGGGCACTGAAAGCCCGTCGCCGCGATGACCTCGTCGACTTCGGCGACAAAGGGCTCGCCGCTCTCGGTGCTTCGCGTGTGAACCGCAAGACCCTGTTCGAGTCGCTCGATCTGTTCGATCGATGCGTTGAGAATGGCAACGCCACCACCGAGATTGCTGTCCTCCCATGGCTGCACGTAGCGGGCGCGGATGCCCGCCAGCGAGTGGGTGTTGACCGACAGCATCGCCGGGCGGGGCGACACCAGAATGATCTGGCTCGCCCACTGCAGCAGACCGCTGGCGAGCTCGAATGCCGAGTTCTGCTTGCCGACAATCAGAAGGCGCTTCCCCGCATAGGAGGCGTCGGTCCGTGTATCGACGTAGTGGGCGACATGCTCGAACCCGCGAATCGCCGGTAGCCATGGTTGGGCGACGCCGACAGCGAAGATCACAACGCGGCAGCGGTACTCGCCGTCGCTGGTTGCCAGGACGAAGCGGCCATCCCGTTGCTCTGTCCCTTCCCAGCGCGTGCCGTAACGGACGCGCAAGCCGGTGCGCTCGGCGAAACGCACCAGGCCCTCCTCCATTTCCTGCCGCGACGGGAATTCGGAGCTGCCGTCCATGAGTTCCGGCATGATGCCCCGGTGCCGGCGATCATCGGCGAGGAGGCTGTTCCAGTCGTAGCGTTCGAATTCGCGGGAGTCGCGCGGATAGGGGGCGTAGGGCTTCGTCCAAGAAAGGAGGCGCTGGAAAAAGGGGAATCGGCGGAACATACCACCCGGACCCGGATCGGCCGAGATCACCGCGTGGTCGATGCCGAGCCGGTCAAGGAAATAGCTCGCCTGAAGACCGCCAGGGCCCGACCCGACGATGACCAGAGGATAGTCGCCGGGCGGTGAAGGCCGTTGGCCGTTCGCGCTGCCCCCGTTGCCGATGCTCATCGGTGCGCCGTCGCCCACTCATTGGCGCGTACGAGGCGGCGACTGACGGACTGAAGCATTCGATACATCACTGGAGGGTACTGAAGCAGGAAAGCGCGGAGGTCGGGGCCGCCGAGATGCAGAACGCGGAGCGGCGCGGTGGCAATCACGTCGGCCACCGGCAGCTCTCCAAGCAGCAGTGAGAGTTCCCCGAAGAAGTCCCCCTTGCCGAGATTGGACCGGTCCTCGCCGTTGATCCGAACCGTCACCTCGCCGTCGACGATGATATAGAAACCGGACCCGGTGAACCCTTGGCGCAATACCCGCTGCCCGAGAGGAAAAGCCTCCTCGCTAAAGGTGTGCGCAACGGCCTCGAGTTGAGGCCGGCCGAGATCGGCAAACAGAGACAGTCCGGCCAGGGTGTCGACAATGTCCTCGTTCTTCATGCCTCTTCGTTCCAGATGTTGCCCCTTTTGACCGTGCGGTTGAAATCACGACCGGATGGCACCCAGCCACCGGCCCGCGACGATCACCCCACCCAGGACGATAGCACGCTGCATGTCCGACGTAAGAGCGTTTTGAACCGACGAGCGTCTTCGTTCCCGGCAACATTGTCGGCGCGATCATGCGGACCGGGGGGGCGGCCGACAGTTCCGGCGGATAGCGGGTACTTCGTCAAGCCGCCGCGAAGTCCGGGTTGGGTCGACAAACGACGTCGGGACGGGGGCAGGGAGTCTCCCGTCGGCTGCGTCGCGGTGACCCGCGCCGGCGGCCGCACCGGCAAGGGCGGCGGCTTTGCCGATCTCGAGCTCGGCATCTTCCGCGAGCTCGGCAAAGTGGGGCCGGAGACCGAGATCGCCACCACGGTGCATTCGAGCCAGGTGGTGGACGACGCGCGGCTGCCGATGATGCCGCACGATTCGGCGCTCCACTGGATCGCCACCGAGAAGGAACTGGTCGAGACGAAGACTGTCTTCGGCCAGCCGAAGGGCGTCGACTGGGACCGCGTTCAGCCCGACCAGTACGCCAACATCCCCTTCCTCAAGGAACTGCGCAGCCGGCTGGAGGGTACCGGTGAGAGCGCGCGACTTTCACCGAGCTGGTGTCCCGGTTTCCAGGAAGACCGCCAGCCTCCGGCAGTTCAAGTCCGCGCGTCGAGAGGGTGACTCCCACCGGCACCGACCCGAACCACGAAGGTCCGCCGAAGCGAACGGTTCTTCATTGTGATACTCTCGCAGCGCTGCCCGCAGCCCGGCCTGTGGAAAGCGTTAAGCCCCCTGAGGATCGGGAGCCAATGAAGCAACCAGGCGATCCGCCCCCGGAGCGATACGAAGGCGCTCTGACCAACACAGACCGCTGGCGCAGCATTCCTCTCAGAAGCGGCGACATCCTTATCTGCACGCCCCCGAAGTGTGGAACGACCTGGACGCAGTCGATCGTGGCGATGCTTGTCGCGGGGGCCATCGACGTGAATGCGTCGACAGATACTTTCTGGATCGACTCCGAAATCACGCCGCTCGAACGATTGGCTGCCGGGTTCGACGCAAGGACCGGAAGGAGATTCGCAAAGACGCACACGCCGCTGGACGGTGTCCCCTTTCGACCGGACCTTCGCTATGTCGCCGTTTACCGCCACCCGCTCGACGCGTTGTTGTCGGTTCGAAAGCACATCAAGAACCTCACGGTCGCAGGCGACGATCACCCCTACCTGCGAGATTTGCCCGAGGTCGTCGCGCACTTCATCTCTGCACCTCTTGACCGCGGTGACATTGATGAGATGACGTTGGCTGGGTTAGCGCATCACTATCTCTGCACCGATGCGGTCTCTGGTGAGCCAAATGTGCTGGTGCTTCACTACGCCAATATGCGCAAGGACCCGCATGACGCGATCAGGCAGATCGCCGACCATCTGGGCATCTCCGTCAGCCGGGAGACGGTGGACAGGATTGCCGAAGCAACTTCATTTTCAAGCATGAAGGCAAATGCCGACCGCTTTGCGCCCCACGCTGCAGACGGAATCCTCCACGATGCGGCTGCGTTCTTCGACAGCGGCGAAAGCAACAAGTTCGCAGGTAAGATAAGCGTGGTCCAGTTGGCGGAGTTTGAAGCGGCGTTGAACCGCCGGCTTTCGCCGATGTCGGCGCGTTGGCTCCTGAACGGCGGCACGCGACCGGCCTGACGCGCGCCACGATCCTTGATTACACCGCCTCGGTCGTCCACGCCGCGGTGAACGGCGTGCGGGTGTGGGGGAAGCCGGGGTGGCAACCGCAGGGAAGGCGGACTGGCGCCGCCGAGGCCGGAATGTTGGTCGCGCCGGTCCTAAGCTGCATCTCGCGCCAGTAGGGCTCGAAGCGCGTCACCGCCGCCTCCATCTCCGGGACGTGGTCGCGCAAGTAGCGCTCCGCCTCCTCCTTCATTTCCGCCTTGATCGCCGCCTCGTCGATGCCAGTGAGGTGGCGCTCGCGCATCACGACGCGGCCGTCGACCAGCACAGTCCTGACCGCTTCCGAATTGACCGCATAGGTGAGTTGGGCGACCGCGTCTTTCAGCGGAATGAAGCCGTAGTCGGAGCGGTCGTAGAGGACGAGATCGGCCTTCTTGCCGACCTCAACCGTGCCGATGTCGCCGTGGAAGAGAGCGGAGCGGGCGCCGCCTTCGGTCGCCGTGCGGACGGCATCCTGCGCGGTCGGCCAGGTCGCATAGTCCATCTCGCCGACCCGGTGGACGCTGGCCGCGATCGCCAGCGAACGGAGCATGTCGGCACGATCCGACGTGCAGGTGCCGTCGGTGCCGAGCGCAATGTTGACACCGCGGGCGATCAGCTCGGTCACGCGGGCGACGCCGGCGCCGAGCTTCAGGTTGGAGACCGGATTGTGGGTAATGGAGCAGCGGTGCTCGGCGACCAGGTCGAGCTCGCGGTCGGTGAGCCAGATGGCGTGGTTCAGGGTGAAGTTCGGCGTCAGCACGCCGATATCGGCGAGATGCTCGACGATCGGCTTGCCGTAGAGCATGTTGCCCTGCACCGCGTGAACCTTGCTTTCCAGCGTATGGGTGTGGACGGGGATGCCGCGCGCCAGCGAGATCTCGGTGGCCGCCTGCATCAGCGCGTCGGTGCACCATTGCGGCCCGATCGGGCCGAGGATCACTTGTATGCGACCATCCGCCGCGTCATTCCACTTGGCGTAGTGGCGCTCGAACAGGGCGATGTGCTCCTGCCATGGCTTCGCCTTCAGCGTGGCGAGTTCGGCGCGGAGCTCCGGCGCCAGCATCTCGTCGACCCATGGCAGCGGCTCGACGAAGTCGCGGTCGCCCATCGAGGTGGTGATCGCGGCGCGAAGGCCGAGATCGCGATGGGCTTCGGCAGCGCCGTCGAACAGCTCCAGCTCGCCGAGCCGGTTAATCAGATCGTCCTGCACCGTGGTGACACCTGAGCGCACGCACTCGATGGCAAGGAGCATGGTGCGCAGGTAATGCACCCGCCGCGGCAGCGGCTTCAGCGCGAAGGGCGGATACTTGTGGAGCAGCCAGACCTCGAGCGGCAGCGCATCGTAGAAGCCCTGCTCGAAACTCTCGTTGGAATGGGTATGGGCGTTGACCAAACCGGGCAGCACGATGCGGTCGGAGGCGTCGATGGTCTCATCGGCACCGGTGGCGGCAAGATCAGGGCCGATCGCCACGATCCGGTCGTTCACGATGAGGATGTCGGCGCGTGGAAGAGCCGCGCGACCCGCTCCGGGTACGAAATATGCATCCTTGATCAGAATGGGCATCCGGTTTTCCCCTGACGACACGATCAACCCGACTGGCCGAGCAAATGCCGTGCCGGCGAGACCCGCCCGGCGCTGCCCACCCGTTTCGCGACCTCAATTCATCGCGGCAAGACAAGGCGGTGGCCAGCGTGTAGAACCGGCCGCGACAATCGAGCCCATGGCGCAGCAGCAAACGAGAATGCCGTTTCCGGAGTCCTCCTGATGCAGGTTCTTGTCCTCGGCGGGAGCGGGCAGATCGGCCGGGTGCTGCTGGACGCCCACTGGCCGACGAATGCCTCGCTGACGGCGCCGACGCGGACCGAACTCGATCTGACCGACGAGGCGTCGGTCATGGCTGCCGTCCGGTCGCGCCGGTGGTCGGCCGTGATCAACGCCGCCGGCTACACCGCCGTGGACCGGGCGGAGACCGAGATTGCCGCCGCCTGGCGCGTCAACGCGCTGGGCCCGGCGATGCTCGCCCAGGCGACGCGGTCCACCGGTATCCCGCTCATCCACATTTCGACCGACTACGTCTTCGATGGCGAGAAGCCGGGCTTTTACGAGGAAACCGACGCGACACGACCGCTCAGCGTCTACGGTGCCAGCAAGCTCGCCGGAGAGGATGCGGTCCGAACCGGCACCTCTCGCCACGTAATCGTCAGGACCGGCTGGGTAGTGGGTGCGGAGGGCGACAACTTCGCCAAGAAGGTGCTGCGCCTTGCCCGCAAACGGCCGTCGCTTCAGATGGTCGACGATCAACATGGCTGCCCGACCAGCGCCGCCGACCTCGCCGAGGCGATCGTGACGATCGCCACCCGGGTCGCGACCGACGACGCCGCGCCGCTCGGAACCTTCCACTTCGTCAATGCCGGCGAAGCCACGCGGTATTCTCTGGCGCAACGGATCCTGTCGACAAGCGCGGCACACGGTGGGCCCTCGGCCGAGATTGCGGCGATTGCGACCAGCGACTATCCCACTGCGGCACGACGGCCGCGGAACTCCCGGCTGGCCACGGCCAGGATCGCAGCTTCCTACGGGATCGTCGCGCGTCCGTGGGAGACCGCGGTCGATCACGTAGTGTCGGCACTGGTGGCGGGGATTGAGGCAACGGCCCGTTGAGGAGGGGCATGGTCGATCTAGCTGTGGAACCGCTCGCGCTGGCGGGCGTCGTCCTTGTGCACCCGAAACGTTTCGCTGATCGGCGCGGCGTTTTTTGCGAGACCTATCGCAAGGACGCCTACAGGACCGCTGGCCTGCTTGCCGATTTCGTGCAGGATAACCAGGCGCGTTCCAGCAGCGCCGGTACCGTTCGCGGGCTGCATTTCCAGGGCCCGCCCGAGCCACAGGGGAAGCTCGTGCATGTTCTCAGCGGCGCGATCTTCGATGTCGCGGTCGACATCCGGCAGGGATCGCCGACCTACGGCCAATGGTGCGCGGCGACCCTGAGCGCCGACAGCGCGGAGCAGATCTTCGTCCCCTCCGGCTTTGCACACGGCTACTGCACGCTCGAGGACGACACCGTCGTGGCCTACAAGGTCGATCGCTACTACGCGCCCGAATGCGAGGGGGGCATCCGATGGGACGACCCGGCGATCGGTATCGTCTGGCCGGTCGAGGCGGAAAACCCGGTTGTCTCCGAAAAGGACCGCGGTCTGCCGGTCCTTGCCGAGCTGGCATCTCCCTTCCGATGGGACAAAGCGTGGAGCAAATAGGTTGAAGGGCATCATCCTTGCCGGCGGATCCGGCACGCGCCTGCATCCGGTCACCCGGGCGATCTCGAAGCAGTTGCTGCCGATCTACAACAAGCCGATGATCTATTATCCGCTTTCAACGTTGATGCTTGCCGGCCTGCGAGACATCCTGATCATCACCACACCGGACGACCTGGCGAATTTCCAGCGCCTGCTCGGCGACGGCTCGCAGTTCGGCCTCCGGCTGAGCTATGCCACGCAAGACGCTCCGCGCGGGCTCGCGGAAGCCTTCGTGATCGGCCGCGATTTCATCGAAGACGACAGCGTCGCGCTGGCCCTCGGAGACAACATCTTCTTCGGTCACGGCCTGCCCGAGCTGCTGAGTGCGGCTGCCACACAGCCCGACGGCGCGACGGTGTTCGCCTATTGGGTCTCCGATCCGGAGCGCTACGGCGTGGTCGAGTTCGAGGGCGGACGGGCGGTGTCGCTGGAGGAAAAGCCGAAACGCCCGAAGTCGAACTATGCGGTCACGGGGCTCTATTTCTATGATAACCAAGTGGTCGACATCGCCGCAGCCGTAAAGCCATCAGCTCGCGGTGAACTCGAGATCACCGACGTGAACCTTGCCTATCTGGCGGACGGCAGCCTTCGGGTGGAGATCCTCGGGCGAGGCTATGCATGGCTCGACACCGGCACCTACGATTCCATTCTGGAAGCCAGTCAACTGGTCCAGGTGCTTGAACACCGGCAAGGTCTTCGCATAGCCTGTCCGGAAGAGATCGCCTTCAACAGCGGCTACATCTCGCTTGAGGATCTACGCCGCCTTGCCGATGCACAAGCCATGTCCGCTTACGGCGCGTATTTGACCCGCATCGTCGCCCAGGCCGAGACAGAAGCCGAGAGCCGGCGCATCCGGTCAGCATCGGCAGAGCCGTCCTGACCGACGCCGGCGGGCCGGCCATGCCGCTTGCCAACGAAGGATCTGCTGGCCACCTCGCATGACGCTCATCGTTCATATCGGCACGCACAAGACGGGAACGACCGCCATCCAGCAGTTTGCCGCCGCGCATCGCGACGAGCTGCGCGCCCAGGGACTGTGGTATCCCTCCTATGCCGACATCGGGGTGCCCGAACACTACGGCCACCATCATTTTGCGCATGCGGTCGCCGGTGAGGAGCATGGCCGCGTCGCGCCCGAGGACGCTCCACGATTCATGGAATCCGTCCGTGCAGGGCAGGCGCCGGGGGAAACGGTCCTCCTCAGCGCCGAGCCGATCTATCGGCACACGCTGGGCGAGACCGGCGACTACTGGTCGCGGCGGCGCGCCTATATCCGCAAGCTGAAAGAGACGATCGGAACGGACGACGTCACCATCCTTGCGGTTGTCAGGCGGCAGGACGCCTTTGCCCGCTCGCTCTATCAGGAGAACGTCAAGGTCAACAAATACACCGCAGACTTCCGGAGCTTTCTTGCGAAATCGGCTGGCCAGTTCGACTACTACCGCCAACTCCTGGCGTTCGCCGACGAGTTCCAGCGCGTCAGTGTTCTGGTCTTTGAAGACCTGAAGCAAACAGGGCTCGTCGAGACGTTCTTCCGGCGTCTGGGCGTCGAGCCGCCTGCGCCGGTCGAGGCGG
>Ga0210086_1001094_pt1 | contig 14411 bp, 4 predicted proteins | sample China_Galinas_PW_3_FD_184867 | JGI IMG/M metagenome (GOLD analysis project Ga0210086, IMG submission 184867) | Wetland microbial communities from San Francisco Bay, California, USA, that impact long-term carbon sequestration - China_Galinas_PWB_D2... | ecosystem: Environmental > Aquatic > Marine... | reverse complement strand
TGGAACCATACGCTCTCCAATGTGTCTTCTTACACCGTGGCCACCAACGGTGCCTCCATAACAAACGGGACCGTGGGTAACTTCACGCTCCTCAGCCAGCCCCCCGACCAGCCGGACGGCGCATCGAGGCTCTGCCTCAGCTGTCACGACGGCACGGTCAGCATTGGCGCCATCTACACCCGCTACCCGGGGAATGCCGATATAACCATGGACACCACCTGCTACGACACCTCCGGGAGCGAGACGGCAGGCCTCTCGGGCGGTGTGCTCACGTCGGCATGCGCGGCATACATCGGGACCGACCTCTCGACAAAGCACGTGGTTTCAATTCCCATGAACGACGACCTCGTCGCGGCGTCGTTAGCGAACTGCTATACCCATAGCGGCAGCGCGACCACATACGTGGACTACCCATGGAACGACCCTAACAACAACGGCCAGAACACGGTGCTCCTTAGGCCTGTGGGCTCGGACAAGACTTTTAACGGCTCGCCGGGGATAACTACCGCGTCTTCGTCCATGCCCGCCTCGGAGACGAAATACAAGGACGGATATTACTACGGGGTGCAGTGCTCCACATGTCACGACCCGCACAAATGGATAGCCGACACCGGCTCCATCGGCGTCTGGGACAACGCTGGAGAGAAGATGCTCGTGTTGCCCTTTAACCAATTATGCGCTGCGTGCCATGAATCATGCACTTAGAAAAGGGGGAAGATAAATGAGAAATCCATACGAGATGATAAGGAGACTCACAGGGCGCCCCCTCGTTCTGATAGCGGTGTTCGCCATGATGGGCGTTCTCATATGGGCGGGCCTGGCAATTGCAGAGAGGCCTTCGCACATGGACTCATTCCAGAACCCCGATGGATGCCAGGGCTGCCACGCCGGCAAGGGGGCCCCGGGGACGCCTCTTCTGAAGGCACCGAGGGAGCGGCTCTGCTACGAGTGCCACGGCACGTTCAGCAAGGACAGGCCCTCGGCAAAGGACATAGAGAGCACGCTTTCGAAGTTCTCGCACCATCCGATAGTCGAGACCTCCCAGTACCACATCAATGGAGAGGTCCTGCCGGAGGTCGATAGCTCGATTCCCAGGCACGTTGCCTGCGAGGATTGCCACACCGCACACCTCTCGACGCGCGATGTGCCATGGAAAGGCTCGAGAGGATATATTGCCAGCCAGGTAAGGACGGGGAAAAACGATATCGTACCGCCCGGACTCAGGCTCAGATTCGCCGAGGAGGAGTACGAGATGTGCTACCTCTGCCACTCCGACAGCGCCAACCTACCCGGCGACTCCAAGAACATGGCCGAGCAGTTCGACCCTAACAACACTTCGTACCACCCGGTAGAGGCCCCTGGCAGGAACCACGACGTCCCCAGCCTAGTGAGGGAACTGGGGATCACGGACGTCATCAGGTGCACCGACTGCCACGGCAACAGCGACCCCTTCGGCCCGAAGGGCCCGCACGGTTCCGATTACTCGCCGCTTCTGGTGGCGGAATACGATACCGAGGACGGCCCCGAAGACCTGAAGCACTACGAGCTGTGTTACAAGTGCCACGACAGGCGCAGCATACTCGGCGACGAGAGTTTCAGGTACCACAACCGCCACATAGTCGACGAAGCAACGTCGTGCTTTACCTGCCACGCGACGCACGGCAGCTCGGATCCGAACCTGATAGAGTTCAACCCCCTCGTGGTGAACCCCTCGCCCGTTGACTCGGGTCCTGTGTATATGCCGGGGTTCGGCAACTCGCCGCAGTGCTTCCTCGAATGCCACGGAGCCGACCACAACAACCTGGGGATCTTCGTGGGTGGAGTAAAGACGGGAGAATGGCTGTAGAGAGGGTAAGCGATGGTATTTATGACATTATTTGAGTTATAATATTAGAGTTGGCATAGGCTTTGCAATATTCATTAGATAGAGCTCTATGGAGAGTTCTACAGGAGATAATGAGCGTCGTGAAAGATATTGAATTTACTATGAAAAACATTATTCTGGCGATAGTCGCGGTGTGTGTTTTGGCACTGTTTGGGGGCATTTCCCATGCAAATGTCCAGGGTACGGTTCATGACCTCTCCGCCAGTGGTCCGAAATTGGAATATCAGACCGAGCAGGTCTGCGTGTTCTGTCATACCCCGCATGGTGGAAACACGGAGGTGAGTACGAGCACCCTCTGGAACTCTTCTGGCTACCAGAATACTTCGAATGACGGTTCCATGCTGCTCTGGAACAGGGTCATTACGAACGGCACGAGCTATGATACCTACACGTCCTCGACAATTGATGCCAACGTTGGCTCGATAAGGGTATATTCCCTTTTGTGCATGAGCTGCCACGACGGCGTCTCGGCGCTGAACGTACTGTCGAGCTACCCGCATGAAGAGGCCGCTTACTGGGACGGGATAGACCCGTATAACAACCCGTCTGGCGGAATGACGGTTTTCGGCGACGTTACGTATTCCGACGGAACGAACCAGATCGGCGATGCCTGCCCGAGCTGTCCGATAAATATAGGCGACAGGGATCCGCTTTCTGATTCGGGGGTAAACAACCTCTCGAACGACCATCCCATCAGCTTCGACTACGATACTAACCTTACTACTGCAGATACGGGACTCAAGAGTGCGAACCCCGCCGGGTATGTACAGGACCCCGTGGTCAGGCTCTTCCCCAATCCAGTTACGGGACTCCTCACGAGCGTGGAGTGCCCGACATGCCACGACGTGCATGGGGATAACACGGGTGCGCTGAAGCCTTTTCTCGTTAAATCAAACGCGAACAGCGCTCTCTGCCTGACCTGCCACGATAAATAGTGGCCGGGTCTGCCGCTGATACCTCTCTTATAAGGGAACATACTTCTTTTATTCGATTAATTCATTATTTTATAGACCTTTGGCGCCCGCGCCGCGCGCCGTTGACAGTTCCACTCCTTAGCGAGGGGCGGGACTATAAATATAATGTGTCGGCTCAGGCCGGGTATCATCCCGCAGGAAGTTATATAGATGGCATATCCCTTGCATGTATATAGGCGTGGATATGAAATTAAATGATAGAAGAAGCATCAAAATATTAAGTAAATTCGGCGCATACTTGAAGAATATGTATGCTTTTGGGCAGGCGGCGGAGATGTCGCCGGTATCTCAAAAGTGTGATATAGCTCAAAACATGGGAACTCTCGTGTGGGATATCCCCACATTGAGCTGCCGGAGAAGGGAAGTATTGTAGTGAAATTACTACATTATTTGGGAAAAAGGACTCGTCAGGAGGTAGCCATGAGGGGGAAAGCCGTAGGAGTGATGTCTTTGCTGATTTTCTTGATAGCGTCCACATCTTTCGCGGCGGTATGTCCTCAGGTCACTTCCCTGGGAAGTCTCACCGGAGACGGCAGGTACGAGCCCTACCGCGTGGCCGTTGATCAGGGTGGAAGCGTCTATGTCACGGACGCCCGCCACGATGCGGTCTACGAGTACGGCGCCGGCGGCGACCGCGTCAATAAGATAACTATCGAGTACCCCCTCGGCATCGCTGTTGACGAATCCGGCACCGTGTATATAGGTTCTTCCGACAGGAGGAGCGGATATAACGGCCGCGTCTCCGTTTACGACTCCGGCCTTAACCTCATAACGACCATCGGCGAGGGAACGCTGAAGACGCCCGCAGGCGTTGCGGTGGACGCCGACAGGATATACGTGGCCGACACTCAGCTCAATACCGTCCTGGTATTCAGCAAGGCGGACGGCTCGTTCCTCTTCGACATATCGACCACTCTTAGCGGCAAGCTCGTAAGGCCCGATAACGTGTTTGTAAACCCGACGACGGGCAACATTATCGTGACCGACAGAGCCCTCGCTTATGACTATGACGTCAGCAGCGACCCTTCGTATATAACGAACTCAAAGGGACTCGGTGCCGGCATCCACGAGTTCACCCGCGACGGACAGTTCGTGAGGAGCTTCGGGACAAACGGCTACACCGGGACCGCGGGAGTCCTTGCCCTCATCGGCGGCATGACCATGGACAATGCCCAGAGGATATTCGTCAGCGACCGCACTATGGATAGCCTCCATGTGTTTGACAATACCGGCAACGCGGTCTGCGTAGTGTCCTACGACTTCGCGCCGAGCGCGCTGCCGCAGGGCCTTGCGGCCACTTCGGACGGCAGGCTCTTCGTTGGCACGTCGGGCCAGGTGCTCGAGCTCGGCTTGGACACATTTACCAAGATGGTGGTCAGCCCCACTTCGCTTGATTTCTCTGCCCAGGTGTGCGGCTCCCAGCCGGCCTCCAAGACCGTGACCGTTTCTAATGAAGGCCCCGGCTACCTGAGCTTCACCGTTTCTTCCGACTCGGCCTGGCTTACCGCATCCACCGCTTCCGGCGAGATAGATGGCCAGGGCTCGATGGACTTTTCAGTAAGCATTGACAAGAGCGGCCTTGCGGAAGGAACGCATACCGGCACTATTACGGTGGCCTCGGCAGGTAGCACGCAGACGGTCAGCGTGACCCTCGAAGTGCTTCCTCCCTCGACCCTTACCGTTACCCCTTCGTCCCTCAGCTTCAGCATTGAGGGCGGTGCGAATCCCCCGGCGCAGTCCCTGAGCATCTCGCTCGCGGGCGGCGGTTCGTGGAGCGCGACATCGTCATCGGCGTGGCTCGGAGTGTCCCCGGCTACCGGCGGCACCGGCACGACGCTCGCCCAGGTGAGCGTGGACGCGGCCAGCCTTGGAGCCGACCGCAGCGGCAGCATAACGGTTGACGGCACCTGCATAGCGGGCGGCCCGGTCGTTGTGCCGGTTACCCTGGACGTAATATCCGGCGGCACCATTAATGTAAGCACCAACACGGACGATTCATCGTTCACCATCACCGGTCCTGCCACCTATTCAAGCACGGGCAAGGATTACACGGTGAGCGGCGCCCCGGCCGGAACTTATACCATAGAATTCGGCGCTGTGGCCGGCCATATCAAGCCCGCGTCGTACAGCCTCGACCTCGCCGACGGCGAGACGGTCATCTTCACTGGCAATTATGTGGATCTGAGAAAGAAGCTCAACATACTCGCGGCCCCGGGCGGCATAAACGGAAACGGGGTCAATGCGCTGAACATATTCGACGGCGACGGAAACCTGCTGGGCTCGATACCTCTTGTCGACCCGGCCACGAGCGATTACTTCTGGGAGAACGCCATACCCGCCGCGGGCGACGTTGACGGCGACGGTCTCGTGGACATCGTAATCAGCCACGACGTTGGCGTCATCACCGCCTTCAAGAACATGGGAGACGGAACGTTCGCCTACATGCCTTCGCTGGACTTCATGCCGTTTGAGGACAGGGCCTACGTGGACATGAGCCTCGCGGACCTCGACGGGGACGGCAAGGCGGAGATAGTGGTCAGCGCGCTTAACTGGTCTTCAAACGGCGCGGCCGTCAGGGTGTTCACTCATACACTGGCCGGCGCGACCGACACGGGTGTTAACTTCCTTGCGTACACGGGCGATGACTGGTACTATTCAAATAGTGTAGACCGCAGGGGCGTGCGCCTGGCGACCGGCGACATAGACGGCGACGGCGTCGCCGAGATACTGACCGTTCAGGGCGGCGGTTACTCGCGGCACTCGATACTCGTCAGGATGTTTAACGTCGATACGACTGGCGGCATCGGAAACTGGACAGTCTCCGACGCGGGCTCTTTTGGCGTAAACGATATGGAGAGCTACTACTCCGACATCACCGCGGGCGATATCGATGCGGATGGCGTGGACGAGATAATCGTTTCCGACGCTCCGTCGCTGACCGCTACGAGCCAGGACGTGAAGGTCATGGCCTACAGCCAGGCGGGCGAGAGGCTCCTGACCATAACGCTGAAATCCATCAGGGGCGTAGAGGTAGCGGCGGCGGACCTCAACTACGACGGCGCCGCAGAGATAGTGGTGGGCGAGGGCGCGTTCCGCGAGGGCGACTCCTCGAGGATAAGGGTCTTCGACGCGCAGGGACAGACGGTAAGTGACTTCATGGCCTTCGGCGACAGCGTCTACGGCGTGAGGGTGGCTACCGGCGAACTAATAGGAAATTAGACCGTGATTGACGGCTGTTGCCGACTTTCGGTCTAATAATTATATTGTAAAGGGTCATTGGGTTGATGGGTGGAAATCGAAAGGGGGCGGAAAAAAATATGAGACGGGATGAGATAAAATTACTCTTAATTCTATCTGTGATTTTTTTGCTGGCCTTTGCGTCGGTTTCCTTTGCCATAGACCCGCCCCATACCGCGACCAATGACTCCAACGTCAACTGTGTTAACTGCCATAACCCGTCCTTATATGTAGGCGGCAGCAGCATAGACAATACGCCCTGGAACAACGTCTGCTGGAGCTGCCACAATAACACCACGGCGCCGTATTCCGACACCCATTCGGCTATCTCTACAGGTGACGACGTCCGCAAGGAGTACTTCAATGGCGTCTGGACGAACGAGTGCCGTACCTGCCACAACCCGCACACCCAGGAGCAGCCGAGGAGCTTCACGGGCCAGTACCCCAACGGTAGCTGGCTCGTTTATCTGCCCATACAGTCTTCTACGGGCAACAGCGGTACAGGCGTAAGCACCATTACCGTAGCAGGAAACCCATGGACCACCGACCAGTGGAAGAACTATATACTCTTGCCGAGGGCGACTTCAACGCAGATGTACAGGATTCTCAGCAATACTTCGAACACCCTGACGGTTGACGGTTATATCTTTTCATTCATGCGCAGGAGCGGTTCATACTTCGCGATCATATATGGCAAGCTCATAAGAAGCGACTTCAATACCGGCTATGCGATCGAGAACTCCAGCGGAACGGTTTTTAATAACGGCAATACCTTCTATACGGTCAAGTTCTATAACGCATCAGGACCTCATTCGGCTGGTAACACGGGAGACGAGAGCAACCCCGATACCAATGCGGTCTGTATCGTCTGCCACTCCAAGACGGGTCACATGAACATCGGTTTTGCTATGTACAATACGACGTTTGATACGAAGCCGGCCGGATACGCCCATTATACTTCTAACTCCGAGCCTTGCTGGAACTCCTCGTGCCACAGCCAGGCGGCCGACGGATTCGCGGCGGGATGTACGACCTGTCACGGCTATCCGCCGGTGGATAATACGTCTCTTCTGGGCGTCAACGCGCCTTACGGCTCGACCGGCCGAGGCACCGATTACGCCAACGGTGCCGGCGCTCACAATACGCACGTCAATACGCAGGGGCTTGACTGCGGCAAATGCCACGAGGGCGGAGGCCCCAACGGAAGCCATAACCAGGACCCGAACCCCACTATTCATGTGGGCTTCAATATATTCGGCGGGCTGGGAGGTAACTATTCCGCCCCGGCCTTCTCCAATGCGTCTTATGCGCTGTCCGCGGGCGGCACGACCACCTATACCCAGACGGGAGTCCCCGGCAACCCCAGGACCTGCGACAATATCTATTGTCACAGCACCGTCCAGGCCAACGGCGGAGTCGGAGCACCGACATATAAGACTCCGACCTGGGACGGCTCGGTACAGTGCGGCGACTGCCACAACGCAGACGGCGTGCAGGGCACCGCGACCACCATGGACAGCGGCAGCCACACGGCTCACCTTAACCAGGGATTCACCTGCGACGACTGTCACAGCGGGAACTCGCACGTGGACAACAGCATTGACGTAACGGTCGGCTCTTACTCGGCCGGCGGCGCGCCTCGCAACGGATACGGCCAGTGTACCACCGCTTCGTGTCACGACAACGGTACGGGCGCGACGGTGACCACGCCTACGTGGGGCACTACGGTCAACGACTGCTCGGAGTGTCACGCGACGCAGCCCTCAACCGGAAGCCACAGCGCACACCTTGCGCTGACCACCATAAGCTGCGGAAACTGCCACGACAGCGCGGTTCAGGCGACAACTGCTCCGACCGAGCACCTTGACGGCAACATCGACGTCTATGACACTACCCCGGGCGACCTCGGCTACCCGCAGGATAAGACAAAGAACACGGCGTACAGCCAGTGCACGAACGCATCGTGTCACGATAACGGCACCGGTACCAAGGTGACGACTCCTACCTGGGGCTCTACCGGCGTGACCTGCAACGCGTGTCACGCCACCCAGCCGGCTACGGGCAGCCACACCGCTCACCTGGCGGTCACGGGCGTAAGCTGCGGCAACTGTCACGACGGCGCGGTGGAGGGAACGACGTTCCCGGAGCAGCACAGCGATAATAACATCGACGTCTATGACGTAACCCCGGGCGACCTAGGCTACCCGCAGGACAAGACAAAGAACACACCATACAGCCAGTGTACGAACGCATCGTGTCACGATAACGGCACCGGTGCGAGGGTTACTACTCCCACTTGGGGCACTACGATAAGCGATTGCTCGGAGTGTCACGCTACCCAGCCGGCATCGGGCAGCCACACGGCTCACCTGGCGCTCTCGGGCGTAAGCTGCGGCAACTGCCATGACAGTGCGGTGGAGGGTACGACTCCTCCGACCCAGCACCTCGACGGCAACATCGACGTCTATGATGTGGCAGCGGGCGACCTAGGCTACCCGCAGGACAAGACCAAGAACACGCTTTACAGCCAGTGTACGAACGCATCGTGTCACGATAACGGCACCGGCTCGAAGGTGACCACACCGACGTGGGGAACTACTATCAGCGACTGCTCCGAGTGTCACGCGACCCAGCCGGCGTCGGGCAGCCACACGGCTCACCTCTCGGTATCGGGTGTAAGCTGCGGCAACTGCCATGACAGCGCGGTTCAGGGTACGACTCCTCCGACCCAGCACCTCGACGGCAACATAGATGTTTACGACGTGGCATCTGGTGACCTCGGTTACCCGGCCGACAAGACGAAGAACACGGCATACAGCCAGTGCTCGAACGCATCTTGCCACGATAACGGTACCGGCACGAAGGTGACCACACCGACGTGGGGCACCACCATTAGTGACTGCTCCGAGTGCCACGCGACCCAGCCGGCGTCGGGCAGCCACACGGCCCACCTCTCGGTATCGGGCGTAAGCTGCGGCAACTGCCATGACAGCGCGGTCCAGGGCACGACAGCCCCGACCCAGCACCTTGACGGAAACATAGATGTTTACGACGTGGCATCGGGCGACCTCGGCTACCCGGCCGACAAGACGAAGAACACGGCTTACAGCCAGTGCTCGAACGCCTCTTGCCATGACAACGGTACGGGCACGAAGGTGACCACACCGACGTGGGGAACTACTATCAGCGACTGCTCCGAGTGCCACGCGACCCAGCCGGCGTCGGGCAGCCACACGGCCCACCTGGCTCACACTGAAGTGAACTGCGGCAACTGCCACGACAGCGCGGTGGAAGGCACCACTGCTCCCGATCAGCACCTGGACGGGAACATCGACGTTTACGACGTTACTTCGGGCGACCTGGGTTACCCGGCCAACAAGACCAAGAACACGCCTTACGACAAGTGCAACAACGCCCTGTGCCACGACGACGGTACTGGCGCGCTTGTGGTAACTCCGACATGGGGTACAGTGAGCGTCTGTGACGAATGCCACAGCTACGAGCCCGCGACCGGCAGCCATACGGCTCACCTGGCGGTTTCCTTTATTGATTGCGGCAACTGCCACGGCGACGCGATTAAGGGCACCCAGGACTCCGGCGTAGAGCACAGAGACGCCAACGTCGACGTATTCGACGTTAACCCCGGCGACCTCGGCTATCCGCCGGACAAGACAAAGAATACTCCTTATACACAGTGCACAAACGCATACTGCCATGAAAACGGAAGGCTCACGAAGGTGACCACGCCGACATGGGGCACGACGGTCACCGACTGCTCGGAGTGTCACGCGACTCAGCCCGCCACCGGTAGCCACACGGCCCACCTGGCGGTATCGGGCGTAAGCTGTGGAAACTGCCACGACAGCGCGGTTCAGGGCACGACAGCCCCGACCGAGCACCTTGACGGTAACGTGGACGTCTATGACGTGGCTACGGGCGACCTTGGCTATCCGGCCGACAAGACGAAGAACACGGCGTTCAGCCAGTGCTCGAACGCCTCTTGCCATGATAACGGTACCGGCACTAAGGTGACGACGCCTACTTGGGGTACGACGATCAGCGACTGCTCCGAGTGCCACGCGACCCAGCCGGCTTCGGGCAGCCACACGGCCCACCTCTCGGTATCGGGCGTAAGCTGTGGAAACTGTCACGACAGTGCTGTTCAGGGTACGACTCCTCCGACCCAGCACCTTGACGGTAACATCGACGTTTACGACGTGGCATCGGGCGACCTCGGCTACCCGGCCGACAAGACGAAGAACACGGCATACAGCCAGTGCTCGAACGCCTCGTGCCACGATAACGGTACGGGCACGAAGGTGACGACTCCTACTTGGGGTACGACGATCAGCGACTGCTCCGAGTGCCACGCGACCCAGCCGGCTTCGGGCAGCCACACGGCCCACCTCTCAGTATCGGGCGTAAGCTGTGGAAACTGTCACGACAGTGCGGTCCAGGGCACGACTCCTCCGACCCAGCACCTGGACGGTAACATCGACGTTTACGACGTGGCATCGGGCGACCTCGGTTACCCGGCTAACAAGACGAAGAACACGGCATACAGCCAGTGCTCGAACGCATCGTGTCACGATAACGGTACGGGCACGAAGGTGACCACGCCGACGTGGGGAACGACGGTAAGCAACTGCACCGAGTGTCATGCCCAGCAGCCCGCTACGGGCAGCCATACGGCCCACCTCGCGGTTTCGAGCGTGAGCTGCAGTAACTGCCACGACAGCGCGGTGGAGGGCACTACTCCTCCCGAGCAGCACCTGGACGGCAACATCGACGTTTACGACGTGACCTCGGGCGACCTCGGTTATCCGCAGAACAAGACCGAGAATACGGCGTTTGACAAGTGCAGCAACGCCTCGTGCCACGATAACGGTACGGGCACGAAGGTGACCACGCCTACATGGGGCACGACGGTCAACGACTGTTCGGAGTGTCACGCGACCCAGCCCACGAGCGGCAGCCACACCGCCCACCTCGCGTACACGGCTAACATTACGTGTACGAACTGTCACGGCGACGCGGTGCAGGGCACCTCGGCAATAACCGGCCAGCACGTGGACGGCAACATCGACGTCTTTGACGTGACCTCGGGCGACCTCGGTTATCCGCAGAACAAGACCAAGAACACGGCTTACAGCCAGTGTACGAACATAAACTGCCACGGCTCTTCGTCGCCCACCTGGGGCACGACGAACACCGGCGGCACCTGTACTGTCTGTCACGGCACGTTTGGCGACGCCGGCGCGACGGAGGACAAGATAGCGCCTCCGGACGATACGGCCGGCAACTCGCTTAATACGGACCCGAAGGTCGGCGCGCACCAGGCGCACCTGAACAGCGCGGTCTACGGGACCTTCGCAAACACGACTTCGATGAACTGCAGCCTCTGTCACCAGAAGCCGACGAACGTCTTCGACTCCGGCCACCTCGACGCTACTCTGGCCTGGGACGGACAGGCGGACGTGACGTTAGGCTCGCTCGCTACGCAGGGCGGCGCATCGCCCACTTACACCGGCGGCCCGGGCGGCACGTGTTCGAACGTGTACTGCCACGACGCAAGGGTCTGGGACGGCGGCGTGGATAACGCGACAAGCATTGACTTCCCGCAGCCGGACTGGAACACCCCGATGCTGACCGACGAGGCCTCGCCTCCTGGACCGTGCGACAACTGCCACGGATATCCTCCTGGCGGCCCCGGCAAGCACTACGGCACGGACTGTTCCGGCTGTCACTACACGAATACGCAGGGTGACTTCGTTGCCACCGACAACGTGAGCTTCACTAACCCGCAGCTCCACATCGACGGCAGCGTAACGGCCAAGGGCGACTGCGACAGCTGCCACGGCTTCCCGCCCATACCGGGCGACGGCAAGAACGGCGCGGGCACGGCCAACGACGGCGGCAAGGGCGCTCACTGGAGCCTGGCCACCGACGGCGCTCACATTGACAACTCGGTGCTCGACCCGACGACCGCGGTTTACAACGGCGCGGGTACGGAGCAGTGTGCGGTATGCCACATAATGCCTGACACCAACCACCCGAACGGCGCGTGGGAAGGTATTTCGGTAGGCGTGGCCAACAGCTTCGACGGCGGCACCCCGACGTACGGCGGCGTCCGCGGAGAGAAGACCACTCCGAAGTCGTGCTCGAACGTGAACTGTCACTTCGGCACACCGTCTCCGAGGTGGAGCTGTCCGACCGATCCGCCCGAGTAAGAAAGACTAATGCCCGTGATGAGGGGCCTGAGCCCCTCATCACGGATTAAAGGTAAATAGGGCAAGGCAATTGAAGGCAAAAAAAGAAGGTAAAATAGTAAGGCGAAGGGGTGACTAAAGTGGAAAGAAAGACGATAAGACAAAGAGCTCGCAAGAGGTTCGGACTAACGCACGCGTTCTCCACCCTCAGGTGGACTTCCATGTCCCGGAAGGGTAGTATTGCCGCAACCGCCGTTGCCCTTGCCTTCTTGACGTTCGCCTTCTTTGCGTCTTTCGCCATTGCCCCGAACAGCGCCTTCGCCAACTTCAATAACTACAGTAGTACAAGTTGCCTTAACTGCCACAGCGGCGACCTTTCAGGAAACGCCGGTCTTTCGGCGACTTTCTACATCGACGGCAGTGCAACTACGTCGGTGAACGTCAATACCGCCTCGAGCGCCGCCACGTTCCAGATAGACTGGTTCAGCAGCGGCGTGTTCGGCTCGACTTACGATACCATGAGCTATATCGTGAACGTCCCGGACTCGACGTGGACCGTGGCCCCCGGCGACAACACGTACTCGGGCATGTCCGGCTGGAACACCAACTGGGACTATAACAACTCGAACACTACGGGGACGACCTGGTCCAAGCTCTTTACTTCGGACACAAACACCGTATGGCAGACTCAGCAGTACGTCAGCGAGACGAACAAGAACGACCCCTTCGGGCAAGGTTCCGGAACCATGTGCTCAGACGGTAACGCGGCGGGCGGCGGTGATAAGTGTAACGACGCCGACTTGGACGCGACGACGCATGGCACGGACGCGATAATTACCGTACCCTCCGGATTTCCTACCGGCACTTATTATTTGACTATATTCGGCATAGGCCACCTGGACGGCGGCGCCACAAAGGGACATATAGAGTGGTCCATAACCGTTAACGTCACGGGCCCGTCTCCGACGTACTCCATAGCGGACGGCACAGACCCGTCGAACTTTAACGCCCAGCAGGGCAGCACCGGCAACTACATCGATCAGTTGGTAGGCACCGCGTCGGGCGGCTGTACCATGTCGGGCGTAACCGTGACGACCACTAACACGGCGGACGTCTCGTCCGTGTCCATAACGAACGTGGGCGGCGGCACGACCTACGGGTCGCAGACCACGCCTTCAGGCAACAACTGGAGCATATCCGGCCTCACCCTCGGTAGCGGAACTTACGAGATAAGAACGAACGTGGCCAGCGGCGCGACGGTGAACGACGTGGTGACCGCATACGTTTCGGCGGCAACTGGCAGTACGTGTACGCCTTCGACAACGGATACGGCCACGACACAGATGACAATTACTGCCCCGCCGTCATATTCGATAGCCGACGGCACGGATCCGTCGAACTTCAGCGCCCAACAGGGCAGTACCGGCAACTATATAGACCAGCTGGTAGGCACCTCGGTTTCCAGCTGTAACATGACCGGCGTAACCGTGACGACCGCGAACACGGCGGACGTATCGTCGGTCTCCATAACGAACGTGGGCGGCGGCACGACCTACGGGACGCAGACCACGCCTTCAGGAAACAACTGGAGCATATCCGGCCTTACCCTGGGCTCGGGAACTTATGAGATAAGATTGAACGTGGCCAGCGGCGCGACGGTGAACGACGTGGTGACCGCGTACGTCTCGGCGGCGACGGGCGATACCTGTACGCCTTCAACATCAGACACGGCAACAACTCAATTGACTGTAACGGCCGCGCCTGCATATTCGATAGCAGACGGCACGGACCCGTCGAACTTCAGCGCAAATGTGGGGAGCACCAACAATTATATAGACCAGCTGGTAGGCACCTCGGTTGCGAGCTGTAACATGACGGGTGTCACAGTGACGACCGCGAACACGGCGGACGTATCGTCGGTCTCCATAACGAACGTGGGCGGAGGCACGACTTACGGGACGCAAGCTACGCCTGCCGGTAACAACTGGAGCATATCCGGCCTTACCCTGGGCTCGGGAACTTATGAGATAAGATTGAACGTGGCCAGCGGCGCGACGGTGAACGACGTGGTGACCGCGTACGTCTCGGCGGCGACGGGCGATACCT
>Ga0210086_1001093_pt1 | contig 14418 bp, 9 predicted proteins | sample China_Galinas_PW_3_FD_184867 | JGI IMG/M metagenome (GOLD analysis project Ga0210086, IMG submission 184867) | Wetland microbial communities from San Francisco Bay, California, USA, that impact long-term carbon sequestration - China_Galinas_PWB_D2... | ecosystem: Environmental > Aquatic > Marine... | reverse complement strand
CGAATAAGCTTGACAAAGACTTCGGCAAGCTATATTGTCCGCCCAATAATAGTGTTCCTGGTTGTCAATCAAAAAATATACGTAAGCCCCGGAATAACTCCGGGGCTTTTTTTATTGGAACACAGAAAGAAGGTATATATTGAACTTTGAAGTATTTAATTTTCATCCCGCTGTTGCGGCCGGCGTTTTAGAAGCGGGTTATGTAATCCCGACCCCGATTCAGGCTCAGGCAATCTTGCCGATCCTGAAGGGTCGCGATGTGATGGGGCTGGCCCAAACCGGCACCGGCAAAACAGCGGCATTTGTCCTGCCGATCCTGAATCGTCTGGTGGGAAACAAGTGCGGTTGCACTCGTGCTCTGATCATGGCTCCCACCCGGGAACTGGCCGAACAGCTTCACCAGGCTATCGAAATCCTGGGGCGCAAAACCCGCTTAAAAAGCGTTGCGGTTTACGGTGGCGTGGGCATTAACCCGCAGATTCAGAAACTGAAGCGTGCCGATATTGTTGTTGCCTGCCCCGGCAGACTTCTCGACCATATCGGTCGTCATACCGTCGATTTCTCCCATCTGGAAGTGTTGGTCATAGACGAAGCCGACCAGTTGTTCGATATGGGTTTTCTCCCCGATATCAGAAAAATTTTGACGCATCTTCCACAAACACGCCAAACGCTGTTTTTCTCGGCGACCATGCCTGCCGAAATACGACGTTTTGCCAAGGACATCCTGCGACATTCAGTCACTGTTCAGATAGGAATGACCGCGCCTGCGGACACTGTCAGCCATGCGCTCTACCCGGTCGCCCGGCATTTAAAAACAGCGCTTTTATTGAATCTGTTGGATACCACCCCCTTCAGGTCGGTTCTGGTATTTACTCGAACCAAACACCGGGCCAAGAGCCTGGGGAAGAAACTGGCTGTTGCCGGCTACCGGTCAGCTACCCTGCAAGGGAATCTTTCCCAGGGAAAACGTCAGGCTGCATTGGATGGCTTCCGGGACGGGACCTTTCAGATCCTGGTGGCCACCGATATCGCTTCTCGCGGAATTGACGTGACCCGAATATCGCATGTCATTAACTACGATATCCCTTCAACTCCCGAAGCATACATTCATCGTATCGGTCGGACCGGCCGCGCCACTCACAGTGGTGAAGCTTTAACCCTTATTACCGGAGACGATCGCAAGATGGTTTGTGCCATCAATCGAATCATCGGTTCTAATATCGAGCAACGGACTTTATCGGCCTTTGACTACAACGCCCCTGCATTCATTCGTAAAGACAGTCCGAAGGAGCCAAGGAGGCCCCATGGCAAATTTTCATGGGCGAATAAGGGCCGAAAGAAAAAGGCTGCGCGCATGAATAATCGCTTCTATGCTTAAAGCTGACTTCCATCATAGTTGAAGCTCCCAGCCCTAAAGGGCAAAGGTTCTGCCTTACGGCAGTGCTTCGCGCCCGGGTGTGGATATTAGTTTATTTAATATAGCTCCCCTTAACCCCATCCTAAAGGATGGGGCTTGCAGGGAGCATGCCGGTCAAAACTCTTTCAAGATGCTAAGAAACGTATCTAAGGCATAATCGATATCCGAAGACGTCACATGATAATTGGTAACGGCCCTCAATCGCTTCGGTCCGGTTGGGAGCAGTCGAATGCCCCGGCTATGGAGTCTTTCCGCTATTATTTGTGCTGTTATTGCTTGGTGAGTTACGTCAACATACACAATATTGGTCGTTACAACATCCGGATCAATGAATAATCCCTCCATGTTTGCGAGGCCTTCAGCCAATTTTCCGGCGTTTTCATGATCATCTGCCAGGCGATCCACCATTTCCGTCAAAGCAACGATGCCGGCTGCAGCCAGAATGCCTGCCTGACGCATACCGCCACCGACCACTTTGCGGTTTCGCCGGGCTTCCGAGATAAAGTCTGAATTTCCGGAAACCACAGAACCTACCGGCGCCGCCAATCCTTTACTCAAACAAATGCTGACGGAATCGGCGTCAGCAACAAGATCCTTTGCATCCACACCAAGAGCTGCCGACGCATTAAATAGCCGGGCGCCGTCCACATGTAATTTCAATCCATAACGACTGGCCATTTCTGCGACAGAATGGATGTAGCCAACATCCAGCGGGCTGCCGTTGCACCGGTTGTGGGTATTTTCAAGGACAATGAGTTTTGTCCTGGGAAAATGGACGTTGTCCGGACGAATGGCATCTTCAATGTCTTCAAGAGCTATGGTGCCGTCCGGCATATTTTCCAGGATGCGAGGGTGTATACCGCCCAGTGCTGCGGAACCTCCCTGTTCGTAAACGAACATATGGGACTGATCACCGAGTATCATTTCATTGCCCCTTCCGCAGTGTGTAAGCTGACTCACGAGGTTTGCCATGGTGCCGCTGGCAACAAACAACGCCGCTTCTTTTCCCAGCCGTTTGGCAACCATTTCTTCCAGGCGGTTTACCGTGGGATCTTCACCAAACACATCATCTCCGACTTTTGCCTCGGACATGGCCTGACGCATGGCAGGAGTCGGCTGTGTAATGGTGTCCGATCGCATATCAACAATATGCATTTTAGGTCTCCTTTAATTCTTTTTGATTTTATTGGGTCTCAGGCTTAAATTACGATTTATTTCAACTCTTTCAATTTTAACGATAATTTTCAAGGCATATTCTTGACTATTTTTTAAAGTTAACGTTAAAAAGGAATTTAAGATATTATAAATAATTCTTTTATTCGACATTTAAGGGAGAAATTGATTATGGCCAAACTTTTATGGAATCCATCCGAGAAAAAAATTCAACGCACCAATATGTATCGATTCATGAACTTTGTGAATGCCAAGTTCGATCAAAATTTCTCCGGATATAATTCCCTATACCAATGGTCCATTGATAATATTCCTGATTTCTGGTCGGCAACATGGGAGTTCGTAGAAATAATAGCATCAAAGCCCTATGATAACATCATTGACGATGTAAGAAAAATGCCGGGTGCCCAATGGTTTTCCGGATCGCGGCTTAATTTTGCCGAAAATCTTCTGCGATACAGGGACGACCGGACAGCGCTGGTCTTTCGGGGAGAAGATCGGGTAACCAGAAAAATGACCTATGCAATGCTTTATGATGAAACGGCGCGCGTAGCCCGGTCTTTGAAATCAGCGGGTGTTCAGGCCGGCGACCGGGTGGCCGGTTTTATGCCCAACATGCCCGAGACCATCATCGCCATGCTGGCTGCTGCCAGTATCGGTGCCACCTGGTCTTCGTGTTCTCCGGATTTCGGAACAAAGGGGGTGCTGGATCGATTCGGCCAGATCGAACCCAAGGTTTTGTTTACGGCTGACGGATATTTTTTCAAAGGAAAACACTTTGACAGCCTGGAAAAAATTTCAAACATCATCAAAGAGATTCCTTCCATTGAAAAAGTGGTGGTGGTGCCGTACACTCAAAAAAATCCGGACATCAAAAGGTTGTCGAATGGGGTTCACTACAAGGATTTTCGGTCTTCAAAATTTGATCTTAACATCGAGTTCGAACAACTTCCGTTCGACCATCCCCTTTATATTATGTATTCGTCCGGTACCACGGGGCTCCCCAAATGTATGGTTCAGAGTGCCGGCGGGATTCTCATTCACCATTTAAAAGAACTCGTTCTTCACACGGATTTAAAAAGAGAGGATACTATTTTTTATTTTACCACGTGCAGCTGGATGATGTGGAACTGGCTGGTCAGTTCTCTGGCCGTGGGCGCTACATTGGTTCTTTTTGATGGAAACCCCTTTCATCCGGACCCCGGAGCTCTCTGGAAAATCGCTCAGGACGAGAAAATATCGATATTCGGAACCAGCGCCGGATACATTGCCGCACTGCAAAATGCCGGGGTAACACCCGGGAAGACATACGATCTCACGCCGCTTAAAGCGGTGCTTTCAACAGGATCACCTCTTTCCATTGAGGGTTTTGAGTATATCTACAGAGACGTCAAGAAAGACCTTCAATTGGCGTCGATTTCCGGAGGTACAGATTTAAATGGATGTTTCGCTCTGGGGAATCCCATGGGATCGGTATTTGCCGGCGAACTTCAGTGCCGAGGGTTGGCCATGAGGGTCGAGGCTTTCGATGAGAACGGAAGATCGGTCATCGATCAGCAGGGAGAATTGGTATGTACGGCACCTTTTCCATCCATGCCCATCTATTTCTGGAATGATCCGGACAACCAAAAATATCATGACGCATATTTTGATGTGTATCCCAATATCTGGCGGCATGGGGATTATATTCTGATTACAGAGAGAGGCGGCGTCGTTATTTACGGCCGGTCGGATGCCACCTTGAATCCCGGTGGCGTGCGCATCGGCACTGCCGAGATTTATCGCCAGGTGGACCTTTTAGAGGAGATCGAAGACTGTGTTGTGGTGGGGCAGAATTGGAAAAATGATGTTCGGGTGATTCTGTTTGTCAAGATGGCCGAAGGATACGGGTTGACCCAGGAGATCATCCATAAAATAAAAACCACTATTCGAGCCAATGCTTCTCCAAGACATGTACCTGCTGTTATTGTTTCGGTTCCGGATATTCCCTATACCCACAACATGAAAAAGGTCGAACTGGCGGTGAATCAGGTCATTCACAACCGGCCGGTACTCAATAAAGACTCACTGAAAAACCCGGAATCGCTGGATTATTTTTCCAATTTAAAGGAGCTTCAGGTATGATTAAATTTTTGGCTGGAATCTGTCTGACCCGCCTGCCACGTAAGGCACGAGCGAGCAGGGTGGCTTAGGGATCGTTAGAAAAACTCCCCGACCCCTGATGTAATTAGCATAAGATTATTTCTGCCGACATCTACCATTAAAACAAAATCCGGTATCACCGCATTCGGAATCTTCGGTACACTTCTGCGGCCCTGTTGCTTCTTCTTTGCTTTTGTCTTCAACAGAAAGCTTTGCTTCCATTCCATAACGGATTTGTTTTGCTATTCTGTTGTCAACCCTAACCCTGGCAAAAGACTCTGAAGCCTGTTCAATGATGCCGCAAGTGATTTCCTCGCCTGAAGAAGAATAAAAACATACCTTAGCTCCCATTACATACCCGTCAGCGATGCTGCCATTAATGAAGATGTATTTTCTGCTTGAATGAATCCTCGTAACCTGTGCGGCCATGGAAAAACTCTGAAAAAATGTCGCAGTAATTACTAAAATTGTCAGCGCCACAAGCAATACTTTTATCTTTTGCATAACATCCACCTTTTTATGATATGTATCAATGTATATTTTTGCTTATAAATTTTGCACGTAAAAAGGCAAGGAGCTGAAAAAAATAATACCAAGAAAGTAGGATTTGGTAAAGGTTTTAATTCAAGCAGATCTGAATATTTTTTAAAAATAAGGCGTAAATTTCAAGCAAAACCTTGATTTCATATATGAATGTAGGATAAGGAATAACACAGAACCGGGGAACTTGTATCCTTTCATTTCTTATAAACGTTTCGGTTATGTTATAAGGTTCCTTTGGTATTTAAACAGGATGTTTGAGAAAAATCATAACTTTTGTATCGTTAATCGGTGGATACGGACATCAATAAAAAATAATCCGTATATTCTTGACGCTTTTGACTAATCGGCATGCACCTCTTCAGACATTTTTTCTACGGATTCCTGAACGTCCTTACTTATATATTCAACATCTTCTTCCCGAAGATTTAAAAAATCCATAACCCCTTCTTCCATCCAAAACTGTGCACCGTTTGTACCTGCCCCATAGCCGTTTACCAGTGCGATGTAGTCTGCCATGTGAAGGATAAACGCCAATTCACTACCGTCTGATTTGGACGGGTGGTGATGGAATCTGATGGCAATCCTTTGATCGTTGGGAATCTTCCATTTCTGGCACAACTCAGAGGCGATTTCGGAATGATCGAATCCCAAAATTGTCTTTTCAGCATTCACAAATGTATTTTCGCCGTTTGCCATGAATTCATCAAAAGAATCTTTTCTTTCATAAACATATGGATCTAGAATCAATTTTCCCGCATCATGAATAAGTCCGGCGAAAAAGGCCAAATTCCCGAACTCTGTATCTTTTCTGTTCGCAATAATCCTTGAACCAAAGGCAACAGCAATGGAATGCCGCCAAAGATCTCCGGAACCGAGTTGGTATCCCTTCAAATCTTTGCTCATCAGATTTGAAATGCCTGCAACGGATATCAGCTCTCCAAGCGATTTAAACCCGAGCAGCACCGAAGCATGCTGAACAGAGGAAACCTTTCCGCTCAGACCATAATACGCTGAATTGGCCAACTTTAATACCCGGGTGGCAATAGCCTGTTCTAATTCTATTACTCTGGCAAGCTCTTTAATATTTGAATCAGGCCTAGCCATTATTCTTTGTGCTTTTTGGACAACATGAGGCATTGCCGGCAAATCGTCCAATGTACGAAGAATTCCATATTTCAATTTAATGCCTGAGGGTTGATTTTTTCCAAAAGACGGTTCCGGTGCAGGTTCATCTGTTTGGTTTTTTTCCCCGGATTTTAGCGGTTGAAGCGGTTTCGTCGGTTCTGCTTCAGACCTTAAATCAATGACAATCCGTTTTTTACAGGCCAAACATGACACTGCAAATTTCTTTCCAAATGGAATTTTTTCGTCAGGAATATTATATGCCTTGCAGCAATCTGGACATTCTATTTTCATTGTGGTTTATGATTCATCAAGTTTACCAGAATTTTAGTTGAAGCATCTATACGACCTGCCATTTGTTCTAAAATCTTATTGGTAATTTTAGGATATTTATCGATAACTTCTTGGAATTTGTCTCCAGGGTAACGTTCGATAATGGACTTTCCTCTGGAAATAACGGTTTCGGATCTTTCTTTACCGGTTATGGCGGCAATTTCTCCGAAGAATTCACCGGGTTGAATAATTTCTGATATTTTTTTCCCGTCTTTTACGACAATCAGTTCACCTTTAACTAACTTAAAAAAATCAGACCCTCTATTCCCTTCCCTGAAAATTACTGCTTTACTGTCATATTCCTCAACCTCAGGAGTGGCAAGATATGCCGGAATTGAGCCCTTGGTTAAGCTTGTTCTTCTTAACACCTCCTCAACCGAAGTCGATCCCTGACGAACTTTTTCCAGACCCGCCTCCCTTAAAGTCATCATGCCTTCTTGTAACGCTGTCTTTCTCAGTAAATCCTCCGAAACATCGGCACTAATTACGTTGGCAACATTTTCTGTGATTTCCATCAACTCAAACAAGCCGACACGTCCTTTATAGCCTGATCCCATGCATTCCGGACAGCCTTTTGGCCCGTAAATTTGAAGTTTTGTAATTTCATCAGGAGAAAACCCCATGTCCACAAGTTCCGCTGGATTAAGGTTTTTTTCTAAATCCTTACATTTCGGACAAAGTCTTCGAACCAGACGTTGAGAAAGCACCATGGTTACCGCGGAAGCCAACAGATAAGACGGTATGCCGATATCCACCAGACGTCCGATGGTAGAGGGGCAGTCGTTGGTGTGAAGCGTGCTGAAAACGAGGTGGCCGGTCATGGCCGCTTTAACGGCAATTTCCGCTGTTTCCATATCTCGAATTTCACCCACCATGATGATGTCCGGGTCCTGACGCAAGAAAGATCTGAGGGCAGCGGCAAACGTCATACCTACGTCATTCTTGACATTCACCTGATTGATCCCCTTGAAATTGAATTCCACTGGGTCTTCTACGGTAAGTATTTTGCAATCTTCTTTGTTCAGCTTATTGAGGATCGAGTATAATGTGGTTGTTTTTCCGCTGCCCGTGGGACCGGTGACCAACAGCAGTCCATAGGGCCGATATACGCATCGCTCAAGTGCATTCAATTCTCCCCTCTCAAGCCCCATCTGAGAAAGATCCACCCTCAATGTAGACTGGTCGAGGACACGCATGACGATGCTCTCACCAAAAAGCGTGGGCAATGTTGAAACACGAAAATCGATGGCCTTCCTTTTTCCAAAGGCCATCTTGATCCTGCCGTCCTGAGGCACACGACGCTCTGCAATATTAAGCCCGGCTAATATTTTCAGCCTGGAATTTACCGCATTTTTAATGCTGGTCGGTAAGTTCATAGACTTAAACAGATAGCCATCCAGCCGGTATCTTACCTGTAACATTTTCTCAAAGGGTTCGATATGAATATCGCTAACCCCCTCATTAATGGCTTTGACAAGAATACCGTTTACAAGCTTGATAATCGGTGCATCAGATGCCGTGTATTCGTCGACGGTCCCCTTTTCATCAGACTCTCCTATCAATTCCATATCGACCACGGCTTCTGAAACCAGAGAACCGAAGTCGTCGACCACTGTAACCGGTTGTTCTTCTTCAACAGCGTCATCTTGGATACCAAAATAACTGTTGTATTCCTCATCACTTATTTCATAATGGGCTTTGTAAGCATCAACGATATCCTTTTCGGTAGAGACACAGACACTGATACTTTTTTTAACTTCGTTCTGCAGCCTATCCAGTGCGCTGGTATCTGTGGGCTCTGCCATTGTAACGACAAGCTCTTCTCCTTTGAACCTCAAAGGAAAAGCCATATATTTTTTTGCCGTTTCATACGGCATAATTTTAAAAACTTCCGGATCCGGAGTGGTTTTGGATATCGTAATGGTTGGATAGTTGTGAACACGGCTTAGAACATTTACAATGGTATCTTCATCAATGTAACCGAGCTTGACAAGGATATTCCCCAAACGTCCATTATTCTTTTTCTGATAATTTATGGCATCTTCAAGGTGGGTTCCGGTGATATAGCCTTCTTTACACAATAGTTCGCCAATCTTGGTTTTTCCGGCCCCGGATTGATCCATGATTGTCGATTTAAGGCTCGATCTTCTCGAATGAATATCGTTATTAGCTTTGTCTTGTTTTATTGGTTCTATTTTGGCCATTTCTTTATATTGGTTAGCCTTTTATTTCGTTGTGCACTGTTATAACGTTCCGGCAACTTGCAGAGGTATTGTGTCATTCTGCAACTTTTGCAACATATGTGCCGATTCTATAGGACTTTTTATATAGTTTAAAGAATTAGACCATAAAGCTTATGATATCAATAGCATGTATCTCTTATCAATCGCTTGTAAAAATTACTTCATTTGAATTGATACCGACAATTTATTGACACCTATACATAAAACCGACAAACATTTCACAAATAACATTATAATCTCAAAATAAGACACTAATATGCAACGCATCTGAATCCCAGAATATTGGAGTGTGACTCCGGTTCTATCATAAATCGACTGAACGATCTAATATCATTTCCTGATATCCAGCTTCCTCCCCTAACAGCCCTATATTTTGCTCCATGTTTTCTTTTGGACGTTGAATCAAAACTGTCATTAGTCCATTCCAAAACATTTCCTATGGTGTCAACTATACCATAATCGTTTTCAAATTCAACATACTTGTCTACAGGTGTTGTGTCGGCGGTATAACAGTCTTCAATATTACAGGCATCTTCTTTCCATTCCTGTCCCCATGGGAATATCCATCCATTTTCAGTTCTAGACGCCGCTTCCCATTCATTTTCAGTGGGCAATCGTTTCCCTGTCCAGGCTGCAAATGCCATGGCATCCTCCATACTGACTTGAACCACCGGGTGATTTCTTTTATTGTAAAGTGTGCTTTTAGCTCCGGATGGTTGATACCAGCAGGCGCCTTTAATTGTTTTGCAACAAAGTGAAGAATTCCATGTGGAAGTGATTAATCCTGTCTTTTCATCTTTCTTTTTTTCAAAGCGTCCATAATAAACAGTCCCATATCCAAACTTTTCCGCGGTGGTTTTATATCCTGTTTTTTCAACAAAAATTTCGAAAAGCCCATTGGTAATGGGAAATCGGCCAAAATAATAGGGCTCCAAAACTATCATCTCTTCAGGTTTTTCATCCTTTTCAGGGTGCTTGCTGCCAACTAAGTATTCACCACCTGGAATCAATATATAATGATTATAATACCTGTCCATGGAACCCAGGTAGCCATCGAATTCTTCGGAAAGGAGTTTGTTCTTTTTAATGTTACTATTTGCTTCAACGTCATCAACCTCTTCAACATCGTCGCCTAACTCTGTGTCTTCTTCTACCAATACATCTTCAAGTACTTCGTCAACCTCATCGGCTTCAACCAGATCATCCGTATCCGTGTCTGCAATCTCGTCGATCTCTACATCCTCAATATCATCTATAATCTCTTCTCCGTCCAATTCCTCGGCATCTTCAACCTCATCAACAACCTCGACCTCATCTTCCAGGGCCTCAATGTCTTCAACCTCATCAACAACTTCGACCTCATCTTCCAGGGCCGCAGTGTCTTCAACCTCATCAACAACCTCAACCTCATCTTCCAGGGCCTCAATGTCTTCAACCTCATCCAACGGCTCTTCATCTAATTCCTCTGCATTTTCCATTGAACCTGACCCTTGTTCATATCCCTTACCTTCTATGTCATCAAATTCAGGAATATTCTTTGACGATTCCGAATGACCCAAACCCACCTTTTCTGATAATCCCTTAATAAGATCCTTCAAGCGATCTATTTTTTTTAAACCGTCCTTTCTTTCTGTATCTTCAACTGCCATTGAACCGGATACGGTTTCATTTGCCAGTTTCAGGATATCCATTATCCGGTCTAATTTAAGTGTTCCATCCGGCTGCAAATCATATCCGAATTTCTTAAGAATCTTATCCTTTGCATCTTCGGACATCACAAAGATATTGCTTGGTCCAATTTTTATTCCTTCGGAATTTTCCCCTTTTTCATAAAGTTTTTTAAGGTCTGCATTTACCGTAGATCTTACACTGTTCAAGTTTTTCCGTTTATTCTTGATGGTTTCAGGGCTATGATCTGTGTCCCACAGCATTTTTATGAGCTCTTCATGTTCTATCTCATTTAGGAATACAACAGATTTCTCACTGGTATAATATTGTCTTATTTGATGGACGTATCTATACTTTAGGGTGTTTTTATTTTTGTATCGAAGGTTTGATATGGCTTGATCAATACCTTCTAATGTTATGGCTGAAGCCATCGGGGTCTCCTTTAAACGTAATTCTTTAAAAACAGATCTCTCTATGAGTTTTAATGATGATGAGCACTTATTCTTTTGTTGCCGCACGATCATGCGCCAAAGAAATTATTTTCCCTTAAAACATCTATATCGACCCGAAACTTCAAAAGCGTTTTTACAACTTTCGGGCGCATAACTCAAATGAGATAAATGCAAAACTCGTTCCATAACATTCATGAGGATTATCAGGACCTCATGTTTCACGAGAATAACATGATGATAAAATACCTAAACATATTAACAATCAAATCGAATTGGATAAATATGTCTTTAAATGGTATAAGTTTTGCATAGTTACATATATCGTAAAAATCATGAAGGAAATATAAAGGCACGGATTAAACAAATTATTTCAAAAGCTATTTTTGTTGGGCATATCCATTGTATTGAAAATCGAAACGGTCGTGTTTTAACAACCATTACACTGTCAAACTTTCAACGGCTTTGGCTATTGCCTGTAAGGATCGTAACCAAAAAACAGAGATCCGCAGGTTTGAAAACTTCAAGCATTAAATCCGACAAGATAAAGGATAAAGAAAAAGTCAGATGGAACCAGATATAGTCAGCGAAAAAAATAATGTGCTCAATGTATTTGATGAGATTCTTTTTAAACATCTGGAACGTTTAATCGGCAGCAGATACGGAATCGGAGAGCTGCCCATGAATTCCATAACCCTTTCACTTATCATGATACTCATGGAACGAGAGAACGAAATAGAAAATTTTCCTTCCGATGAAACAGATCGATATAAAAATGAAACATTATTAGATGATTTTGAAGAGTTGGGATTTAACGCTGCTCAGGATATGAATATCATTGTTGAAGATATGATCAGGAAGGGCTATATTCATATTGATGACGACAGATTTTTCCCTCAAAAACCTACGATAAGTATGGCCCGGCTTATCGATCTGGTTTTTCCAAAAATATCCGGAATGAACCTGGTCGCTTACTTTGTTCAGACCATGGATGAAGTAACATCTCAGCGAAAAGACCTTGATTCGGCGACCAGCCAATTTGATCAAGTATTACAATTGCAAGGTGTCCCTCTGAATAAAAAGCCACGGCAACCTGAACCGTCAAAGGTGTCCGCCCAGTCTTATGATAAAGAAGATAAAATTGACAGGTTGGATAAATCACTGCAAAATAATCAAAAAGTATTTCCGGAAAAAGAATTAAAAACTTCTACCATTTTAGGCCGTAAATTATCTGACAACCTCTCGGATCACTCCAGGAGTTCTTCCACTGAACCTACAGTTCTGTCTTCGGATGCCTACAAGGGAAAAGTTGAAATCAGAAAAGTTAATTTCGGAATGCCCGGTGTAATAGAGGTTAAACAAGACAAAAAACCTTCGGATGAACGTGAGCATATTGAAAATGAGGAACTGGGAACGCCAGTAAAACTTTCAGAAATACAACCACATGATGATGCTGAATCAATAAGTTCCGATACGAAAGTGATAACATCTTTCAAAGAATCCGAAAAGACGGTTATTGACGAGCAAAGCCCGAGTGTGGACTCTGCAGCCACAAGAGCAGCCATACTTGATTCTGCTTCTTCTAATGAAGATGTTTCACATGATCTAAAATCTACTGAACAGGACAAAAACATTTTTGACCATAACATGGATGATTTGTCCGAGATGGCACTGATTCAAAACAATAATAAATATGTGAAAGAAACAGACGACGACGATTCGGAAACACGCTACGAAATAGAAGATTCTTTCATAAACGACGATGATATTGAAAAGCGTGTTATGGCTTTTGAAGAAGATCTGGCATTGGAATGTCCCATATGCAAGCATTCGAAAGTCATGGTAGAAAATACAGAAACAGGAAAATCTTATTATAAATGTTCAAACAAAGAATGCAATTTCATAAGCTGGGGTAGACCCCATCATATTCTCTGTCCGAAATGTAACAACCCATTTTTAATAGAAACAACCAACAAAATTGGTAAAAAAATTTTGAAATGTCCAAGAGCAACATGTCGTTACTGGAAAAAAACAATCATGGATACCGCAGACAATTATAAGGAGTCCATTGAATCAGCATTCCAGAAAACCAACGACATAACTCCTATTTCTCGAAAACCTCGAAAAAGAGTGGTTAGGCGAAGAGTGGTTCGGAGAAAAGGGTAAAAGCCTGAAAGAGTGAAACAGGTTCAAAGGTAATATTATGACGTTCCTTCCCGTAGATATCCATTGACACGGGCGATATATGTTCGGGTCTCATTCGGTAATCTGTCGGGATGTCTTTCTACGTTTCCCATTCCCCAGTTATAAGCAGCAAGCGTTAGATCAACGTTGCCGTCGTACCTGTTTAGCATGCTTTTTAAATAACGGGTTCCAGCCATAACATTTTCAACAGGATTGTAGCAATTTTTGACGCCCAAATCCTTTGCTGTATCGGGCATAAGCTGCATCAATCCCATTGCCCCTTTGGATGAAGTAGCGTTGGCATCAAAATTACTCTCAGCCCGTATTACCGACCTTATCAATTCAGGATCAACTTCGTAGATCTTTGAAGCGTGCTCAATAATATCATTAATTTCAGGTGGTGATTGAATCTCTTCTCCTTTTTGTGAATCATATTCGATTTTTAACCCAAATGGCGTCTCAATATTTTCCCCCCCATGGAAGTTCATCCATTCGCAATTGAATCCAGACAAGTCACTGTTTTCATCAACCTTCGAGAGTTCACGAAATAAATAATCATTCATTTGGCCTTGAACGACATTTATCAGTCGTTGCAAATAATTTTTGTTTAAAGTCGACGTTGCAGTATTCAGATTGTCTGACTCCTTAATGTTTTTAATTTTATCTGCCAGCAGTGTAATAAACAGATCAGGGTTTTTCACCGTGTTGAAATCTTTCTGGGATAAATTTTGTCTGTTATAGCCATGCGTCAAAAGGCAGGACTCGATATTTGAGGGACCTTTCATCTACGATTTCTCCATATACATATCTTTTCTTAAGTTAATACAAACTTCGTGCCAATTTGCCCGCAAAAGGGTAAATAAATTGGATCATCTCCCGATTAGTTGTAGTTATTAAGGTAAAATAAGTGGGTTATCTCCAATTGAGCAGATTTTATCCCAAAGGGTACAAGGGGTCGAGGGTCCAAGGATTCAAGTGAAGAGCAAAAAAATATTCAAAGAAAGGAACCCAGATTTTGTCGGCAGGGGATTTAGATTTAATTGAAAAAAGTGAATTGAGTGCACTAAAAAAAGACATCGCAGAAATCGAAAGAATGTTAAGGACGCTGATAAAGTCTTTAGAAAACTAACCCTTGAATCCTTGA
>Ga0210086_1001092_pt1 | contig 14422 bp, 12 predicted proteins | sample China_Galinas_PW_3_FD_184867 | JGI IMG/M metagenome (GOLD analysis project Ga0210086, IMG submission 184867) | Wetland microbial communities from San Francisco Bay, California, USA, that impact long-term carbon sequestration - China_Galinas_PWB_D2... | ecosystem: Environmental > Aquatic > Marine... | reverse complement strand
GGCCTCCGCTGTGCTGCTCATGCTGCGACGGTCGGCGCCGGGAAGCTCTTCGCGCAGGAAGCGCGCGCACTGGGCAAGCGGCTGGGGGTGCGAGAGCACGGCGCTGACACGCTCCAGCTCGAGCGGTTCGCGGGCGATCAGATGGGCCCGCACGGCGTAGTCGTGCTCGCCGAGGATGCTCACCGCCTCGGTGTCGAACGCGAGGGTGTCGAGCGTGCTTCGCACCGAGCCCTCGATCGAGTTCTCGAAGGGCACGAAGGCCCGGTCCGCCTCACCGCGCTCGACGGCGAGGATGGCGTCGTGAACGGTCGGCGTCCGGATGGCCTCGAAGTCGCCGCCGGCGATGGCGCCGCCCAGGGCATCTTCGGTAAACGTGCCCTGCGGCCCGAGGAAGGCGATCCTCACTGGAAGTTGACCGTGTAGCTGGCCTTGTTGTTGTCAGCGACCCGCTCGCCGGGCACCGGTTGCACGTCTACTTCGAGCGTGACCCGCCCCGACGGCGCCGGGGTCAATGGAATCGCCACCGTTTCGGTTTCGCCCGCTTCGATGCTGCTGATCGTCCCCTGGAGGGGGTTGTGGCCGTTCACGGTCACCGAGACCGTGATCCCGTTCTCGGTCGATTCACCCTGGTTCTGCACCTGGACTTCGACTTCCGGCGTTTCTTCGCCGGAGACGGAGGTCACCGAGTCCGGCGTCAATTCGGTCCCGCTGACGCTTGTCGAGAACAGGCCCAGCCCGTGGACCCCGGGTGTCGCGGTGCCGGTCGCGCCGCTCACCGACCCCAGCGCGGCGCTGACCGCGGTCTGGTCGAGCCACCTGGTTTCTTCGGGGACGAAGACGCTCTTGGGCACGTCGTCGCCCTCGATTCCGTTGTCGGCGAGCGTCGCATTGATGTCCGGTCGCACAACCGTCGCGTAGAGAACGTCGCTCGCCATCAGCGTCCGAATCTGGTTCGCGATCTGAGCCGTGGCCTTTTCGGCCCCGACGTTCCCCAGCGCCGTGCTCATCCGGTCGGCGATCTTCGCCATCGCACTGGACCGCAACTCGTAGACGAGTTCGAGGGCGGTCTGCGCGTCCTGCATGTCACCCGGAGTGTCGAGGGCGTCGACCCGCGTCGCGTAGTTGTCCATCGCGCTGCGGTCGGCGTCCACCTCGGTCACGAACTCGGTCACCGAGAGGGTCCCCGGGTTGGACAGCTTGGCGAAGAACCCTTCGCTCGTCTGCGCCGTCTCTTCGACGATCTGTGTGACGTTGCGAGCGTAATCGGTCAGGGCGCGTTCCTTGCGCGCATTGAGGCAGCCGCGCACCCCAAGGACGATCAGGATCAGGATCAGCAGCCCGCCGCCGAGCGCCAGCGCGCGGCGCATGAGTATCTGCTGTCGCTGCTGGCGACGTGGCGGCCGCGGGCTTCGTTGCGGCCTGGATGCGAGGGAGTCCTCCAAAAAATCGCCTTCCAAAAGCTTGTTGGCTGGCCGGAGAGTATGCACGCTGGGCTGGTCGGCACGTCAAGACACGCAGCAAACTTTGCGTTTTTGGCCTCGCGACGCGCAGGAGTGGGAGGCCGCCCGGCGAAATCGAAGGGGCTTTGGTTGGCTCTCTTGTCCTCAACCGGTTCCTGATCGAGCGCCGGATCGGCAACGGGGGATTCGGGGTCGTCTACGAGGCCTGGGACGGCCGCCTGGAGCGATCCGTCGCGGTCAAGGCGATCGAATCGACCGGAATCCAGGGTCAGCGCCGGGTGTTGCGCGAGGCCCAGGCGGCGGCCCGGCTCAACCACCCCGGGATCGCGACCCTCTACGAGATGGGAGAGGAGGACGGCAGCGCCGTGCTCGTCAGCGAGTTGGTCGACGGAGCAACCCTCGCCGAGCTCAGCCGCGAAGGGGCGCTCAGCGACCGCGAGATCGGCGAGATCGGCGCAGACCTGTGCGAGGCGCTCGACTACGCGCACGCCCAGGGAGTCGTGCACCGCGACATCAAGCCCCAGAACGTGCTCGTCACCGGCGCCGGCGAACCCCGCGCCAAGCTGATGGATTTCGGCGTCGCGCGACTCGTCGACGGCACGGCGCTGACGGCTCCGGGCGATGTCGTCGGAACCCTTGCCTACATGGCGCCCGAGCAGGCGGAGGGTCGCACCGCGGGCCCGGAGGCGGACGTCTACTCGCTGGCGCTGACCCTGTACGAGTGCTGGAGCGGGGAGAACCCCAACCGCCGCGCGACGCCGGCCGCCACCGCCCGTGCCATCGGCCGGCGACCGCGCCCCCTGCGCCGCCTGCGACCGGACCTGCCGCGCGAGCTGACCGCCGCCGTCGACGCCTGCCTCTCGCCCCGGCCGTCGCGGCGCCCGGGGCTGGAGGAGCTCGGGCCGGCGATCGAGGATTCGCTCGAGCGCCTCGCCGATCGCCGCCGTGGCGGCGGCCCGGTCGTCGGCCTGCGGGTCGCCGTGGCCGCTGCCGCCGCGCTGTTCGGTGTCTGGCTTGCGGTCGGCCACGGCCTACTCATCTAGGATTTCAGCCGGTTTTGCCACGCCGGCAAACGACGACAGCATCCGCAAGAGGAGCCCCCGATTAGCGTCTTACGCAACCTCGAGAGTCGGATCGAAGGCCTTGTCGAGGGGGTCTTCAATCGCGCCTTCAGCTCTGAGGTGCAGCCGGTCGAGCTCGCCCGGCGCCTCGCCAAGGAAATGGACGCTCACAAGACCGCCGGCGTTGCGCGCGTCTACGTGCCGAACGAGTACACGGTCTACCTCTCCACAAAGGACCGCGCCCGGTTGGAGGGCTACGAGCGCTCGCTGGAGCAGGAGCTGTCCGGCTATCTGCTCGAGCACGCGCGGCGGCGCGGCTACGACCTGCTGACCCGTCCCGAGGTCAAGTTCAAGACCGACGAGCGTCTGCGGCTGGGCGAGTTCGGGATCCAGGCGCGGCTGGTCAAGCCCCCGGCGCACGAGGGAGACCGCGCCACCCAGGGCGAGGAGGGCCACACGATGGTCTATTCGGCCGTGCGCTCCCGCGACCCGGAGGCCGGAAGCGCCGCGCCGCCGGCCGTTGCCTCACGCGCCATCGTTGCGATCGAAGGCCGGCGCTATCTGCTCGACGGCCCGCGTGCGACGATCGGTCGCGCCAAGGACGCCGACTGCGTGCTGCGCGATCCGAATGTCTCGCGCCATCACGCGGAGCTGCGCCGCTCTCCGTCCGGCGATTGGACGATCGCCGACCTCGACTCCACCAACGGGGTCAAGGTCAACGATCGGCGGGTGGCGTCGACCCGGCTGCAGCCCGGCGACCAGGTGACGCTCGGCACCACAACGTTCACGTTCGACGTCGAGCAGTAGGCACGTGGACTACGCGCCGATCTCCGTCGCTCTGAAGTTCGGCTTTCTGGCCGTTCTCTACCTGTTCCTGCTCTGGGTGGCCCGCAGTGCGCTGAAGGACCTGCGGCGCACGATGGCGCCGGCACCGGACGCAACCGGATTTCACCCGGCGCCGGCCTACGGCGAGGTGCGGGCCGGCGCCGACGCGTGGCTGGTGGCCGAGCGCGGCGGTGGCCTGAGCTCTGGCGAGCGCTTCGACCTGATTGGCGGGCTGTCAATCGGACGCTCACACGAGGCGGACGTTCAAATCGAGGATCGCTATGCCTCCGGCCTGCACGTAAGGATCTTCCCCCGCGATGGCCGCATCTATGTGGAAGACATGAACTCGACCAACGGAACGCTGGTCAACGATGCCACCCTGCAGGGGGAGGCGGAGCTGGTCGACGGCGACATCGTGCGAATCGGAGACACCGAGTTCCGCTTTGAGGCGGCCCGATGAGACGGACACGAGAAAACGGCGGTGGCAAATGCTGCGGGTAGACGAGCAGGCGTTCCGCACCGATACCGGTCGCCAGCGAAGCGCCAATGAGGATTCCTTCTTCGTTCGCTCGCCGATCTTCGTCGTCGCCGACGGGATGGGCGGCGCGCAGGCCGGCGAGGTCGCCTCGAAGGCGGCCGCCGAGGCGTTCGACCGCGACCTGCCCGAGGCGCCGCCCGAGCAGGTCCTCCGCGAGACGATCGAATCGGCCAACCGGCAGATCCACGAGCTGGCCCGTACCGACCCCTCGCGCGCCGGCATGGGGACCACGATCACCGCGGCGATCGTCAATCCCGAGAGCGAGGAGGTCTGCATCGGCCACGTGGGCGACAGCCGCGCCTATCGGTTGCGCGGCGGCAAGCTCGAGCGGCTGACGCGCGACCACTCGCTGGTCGAGGAGATGCGGCGCAAGGGGCAGATCACCGACGCCCAGGCCGAGGACCACCCCCAGCGCTCGATCATCACCCGAGCGCTGGGGCCCGAACCGGAGGTGGAGGTCGACGTCCGGACTGTCCCCTCGGCTCCCGGCGACGTCTTCCTGCTCTGTTCGGACGGGCTGACGACCATGGTCGACGACGCACGGATCCGCGCCGTGCTGGCCCAGTCGGCGTCGATCGAGGAGGCGGTCCGCGCGCTGGTCGACGACGCCAACCGGGCCGGCGGGCGGGACAACATCACGGCGCTTGGCTTCCGCCTCGGCGATGCCGCCGCACCGCAGCCCACCGCCCCGCAGAGCGGCCCCTCGAGGGGGGCGGAGGAGAATCCGACCCTGGTCGGAGCCGCCGCTGCGGAGAGCGGCCTCACGGCAACGGAGGTGCGCCGCCGCGCCGCCGCGGCCGCGGCAAAGCAGCGGCGCGAACAGCTCGCCGCCAAGCCAAGCCGCCGCTGGCCTCGTCGCGCGGCGAAGGTCCTCGTCGCAGCGGCGCTGCTTGCCGCGCTCGCCTTCGGCGCCTGGTACGGCAACAGGCAGGTGTGGTTCCTGGGGACGGACCCGGCCGGTCGGGTGGCCCTCTATCGCGGCGTGCCGTACGAGCTCCCGTTGGGGGTCAAGCTCTACCAGGAGCGCTATGCGCTCCCGCTCCAGACCGCCTCGCTGCCGCGGAAGCGGCGCGATGCGGTCACCGGCCACGACCTGCGGTCTCACTCGGACGCTGTCTCGCTGGCCGAGGACATCGAACGCAGCGAGGGGGTTCCTTGACGAGGCGCGATTCCTGATGTCGGCAAGGAACCGCGAGCTCGCCGCCCTGGTGCCGGTTGCGCTGCTGCTCACCGCCGGGTTTGCAGCCGTCTTCGCGCAGCAGAGCGCTCGGCTGGACAACCTCAGTCTCGTCTACGGTGGTTACTTCCTGGCGATCTGCCTCGCAACCCACATCTACCTGCGGTTGCGTCTCCCCAACGCGGACCCGTACCTGTTCCCCCTCGCCGCGCTGCTCACCGCGTTCGGCCTGGTCATGATCTACCGGATCGACGCCGGCCTCGCCCGCGACCAGGCCAACCTCTTCGTCCTCGGCCTCGCCCTCTTCGCGCTTGCGATCCACTTCCTGCGCGACTACGACATTCTGGAGCGCTACCGGTACACGATCGCCGCGGTCGGCCTGCTGCTGCTGCTGGCTCCGCGCCTGCCGGGGATCGGGCAGCAGGTGAACGGGGCCTACCTTGGGATCAAGGTCGGCCCGCTCGCCTTCCAGCCCGCCGAGCTCTCCAAGATCTGCCTGATCGTCTTCCTGGCGAGCTACCTCCGCGAGCACCGCGAGGTTCTGATCGTCGGGGCGCGGCGCGTGCTCGGGGTCACGCTGCCGCCGCTCAAGCACCTCGGCCCGCTGCTGGTTGTCTGGGGAGCCTCGATGCTGATGCTCGTCTTCATCCGCGACCTCGGCAGCTCGCTGATGTTCTTCGCGGCGTTCCTGGCGCTGCTCTATGTCGCAACCGGGCGCCTCTCCTTCGTCGTCATCGGCCTCGCCCTGTTCCTGCTCGGCGCCTGGTTCTTCGCGTCGACCGTGCCGCACGTCCACGACCGCGTCGCAATCTGGCTAAACCCGTACAACGAACCGGAAAGCTCCGGGTACCAGATCCTTCAATCGATCTTCGCCCAAGCTGACGGGGGTCTCTTCGGCCAGGGGTTCGGGCAGGCGCTGATCACGGTTCCCGGGACTCACGCACCGCTTCTGCCGGCCGCCAAAACCGACACGATCTACTCGCTGATCGTCAACGAGCTGGGCCTCTTCGGCGCCTGCGCCGTGATCATGATCTACCTGCTGATCGCGGCGCGCGGCTTCAAGATCGCGCTGATCGCGGACGACGGCTTCTCGAAGCTGCTCGCCACGGGGCTGACGGCGGTCTTCGCGATCCAGGCCTTCGTGATCATCGGCGGGGTCACGCGGGTGATCCCGTTGACGGGGGTCACGCTGCCGTTCATCAGCTACGGCGGCAGCTCGATCGTCGCCAACTTCGTGCTGCTGGCGCTGCTCCTCCTGATTTCCGATCGCGCTCGCCGGGAGGCCGGCCCGGCGCAGGCGGCTCTGGGAAGACCGTGAACGGCCAGATCGTCAAGCTGTTCCGGCTGATCGTGCTGCTTTTCGCCGTGCTGGTCGGCTTCACCTCGTACTGGGCGGTGTTCGACGCAAAGGCGCTGAAGGACAACACCGCCAACAAGCGCCCGCTGCTCGAGCAGCAGCGGATCAGGCGGGGAAGGATCCTCGCCGCGGACGGGACCGTTCTCGCGCGCTCCGTCCGCAAGGGCCACGGCGACGGTCTGCGGTACGTGCGCCGCTACCCCGAAGGCGCGCTCTACGGCCACCCGATCGGGTACAGCTTCGTGCGCCAGGGCGACAGCGAGTTCGAGAAGTTCCACAACGACGAACTGGCGGGCAACGGCTCCGAATTCAGCTCGATCCTCGACGAGCTGCGCGGGGGGCGCCAGGAAGGCAACGACGTGGTCACCAACATCGACCCCGCAGCCCAGCGTGTGGCGCTCTCGGATCTCGAAGCCGCCGGCTTCGGCGCCGTGGTCGCGATCGTGCCCAACACCGGCCGGGTGCGGGTGCTGGCGTCGAACCCGCCGTTTGACCCGAACAGGGTCCCGGAGCACCTCGGCGAACTGACCAGCGACCCGACCGCGCCGCTCTTCGATCGCGCCACGCAGGGCCAGTACCCGCCCGGCTCCACGTTCAAGGTCGTGACGGCTGCCGCCGGCCTCGACAGCGGCACGATCACACCCGAAACGACGATCGATGCGCCGGGCACGATCACCGCCCAGGGGCGGCCGCTGCAGAACGACTTCAAGCAGAGCTTTGGCCCGATCTCGCTCGACTCCGCGCTCACCTACTCGGTCAACACCTGGTTTGCCCAACTCGGCGTGCGGATCGGGGTCGACACCCTGTTCGAATACATGAGCCGCTTCGGCTTCAACTCGACCCCGCCGATCGACCTCCCCTCGAGCCAGGTCTCCAAGAGCGGTGTCTACGAGGGGGCCGACCTGCTCGGCCCCAACGACCCGATCGACATCGCCCGGGTCGCCTTCGGCCAGGAGCGACTTGCCGTGACGCCCCTGCAGATGGCCGAGGTCGCCGCCACGGTGGCCAACGGTGGCCGTCTGATGAAGCCCCAGATCTGGAGCCGCGTGGTGGACCCCGACGGGCGTGCGGTCGACCGGCTCGATCCCTCCGCCTACAGCCAGGTGGTCGACCCGCAGACCGCGGCGGAGCTGACCACCGCGATGGAAGGGGTGGTCGACGCCGGGACGGGCACCAACGCAGCGATCCCGGGCGTCCGGGTGGCCGGCAAGACCGGCACCGCCGAAACTCCCTTCAACTCGACCTGCGGAGGCGGCGCCGATCAAAACCAGGCATGGTTCATCGGCTTTGCTCCCGCTGACGAACCAAAGATCGCGATCGCGGCGACGGTCGAGTGCACGACCGCGTTCGGCAACGACGTGGCGGCGCCGATCTTCCGCGACGTCGCTGAAACCATCCTCAACTCTGAAGTACGGTGATGAGCGAGTGAGCGAGAGGGGGAGGTAATGCCTAACGTCGGCACGGGAACCGTGATCGACGGCCGCTACCGGTTGCTGCGGCGGCTGGGGTCGGGCGGGATGTCGGACGTCTGGCTGGCCGAGGACCCGCACCTGCAGCGCTACGTGGCGCTGAAGATCCTCCACGGCCGCTTTGCCCAGGACCGCGAGTTCGTCGAGCGCTTCCGCCGCGAGGCGGAGGCGGCCGCCGGCCTTCAACACCCCCACATCGTCTCGGTCTTCGACCGCGGCGACGTCGACGGCACCTACTACATCGCCATGCAGCTGCTCGAAGGCCGCTCGCTGAAGGAGCTGATCGACGAGGGCCTCACCCCGGAGCAGGCGGTCGCGCTCGTGCGCCAGGTGCTGGAGGCAGCGGGCTTCGCCCACCGCCACGGAATCGTCCATCGCGACCTGAAGCCCCAGAACGCGATCGTCGACGCGGAGAACAAGGTGACGGTCACCGACTTCGGGATCGCCCGCGCCGGCGCCTCGGAGATCACCCAGGCCGGCTCGGTGATGGGCACTCCGCACTACCTCTCCCCGGAGCAGGCGCAGGGCCTGGAGGTCACGGCGGTCTCCGACCTCTACTCGGTCGGGGTGATCCTCTACGAGGCGTTGACCGGCAGGGTGCCGTTCGAGGCCGACAGCGCGGTTGCGATCGCGATGAAGCAGGTCTCACACACCCCGCAGCGCCCCAGCTCGATCAACCCCAGGGTCTCGCCGGCCCTCGACGCCGTCGTGATGCGTGCCCTGGAAAAGGACCCGGGACAGCGTTTCCAGAGCGCCCAGGCGTTCATCGCGGCGCTGGACGCGGCATTGCGGGACCCGTCCGTGGGGGAGGGCACCGTGGCCTTCGCGCTGCCCCCGCCGGTCGTTGCCCCGCCCGCCGAGGCGGTGGCGGCGTCCGACGAGGACGAGCGGAGAAGGAGGCGGAACCGCCGCCTGGCGGCGGTGCTGGCGGCGGTGCTGATCGGCGCTCTGGTCGGCTTCACGCTGACGCGCGACACGACGACCCCGGTGCCCAATGTGACCGGCATCCAGAAGAACGTCGCCGTGGCGCTGCTCGAACAGGACGGCTTCGAAGTCGGCCGGGTGACCCGCGTCAGGCGCGACGCCAGACAGGGCAAGGTCCTGGAGCAGGAACCACTCGCGTCCCCACCCGCCGCCCAGGCGGCGATGGACTGCGCGTTCCTCAACTTCTTCTGCTCCAAGCCGAGCGTTGCGCTGACCGTGAGCGACGGCCCCGGTAGCGCCAGCGTGCCGGGGACCGCCGGCATGACCGAAGAAGAAGCGATCGCGACGCTGGAAGAAGCCGGCTTCGAAGCCAAGGTGAGGAAGGTCTCCTCCGAAGCAGTGGAAAGCGGTCTCGTGATCCATTCGGACCCCTCCGGCGGCACCGACACCACCCGCGGCGCAACAGTGACCCTGACGGTTTCGAGGGGCCCCAAGCCGACCAAGGTGCCCGTGCTGGTCGGCAAGCAGCGAGGCGTCGCCGTGCAGGAAATCCGTGCCCGCGGCCTCGTTCCCGAAGTCTCCGAAACGGAAGACTCCGCAGCGGTGGGCGAAGTGATCCAGCAGTCGCCCAGCGCCGGCACCACGCTCTCCCACGGCGCGACCGTGGCAATTGTCGTCTCCAAGGGAGAGCGGAAGGTCGCGGTGCCGGACCTGGTCGGCAAGGAACGCAGCGACGCCGTGCAGAGGGTGCGCGAAGCGGGCCTGGCGCCGGACGTGCAGGAACGGGAAACCGAATTCCCCGACGAGCTGGGACGCGTCATCACCCAGTTTCCGCCGGCCGGGTCGGAAGTCGAACCGGAAAGCTCGGTGACCCTCGTGGTCGGTGTGCCCACAGCGGAAGAACCATGAGGGTCGCGGTGCTCTCCGGCGGGCGCTCCTCAGAGCACGATGTCTCGCTGCGCTCGGGGGAGGCGGTGGCGACGGGGCTCGAGGAAGCTGGGCACGAGCCGCTGCCGGTGATCATCGATCGCGACGGCTCCTGGAGCTTCGAGGGCGCTCCCCTCTCGCTCGTGCCGGGCGCCGGCCTGCTTGAGGTGGACGCGGTCTTCCCCGCCCTCCACGGCCCCTTCGGCGAGGACGGCAGCGTTCAGGGGCTGCTCGACTGGCTCGACGTTCCCTATGTCGGCTCCGACGTGCTGGCCTCGGCAGTCTGCATGGACAAGCTGACAACCAAGAGACTGCTCGCCCAGCGTGGCGTCCCGCAGGTGGATTTCGTCGCGGCCGGCGAGTCGGGATGGCGCGGCCGCTGCGAGACGATGGACCTGCCGCTGTGGGTGAAGCCCTCGCGGCTCGGGTCGAGCGTCGGGATCAGCAGGGTGGAGGACCTCGACCAGCTCGACGCCGCGGTCGAGCTGGCCCGCCGCCACGACCCCCGTGTGGTGATCGAGGCCGGGGCGCGCGGCCGCGAGGTCGAGTGCGCACTGCTCGGCAACGAGGAGGTCGAAGCCTCGCTGCCGGGCGAGGTGATCGTGCACGGCGACTGGTACGACTACGAGACGAAGTACACCGACGGCGGCATGGAGCTGCTCGTCCCGGCGGAGATCCCCGCCGCGCAGGCGGCTCGCATTCGCGATTTGGCGGTCCTCACGTTCCGGATCGGCGGCTGCGCGGGCCTCGCTCGCTGCGACTTCTTCGTCGAGCCCGACGGCGAGGTGCTGGTGAACGAGATCAACACGATGCCCGGCTTCACCGACACGAGCGTCTACGCGAGGCTGTGGGAGGCGAGTGGCCTCGGCTATCCGGAGCTGTGCGACCGCCTCGTGCAGCTGGCTCTCGAGCGGCATCGCTGGGCGCGATCGCACGAGTTCTGAGCGCCGCCTGCGCGGGAGGCCGTCAGTCGAGCAGCCTGATGTCGCTGATCTCGACCTGGTAGCGGCCGGGCTGGTCGATCGCTTCGGAGGGCTTGGTGAACCAGAGCAGGAAGTAGCGGGACGGCTGCCCCACGGTTAGGTCGATCTCCTGGCTGGTGGCCGCGTCGGTCACTTCGCCCACCGGCTGTCCCCACCCGGAGAGCTCTGACGGCGGACCGGCGGGGGCGGCGAAGACCTGGGCGTCCCAGCCCGGAGTCGGGCTGCGGACGATCATCTTCGACGGCGTGACCTGTGACTCGGCGGTCACGTACACGCCGACGCCGGGGTCGGGGCCCGTCTTTATTCCTTCGAAGGTTTCGGAGTCGTAGTGCTCGGTTTCCCAGGCCGTCCCGGTCGGGTCGCCGTCCTTGACCAGTTCGACCTTGCTGCCGACCTCTTCGCCATCGCCCTGCGGGTCGTAGTCGGTCGCCGAGGCGAGCCGCACCGGCTTGCCGCTGCCCTTCTCGGCGCCACCACCGCCGAGGTTGCCGCTGGAGATCAGTTGCACGGCGAGCAGCGTGCCGCCGCCGATCAGCAGCAGGGCGACGACGGCCCCCCAGGACCAGCGGGCGCGAGCAGACAGCTTGCGCTTGGGAGCCGGCACGGCGTCGAGAACGCTGGTCGCCTCGCCTGAGGTCGAGCCCGCTCGTGCCGCCTCGACCTCCAGCGCCGTCTCGAGGTCGTCGATCATCTCGCTGACGTGCTGGTAGCGCTCGGCCGGGTTCTTTGCGGTTGCCCGCTCGACCACCAGCGCCACGGCAGCGGAGAGCTCGGGCCGCCGCCGCTGCACGTCGGGCAGTTCCTCGTTGACGTGCTTCATCGCCACGCCCACCTGGCTTTCGGCGTGGAACGGAACCTGCCCCACGAGCATCTCGTAGAGGACCACGCCGAGGGAGTAGATATCGGACCGCTGGTCGACCCCGCGCCCCATCGCCTGCTCGGGGGCGACGTAGTCGGTCGTCCCGAGCACGCGGCCCGTCGCGGTCACGCCGTCCTGTTCGAGCTGGCGAGAGATGCCGAAGTCGGTCAGTTTGGCCCGCCCCTCCTCGTCGATCAGGACGTTCTGCGGCTTGATGTCGCGGTGCACCATCTGGCGGCCATGAGCCACGGCGAGGCCGCGGGCGATCTCGATCGCGTAGGCGACCGCCTCCTGGCTGTCGAGCTGGCCGACCCGCGAGATCCGCTGCTTGAGCGTCTCGCCCTTGACGTACTCGAAGACGATGTAGGGGTGCCCCCCGTCCTCCCCGGCGTCGATCACCGATACGACGTTGGGGTGGGTGAGCTTGGCGACAGCCCGCGCCTCCTGCCGGAAACGCTCCAGCTGGTCGGCCTGCTCGGACATCTCGCGGTGCATCACCTTCACGGCGACCGGCCGGTCGAGCGTCTCGTCGCGGGCCAGGTAGACGGTCGACATCCCGCCGCTGCCCAGCTTTGCCTCCAGCCGGTAGCGACCGGAGAGCACCGTGCCGATCATCGAGCTTGAGGAGCGGGTGTCCATCTAGGAGTCCATATTGTCGAGCACGCCCGAGTTCTGGGTTCGCCCCAACCTCTCGCGCGCCTTCCCGTGGGCGAGCGCACCCGCCGCAGCCCGGCACCGCCTGCGCCCCTGCGACCGTGAGGCCGCCTGTCAGCCCCGGCCCGCCGCTCCCGGCCAGCCATCGGGACAGACGACGACGCCGGGATCGTCGGTTGCGGTGCCGATCCGCTGCGCCTGCGGGTAATGGGCGCGGAGCAGCCTTAGCGCCTCCTCCTCGTCCTCGCCCGCGACGACGCAGCAGAAGCCACAGCCGAGGTTGAAGACCTCGCGCATCTCCTCGTCGCCCACCGAGTGCCGCTCCTGGATCAGCCCGAATATGGGGGGCACCGGAAGCGGGTTGTCGATCCGGTAGCCGACGTCGGCCGCGAGGCGGAGGAGGTTGCCGAATCCCTGCGAGGTGATGTGGGCGAGGCCGCGCACGTCGACGGCGGAGCGCAGCAGCTCCATCACCGGCTTGACGTAGATCTCGGTTGGCTCGAGCAGCACCTCTCCGAGGGCCCGCCCCAGGCGACCCTCGGGGTCCTCGTCGAGCGGGATCCCCTCCAGCGCCGCCCGCGCCAGCGTGTATCCGTTGGAGTGGATGCCGGACGAGGGCAGGCCGAGGATCGCGTCGCCGGGCTGCACCCGGGCGCCGTCGACGATCGAGTCGAGCGCGACCGTGCCGAAGCAGGCGCCGGCGATGTCGAAGCCGCGCACCATGTCGCCGAGCTGGGCCAGCTCACCCCCGGGAATCTCGATGCCGGCGAGCTGCGCCCCCCGCGCGAGGCCGGCGCCGATCTCGGCGCAGACAGCCACATCCGCGCGCTCGATGGCGACGTAGTCGAGCATTGCCAACGGCTCCGCCCCGACGCAGATGACGTCGTTGACGTTCATCGCCACGCAGTCGATGCCGACCGTGTCGAAGCGCCCCACCTGCTCGGCGACCTGCAGCTTGGTCCCGACCCCGTCGGTGGAGAGCGCGATGCCAGTCCGCTCGTCTATGCGCACGACGCTGGCGTAATGGCCGGGCAGGGGCACCTGCCGCGACGGTCGCCCCAGCTCAATCCCCGCGAGCGCGCCGACGAGGGCCGCCACCGCGGAGTCCGCGGCGCCCTGATCCACTCCCGCCTTCGCGTAAGCGTCGCCGCCGTTCACGGGCCCGATTCAACACCAAGGCGCGGTCGCACGCCATCCCACGCGCTCAGCTCTCCCGCGCCGCCGGCTCGGAGACGCCGACCTCCCTCAGCGCCGCATCGATTGACGCGGCCGCGGCCTCTCCCGCGACCTCGACGGGTTCGGTGCTGCGCAGCGCGCGGCTGAGAACGAAGGCCCCCTCGAGGCCGGCCAGCATCTCGATTGCGAGCGACCGGCCCCGGTCGCGCGGAATGCCCGCCAGCGCGAAGCGCTCGACCCCGCCGTCGATCCAACCGGAGAAGACGTCGGCGCAGGCTTCGCGCAGCCCCTCGTTGGTGCTCGAGACCTCGAGCGCGACGGCGGCGATCGGACAGGCATCGGCGTAGTCCGTCTCGCGCAGGGTCTCGGCCGCCCCCGCGAAAAAGCTCCGCACACCCTCGACGAGGTCCACGTCCGCGCCGACGAATTCGACGAAGAGAAGCCCGTAGAGGGCCCCGGATCGTCTGATCGTCTCCGCGCCGAGCTCGGCCTTTCCCCGGGGGAAGAAGTGGTAAAGGGAGCCAAACGGAGCGCCGGCTGCCTCGACGATCTGCTTGACGCCGGTCCCCATGTAGCCCTGGCGCCGGAACAGCTCACCACTGCTCTCGAGGATTCGCTCCCTGGTGTCGCCGGCCATCGCTCCTCCCGTTCGCTTTGGAGCCCGATGATAGTGTCCGTTCACTAGAGCGATCTATCTAGATGGAGGCTGGGATGGCGGAGGCGAGGTTGTCTGCGGGGCCGATCGAGTACGGCGACAGCGGCGGGGAGGGGCGGCCGCTCGTCTTTATCGGCGGGCTGCCGCACGACGAGAGCCTCTGGGACGGGGTGGTCGGGGAGCTGAGCCCGCAGTTCCGCTGCCTCACCCCGGTGCTGCCGCTCGGCGCCCACCGCAAGCCAATGCACCGCGACGCCGACCTCTCGCTGTCCGGGCTCTCGCGGATCGTCACCGACTTCCTCGCCGCACTCGACCTGCGCGACGCAGTCGTCTGCTTCAACGACTGGGGCGGCGCTC
>Ga0210086_1001091_pt1 | contig 14423 bp, 17 predicted proteins | sample China_Galinas_PW_3_FD_184867 | JGI IMG/M metagenome (GOLD analysis project Ga0210086, IMG submission 184867) | Wetland microbial communities from San Francisco Bay, California, USA, that impact long-term carbon sequestration - China_Galinas_PWB_D2... | ecosystem: Environmental > Aquatic > Marine... | reverse complement strand
CGTCGACGCTGCCCGGCAGGTCAGCGACTCCGCGGGTGACTACCAGGTGGAGGGCGCGCGGAGGTTCGGCACGCTCAACATCGGCGGAAGTACGGCGACGGCAGTCAGTTTCGTGGTGGGAGCCGCAGATGGGCGATGAGCCGCTTGCGCGAAGAGCAGACACGTTCGTTGAGGTTGTCGGGAAGTTCCTGTCGACGCTGCCCGAGGACGACGACCACCCGTACCGGACTGGCCCGTGGCGGCCGCAGACGACGGAATGGAGGGCCGACGATCTGACGGCGGTGGAGGGCGAGATTCCGGCCGACCTCGACGGGGTGTACTTGCGCAACACCGAGAACCCGCTGCACCCGGCGTTGAAGTTCTACCACCCGTTTGACGGCGACGGGATGATCCACGTCGTCGGGTTCCGTGACGGTAAAGCGTTCTACCGCAACAGGTTCATCCGCACCGAGGGCCTTCTGGCGGAGAACGAAGCGGGCCGGCCGTTGTGGGCCGGGCTGGCGGAGTCGCCGAAGGTGTCCGAGCGCGACGGATGGGGTGCGCGCGAGCGGATGAAGGACGCGTCGAGCACCGACGTGATCGTGCACCGCGGCACCGCGTTGACGAGCTTCTACCAGTGCGGCGATCTGTACCGGGTCGACCCACTGTCCGCGGAGACGCTCGGCAAGGAGACGTGGAACGGCCGGTTTCCGTCCGACTGGGGAGTCTCCGCGCACCCAAAGGTCGACCTGGCGACCGGCGAGCTGCTGTTCTTCAACTACAGCAAGACGGCGCCGTTCATGCACTACGGCGTGGTGGATGACTCCGGTGAGGTGGTGCACTACGTCGACATCGCGTTGCCGGGGCCGAGGCTGCCGCACGACATGGCTTTCACCCGAAACTACGCCATTCTCAACGACTTTCCGCTGTTCTGGGATCCGGAGCTGTTGAAGAAGAACGTGCATGCCGCCCGGTTCCACCCCGACATGCCGTCGCGGTTCGCGGTGATCCCCCGGCGTGGTCACGACGTCCGGTGGTTCGAGGCCGATCCCACGTACGTGCTGCATTTCGTAAACGCATACGAGGACGGCGACGAGATCGTGCTCGACGGGTTCTTCCAGGGTGACCCCAACCCGGCCGACAACGGCATGGGGGACCAGTGGCAGCGCGCGTTCCGGTTCCTGGCGCTGGACCGCATGCAGGCGCGGTTGCACCGCTGGCGGCTGAACTTGGCGACAGGGGCCGTCTCGGAGGAGCAATTGTCGGACAGCATCACCGAATTCGGAATGATCAACGCCGGATTCGCCGGTGGGCCGTACCGGTATACGTATGCCGCAACCGGCAAACCCGGCTGGTTCCTGTTCGACGGTTTGGTGAAGCATGACCTTCAGGCAGGATCGGAAGAACGGTATTCCTTCGGCGACGGCGTCTACGGCAGCGAGACCGCGGTGGCGCCACGGCTCGGCAGCACGGCCGAAGACGACGGGTACTTGGTCACCCTGACCACGGACATGAACGCCGACGCCTCGTACTGCCTCGTGTTCGACGCGGCCCGGGTCGGCGACGGTCCAGTATGCAAACTTCAACTGCCCGAACGCATCTCGAGCGGCACCCACTCCACGTGGGTGGCAGGATCGCAGCTACATCGCTGGCACGGCTGACTCAGAACGGCGGCGGGTCGTCGTCGGTGTCTGTGTTGGTGGCGATTTCCCAGAAGCCGCATTCTTCGGTTGGCGGTGGTTTGTTGCGTTGGGCGCCTCGAGCAGGGCGTCCACGTCGGCCGACGGCAACGCGACGAGGTTCGGCTCGCCACGGTTGATTGCCGGGACGGAAATCGAGGCTTTAGCGCGGTACCTCATCGCCGAACTCGGAGCTTGCTCCCGCGGGTTCTCCGCCGTCGTTACAGATCCTCACTTTGATCGAGCCGCGAGAGTGTGACATAGCCAATTTCTCGGCTTCTTGGATTGTGGCGCCATATCCGGAGGAGTGTTGACGGGTGGTCGTCGGACCCAGAGCCAGTGCAACGCAGCCCTTACCACTGCTCGTTACGATCTCGCAGTCACCGGCGTGTTTCGGGTGGCTGACGCACTCGCCCATGGCCCTCTCGTCAGCACCCTCTCTCGTCGGATAATTCGTCGAGCCGCCAACAACTCCCTTGCTCGGGGAGTAAGCAATAGCCGCGTACAAATCCTGGGCGCTGACCGGCGATGCCGGTCCCACGGCGCTGACAGCACTGAACACGGCAATACCGCCAAGGGCGGCAACACCCTTCAGGCTGATCATGTCTACACCCACTTCGTTCGTCATGCTTGTCGGGCAACCTCGGCGGCGCGACCGGCCGCACCGGGGAATTGCGCAATCGCCATTAGCGCTCCGCTTGCCAGCCTCCGAAAAGGGGCCAAAGACCCTAATGACACCGAATGTGCGAAGTACGTTTTAAATCGGCTTCGGCGCGGTGACAGCGGCACCGAGCGCAGCGTGGTCGTGCAACCAACTCAACGTCGCACCGCGTGGCCTACTCCGCACGATCAGGCGCGAACGATCCACCTAAGGCCGAGCTAGGACCATGATCCCGGCACCGGCACCGTCGCCGCAAAATCGGTGTTGTTGGTCGTATTGTTTAAGCCGCGAATGGTTATCGAACTCGACTGGTTACCCGCAGCGGGATCCCAACCGGCATTTGACAAGGTCTCGTGGATGACCGCATCGGAGTACCCCAAGGCGCCATATTGATAGGGGGTCTCATTCCACGTGATCTCGACCACGATCCGATCCTCGCTTGGATTGTCGATCCAGAGCTCGCACACAATGTCCCGGCCGCCCCAGCCGTCGTCCTTGAACCACGTCTCCGCCTTCGTGAGCGCCGCGGTTCCAGGCCCTGCATAGGACACACCGCTGCCAAGCAGGGTCATCGCGAAGAGCAGCGGCAAAAGTCCGATTATCCGCAAGACATGCTTCTCCATCGAAGTCTCCCTTCCCCGTTAAGACAGCACACTCCCGCTCCGGCGGATTAACTCTCGGCCCTACTTGGAGGCGGGGTAAGGGGCTTGGGTCCCCTGGGATTGGGGTCGTTGGCCCCTTGGAGGATCACCACTTCCGCGAGCCGTCAGCCAGTTGCGTGTCGTGCCACACACCCCGAGCATGTCTTGATCAGATGCTGCTTTCGGCACAAGCATTTGAGGTTGGTGACAAGTCAGTCAGGACCCCCCTCGTCGAGACGATCGGGGTCAAGCCGGGGGTGTCAGCCATAGGGCGCTCACAGGGATGGCAAGCATTTTTGGTCCGAAGGGCAGGGCTTGCGGTCCGGTGTGCATGACGATGCCGGCACGGAAATCGTGGCCCGTGCGCTCGGCGAGGTGCCGGAGTCCGCGGAAATCGTCGGGCCTGACGGTGGATGCTGCTTTGACCTCGATGCCAACGACGTCGCCCCGTCGATTCTCGAGTACGGCGTCGACCTCGACTTGATCCCTCGTCCGGTAGTGGAAGAGCGCGACTTCCTCCTCGCACCAGGTCAGCTGGCGTGCCAGTTCCATCAGAACGAATCCCTCGAGGAGCGGCCCGAACTGACCCGTAGGCCGCAGGATACTGCGAGTGTCCGCGCCGATCTGGTGTGCTGCGATACCGGAGTCGACGAACGCGAGCTTTGGAGTTGTGGTTGCTCGGCTACTGATGTTTCGGGACCACGCCGGTACCCGCTTGACGAGGAAGACCTCTTCGAGCAGTGCGACATACTTCTTCACCGTCGTGGCGCCGAGTCCGAGTTCGTTGCTCAATGCGGCGATGGACAGCAGCTGCCCCGATCGAGCGGCCAGCATCTGAACAAGTGCTCGCATCTCGGTTGTTCGCTCGATCTCCGACAATTGCTGCACATCCCGCGCGATGAGGTCGCCGACGTAGGAATTGAAGAAGCTGCGTCGTCGGCGGTCGTTGGTTCGTGCGACTGCCTCCGGAAATCCTCCTCGGACAACTCGCTCGGCGTACTCCGCCCGTGAAATCGTGGAGCTATGGCGCAGTCCCCCGCAAGCGGGTGGTGCCCCCAGGTCGCCCTGGGTGAACACGGCGTCGATGAATCCGTCAGGGGCTCTGTCGATCTCGCCCTGGGAGAAAGGCCAGAGCTCAAGAGTCTCCATTCGACCCACGAGTGTGTCGGGCAGGGATCGCAGGCCGAGCACGCGCGCCGATCCGGTCAGAAGGAAGCGTCCAGGTGCGGGGTCTGCATGCACGCTCCCGCTGTCGAGTCCACCGTCACGTGTGGATCTGCCGCCATCTTACGCATGGATCTGCCGCATAGTAGCGCGTGGATCTGCCGCTAGGATACGCGTGGATCTGCCGCCGAGTCTCGGCGGCAATTGGCACTTGGATGGCCAGACGATCGGTCGCGCGACGGGCTACCCTTCGTCCTCGACGCCGAACTGGCACCATCACACATCGGGCGGGCGCCGACCACCGCCTCGTCGTCGGCTGCACCCAGCGCCTCCGACCCAACCGGCAATTCATCGAACATGCCACCGCGGTAAGACAAAGACGCTAACCCTGACAAGTCAGCGGATGAGTCGCACCTCGATCGGCAGATCGAGCTTCGTCCAGGATCGATCGGCGGTCAGCACCACGGCAAGTGAACGTCGAGTGGTCAGCGCCAGACAGCAACGATCGCCGAGCGACAACGATCTGCCGCCCCGAATCGACCGAAGCGCTCCGGCGAGTTCCGCGTCGTGGACCGTCAGCGGCTCGATGCGGACGCCCGCCGCACGCAAGAGGCGGCGAACGGGTGCGGCGTCGATTCCTGCGTCGATCAACTTGCCGATCACCTCCGCGAGGTTCGGCGTGCCGATGGTTGCGCCCGTCATCGCCGCGGCCACCGCGTCGGCGCCAGGCTCGTCCTGGATGAGGGCGAGAACCGCAGACGCGTCCAGAACCGTCATTCCGACGCAGTTTCGGCACGCCGATCCGCAAACAGCTCATCGACCAGCGACCTGCCGCGCGCCACCCCTTTTCCGAGCGAACGTAGTTGCGCGACAGCGTCTTGCGGTCGTTCGATGATGATCCGTGGACCGTCGACGCGGACATGCAGACGTTCACCCGGCGGCCACCCCAGCGCCGCACGCATCTCCGCCGGGATGACCAACCGCCCCTGCTTGCCTAACGTGATTGTGGCATCCACGTCAATAGTGTGGCATACACGGACGATCATGCCACCATGCTCACGCGTCGCGGCCCCGCACGTAATCCTCGAACGTGTACGGCTCGCCCGACTGCCGTTTCTCCTCAGCCTCTTTGAATGCGCGCGCGAAATCCTGCTGCGACGCTCCGGAGTGTCGCAGCTCGAGATACAGGTCGTTGTCCATGGCGTACATCCCGGGAACTGGTTCATTGAGGTGTGTGCGCTGAATCGCGTCGGCAAAGGTGAAATCGACGTCGCCCGCGTTCTGGCGCCGGATCAACTCTTCCCGCAGCCGCTGTCGGGCGTCGTCCTCCGTGGCTGCAGACACTGACCAGTCCTGATGCGGATAACGAGCGCTCCAGGATCCACCGCTCTGGGCAAACTGTGGCTCCATGTGAAAAGCCCACTCTGTCAGGTCGATTGAGTCCGGGTCGGAATCTCCCGAGTCAGACTCGTCGCCTCCTGCGAATGTGAACCGCCGTCACTAGAAGCCTCCGCTGTCGTCGTGAAAACTCCAGTAGCCGTCGACCGTTCCGTCCGCGTAAAGCACCGAACATCTCCACTTACCGGACGTGCCGGGCTGAAGGCACCAGACGACGGGACCCAGCGGAACGGGACTGCCGCGCAGGAGTGAAACGGGGCCCTCACCGAACTCGACAGCGGTGAGCCCAGAGGTGGCCGCCGTGATCTTGGCGGCGACTTCGCGATCAACAGTGACCAGCGCCGCGGCGCGGTCCTGGATCTTTGCGGCCAGCTGTCGCGCCTGAGCCATCCGTGCGGCACGCGCCGGGAGAGGCGTGGTGCCCGCATCGGTGACGGACAGGTCCTCGCCGACGGTGAAACCGGCAGCGCGGGCTTGCGTGACGGCCTGCAGCGCCTGTTGACGAGCCCCGTTGATCTCGGCGGCACCGCTGCGCGCAAAGACTGCCGCGGTGTGCAACCTGTCGACCGCCCCGAGAACTCGGCGGCGGTCGGCGCCCACCTGCTGGATCGCGGCGTCGGCGGTTAGGCCTTCCCATGGACTGCCGCCTGGGGTGGGCGCCTGCCGACACACTGCCGTGAACGACTCGTCCCAGGTCTGCGCGATCGTCGTCCACCTGGCCTCCGCGGTCTCGAGGTGGCCGGCCGGCCACACCAACACCTGCGACAGAGTCGGTCGCGACATCTATGGCATTCCTGTCGAGACCAGTGCGTTCGACGAGTCCCGCTCGATTGCCGAAAAAGCAGCGGCTGCGGAAAGAAACTTGTCGGCGTTGGCCTGCATCCGGCGAACGAATCGCTGTGCAGCTGTGGCGATGTCGGCGTCGCTGGCGGCAATCGCAGCGATCGTCGGCGTCGGCTGCACCGAACTCGACGGCGCCCGGGTACCGGTGCGTGCCAGTGCGGAGGCCTGTGCCTGGCAGGCGGCCGCCAGCGTCGAAAGACCGTCGACGTCGGCTCGGATCAAGTCCACGATGCAACGATAGAGCCGTTGCGGCCCCCGGGATGACGCAGATTTTTCGAGTGTCCGAGGGGGGACGAGTGTCCGAGGGGGGACTTGAACCCCCACGCCCGTTAATAGGGCACTAGCACCTCAAGCTAGCGCGTCTGCCATTCCGCCACTCGGACCTGTGTGGGCAGCTAAGGCTATCGGATCGCGATGGCCGTTCCCAACTTACCTATCTGCTCTTCGCGCAAGCGGCTCATCGCCCATGACCCACGGGACCAATGGTAGGAAAGGGGACTGTGACAGGTGCCGTCGACGAGGTGGTCGGTCTCGTCAGCTCGTTGATCCGCTTCGACACGTCCAACACCGGCGACCCCGCCACCACCAAGGGCGAAAACGAGTGCGCCCAGTGGGTAGCGCAGCAGCTCGAAGAGGTCGGCTACCAGACCGAGTACATCGAAGCCGGCGCGCCGAACAGGGGCAACGTCTTCGCCCGACTGCCCGGGAAGGACCGCGGCCGCGGCGCACTGCTGATCCACGGGCACCTCGACGTCGTCCCCGCCGAGGCCGCCGACTGGAGCGTGCACCCGTTCTCGGGCGCGATCGAGGACGGCTACGTGTGGGGCCGCGGCGCGGTCGACATGAAAGACATGGTCGGCATGACGCTCGCGGTCGCCCGCCATTTCAAGCGCAACGGGATCGTCCCGCCCCGCGACCTGGTGTTCGCGTTCGTCGCCGACGAAGAACACGGCGGCCGCCACGGCGCCCACTGGCTCGTCGACCACCGCCCCGACCTGTTCGACGGCGTGACCGAGGCGATCGGCGAGGTCGGCGGCTTCTCGCTGACGGTGCCACGCAAAGAGGGCGGCGAACGCACTCTGTATCTCATCGAGACCGCCGAGAAGGCGATGTTGTGGATGCGGTTGACGGCTCGCGGCCGCGCAGGACACGGATCGATGATTCACGACGACAACGCCGTCACCGCGGTCGCCGAAGCGGCCGCAAAGCTGGGCCGGCACCGGTTTCCGATCGTGATGACGGATGCCGTCGAACAGTTCCTGCAGGCCATCGCCGAGGAAACCGGCTACACCTTCGACTGGAACGACCCCGACCTCGACGGCGCAGTGAGCAAGCTCGGGACGATCGCCCGCATCGTCGGCGCCACCCTGCGTGACACCGCCAACCCGACCATGCTCAAGGCCGGCTACAAGGCCAACGTCATCCCCGCCACCGCCGAGGCCGTCGTCGACTGCCGCGTGCTGCCCGGCCGGGTCAAGGCGTTCGAAAAAGAGGTCGACGAGCTGATCGGCCCGAACGTCAGCAGGGAATGGATCGTCGAGCTGCCGTCCTACCAGACCAGTTTCGACGGCGAGCTGCTGGACGCGATGAACGCGGCCCTGTTGGCCGCCGACCCGGATTCCCGCACCGTCCCGTACATGCTTTCCGGCGGTACCGATGCAAAGGCGTTCGCCCGCTTGGGTATTCGCTGCTTCGGTTTCGTCCCGCTGCGGCTTCCGCCCGATCTGGACTTCGCCTCGCTGTTCCACGGCGTCGACGAACGGGTACCCGTCGATGCGTTGAAGTTCGGAGCGCAAGTGCTCGAGCATTTCCTGTTGAACAGTTGACCCGCTGACCCGAAAAGAAAGGAATGGCTTACCGTGCCTTTTCCATACAACCCGTACGATTTCCTTCCCAAGCTGCCGACGTTCACCCTGACCTCCGACGACATCAGCGACGGCCGGCCGCTGAAGAACCAGCAGGTGAGCGGCATCATGGGCGCCGGCGGCGAGGACGCCTCCCCGCAGTTGAGCTGGTCGGGCTTCCCCGAGGAGACCCGCAGCTTCGCCGTCACCGTCTACGACCCCGACGCTCCCACCGCGTCCGGCTTCTGGCACTGGGCCGTGGCCAACCTGCCGGCGACCTGCACCGACTTGCCGGCGGGCGTGGGCGAAGGCAGCGTATTGCCCGGTGACGCACTGACCTTGGTCAACGACGCCGGCATGCGCCGCTACGTCGGCGCGGCTCCGCCGCCGGGCCACGGAACCCACCGCTACTTCGTCGCAGTGCACGCCGTCAAGGTGGAAAAGCTCGAGCTCAGCGAGGACGCCAGCCCTGCCTACCTCGGGTTCAACCTGTTCATGAACGCCATTGCCCGCGCCGTGATCCACGGCACGCACGAGCAGAAGGAAAGCTAGCGGCGCGCCGCTGAGCCCACTGCCTCGGTGAGGCTGCGAAACCCGTTGGAATGCAGCCGCTTCGCTATGCCGTCGTGGATGCTCTTGGCCCACTTGCCACCGCCGTACACGAAGCCGGTGTAGCCCTCCAGCAGGGAGGCGCCCGCGGTGATCCGCTGCCATGCGTCGTCGGCGGTCTCGATGCCACCGACACTGACCAGCGCGAGCCGGTCGCCGACACGCGGGTACAACCTGCGCAGCACCTCCAGCGATCGTGAGGCCAGCGGTGCCCCCGACACGCCACCCGGCCCCAGCCCCGCGACGTCCGGCGTGGTCAGGCCCTCGCGCGACACGGTGGTGTTGGTGGCGACGATCCCGGCGAGGCCGAGTTCGACGGCGACGTCGGCGACATTGCCGATCGCGGAATCGGGCAGGTCGGGTGAGATCTTGACCAGCACCGGCGTCGACGTCTCGGCCCGTACCGCGGACAGGATCCAGCCGAGCGCATCGACCGCCTGCAAGTCGCGCAAACCCGGCGTGTTGGGCGAGCTGACGTTGACCACCAAGAAGTCGGCCAGCGGACCGAGCAGGCGGGCACTGGCACGGTAGTCGTCGGCGGCCTGGTCCGCCGGGGTCGCCTTGGACTTGCCGATGTTGACCCCGATCGGCACGTCGGGGACGTGACGGGCGAGCCGTACCGCGAGCTCACCGGCGCCGCGGTTGTTGAACCCCATCCGGTTCAGCAGTGCGCGGTCGGCCGGCAGCCGGAACAGCCGCGGCGCGGGGTTCCCGGGCTGCGGGTGCGAGGTGACGGTGCCGACCTCGGCAAAGCCGAAGCCCAGAGTGCCCCAGGTGTTCAGCCCGGTGCCGTTCTTGTCGAAGCCGGCCGCCAGGCCGAGGGGACCGGGGAAGTGGACCCCGAACACGGTGCTGGCCAGCACCGGGTCGCGAGGGGCCAGCAGCTGATGCAGCACCCCGCGGGGCCACGCCGGCGCCGTCGCCGTGCGCAGCGCTGCGAAGGCCCAGGTGTGGATCTGCTCGGCGGGCAGTGCAAACAACGCCGGCCGCAGCGCGCGGTACAGCACTACAACCCCGGCTGGTCGCTGGGACGCTCGGTTTTCCTGCGCCGCAACAGAACTCGTCGGCTCCCGTCGGTGTAGAGCCGCACGCGCGTCAACTCCCAGCCGCGGTACTCCGCCTCGATCGACAGGCGGGTCGACGCAGAGAGCCGGGTCACGTCGGCAGGCAGCCGCAGCGGGACCCATTCGTAGTCGTCGGACATATCGACGTCCCACCCGGCCGTCGTCACCGCGGCTGCCCCGCATTGTCGATCACCTGGACGCCGTCGCCGCTGGCGGACGCCACGTACAGAGTGCTCGTGGCGTCGTCGAAGGCGAGCACATCGGGTTGCCGCACGGTTGGGTAACGCACTTTCTCCACAGGTATTCCGGTTGCCAGATCGTAACCAACGACGACGTTGCTCGCCGTCAGTGACACCCATGCCAGGCTACGGGTGCCGACGAGACCGTACGGCGCGCTTCTGACCGGATAACTCTGCCGCATCATCAACGGGTCGGTGCCGAACACCAGCAGTGAACCGCCGCGGGTATCGACGACCAGTACGCGGCCTGCCGGGTCCGCGGCCATCGTGGTGGCGCCTTCGCCTGCGCGCAGCGCGTGTCGTGGAGCGTCGCCGTCGGGATCGATGGTGGTCACCGAGGTTTGCCCGCGGTCCAGCACCACCGTTGTATTGCCTTGTGTGACAAGAACGTCCACCCGGGCGAAGATCTTGACCGACGCGGAAACGGCCCCGTCGGAGTTCAGTGTGTACACAGCACCGTCGGCGCTGCCGAGCACCAGCCGACCATCTGAGCGCCGGGCGATCGCGGTGAAGTCGGTGTCCTCATGGCCGGGCACCCGCGTCGGGATGACCTGCCCGGTGCGCACGTCTACGCGGAGGTAACCGCCGCGAGTGGACAGATAGGCCACGCCCTGTCCGTCGCCGGTGATCGCGCTTGCGCGGCTCGGCAAAGTGACTGCCCGGGGCGGGCGGGTCGGTGCGGGCATGATCGTGACGCCGTCGTCGCCCAGCAGCACCAGCGAGGCCGTGCCCGCGTCGAACACGGCGGACCGGGTCCTGACCGGCAGTGCACGAACCTGTCCGGCCGGCGCGACGGTGACCGGCGGAGACACTGCCGGGGCCGCCGGCGCGATCGTCGGCGGCGTGTCATCGGCCGGATTGGCCGAGCACGCCGCGACGCTCACCGCGACGGCGGTGGCCAGCGCGATTGTGCCTCGACAAAGGCGTTCAATTCCAGGCCTGGGGTGGCAATCGGTCGTGGCAGACATGCTGGACCGCCAGTCTAGGCGAGAAAAACCGGTGGAAATCGACGCGTACGACAGTTTTCGCGACGGATTCCGCGTAGGGTCGCACTATGACGCTCGCCGCCGACAGTGAGTGTTTACGCCCGGACTTCGTCGTCGAAGACGTGACGGCGGGCGTGCACGCCAACGGATTCGGCCAGATCAGCGAGGGGCGCAGCTTTGCGTTCTTCAGCCGGCACAACGAGTTGGTGGTCGAGGTGTACCGGCCTCGGCTTTCCGGCCCCGTGCCGCAGCCTGAGGACGTGGTCGCCGTCGCCACCCGCCGGCTCACCGAAATCGACGTCACTGACGAGCGCAGCCTCGTCGCGGCGGTTCGGGACGCGGTGGCCGGCGCCCAGCCGGTTCGCTAGCTCTGCAGGTACGGTCGTCGCGTGCAGACGGCGGCGGCCATGTCCTGGTGGCAAGTGATCTTCTTGGCGGTGCTGCAGGGCCTGACCGAGTTTCTGCCGATCTCGTCGTCGGGGCATTTGGCCATCGCGTCTCGGGTGTTCTTCGCCGACGACGCCGGCGCGTCGTTCACCGCGGTGACCCAGATCGGCACGGAGCTCGCCGTGCTGGTGTACTTCGCCCGTGACATCTGGCGCATCGCGAAGGCGTGGCTGGACGGGCTCGTCGTCAAAGCGCACCGCAACAACACAGATTACCGGATGGGCTGGTACATGATCATCGGCACCATCCCGATCGGCGTGCTCGGCGTGCTGTTCAAGGACGAAATCCGCAGCGGGGTGCGCAATCTGTGGGTCGTCGCGGTCGCGCTCGTGGTGTTCTCCGCGGTCATCGCCGCCGCCGAGTACGCCGGCCGTCAGACTCGCCATGCCGAGCAGCTGCGCTGGCCCGATGCGGTGACGGTCGGCCTGGCCCAGTGCCTCGCGCTGGTTCCCGGGGTGTCGCGCTCGGGCGCGACGATCAGCGCGGGGCTGTTCCTGGGTTTGGACCGAGAGTTGGCCGCGCGCTTCGGATTTCTGCTCGCGATCCCCGCGGTGTTCGCGTCGGGCCTGTTCTCGCTGCCTGACGCGTTCGCACCTGTCCGCGACGGCATGAGCGCCACCGGCGCACAGCTTCTGGTGTCGGTTGCGATCGCGTTCGCGGTCGGCCTCGCCGCGATCGCCTGGTTCCTGCGGTTTTTGGTCCGTCACAGCATGTACTGGTTCGTCGTCTACCGGGTTGTGCTCGGGGGCGTCGTGCTGGCCCTGTTGGGCACCGGGGTGGTGGCCGCGACGTGACGGTCATCCTGCTGCGGCACGGCCGCTCGACGTCCAACACCGCATATGTGCTGGCGGGCCGCTCCGACGGCGTCGACCTCGACGAGCGCGGCCGCGAACAGGCCGGCGCGCTGGTGGGCCGGCTGGCCGCGCTGCCGATTCGCGCCCTGGTGAGCTCGCCGCTGCTGCGCTGCATGCGCACGATCGAGCCGCTGGGTGCCGCGCTGGGCGTCGAACCGGTCGTCGACGAGCGGCTCTCCGAGGTGGACTACGGCCAGTGGACCGGTCGCAACCTCGGCGACCTGGTCAAGGAGCCGTTGTGGAAGGTGGTCCAGGCCCAGCCCAGCGCTGCGGTGTTCCCCGGCGGCGAGGGCCTGGCGCAGGTTCAGGCTAGGGCGGTGGCGGCGGTCCGCGAGCACGATCGGCGGCTGGCCGACGAACACGGCGGCGACGCGCTGTGGGTGGCGTGCACGCACGGCGACGTCATCAAGGCGGTGGTGGCCGACGCACTCGGCACCCACTTGGACAGCTTCCAGCGCATCGTCGCCGACCCCGCCTCGATGAGCGTGATCCGCTACACGCCGATGCGGCCGTTCGTGTTGCACGTCAACCACACCGGTGCCGACCTCGGGCCAGGCCTCGCCAAGCCGCCCGATGACGGGCAGGTGCCGGCGTCCGACGCGGTGGTTGGCGGCTCTACCGAATAGCTAACGAGACGGCTTCGCCAATTACGGGTAAGCAGTATCTACCGGTATTTTGGATACGTCATGGCCCGCGCAATTCACGTGTTTCGCTCACCCGACCGATTCGTGGCCGGGACCGTCGGGCAGCCCGGAAACCGGACGTTCTACCTGCAGGCCGTGCACGATTCACGCATCGTCTCAGTGATCCTGGAGAAGCAACAGGTCGCCGTGCTCGCGGAGCGCATCGGCGCGCTGCTCACCGAGGTGCACCGCCGCTTCGGCACCCCGATCCCACCCGACACCGGCGAAGTCGACGACCTGAGCCCGTTGATCACGCCCGTGGACGCGGAGTTCCGGGTCGGCACGATGGGCCTCGGCTGGGACTCCGAAGCTCAAACCGTGGTGGTCGAGTTGCTCGCGGTGACCGAGACGGAGTTCGACGCCTCTGTGGTGCTCGACGACGCGGAAGAGGGCCCCGACGCCGTGCGGGTGTTCCTGACGCCGGAATCCGCCCGGGAGTTCGCAGCCCGATCCAATCGCGTCATCTCGGCGGGCCGACCGCCGTGCCCGTTGTGCGACGAGCCGCTGGACCCCGCCGGCCACATCTGCGTGCGCACCAACGGATACCGGCGAGGTGCGTTGGCTGATGACGCCGAGTCATGAGGCGCTGCAGGCCGGCGACCTGACCGTCATCGGGCGCATCCGTTCGGCCAGCAACGCGACGTTCTTGTGCGAAGCGGAAATTACCGGGCGCCGAATCCACTGTGTCTACAAGCCGGTCGCCGGTGAGCAGCCGCTGTGGGACTTTCCCGACGGCACCCTTGCCGGTCGCGAGGTCGGCGCCTATCTGGTGTCAGAATCGCTGGGCTGGAACATCGTGCCGCACACCATCATTCGGGACGGGCCAGCCGGCCGGGGCATGGTGCAGTTGTGGATCGAGGAACCCGACGACTCGTCGACGGCGGTCGAGCACACGACGCCCGACCCCGTCGACCTGTTCCCGGCCGGCAAGGTGCCTGCAGGCTACCTGCCGGTGCTGCGGGCCTACGACTACGCCGGCGACGAGGTCACGTTGGTCCACGCCGACGACGTCCGGCTGTTCCGGATGGCGGTGTTCGACGTGTTGATCAACAACGCCGACCGCAAGGGCGGCCACATCCTCATCGGTTTGGACGGCAACATGTACGGCGTCGACCACGGCGTGAGCTTGCACGTCCACGACAAGCTGCGCACGGTGCTGTGGGGCTGGGCCGGAAAGCCGGTCGACGACGACACGCTGGCCGCCGTCGACGAGCTTCGGGCGGCGCTGGGCGGCGCACTCGGGGATGCGCTGCGCGGGCACGTGACCCGTGCCGAGGTGGTCGCGCTGCGCCAGCGCGCGGAGGCGCTGCTGAACAACCCGGTGATGCCGAC
>Ga0210086_1001086_pt1 | contig 14471 bp, 13 predicted proteins | sample China_Galinas_PW_3_FD_184867 | JGI IMG/M metagenome (GOLD analysis project Ga0210086, IMG submission 184867) | Wetland microbial communities from San Francisco Bay, California, USA, that impact long-term carbon sequestration - China_Galinas_PWB_D2... | ecosystem: Environmental > Aquatic > Marine... | reverse complement strand
ACGACGAAACCGCTGGTCCATCCCACCGCGACCGCAAGTCCGGCCGCCTGGCTGGCGAAGAAGGCGCCGGCGAGCCCGATGAATCCGGCGGCAGTGATGAACGCCGCCCCGGTCGCCATGCCGTTGAAGCCGGCAGGGACCGCGCGTCCCGCCACGAAGAAGTCGGCGAGCGACAGCGTCCGCGCCACAACGCCGATGACCGCATAGCCGGCGATGGTGATCGATACGACGAGAACGGCGGTGACCGGTTCCGGCAGTCCGAACTGCGCCAGCATCGCGACGACGACGACGAACAGCGCGAAGGCGACCGCGAGGAGACTGTAGACCTTGCCGACCTCGCGGTATCCGGCTTTCCCGCTCGCCACTGCGTCAGTCCTCGAACAGTCCGTGCCGTCGGTCGATGATCTCCTGGCGGCCGACGAACCAGAAGACGATGAGGACAAGCACGATGGGCAGCCCGGTTGCCGCCAGGACGAAGCCGGTGGGATAGGCGACGGCGCTGCCCGACGGTTCGGCGAAGGCCAGGAACAACAGGATCACCACCACCGAGACGCCGAGCGTGACGGCCGCGAGGATGCCGGTCTCGCGCCAGCGCTCGGTCTGATTGACGTCGGCCATCAGCGGTTTCGCCCCATCCCTTGATTCGAGCCGGCAGCATGGCACGAGCCCGTCCGCCACGCACCGGCAAGGGTCATCCTTCGGATTGCGGAGGCCGAAAAACGACGATATCAAGCGATTTCCGCCGCGCAGACAAGAGCGACGCGGCTCAGCATCGGCCTGCTAGGGCGAGGAGGCATGGAATGCTCAAGGAATTCAAAGAATTCGCATTGAAGGGGAATCTGGTCGATCTGGCGATCGCGTTCATCATTGGCGCCGCTTTCAGCGGGCTCGTCCAGTCCGTGGTCAACGACATCGTCATGCCGATCATCGGGTTGATCACCGGCGGTTTCGATTTCAGCGAGCTGTACATCCAGCTGGCCGGTGAGCCGCAGTCGACGCTCGCCGCCGCTCGAGAAGCCGGCGCGACACTCGCCTACGGCAACTTCATCACGCTGCTGATCAACTTCCTGATCGTCGCCTGGGTGCTGTTCCTGATCATCAAGGCGATGAACCGGCTGCAACGGAAACAGCAGGAGGCGCCGCCTCCGCCGGCCCCGCCGCCGCGTGAAGAAGTTCTTTTGGAGGAGATCCGCGACCTGCTGGCGAAGAAGGCCTGAGGGCGGAAATTCCGTTCGCTACCGTCGCGCGGCCTCCGCGCGGCGGCGCAGGCGTTCGGGTCCCGCGTATTCGAAAGTCAAAGACGTTCAATGGACACCCGTTCGCCCGATCCGCTTGCCGCACTTCGCGCCGAAGCGCGGGAAGCGCCGGAAAGTGGCATCGTCGAAGTGTTCAATTATGGCCGCGGCCGGCCGGGGCTGATCCCGCTGTGGGCCGGCGAGGGCGACCTGCCGACGCCCGGCTTCATCACCGAGGCTGCGGCGCAGTCACTCGCCGACGGCGAGACCTTCTATACCAACCAGCGCGGGGTGCCCGAGCTCCGCGACGCGCTGGCGCGCTACCATGAGCGGACATTCGGCGGCGCGTTCACGCTCGACCGGTTTTTCGTCACCTGCGGCGGCATGCATGCGATCCAGATGGCGGTACGCATGGTGGCGGGGAGCGGCGACGAAGTGGTGTTGCCCGGCCCTTCCTGGCCCAACATAACCGCCGCGGTCGGCGTCGTCGGAGCGACACCGGTGACGGTGCCCCTGACATTCGGTAACGCCGGGTGGATCCTCGATCCCGACCGGCTTTTCGACGCGGTGACCGGCCGCACCGCCGCGATCTTCATCAACTCGCCGGCCAACCCGACCGGCTGGACCGCAGGCCGGGAGGAGCTTGCGGCAATTGCCGAGTTCGCTGCCGCGCGGGGGCTGTGGATCATCGCCGACGAGGTCTATCACCGCTTCTTCTATGACGGTCGCCGCGCCCCTTCCTTCTACGATGTCGCCGATCGCGAGCAGCCCATCCTCTACGTCAACACCTTCTCCAAGAACTATGCGATGACGGGCTGGCGGATCGGCTGGCTGTCGGCGCCGGCCGGGCTCGGCCAGACGATCGAGAACCTGATCCAGTATTCGACCTCCGGCGTCGCCACCTTCATGCAGCGGGCGGCGACAGCGGCGCTCGACGATGGCGACGATTTCATCGCGGCCCAGCTCGAACGCGCCGCCCAAGGCCGGCGCATCGTCTGTTCGGGGCTTGCTGCAACCGGGCGGGTCCGCTTGGCCGAACCCGCCGGCGCCTTCTACCTTTTCTTCGCGATCGACGGTCAGCCGAAGGCGCGCGAGCTGGCGCTGAGACTGGTCGACGAGGCCAAAATCGGGCTCGCCCCGGGGACCGCGTTCGGCGACTCGACGGGCTTCATGCGCCTTTGCTTTGCCCGCAGCGGCGGACAACTCGAGGAGGCGGTTGGCCGCCTCGCCGACTGGCTCCGCCGCAACTAGCGCACCGGTCAGTCGAGGAGATCAATGGCGATCGCGCTAATGTCGGCGCCGGTGCCGTCGCCCGGGATGCCCGGTTCAATGACGATGACATTCCCGGTCGGATCGGTCTCCAGCTTCGGCAGCCGCCACTCCAGCTGAAAGGCGCTGAATTGGGCGGTGAGCTTGGCTGTCTGCCAGTAGCTTACGGCGAGGCCGCTCTGATAGGCGAAGCGTAGGCTCGGTGCCCCATTCTCCTTGGCAGCCCGCGCCATGACCGTGACGCGAACGGTATGGCCGGCCAGGCGCGAGGCGAGGCCGGGGCCGACAACGGCGCGGGCGCCGGCCGAATCGGCGGAGGTCGAGACGCGGGCGATGTTGCCGTCGAACCGGATCGGGTTGCTCGGGTCGGCGTCGAAAACCGTGGGATCGCTTCCGTCGAACAGGGTGAACCGCTGCAGGACCCCCTCGGCGGGAGGCGGCATCCCGCCAGCCGGGCTTGGTGCGGGGACGGCTCCGACCGGCGCACCGGCTACGGCCGCGGGTCCCTTGGCGGAGGGCATCGACCACAGGACGTAGGCGGTCACCGCGATCAGCGCGACGGCAAGGGCGCCGACCGCGGCAACGAGGACGGCGAGCCTGCGATCGCCGGTCGGCCGCGCCGCAGCGGGTTTCCGTCGCTTCAGCCGAAACGCCGCCACGTCGCCGGAAACGATCGGTCGCGGCGCACGCGCCTCCAGTCGCGGTTCTTGCCGCGGACGACGGGGGCGCGCCGATTCTTCCGAATCGTCGAAGCGATCGTCGTAAGTGGCGGGGCGCTTCCGCGCCCGCTCGGCCCGTTCGGCGGCCGGGACGCGAAAATACTCGATCCGAACGTCATCCGGATCGCCGTCGTCATCGACGGCGGCGTCATCCTCGAGCGACCTGTCTGTCGTCGACGGCGCCGGAAGCCGGGCGTGCGCCTGCTGCGCTGATGACGCGTCTTCCTCGTCGGCGTCTTCCGTCGGCTGGTGGGTCTCTTCGTCCTGCGGCTCTGCGTTGAGTGCTTCCTCGACGGCGAGGCTGCGGATATCGATCGATGTCAGGAGATCGACCAGCGACTTGATCTCGCCGGAGGTGCGTGCAGGCTCGGCATCGGCCGGCTGGTCCTCCGCCTCGTCCGGCGCGTCGGCCGCGGCGCCGCCGAAAGCCGGGGTGTAGTCGGCATCCTCGTCGTACCCGTCATAGACGGGAAGGGCAGGCGGCGCGGCGGCGTCCGAGACGTCCAGTTCGGCCGCCCCGACCGGCTCCGGCTCGGCCGCGAACACCTCGACCACATCGCTCTCGATCCGCTCGACGGCGATGTCGAACTGCCCGATCCGGGCGTCGATCTCGTCTTCGGCGAGCGGCGGATCATAAGACCACAGGCGGCGGATCATGGCGGTCCGCGCCTGCGCGTAGGCTGCTTCCCGGTCCCGCGCCGATCTCAGGCCACGATCGATGATCGATTGCTTCAGAACCGAATAGAAATCGCTCATATGTGCCGGGCCCGTCCCGTCCCTAAAGTTGCCGCCCCCCCTCGCGGCTATTCCAGAATCTGCGGCCCGTTCAAAATCGACGGGTCAGGCTTCCGCACGACGTTCGCATCCTTGCCCGAATAGTCGAGCGTCGCAAGGACGTGCCGGATAATGTTCAGTCGCGCCCGCCGCTTGTCATTGGACCTGACCACCGACCACGGGGTCACGGAATTGTGCGTGGCTTCGAACATCCGGTCGCGCGCCTGCGTATACGCATCCCAGCTGTGCATCGCCTTATAATCGATCGGGGAAAGTTTCCATATCTTCAATGGATTGTGGCGGCGCTCGAAAAACCGCTTGAGCTGGGTCACCTGACCGATGTTGAGCCAGAACTTGAAGAAGACGATGCCGCCGTCGATCAGCATCTGCTCGAAGGCCGGTACCGCCGCGAGAAACGCCCGATGCTCCTCCGGCGTGCAGAAGCCCATCACCGGCTCGACGCCGGCGCGGTTGTACCACGAGCGGTCGAACAGGACCATCTCGCCGCCGGTCGGCAGGTGGGCGATGTAGCGCTGGAAGTACCATTGGCCGCGCTCGGTTTCCGTCGGTTTCGGCAGCGCCACCAGCCGCGCCGCGCGCGGGTTGAGATATTGCCGGAAGGCGAAGATCGAGCCGCCCTTGCCCGCCGCGTCGCGCCCCTCGAAGACGAGGACGAGCCGCATGCCGGTCTCGATCACATGGCGCTGCAGCTTGACCAGCTCGACCTGCAGCTGCTCCAGCTCCTCCTCATAGAGCTTGTCCTTGATCGGCTCGTCATAGGGATAGCCGTCCGATGCCAGCGCCTCCCGCTCGACCCATTCGGGAAGCACGGCGTCGTCGAGATCGAATGATCCGAAGGCCGTCTCGATCTGCGGCGCATCGACCGTCGGCGCGATCGCGGCGGGCAGCGGCTCAGCCGGCTTCCGACGTTTTTTTCCGGATTTGCTGTCCCGGTCTTTCTTCTTGTCCGCCATGCGGCTGGTCGCTCCCCGTCCGTAGCTGTGCGCCCGAGTCATTTGGTGTCGCCGGCTCCGACCTTATATCTTGCGGAGCCGGCGGTTCACCATCGGGGTGATTCGGGCGAACGCAAGGCAACGCCTGCCGGTCCGGAGCCAGTCCTGAAGCGTGTCGAGCGAGGCGATAAACAGGGGCGGTCCCGACTCGCCGCTGCGGTCCGCGACCCGGCGGCTTTTCGAAGCACGCTGGCTGCTCGCAGCAAGTGGCGTGCTGCTCATTGTCCTGGTCTTCGTCGGACTGATCGGGTTTGCCGCCGCCCTGATCATCTTCGCCGCCTTCGTCGTGCTGACGGCGGCGATCCGCCGCGACGGCACGTCGGCGCCGCCGGCGACGATCCCCGCTCCGGCGGCCCAGCCCTGGCCGGAGACCGGGATCAAGCTGTTCGCCGAAGCGTTACCCGATCCCTGCATGGTGCTCGATGGCCGCGGCACCGTTCGCTATGCGAACCAGCGGGCGATCGACGCCTTCGCCATCCGCCCGGGCGATCCGCTGACGGCCCGTCTCCGTGTGCCCGACCTGCTCGCTGCCTTCGACCGGGTGGCCAAGGGCGGCCCGGCCGAGGGCGTCCAGTTCGCCCAGCGCGTGCCGACCGAGCGATGGTTCGCCGCCTGGTTCGTGCGCCTCGATCCCGGCCGCCGGCGGGACAGCTTCATCGCTCTCATCCTCGACGACCTCACCGAGCGGCGGCGCAGCGAACGGATTCGCGTCGATTTCGTCGCCAATGCCAGCCACGAGCTCCGCACGCCGCTCGCCTCGCTGGTCGGCTTCATCGATACATTGCGGGGGCCGGCACGGGACGACGCCGAGGCGCGCGACCGTTTCCTCACCGTGATGCAGGAACAGGCCACCCGGATGAGCCGGCTGATCGACGACCTTCTGTCGCTGTCGCGGGTGGAGATGAAGGCGCATGTGCGACCGTCGGGCGACGTCGACCTCGTCGCGGTGATCCGCCATCTCAGCGATGCGCTGGAACCGCTGGCGCGTGACCTGAAGGTCGCAATCCGGACCGAGCTGCCGAAAGCCCCCGTCAACGTGGTCGGCGACCGCGACGAGCTGATCCAGGTGTTCGAGAACCTGATGGAGAACGCCTGCAAATACGGTCAGGCGGGCGGGCGCATCGAGGTTTCGGTGGCGCCGGCGACCGAGCGGTCGGGGCCGGTGGTGTCGGTACGGGACTATGGTCCCGGCATCCCGGAAGAGCACATCCCCCGTCTCACCGAACGCTTCTACCGGATCGACGTGGATGCCAGCCGCTCGCATCGCGGCACCGGTCTCGGCCTTGCCATCGTCAAGCATATTCTTGCCCGCCATCAGGCCCGCATGGCGATCGAGAGCCGCCTTGGTGAAGGCTCGACCTTCACGGTCGTTTTTCCACCGGCCGAGACGACGGCGGGATCGGGGTCTCAGGAAAATCGCAAGACACCTCAAGGGCTTGAACTGTCATCATAGTGTCATCCAACTGTCACAGCATGATCACCCGACAGGGCTAGCGTGCGCCCCGCATCGGGACAGGCCGATGCCGCGCAGCCATGCGCGTGACGCGTATTCCTCCGCACACCAACACAGGGAGAGGCCAGGTGAAACCTTTGAACCTCGCCATCGCGGCCGGCTTTGTCGCCGCGCTTGCCGTTTCCACCGCCAACGCCGCCGACATCTCGGGCGCCGGCGCCACGTTCCCCTATCCGATCTACGCAAAGTGGGCGGATGCCTATAAGAAGGAGACCGGCATCGGTCTGAACTACCAGTCGATCGGCTCCGGCGGCGGCATCAAGCAGATCCTCGCCAAGACGGTCACCTTCGGCGCCTCCGATGCGCCGCTGTCGGCCAAGGAGCTCGACGACGCCGGGCTGATCCAGTTCCCGATGGTGATGGGCGGCATCGTGCCGGTCGTCAACCTCGAGGGCATCAAGCCGGGCGAGATCGTCCTCGACGGCCCGACGCTTGCCGACATCTTCCTCGGCAAGGTCACCGAGTGGGACGACGCGGCGATCAAGAAGCTGAACCCCGACGTCAGCCTTCCCTCTACCGCGATCGCGGTCGTCCATCGCTCGGACGGCTCGGGCACCACCTTCAACTTCACCTACTACCTGGCTGACGTCAGCCCGGACTGGAAGGACCAGGTGGGTGTCGAGAAGGCGGTCGAGTGGCCGGTCGGCATCGGCGCCAAGGGTAACGAAGGCGTCGCCAACAACGTCCAGCGGACCAAGAACTCGATCGGCTATGTCGAGTACGCCTATGCCAAGCAGAACAACCTGACCTATGCCGACATGATCAACAAGGCCGGCAAGAAGGTTGATCCGACGGCCGATGCCTTCGCCGCCGCCGCCGCCAACGCCGACTGGAACGGCACGCCCGGCTACGGCGTCATCCTCGCCAATCAGCCCGGCGACGAGACCTGGCCGATCACCGCCGCCACCTTCATCCTTATGTACAAGACGCCCGCCGATGTCGCGGCTTCGTCCGTGGCCCTGAAGTTCTTCGACTGGGCCTACCGCGATGGCGGCGGGATGGCCGACGAGCTCGCCTACATTCCGATGCCGGCAAGCGTGGTGAAGGACGTCGAAGCCATCTGGGCCTCCGAGATCGTCGGACCCGACGGCAAGCCCGTCTACTCCGGGATGTGAGCTGCCTTCAGCTCGCTTGCCTGGACCCGGAGATCCCTCACCCGGCCAACCGCGGCCGGGTGAGGATTTGTTGCGGGCGGGCTGGACCAGTCTCCGAAAGCCGGCGGCGCATCGGGCGATCCACAGGCCGAAATCCTAAACCGGGACCGGGACTTCCCATTTCGTCCCCATGATTTAGGAATGAGTCGAATCATTTGATGACCGAGGCGACGTTGGACGGCACTTCCGACATTGCATTGCGCGATGAGAGCCGCAGACGCGCCCTCGGGCGTTTCCTGCTCGGCGACCTCATCTTCCGCAATGCGACGCGGGCCGCCGCCGTCTTCGTGCTCGTCCTCCTCGGCGGCGTCATCGTCTCGCTGGTGATCGGCTCGATGCCGGCGCTGCGCACCTTCGGCCTCGGCTTCCTGACCACCCAGAGCTGGAACCCGGTGACCGAGAAGTTCGGCGCCATCGCGCCGATCTACGGCACCGTCGTCACCTCGCTGATCGCCATGCTGATCGGTATTCCCGTCAGCATCGGCATCGCCATCTTCCTCACCGAGGTCTGTCCGTATTGGCTGCGTCGCCCGATCGGCACGGCCATCGAGCTGCTCGCCGGCATTCCCTCGATCATCTACGGCATCTGGGGCCTGTTCGTCTTCGCCCCCTTCCTGCAGGCGACGGTGCAACCCTTCCTGATCGACCTTTTCGCCGGCGTGCCGATCCTCAACACCTTCTTCGCCGGGCCGCCATACGGCATCGGCGTCTTCACCGCGGGCCTCATTCTGGCGATCATGGTGCTGCCCTTCATCACCGCGATCACCCGCGACGTGTTCGAGACCGTGCCGCCGGTGGTCAAGGAAGCCGCCTTCGGCATGGGCTGCACGACCTGGGAAGTCGTCCGCAAGATCGTGCTTCCCTACACCCGCGTCGGCGTCATCGGCGGCGTCATGCTGGGGCTCGGCCGCGCCCTCGGCGAGACCATGGCGGTCACCTTCGTCATCGGCAACGCCCACCGCATCTCCGCGTCGATCCTGGCGCCGGGCACCACCATCTCCGCCACCATCGCCAATGAATTCAACGAGGCGGTCGGCGAGATCTACACGTCCTCGCTGATCGCGCTCGGCCTCATCCTCTTCGCCATCACCTTCATCGTCCTCGCCGCGGCGCGGCTGATGCTGATGCGCCTCGAAAAGCAGGCGGGAGCCTGACCATGGCTCTCTACGACCGGCGCCGTCGTCGCAACGTGATGATCATGGGCCTGTCGGTCGTGGCGACGGCTTTCGGCGCGACCTGGCTCGTGGCGATCCTTGCCACGCTTCTGTGGAACGGCGTCGGCGGCCTGTCGCTTGCCGTCTTCACCGAAATGACGCCGCCGCCGGGAAACGCCGGCGGCCTCGCCAACGCGATTGTCGGCAGCCTGATCCTGACCTTCTTCGGCATCGTCATCGGCACGCCGATCGGCATCCTCGCCGGCACCTACATGGCCGAATACGGGCGGTATTCGCGGATCACCCCGGTCATCCGCTTCGTCAACGACATTCTTCTGTCGGCGCCGTCGATCGTCGTCGGTCTGTTCGTCTACGAGATCATGGTCGTCCGCATGGGGCACTTCTCCGCCTGGGCCGGCGGCGTTGCGCTCGCCATGCTGGTCATTCCGGTAGTGGTCCGCACCACCGAGGACATGCTGCTGCTGGTCGCCAATCCGCTGCGCGAGGCGGCCGCCGCTCTCGGGGCGCCGCGCTGGAAGGTCATCGCCGCAGTGGCCTATCGCGCCGCCCGCGCCGGCATCGTCACCGGAGTGCTGCTCGCCATCGCGCGCATCACCGGCGAGACGGCGCCGTTGCTCTTCACCGTCCTCAACAACCAGTTCTTCAGCCTCGACCCCAACGCGCCGATGGCCAACCTGCCGGTCACCATCTTCCAGTTCGCGTTGTCGCCGTATTCCGACTGGCAGCAGCTCGCCTGGACCGGCGCCCTCATCATCACCTTTGCGGTGCTCGCCCTCAACGTTGTGGCGCGCTATCTCTCCAGCCGTGGACAGTCCCGATGACCGATGCCGCCCTCTCGCCCAGCCCGGTCGCCGCCAGCCGCCCGCCGGTCGAGGCCCTGGCGGAGAAGGTCACGATTCGCAACCTCGACTTCTATTACGGGGAGACCCAGGCGCTGAAAGGCATCAGCCTGCCGCTCTACGACCGCAGGGTGACCGCCTTCATCGGCCCCTCCGGCTGCGGCAAGTCCACGCTGCTGCGCGTGCTGAACCGCATGTACGACCTCTATCCCAACCAGCGGGCGGAAGGCGAGGTGATCTTCGACGGGGTGAATATCCTGTCGCCGAAGCAGGACCTCAACCTCCTGCGCTCCAAGATGGGGATGGTCTTCCAGAAGCCGACGCCCTTCCCGATGTCGATCTACGACAACATTGCGTTCGGCATTCAGCTTTACGAGCGCGTCGGCCGTTCGGAGCTCGACGGCCGGGTCGAGGCGGCGCTGACCAAGGCGGCGCTGTGGAGCGAGGTGCGCGACAAGCTGCGGGCGAGCGGCCTCAGCCTCTCCGGCGGCCAGCAGCAGCGGCTGTGCATCGCCCGCACCATCGCCGTCCAGCCCGAAGTGGTGCTGCTCGACGAGCCCGCCTCGGCGCTCGACCCCATCTCGACCTCGAAGATCGAGGAGCTGATCGACGAGTTGAAGGCGGACTACACGATCGTCATCGTGACCCACAACATGCAGCAGGCGGCGCGGGTGTCCGACCGCACGGCTTTCATGTATCTCGGCGAGCTGGTCGAGTTCGACGAGACCAGCAGGATGTTCACCGCGCCGGCCGACAAGCGAACGCAGGACTACATCACCGGCCGCTTCGGCTAGAAAACGGAACGATCATGGCCACCAACGAGCACATCGTCGCATCCTTCGATGACGAGCTGAACGACCTCGCCCAGAAGATCGCCGAGATGGGCGGTCTCGCCGAGGAGCAGGTCGGCGACTCGGTCGCCGCCCTTGCCCGCCGCGACGGCGACCTTGCCCAGCGAGTGATCGCCAGCGACCTGCGCATGGACGAGCTGCAGCGCGACGTCGAGGATCACGCCACCCAGATGATCGCCCGGCGCCAGCCGATGGCCCAGGATCTCCGTGAGATCGTCGGCGCCATCCACATCGCCAACGATCTCGAGCGGGTCGGCGATCTCGCCAAGAACACCGCCAAGCGGGTCTTCGCCATCGAGGGCAATTTCGCCGCCCAGCGGCTGGTCGCCGGGGTCGAGCACATCGCCGAGATGAGCCTGTCGCAACTGAAGAACGTTATCGACGCCTATACGGCCCGCAATCTCGAAGGCGCCTTGACCGTCTGGCAGCGCGACGACGAGATCGACGCCATGTACACCTCGCTGTTCCGCGAGCTGCTCACCTACATGATGGAAGATCCGCGCAACATCACCTTCTGCACCCACCTGCTCTTCTGCGCCAAGAACCTCGAGCGGATCGGCGACCATGCCACCAACATCGCCGAGACCATCCACTATGTCATCACCGGCGTGCCGCTCACCGAGGAGCGGCCGAAGAAGGACACCACCAGCGTGACCGCCATCGAATACACGGAATCGGATAAATAACGGCGCGGCTCCGAATGGCGATGTGCTGAACCTGCCACCCACGCTTCGAGGACCTGGCCGATGACCCCGCGGGTGATGATCGTCGAGGACGAGGAACCGCTGTCGCTGATGCTCCGCTACAATCTGGAAGCCGAGGGCTACCAGGTCGACACCGTGGAGCGCGGTGACGACGCCGAGACCCGGCTCCGCGAGACGGTGCCCGATCTTCTCCTTCTCGACTGGATGCTGCCGGGGGTGTCCGGCATCGAGCTCTGCCGTCGGCTGCGCGCCCGCGAGGCGACCCGTGGCCTGCCGATCATCATGCTGACCGCCCGCGGCGAGGAATCCGAGCGGGTGCGGGGGCTGGCCACCGGGGCTGACGACTATGTGGTGAAGCCGTTCTCGGTGCCCGAGCTGATGGCGCGGGTGCGCGCCATCCTGCGGCGCTCGCGGCCGGAGCTGATCGCCTCGGTGCTCCGCGCCGGCGAGCTGGAGCTCGACAAGGAGACCCACCGGGTGCGCCGGCGCGGGCGCGAGCTGCATCTCGGACCGACGGAATTCCGTCTGCTCGAGTTTCTGATGCAGAGTCCTGGCCGGGTCTATACCCGCGCCCAGCTTCTCGACGGCGTGTGGGGGCGCGACGTCTATGTCGACGAGCGCACCGTCGACGTTCATGTCGGGCGGCTTCGCAAGGCGCTCGGCCACGGGCGCGATCCGATCCGCACCGTCCGCGGCTCCGGCTATTCCTTCGACGAAGGCTTCGCCGAGACAGTGTAGCCGGGCGATCGGCGGCGCCGGGCCCATCTTCTCCAACATCGACAGGATCACCGACATCAAGCCGGGGACCGATCACATCGACCTGGAGAACAAGATCTTCGCTGGCGTCGGCAGCCACGGCACGCTGGCGGGCAAGTACTTCCACATCGGCGGCCAAGCCGCCGACGGCAACGACCACCTGATCTACAACGCCAACACCGGCGTGCTTGCCTACGACCCGGACCGGCGAGCAAATCCGGCTCGACAATGCCAGGTTCAAGAGCATAGGCCATGTCGGCGAACTGAAGGGGAAGTTCTTCCATCAGGGCAAGCACGCACACGACGCACCAACGACCGCATCATCTATCACAAGCATTCCGGCGAGATTTTCTACGACGGCAAACGGCAACGAGGCCGGGGGCAAGACGCTGTTCGCCAAGGTCGGGCCGGGGACCGATCTCGACCATCACGATTTCTTCGTGATCGGATCCGGCCTGCGGCCGATCAGGTGGCGACCCGGCAGCGTCCTCGCGGGCCGTTCACCTCCCAACGTGCTTGCCGCTCTGCCGCCGCGGCCTTCTCGACAAGCGGGCGAGAGGCCCCCTGCTTCCCCGCCTTACAAGTCCCGTTCGGCGCGGTCGCGGTCGCGTCGGCGGTCGTTGGCCGGCTGATAGGCGAGCCGCGAATGGTACTCGCAATAGGGCAGGCCGTTGAAATTGCGGTGGCCGCAGAAGTGGAAGTCCTCGGCGCCGGGGTCGCCGATCGGCCACTTGCACATCTGGTCGTTCAGTGCGAGCAGCGATACCCTCAGGCTGATCGGCACCACCAGGTCCTCGATCGGCACCGGGGCCGGCGCCCGCCGTGGTGCCGGGTGGGCGTGGACCTTGAGCGCGGTGTTGCCCGAGACATAGGAACGCGACGGCCGGTGCGGCGATGCGGACCGTATCTTGCGGGGGCGCGGCGTGCTCGACGCCGGCTTGGCCCGTCCCGACAGGTTGAGCCGGTGCACCTTGCCGATGACGGCGTTGCGGGTGACGCCGCCGAGTTGGGCGGCGATCTGACTGGCGCTCAGGCCTTCGGCCCAGAGTTTCTTCAACAACTCGACGCGTTCGTCGGTCCAGCTCATTCGGGATCACCCCTTGTTCGGGCGCGGCCGGACTCGGAATCCGTCTCCATGCGCCGCCCGATGCTCCGGCCGGCGCCAAACGCTTGACAATTGGATACAGAGATCCGCCGCAAAAAAGATGTCGTACTCGACTGGGCAAGGCTACAATATGCATTGACTCGCTGACAAGAGTCGCCGTGACTCCGAGTCGGTTTTCGCCGCGTTTTCCCCAAGTCGTCCAACCGATCTGCACCGGCTGGCGCGGCCGGCTGCGATTGACAGCAAACCTTGCCACGGTGCTATAAGGTCGGGTCGCGAGAGTGCTGCCCGCGGGCGGCGCTTTTTTGATTTCCGGACAATCAGTTGGCGAGGGAGCGACGATGGACCGCTCACCCCTTTTTGACACGTTTTCCCGCGCACCGCTCGCCTTCGAACGGGGCGAGGGAACCTGGGTGTTCACCACCGACGGCCGCCGCATGCTCGATTTCTCCGGCGGCGTCGCGGTGAACGTGCTCGGCCACGCTCACCCGAAGCTGGTGGAGGCGCTGAAGGCGCAGGCGGAGAAACTCTGGCACGTCTCCAACCTCTACCGCATCCCCGAGCAGGAGAAGCTGGCGACGACGCTGACGCGCGAGACCTTCGCCGACAAGGTGTTCTTCTGCAATTCCGGCGCCGAGGCGGTGGAATGCGCCATCAAGACGGCGCGGCGCTACCAGTTCGTCAGCGGCCATCCGCAACGGTTTCGCATCATCACCTTTGCCGGCGCCTTCCATGGCCGGACGCTTGCGACCCTCGCCGCCACCGGCAATCCCAAGTATCTGGAAGGCTTCGGACCCGCCGCGGAAGGCTTCGATCAGGTGCCGCTCGGCGACCGCAAGGCGACGGAAGCAGCCGTCTCGAGTGAGACGGCGGCGATCCTCATCGAGCCGATCCAGGGCGAGGGCGGCATCCGCCTGGTTTCCGGTCGGTTCCTTCGCGATCTTCGCGCGATTTGCGACAAGCACGGCCTCCTCCTCATCTTCGACGAGGTGCAGACCGGCGTCGGGCGGACCGGCAAGCTCTTCGCCTATCAATGGTCGGGGGTCGAACCGGACATCATGACCGCGGCCAAAGGGATCGGCGGCGGCTTTCCGTTCGGCGCCTGCCTTGCCACCGCCGAGGCGGCCAAGGGCATGACGCCGGGCACCCACGGCTCGACATTTGGCGGCAACCCGCTGGCGATGGCGGTCGGCAATGCCGTTTTTGATGTTCTCCTGTCCGAGGGCTTCCTCGAGGATGCCCAGCGGAAGAGCCTCTACCTCAAGCAGCGGCTGGCCTCGGTCGTCGACACCCATCCAGACATCGTCGCCGAGATCCGCGGCGAGGGCATGTTGATCGGGGTTCGCTGCCTGGTGCCGGTCGGC
>Ga0210086_1001084_pt1 | contig 14479 bp, 14 predicted proteins | sample China_Galinas_PW_3_FD_184867 | JGI IMG/M metagenome (GOLD analysis project Ga0210086, IMG submission 184867) | Wetland microbial communities from San Francisco Bay, California, USA, that impact long-term carbon sequestration - China_Galinas_PWB_D2... | ecosystem: Environmental > Aquatic > Marine... | reverse complement strand
CGTTGTGCGGCTGAAGATAGGCAGCGAGGTCGTAGCTGAAGAGGGATAGAAAAGAAGAGAGGGAGCGAGATTTCGCCCGCTCCCTCAGATGCGATGGTTCAAGCTTTAGTTTGCTCGAATCGTGAGCGCTCCGTCTCCCACTTCGACCTCCAACTCCTGGCCGAAGTCGAAGCCTGCGCTTTTGAGCCACAGGCCTGACAGGCGGATGTCTGGAACCCGCCGGCTCGCTCGCCATCGACCGCAAACCGTCAGCAGTCTGTGGCCGCGGTCGCGGACTTCCTTTCGACGTCGCCGCTTCCGGCCTCGCCAGGCCTCGTCCTCGATGGCTTCGGCAAGCTCGTTGGGCAGAGGCACCGCTTCAACGGCCGCCTTGCTGTGGAGCTGCTCGTACTCCTCGAGTGCCTTGAGGCCCTTGCGGGTCACTCGGTATCCGGTCAAATCCTCCGGATCCGGCGCGGTCGCTGTCTCCGGCCCTGGTTCCTGGCATGCCAAGCTCTGGCGCAACGACAACTGGAGCCAGTGGCGCACAACCCCGTTAGGGCAGTTGGTGGGCTTCGGTCCTGGGGTCTTTCTGCTAAACCCGCAGCCCCAACTGCTCGGCCAGCTTCTTGCGGCCGTCTCCGGCGGCTGGAAGGCTGGCCAGGATGGGGCCGGCGTGCTGGGCGACCCAGGGGTCGGAGTTCGGGGTGGCCTCGACGCCTTTGCCGTCGGAGAGGTCGATGAGCTGGCGCCAGGCGGCGCGGACGGCGTGGCCGTAGGGCTCTAAGGAGTCGATGGCGCCGGTGGCGATGGCCTGGGCCAGCTCGAGGGCTTCGGCGAGGCCGGCGTTCATGCTGTGGACGCCGATCGGGGGGCCGAGGTGGGCCGCGTCGCCCGCCAGCCAGACACCGTCGCGGCCGAGCTCGGCGGCCAGGCGGCGCTCGAACTGGACGGCGACCGACCAGGCCAGGTCGCCGACGGGGCCTTCGAACCAGGGGGCGCGCTCGGCGAGCAGGGCCTCCAGGCTGTCGCGGGAGAGGTAGGGGTAGCTCTGGCGGCCCACCTGGACGGCGAGGCGGCTCTTGTCCGGCCGCTTGCGGTCTTCGCGCTCGAGGGCGGCGGGCTGGACCTGGAAGCTCCAACGCCGGCGGTCCGGGCCGAGGGGCCAGAGGACGTCGGCGCGGCCGCGGCCTCCGTCGCTGTCCCCGAGGACAACGCGGACCTCGTCCGCCGGGCCGGCGCTCGAGCCGAGCTCGAAGACGGCGTAGAGCTCCGGCGCGCCCAGCTCCAGGAAGTCGACGCCGAGGGCGTGGCGGACCCGCGAGCGGTGGCCGTCGGCGCCGATCACGCACCGGGGGGCGAGCTCCAGGGTCTTCTCTACCACCCAGACGGTGGTGGCCACGCTGTAGCCGGTCGATTCCTTGCCGAGGTGCTCGACCACGGCATGGGAACGCTCGCCCCCTTCTCCCACGGTCAGCTCGGCCAGGCGGTGGTTCCAGCGCACGCGGACGCCGTGGCGCTCGAGGCGCTCTTCGAGCAGGTCTTCGAGCTCCTTCTGGGGCAGGACGAGGACGAACGGGTGGTTGCCTCCGAGGGCGGCCAGGTCGACGCTCGCCCGCTGTTTCGAGCCCTCGTAGAAGGCGATGCGGTCCACCCGGTGGCCCCGGCCGAGGAGCTGATCGGCCAGGCCGTCCCCCGACTCCATCTGGTCGAGGTGCTCGAGCGTGCTGCCGTGGAGGGCGAGGGCGTAGCTCCGGGAGGTGGCGCGCCACTCCTCGTCCACGATCTCGACGCCGACGCCCCGCTCGGCGAGCGCCAGGGCGGCGAGCATGCCGACCGGACCCGCGCCGACGACCAGTGCTTCGATGTCCCGTGCCTTGGCCATCACGCTAGTTCCAGAAGTCCCCGCCCTCGGATTCGGGCGCCGGTGCCTTGGACGCCAGCCACTGCTCGAAGCCCTCCTTCGTGTCGATGGTCACGAAGCCGCGCATGCGGTAGTGGCCGAGGCCGCAGAGCTGGGCGCAGGCGATCTCGTACTGGAACTTCGGATCGCCCAGGCGCTCGCGCATCGCGGCGGTGGTGACCGTCGGGATGAAGTGGGCCGGGATCTCGACCCCGGGGATGGCGTCCTGCTTCACCCGGAGCTCGTTGAGCATGAAGCTGTGGATGACGTCCTTCGACGAGAGGTGGATGATCGCCGGCGTGTCGACCGGCAGGTGGAGCTGGTTGATGGTGGTGATGTCGTCCTTGGCCGCCGGGTCGGAGCGGTCGATCCCCAGGGGATTGGTCTGCTCGTCGACCAGGTCGGGCGAGCTCTTGCCGAAGATCCCGTCCGGGCCCGGGTAGTGGATGTTCCAGGCGAACTGCTGGGCGACCACCCGCACCTCGACCGCCTGGTCCTGGGCCGGGAAGGCCTCCACCCGCTGGTACCAGAGGGGGATCGAGAAGCCGACCAGGAGGACCGCCTCCGCCAGCGCCACGGCCCCTTCGGCGTAGCTCGAGGCGTGGGTCTTGACGCCGGTGTAGCTCGCCTCCGGGTTGCGCTTGCGGCGGAACCGCCAGAGCATGAAGACGAAGAAGAGCGCCCAGGGGATGAAGATCAGGAACATCAGCCAGTGGACGTAGCCGACCAGGCTGTCGATGGCGGCGCCGTGGGCCGAGGCCACCTGCGGCAGACCGAGGAGCTCATGCATCGTTCTATCCCTCCTCTCCGGAGCCGTCCCCGCGGGGGTCCACCCCGGGGGAGGGGGCCGGCTCGCCCTGGCGGAGCGCCCGGCGGCGGACGACCACGACCATGGCGACGCCGCCGCCCATCAGCGCGTAGACCAGGAAGCCCATGAACGCGACCGAGGCCTTGGCGCCGTCGATCATCTGCCCTTCGGCGTTGCCGTAGCAGACCGGGCAGGCGGCGGCCGGCCCCGCGCCCGCGACCAGGAGCGCCAGGGTGATGAGGGCGAGGAGCATCCACGCCGCCCGGCGGGATCGCCGGGAAGGTGCGGGCGCGCGGTGGCCGAGACGGGTCGTGCTCATAGCAGGCTCACGTCCTTCATCTTCTTGAGAAACCAGACTCCGTAGACGATCAGCGCCACCACCAGGACCGCCCCGCAGATGCCGAAGGCCAGGTACAGGGTGCCGGCGCCGTCCGAGTACTGGGAGAACGACCAGACGCTGAACCAGACGGCGAGCAGCGTCGAGAGCGTGACGAACAGGATGTGGAAGGCCTTGAGAGACATGGCTCTAGAGACTGATGTCGTCGAGATGGGTGAACACCGGCCCGAGGAGCACGGCGATGAAGAAGATCACGGTGATGATCAGCACCGTGAAGATCAGCTTCTTCTCCGAGATCAGGTGCATGAAGTAGCACGCCACCAGCGAGCCCTTGACGCTCGCGATCAGGAGCGCCAGGAAGATCGCCGGCCCCTTCGACAGGTGGAGGTAGGAGACACCGACCGTGATCAGGGTAAGCGCCATCAGGGCTACGAAGACCGTGATGTAGACCCGGACGTGCTTGTCGATGTCCACGTGTTGTTCTGTGTGTTCTTCTGTCATCGTCCTCGCCTCACAGCAGGTAGAGCACCGGAAACAGGAAGATCCAGACCAGGTCCACGAAGTGCCAGAACAGGCCCGCCGCCTCCACCCGGTTGGTGAATTGCTGCGGGTGCTTCCGCCACATCTTGCCCCCCGAGAACCAGAGGTAGGAGTTCACCACCATGCCGCCGATGACGTGGAGCGCGTGGAGCCCGGTGAGCGTGAAGTAGATCGCCAGGAAGGTGTTCGACGACGGGAACAGGTGGTGGTGGAACTTGGTCGTGTACTCGACGTACTTGATGCAGAGGAAGACGAAGCCCAGCAGCACCGTGCCGCCCATGAACAGCCGGAAGCGGCCGAACTGTTTGCGCATCAGCGACGCCCAGGCCATCACCATGGTCACCGAGGAGCTGATCAGCACCAGGGTGTTGATCGTCGCCAGCGGGACGTCCAGGTACTCCCTGCCGTGGGGCCAGGTCGGCGCCCCCACCCGCAACAGGATGTAGCTGGCGAAGAGCGCCCCGAAGAGCATCACCTCCGAGGCCAGAAAGAGCCAGATGCCGATCTTGACGTTGTTGAGGCCGGTGTCCGGCCGGGGCTCGACGGTGTACGGAATCGCGCTCGACATGGCTCCTCCCTACTCCGCCGGCACCGGTTCGGCCCCCGGCCCCGCGGGGCCGCCCGGACCGGTCGCACCGGCCGGTGCGGTCTGGGGTGTGAAGTCCTCGGCCGCTCCGGGGACGCTGTACTCGTACGGTCCGCGGTGGACCGCCAGGGCGTGCGCGAAGTTCCCGTGGGGCGGCGGCGACGGCGCCTGCCACTCGATGGTGGTGGCGTGCCAGGGGTTGTCGCCGACCTTCTTCCCCTTCCACATGCTCCAGAAGAAGTTGAACACGAAGGGGAGCTGGAAGACGGCCATGGTCCAGGCCGCCACCATGATCAGCTCGTGGAGGTACAGGGTGCTCTGGGCGTGCTCGTAGCTCGCCCCGCCGTCCCACAGGCGCCGCTGCATGCCGTGAAGGCCCTGGATGAACATGGGGAAGAAGATCAGGTTCATGCACACGAAGCTGGGCCAGAAGTGGAGATGCCCCAGCCAGGTGCTCATCTTCCGGCCGGTGGCCTTCGGGAACCAGTAGTAGATGCCCGCGAACAGGGCGAAGATGGTCCCCGGCGCCACCACGTAGTGGAAGTGGCCGATGACGTAGTAGGTGTCGTGGAGCTGGATGTCCGCCGCGGAGAGGCCCAGCGGCAGGCCGGTCAGCCCGCCGATGCCGAACATCGGCAAGAAGGCCAGGGCGAAGAGCATCGGCACCGTGAAGCGGATCGCTCCGCCCCAGAGCGACAGCACCAGGCAGGTCAGGATGATCACCGACGGGATCGAGATGATCATCGTCGTGGTCTGGAAGAAGGTGTTCATCACCGTACCCATGCCGGTCAAGAACATGTGGTGGGCCCAGACGATGAACGACAGGAAGCCGATGGCGAGCACCGAGTAGACCATCGACTTGTAGCCCCAGAGGGGCTTCCGGGTGTTGTTGGCGACGATCTCGGCGACGATCCCCAGGGCCGGCAGGATCAGCACGTAGACCTCCGGGTGGGCCAGGAACCAGAACAGGTGCTGCCAGAGGATCGGGCTGCCGCCGCCGCTCACCTTGCTGAGCACCGCGCCGCCGACCACCAGGCCGCTGGGCAGGAAGAAGCTCGTGCCGCCGACCCGGTCCATGAGCTGCATCACCGACGCCGCCTCGAGCGGCGGGAAGGCCAGCAGCAGCAGGAACGCCGTGACGAGCTGGGACCAGACGAAGAACGGCAGGCGCATCCAGGTCAGCCCCGGTGCGCGGAGCTGGACGATGGTGGTGATGAAGTTGACCGAGCCGAGGAGCGACGAGGTGATGAGGAAGACCATGCCGATCAGCCAGACCGTCTGGCCGGTCGGGTTGATGATCGCCAGCGGCGGGTAGGAGGTCCAGCCGGACTGGGCGGAGCCACCGGGGGCGAAGAAGCTCGCCAGCATGATCAGGCCGCCGACGAAGTAGACCCAGTAGCTCATCATGTTGAGCCGCGGGAAGGCCATGTCCGGGGCGCCGATCTGGAGCGGCACGACGTAGTTGCCGAAGCCGCCGAAGGCGAGCGGCACGACGCCGAGGAAGACCATGATCGTCCCGTGCATGGCACCGAGCTGGTTGTAGAACTCCGGCAGCATGACGCCGCCGGGCATGCGGCTGGCGCCGAGGAGCCCGCCGATCACCGGCAGAGGCTGGCCCGGGTGGGCCAGCTCCCAGCGCATCAGGAGCATCAAGCAGAAGCCGAAGAACAGGAAGAGGAAGCCGGTGATCGTGTACTGGATGCCGATCACCTTGTGGTCGACGGAGAAGACGTACTTGCGCCAGAAGCTCAAGTCTTCTCCGTGGCCCCCGTGGCCCTCCCCCCCGTGCGGCGCGGCCGGCTGACCGGATCGCTCAGGGCTCTGGTCGTGTGTTTCCACCTGCACCATGTCGCTCGTCCTCCGGGTTCTGGTCTCGCTGTCGTGGCGTGCCGGGTGTGAAGCTTCGCCTCAACCCGTCGAGAGCCCTCCGACACGCAAGGGGCGGGGGCGTCCCCTTCCCCCCGTGAGGGTGGGAAGGGGATCGAGGGGTTGGGGGGCGATCCAGTAGACCCCTACCCCTTCGGCACGTCGAGCTGGAAGTCGACGGTCGCCGTCTCGCCGTCACCCACGGTCACCTGTTTGGTGGTGGTGCCCAGCTTCTCCTGCCAGGCCTCGACCGTGTAGGTCCCCGGCGGCACCTTGATCGAATAGGCGCCGTCCTTGCCGGTGACGTCGAAGTAGGGGTGGGTCATCACCGCCACGAACGCCTTCATCCAGGGATGGACGTCGCACTTGACGTGGACGAACTCCTCCGGCGTGTTGAGGACCTGCGACTTGTCGTGCAGCGTGCCCGGCATGCCGAGGTTGAACTCCCGGTTCTTCTCGGGGGTTCCGTGGACGTTGTGGAGGATCTGGTCCGAGTTCCAGAACTGAAGCGCCTGGCCGGCCAGCATACCGATCACGTGGGGGTGGTAGAGGCAGCCCCGCTGGTCGATCACCACCGGGGTCGACGGCGCCGGGTAGTCGCCCTGGGCGAAGGAGTCCTTCACCTGGACGAAGACGTTCGCCACCGTGTTGCCGTCACCCAGGACGAGCACCTCGCTCGGGACCGGGCCGTCGTGCTTGCCGGCGCAGACCGGGTCCGCGTCCATGTTGATCGGCGGCAGGTTCGGCACCTGGCCGACGTAGGTGACCGTACCGGTCAGCGTGGCCGAGCCCTTCTGCATCGCCTTGATCGCCTCGGTCCCAGCTTCCGGGTCCTGGGGGGCCGTCGCCTCACCGCCGGCCGCCGCCTGCTCGCCGGCCGCCGGAGCGGCCTCGCCGCCCTGGTCGGCTCCCTCGGCCATCGGCTTCTCGCCGCCCCCGCCGCCGCAACCGGCGGCCACGAAGAGGAGCAGGAAGAGCCCCGCGGCGAGCACACCCAGCTTGCCGGCCCCGCCGAAGAGGTGCCGGTGGAAGAACTGCTCATTGCTCGGACTGCTTGGACTGCTCATCGATCGAACTCCTTTCCTCCGATACGGTCCACCGCTCCCGAGGGCTCCCCGGACCTGCCGGGGATGGGGTCGACCGAGGGCTCGGGAGGACCGAATGCCCTCATCCAATTTGTTGAGTTGTACCGTCACATATTCTCAAATGACAACGACTCCGGCAACCGCGGATCGGCCACCGGCACCAGGGCCGGGCCGGCCATCAGCCGGCCGACCGCGCCGGCGAAGAGCCCTCCGACCGCCACCAGGGTGAGCAGGTCCAACCAGTGCGGGTGGAACCCGCCGCCCGGATCGACCGACAGGGCCGAGGGCATCACCAGCCAGTAGACGTCCACGTAGTGAAAGACCAGCAGCCAGACCGCCGCCGCGGTCAGGGTGAGGCGGTTGCGCTTGACGTCCCGCCCGAGGAGGAAGAAGAACGGCACCACGAAGCACCCCACCGCCACGGCGACGCTCACCGGGTACCAGCCGTGCTCGAAGCGCTGGCGATACCAGACCGTCTCCTCCGGCAGGTTGCCGTACCAGATCAGCATGAACTGGGAGAACGCGATGTAGGCCCAGAAGACGACGAAGCCGAAGAGGAGCTTCCCCAGGTCGTGGTAGTGCTCCGGCGTGACGATGCCGGCGAGCGGCCCGCGCCGGCGCTCGAGCGCCACCGACAGGACCACCACCAGGGCCAGGATGCCGACCACCGCGCCGGCGAAGACGTAGACCCCGAAGATCGTCGAGTACCAGTGGGGGTCGAGGGACATCACCCAGTCGAACGATGCCAGGGTGACGGTGACGCCGAAGACCACCAGGCCGGGCGCCGACGCGATCTGCAAGCGGCGGGTGACGCCCGGATCGGGGTGCCGGTCCTGGCCGATCGACTGCCGCCGGAACCACCAGCCGAGGACGCTCCAGAGCACCAGATAGACGGCCGAGCGCAGGATCCACGAACCCGGCTGGAGCCAGAGCGCCTTGCTGCCCACCAGCGCCTCGTGCTCGCCGCCCCCCTCCCCCACCGCCCACGGGAAGAGGTCGCCCATGCCGATGATCACCGGCACGAACAGCACCAGGAAGAGCGGCAGCGTGCCCATGACGTGCTCGGCCAGGCGCCGGACGGCGACGCTCCAGCCCGCCCGGGTGACGAACTGGAGGAGCACGAAGACCAGACCGCCGAGCGCCAGGGTGAGGAAGAAGAGATAGGCGGTCAGGTAGGACGAGTAGAACCGCGGCCCGCCGAGGGCCCAGGCGACGGCCAGGGCGACGGCCCCGGCGACGGCGGCGGCGAGGGAGAGCTTGGCCACCGGGTGGCCCGCGGGCAGCGAGACCTGGCGGACGTCGACGCCGATCCGCTCCCGCGCCGCCGAGCCCGTCGTACCGGATGCACCGCTCACGCGGCCCCTCCTTCCGGCTCTTTCCGCGATGCCTCGGGCGCCGGCATGTCGACCAGCTCCACGTGCCGTGCCCCCAGGTCGGCCAGCATCGCCGGCGTGCGCTGGCGGTCGAACCGCGGGTCGGCCGCCTCGATCGACAGGAAGAAGGCGTCGTCGCCCACGCGCTCGAAGCGGGTCGAGCCGAACAGCGGGTGGTGGTGCCGCGGCAGCCGGGCCATGGACAGGAAGCCGAACACCGCCCCCAGGGCGCCGCCCAGCACACCGCACTCGAACATGATCGGCACGAACGCCGGCCAGCTGAAGAAGGGCTTGCCGCTGATCACCAGCGGGTACGCGTGGGTGCTCACCCACCACTGGAGCAGCATGCCGGCCGCCGCCCCGCCGAGGCCGAGCACCAGCACGAACCAGGGCACCGGCGAGCGCTTCAGCCGCATGGCGCGCTCGATGCCGTGCACCGGGAACGGGCTGTGGGCGTCGAAGCGCTCGAAGCCGGCCTCGCGCACCGCGGCGGCGGCGGCGAGCAGCCCGTCCGGCGTGGTGAACTCCGCCAGGGCGCCCCACACCGGCGTCCGCCCGCCGTCCCAGGCCGAGGGAGCCGGAGTCGGGGCGGCGGCGCCGCGCGCGTCAGTCATGGTGGCCTCCGTGGGCCTGGGGCAGCACGCCCTTGAGCTCGGACATGGCGACCATGGGCACGAAGCGGACGAACAGCGTGAACATGGTGAAGAACAGGCCGAAGCTGCCGATCAGGGTGGCGAGGTCCCAGAAGGTCGGCGTGAAGTAGGACCACGACGACGGCAGGAAGTCCCGGTGGAGCGAGGTGACGACGATCACGAAGCGCTCGAACCACATGCCGATGTTGACGAAGATCGACACGGCGAAGAGCACCGGGATCGACGTGCGCGCCTTCTTGAACCAGAAGACCTGCGGCGACAGCACGTTGCAGGAGATCATGATCCAGTAGGCCCAGGCGTAGGGGCCGCCGGAGCGGTTCAGGAAGGTGAACCACTCGAACTGGTTGCCGGAGAACCAGGCGACGAAGAACTCCGTGCCGTAGGCCAGGCCGACGATCGAGCCCATGGCCAGGATCAGCCGCGCCATGCGCTCGAAGTGGAGCATGGTGATGATGTGCTCGAGCTTGAACACCACCCGGCAGATCACCATCAGCGTGACCACCATGGCCATGCCGGAGAAGATCGCCCCGGCGACGAAGTAGGGCGGGAAGATCGTCGTGTGCCAGCCGGGGAGCTGGGCGACCGCGAAGTCGAATGAGACCACCGAGTGGACGGAGAGGACCAGCGGCGTGGCCAGGCCGGCGAGCAGCAGGTAGGCCCGCTCGTAGTGCAGCCAGTGGCGGGCCGAGCCGCGCCAGCCGAGGGCGAACAGCCCGTAGACCACCTGCCGCACCCGGGTCTTCGACCGGTCGCGCATGGTGGCGAGATCCGGCACCAGCCCCAGGTACCAGAAGATCAGGGACACCAGCCCGTAGATCGAGACGGCGAAGACGTCCCACATCAGCGGGCTGCGGAACTGAGGCCACACCGACATCTGGTTGGGTACCGGGAACATCCAGTAGTCGACCCACGGGCGCCCGGTGTGGATGCCGGGGAAGACCAGGGCGCACATGACCGCGAACAGCGTCATCGCCTCCGCCGCCCGGTTGATCGAGGTGCGCCAGCGCTGGCGGAACAGGAAGAGCACGGCCGAGATCAGCGTGCCCGCGTGGCCGATGCCGACCCAGAAGACGAAGTTGACGATCGGCCAGCCCCAGGCGACCGGCACGTTGTTGCCCCAGACGCCGACCCCCTCCCAGAGCAGCCAGCCGATCGACACGCCGAAGAGCCCGAGCATGGAGACAGAGATCGCCAGGACCACGTACCAGCCGAGGGGCGGTTGCCACTCGACCGGGCGGGCCACGGCCTCCGTGACCCCGTGAAATCCGGGGTCACCGGTGACCAATAACGGGCGGTCTTCTACCGGATCGACATCCGGTATGACACCCGCCCGAGCAACGCGCGGGGCCTCTGAGACAGACATGAGTTGGGGCAGGGTATAGCACCCCCGTCGGAGCGCCGTCAACCGCCTGGCCCATCCATCGGGGTGGGCCGAAGCCACCCCGATGGGCGGAAGAACCGGACGTAAACCCTCAGGGTGCCACGGCTTCGAGAGCGCGCCGGGCAGCCCTCTCACCGCTCGCGATGCAGTCCGGGACGCCGAGCCCGTGGTACGCGCAGCCGGCCAGGACGAGCCCCGGCGGGGTGGCCCGCTCGATCGTTCCGATGCGCTCCAGGTGGCCGACCCGGTACTGGGGGTTGGCCTCCCGGAACCGGTGGACCCGGGCGAGCACCGGCTCCGCGGTCAGCCCGAGGAGCCGCGCCAGCTCTTCGTGGGCCAGGGCGACCAGGTCTGCATCCGCGCGGCCGGTCGGATCCCCCTCCCCGGCCGCGCCCCGCGGCGCCCAGCCTCCGCCGACGAAGGCGCGGAGGAGCACGTACCCCTCCGGCGCGCGGTCGGCGAACTTCTCCGACGAGAAGGTACAGGCGCTCACCCGGCACAGCTCGTCGCGCGGCACCAGGAAGCCCAGACCGTCCAGGGGCCGGCCGACGGCCGCCCGGGGATAGCCGAGGGAGACGGTCGCCGACGAGACGTGGGAGATCGCCCCGAGCGCAGCGGCCAGGCCGGGCTCGAGGCCGCTCAGGAGATGGGCGGTGGCCGCCGCCGGAGCCGCCAGGACCACCGCGTCGGCATCGAGAGCGCCCCGGCCCTCCTCTTCCCCCGCCCCCGGGTCGCCGCCGGCCAGGCGGAGCCGCCAGCCGCCGCCGGGGCGCCGCTCGAGGGCGATCACCTCGCGCCCGGGAAGGAGCTCGACCCCGGCCCGCCGCAGGGCGGCCACCAGGGCCTCCACCAGCTCGCCCATGCCGCCGGCCAGGCTGACCCGCGCCGCCGCCGTGTCCGGGGACGGCGGGCCGCCGCGCCCCGCCTCCGCCGGCGGTCGTCGGCGCGCCCCGTTCTTCCGCGCCGCCAGGAGCAGACTGCGGTGGCGCCGCTCCATCTCCCGCAGGTGGGGGAAGGCGGCCGCCACCGACAGCTCCTCCGGGTCGGTCGAGTGGATACCGGCGAGGAGCGGCCCCGCGAGGCGCTCCAGGTACTCGGAGCCGAACCGGCGGCGGATGAGCTCAGCGACGCTCTCGTCCCTGCCGAAGTCCCCGGAGCCGCCCGAACCCCGGGCACGATCACCACTTGCGGCGTCTCGCCGGGGCAGCACAAGGTCGAGGCCCAGGCGGAGCTTGCCACGGAAGGAGAGGAGCGGCGAGCGGACGATCGGGCCGGCCCGCGTCGGGACGACCAGGGAGAGACCGGCGGGCAGGGGCACCAGCCGGTCGCCGCGGACCACGTGGACGCGCGCCGCACCGCGCCGGCCCCCACCAGGCGACTCGGTCAAGCCGGAAGAGCCGGTCGGAACCAGGCGCTCGCCGAGCCCCAGCTCGCGCACCAGGCCGACCCCGCGGGGCTTGCGGCTGGCGAACGAATCCGCGCCCCCCTCGACCAGGAAGTCGTCGACGCGCTCGGTGACGATCTTGCCGCCGAAGCGCGGGGACGCCTCCACCAGGGTCACACGAAGGGAGTCCGAAGGCTGGGTGGAGCCACCTCCCGCGCCTCCCGCCGCGGGGCCGACCGGTCCGTCCCGGGCCAGCTTCCAGGCGGCGGCGAGGCCGGCGATCCCGCCCCCGACGACGACGATGTCCGGCATGGTCGCCCGAGTCTACACGCCGGCGGGCACCGCGCCCTCCAGGGGGAAGCGCCGGCGCCGGCGGCGGCGATCCTCGAAGCGTGGAGCCGCCCGCGGGCTCAGGAGACGGCGGCCCGCACCAGGTCCGCCAAGGCGTCGATGAAGAGGGGAGAGGTGTTCAGTGACTCGGTCCGCTCGAAGCGCACACCGAGCGTCGCGGCGTGGGCCCGGGCTTCGAGGTCGAGGTCGTAGAGCACCTCCACGTGGTCGGAGACGAAGCCGATCGGCACCGCCAGCACCCGCCGGCGGCCGGCCGCGGCGAGCGCGTCCAGCACCTCGCCGATCGGCGGCCCCAGCCACGGGACCGGCCGCGCACCCGCGCTCTGGTAGCAGAGCCGCCAGGCGAGCGGGAGGTCGGGCAGTCGCGCCATCACCCCATGCGCCGTCGCCTCGAGCTGCTCCGGGTACGGGTCCCCGTCGGCCACGATCGAGGTCGGCAGGCTGTGGGCGGTGAACAGGAGGTCGATCTCGGCGAGCGCCTCCGGTTCGGGCGCGACCCGGGCGAGCGCGGAGCGCACCCGCTCGGCCCAGGCGTCCAGGAAGCGGGGGTGGTCGTGGAACCCCGCGACCCGGTGGACCGCACGGAATGGCCGCCCGCCGAGGGTCTCGAGCGCCCGCTTTAGGGCGTCCATGTAGGCGCCCACCGACATCCGGGAGACGTGGGGTGCCAGAGGGATCGCCACCAGGGTGCGGCAGCCGGCCCCGGCGAGCTCCGCCACCGCCTCGGCGATCCGTGGTTGCCAGTGACGCATGCCGACCGCGACCCGGGCACCGCCCGGACCAGCCTGCCCACTGTCGCCCGTCGCGGCCGCGCCGTTCCACCGCGCCTGGAGCGCACTCGCCTGGGCCCGGGTGACACCGAGGAGCGGCGAGCCGCCGCCGATCGCCGCGTAGCGAGCCGTCACCTCCTCGACCAGGGCGGCCGGCGTCTCACGCCCGCCCCGCACGTCGAGGAGGAAGGGCGCCACGTCGTCCAGGCGGTCGGGAGCGCCGTAGGCCATGAGCAGGACACCGATCTCGGGGTCCCGGGGCTCCAGCAAGGGGCGGGCACTCCCCTCGCGCGTCATCTCGTCGCTCCCGGACGGCGTCCCGGGCGGTCCCCGGAGGCGGCCCTCGCCCGCTCGGTGACCGGCTCCATGGTCAGAGCCAGGACGCTTGGGCGGCGCCGGGGCCGCCGGGGTGGTGCGAGCCGTTGGGCAGATGCACCCCGGTGAGCACCGGCGTGTCGACGGCGGTGTACTCCCGGGCCTTGGTGGCGCGGAGGTCGTACACCAGGTCCGAGAAGCCGGCGAGGTCCCCGGTCTCGTAGACCACCACGAACTCCTGGTCCTGGAGGCCGAAGCTGTAGAGGAGGAGCTGGCGCACCGCCTCGGACTGCCGGCCGACGCGGATGTGCTCGCGCATCATCTCGCCCCGCTCCTCCGCAGAGGCGAGGTACCACTGGGGCGTCTTGGTGAATGGGTAGACGATCAGGTAGGGATCGCGCGCCCCGCCGACGGCGTCGATCTCCCGCGACGAGCCGCCGCGCCCGGTGTAGGGGGACGGCTTCGTCAAACCCCAGAACGTATGCGAGGGCACCAGGGCCGGCCGGCGGTGGGCGACGGCGCGGGCGAGGCGGTCGAAGAAGCGTGCCGGAGCCGCCGGATCGTCCGCCGGCAGGGCGCTCCAGAGGAGGAGGTCCGCGTCCGCCCGGCTCGGATAGAGCTGGTAGAGCTCCACGCGCCCGATCGTGCGATCGCCGTCGCCGTCGTGCCGGGCGTCGCGCATCAGGCCGTCGATCAGCTCCCGGCGCTCGTGGGCGCCGAGCTCCCAGAACCTGTCGCCGAGCCTGAAGCTGGCGAAATGGCTCAAGATCCGGCCCGGCGCCTCGCCCTGGTCCGCCTCCTCCTGTCCCGGTTTGTCCTTCGCACGATCCGCCATGGAGCAACTCCCCTCCGTGAAGCGGGCATCGTAGCAGGTGGCATCACGCCCCTCCGAACCGGGCCTCGATCCAGTCGCCGACGATCTGGAGCACCTCGGGCGAGATGGTCTCCTCGATCGCGCCGTACTCCTCGACCGCTCCGGTGGTGGCGTGCTGGAAGAGGTGGTTCAGCCCCGGCAGGGTGCGCACGGTGACATCCTCGTCGCCCGCCTCCGCGAGCGCCTTCTTCACCGCCGCGGAGTTGACCTCCGCGTCCACCTGGAGGTCCTTGCCGCCGAACAGGGCGAGCACGGGGACCTTGACCTTGCGCAG
>Ga0210086_1001078_pt1 | contig 14532 bp, 12 predicted proteins | sample China_Galinas_PW_3_FD_184867 | JGI IMG/M metagenome (GOLD analysis project Ga0210086, IMG submission 184867) | Wetland microbial communities from San Francisco Bay, California, USA, that impact long-term carbon sequestration - China_Galinas_PWB_D2... | ecosystem: Environmental > Aquatic > Marine... | reverse complement strand
GAGCGGGGGGCGCTCGGCGGGCGAGGAGGACCGCGCCAGCTTCTTCCGCAAGGGCGTGGCCGGTGACTGGCGCAACTGGCTGACCCCGGAGCAGGAGCGCGCGGTGCGCGAGTGCGCGGACGGTCTGCTCGGACGGCTCGGGTACACGAAGGATCAGGCGGCCTGAGCCGACCGGGTCTCGGAGGACCCGCCCTGTGCGCACAGCTCTGACTCGACGAATCCGAGCAGGCGCGTCGCGAAGCCCTCGGTGGTGAACGAGGCGCGGACGCGCCGGGCGATCGCGCCGGAGATCGCCGAACGCCACGCCGGGCGGTCGATCGCGCGTTCGACGAGCCGCTCGAGTTCCGTCTCAGTGGCGAAGGTGGTCGAGGGGAGGTCCACGAGCAGTTCGAGCGGGGTCGGCTCGGTGTGCTCGACGCCGGAACGGGCCCGTTCGAGGGCGTTGCCCGGAAACCAGACCGCGCCGTCGTCGATGTTGAGGAACAAGCCGCGCCCGATGCTCTGGATCGCGTCAACGGCGCCCATGACGGGTGGGTGGTCGGCGATGATGTAGCCGATCCTGTCGTCGCGTGTGGTGTCGGGGTCGGTGGTTCGCAGGAAGCGGCGGAGGGTGTGGAAGGGGTTGTGGTCGCCGCTGGTGCGCAGACAGAGCGGCAGTCCACCGGAGAGGGCCGCCTCGAAGACGCGCTGGTGCAGCGGTCCGTTGACCGAGACGTGGAGGTGACACGCGGCGGATTGGTAGCAGGCGCGGAGCGGCTCTCCGTGCTCGACCTCGCCGGCGGCGAAACGCGAGAAGACGGGGTGCCGGTTCCACCCGCGTCCGTAGATGCACAGGCGCCAGTCGCGGCGCTCCGCGATGGAGGCGGCCCACTCAAGCACGCGGTGGCGCAAGATGCGGTCCACCAGCGGCATGGCGTAGTGCTTGAGCAGGCTGGTGCGGGTCTCGGGCGGCGTGTCTCGCCCGGTGCTGCGCTCGATCGCCCCGACGCACGCGGTGCGGACGTTAAAGCCCGTTTCGGTTTCGCTGCGCCGGGCGATGTCCCACAACGCCGAGGCGATCGTGTCGAGCGCTTGGGCGAGCGCGCCGGTCGCGCCGGCCTCGGCCCGCAGGCGCGCCTGCATCGCCTCGGGCGTTTCGGAGTGGTTGGTGAGCACGGCGATCTCGCAGGCGAAGCGTTCGGCGGAGGCGGGATCGACCGGCGCGGGGTGGAACTTCGCCTCGCTGGCCGTGACCGAAACGCGCAGCGCCCGCTCCGGGGGGTAGCCGAAGCGGTCGAACAGTTCGGGGTGCAGGTGCCCGGCGACGAAGTCGAGCGGTCCCTGGGCGCGTCCGACCTCGGCGTCGAAGAGGTGCGGCATCGCGTCCTGGATCCAGCACACGTACGGCACGCCGGCGGGCATCGTCTCGCCCATCGCCGCCCGCGGGTAGTTGAGGAGCACGATCAGGTCGGGGTCGAAGTCGCCGAACGCTTCGAGATACCCGACGCGCGTGAGGCGGGCGTGGTCTGCCGGCTCGATAAGCACGCGGGCGGTGCACCCGGCGCGGCGGAATGCGTCGGCGAGGTCGCGGGCCGCGTGACGGATGTACGTCGAGAAGCGGCAGGTGGGCACGAGGACGCGGAGGGGTTGGCCGCCGGCGCGTGCGTCGGCGTAGCGGCGTGCCCACCAGGCGGGGTCGCGTTCGCGGGCGCGCGTGCCGAGCACGCGCACGAGTTCCTCGTGGGCCGTCTCATGGTGCTCGAGCGCGTTGTCGAGGGCCGTTTCGACGGGCGGGATGGTGCGCGTGCGCACGCCGGGCGTGACACACCCGACGCCGATCGGCGCGGTGGCGCGGTGCTCGTCGAGCCAGTCGGCGTACCGGGAGCCGGCGTCGGCGCCGACGAACAGGTGGACGCGGTCGGGTTTGAGCACGGCACGCAGGTCGGCGAGGCTCAGCGCGTCGAGCAGCTCGAACGGATCGCCTTGGAGGATCGTCAGGCGGGCCCGCGAGCCGCCGGGGTCGCGCATGAGGTAGGCGGCGACACGCTCGAGCAGCCACGGCGGGTCGATGCCCTCGATCGAGACCGCCGTCAGCGGATCGGCGCCGGCGGCGAGCTGCTGGGACAACTGCTGGGCGATCGAGCGGTGGTTAACCACGCCGATCCACTGCGTCGGGTCGGGGTCGCCCGTTGGTCGGCGGATGACGTTGCCGTCGGTGGTGACGAACGCCTCCTCCGCGGCGATACGCCCGCGCCACCGGTCGAACACCGCGGAGGCGGGATCGGCGCGCTCGGCGAGGGCGCCCAGGTTGGCGCGGCAGTTCGCGACACGGGCGTCGGGGTCGAGGCGCCGGTCGGGGAGCTTCTCGGCGGCCTCGCGGAGTTGGACGATGTCGGTGTGGGCGCGTGCGTCCGGCGGGAGCAGGTTGAGTTGCTGGAGGGCGGGGGCACGCAGCCCGGCGCGGGCGAGGTTGGTCGCGGCAAGGAAGCGGAGCCCGTGGTCCCGCGGGGCGGCGCGGAGCACCTGCCCCATGACCGAGAGGAAGGCCCACGGGTCGGGCCCGCGCCCAAGGCGCACGATGTCCTCGCGGGTCAGGCGTTGCCCCATTAGGGCGTTATCGACGGGCGGGTGGCGGCTCGGCCACGATTGGGTAGGATGCCCGCCCCGGGTCGCCCGGGGTGAAATGGAAGTCGAGAAGACCGGCATCCCGGAGGTTCTGGTGTTCACGCCGCGGTTGTTCCGCGACGGGCGTGGGATCCTGACCGAGACGTACAACCGGCGTGTGTTCGACGGGATCGGTCTGGGGCTGGACTTCGTGCAGGACAACCAGTCGCGTTCGCTGAAGGCCGGGACGGTACGAGGGCTGCACTTCCAGACGCCGCCGTCGGCGCAGGCGAAGCTGGTGCGGTGCGTGCGCGGGTCGATCTACGACGTGGCGGTGGACATCCGGGTGGGGTCGCCGACGTTCGGGCGGTTCGTGGGGGCCGAGCTGACCGAGGACAACTGGAAGCAGATGCTGGTGCCGGTCGGATTTGCGCACGGGTTCTGCACGATCACCGACGACGTCGAGGTGTGCTACAAGGTGTCGGGGTACTACGACCCGGAGGCCGAGGCGGGCGTGGCGTGGGACGATGAGGACATCGGGATCGCGTGGCCACTCGAGGGCGAGGCGGTGCTGTCGGACAAGGACCGGGTGCTGCCGCGGCTGACCGACTGCCCGGAGTACTTCAGGTACGAGGGTTGACTGCGAGCGGTCGTGGCCTTCGAGGACTCAGACCACGGCACCCGGCGCCTCACTTCCAGTCGAGCCCTTCGGGGAGGGTGTTGAGGTTGGTGCACCCGTCGTTGGTGACGATGACCATGTCCTCGACGCGGAGTCCGCCGACGGCTCGGCAGTAGAGCCCGGGCTCGATGGTGAGCGCGTCGCCGGCGACGAGGGCGGGCCCGCCAATGTCGAGCAGCGGCGGCTCGTGGACGTCGAGCCCGATGCCGTGCCCGGTGCCGTGTGACATCGTGCAGTACGAGTCGGGGGCGTCGTCGGGCGGCATCCCCATGTGGAAGCCGTGCCGTTCGATCACGGCGGCGGTGGCCTTGTGGACGTCCTCGCCGGTGGCGCCGGGGCGGGTAGCGACGGTGCCGGAGGCCTTGGCCTCGACGACCGCGGCGTGCATGGTCGCGACCGTGTCGGGCACGTCTCCGTGCACGACCGTGCGGGTGCAGTCGCCGTGGTACCCGGTGGCGGTGTTGAGCGGGAAGATGTCCACGATGACCGGCTCGCCGGTGCGCAACTCTCCGGCGCCGGCGTGGTGGCAGTCGGCGCCGATGCGTCCGCCGGCGACGATCGAGCCGTGCGGCGTCGAGTACCCGCGCCGGAGGAGGAAGACGTCGATCTCGGCGGTGACGCGCTCGGAGGTGAGCGGCTCGCCGTCGTGGATCAGCACGCCGTCGGCGCGGGCGTCGGCACGGGCGACGAGCGAGCAGGCCATCTGCATCGTCTGTTCGGTGACGCCCTGGGCCTCGCGGAGCCGGGCGACCTCATGGTCGTCCTTGGCGCGTCGTTCCATGACGCCGGCCTCGACATCGCAGACCAGTTCGATGCCGCCCTGCTCGATGAAGTGGGCGAAGATGAGCGGGAGCGAGCGGTCGGCGACGGCGGTGGTGACGCCTTCGCGCCGGAGCAGTTCGGCGAGCGATTGGGCGGTGGCGGTCTCACGGTCGCCGCTGAGCCCGCCGACGGGGGTGAAGTCGGAATACCCGGCGCAGTGGTCGGCGCGGGCCGATTGGCGCGCGCGTTCCAGCTCGATCTCACGACAGATGAAGGTGGCTTTGCTGTTGATCTCGGCCAGCGCGGCCGGATCACCGACCGCGAAGCGGACGCGGTGGAGGAAGTTCTTGTTGACGGCGGGAACCCCGCCCCAGATGCGTGCGGTGGTCATGCCGGAAGCCTAGGGGCAGCCGGCGACCCATGCGTTGACGAAGAAGTTGAGGTCGGCGGCGGTGATCTGCCCGTCGGGCGTGCCGTACCCGGGGTCGCCGACGCCGGCGCCCGCGGTGGTGATGTCGGCGATCCCGAGGTCGCCGGCGACCCATGCGTTGACGAAGTAGTTGAGATCGGCGGCGGTGACCGAGCCATCGGGAACGCCGTAGCCGGGGTCGCCCGCGCCGGCGCCGGTCGTGGTGACGTCGGCGACGCACGAGGATGCAACGGTGAAGGCGGCGTCGGACTCGTCCCAGTCGCCGTAGAGCCCGCCGGCGAGGACGGAGCGGACGCGGACGCGGGCGGCCGTGGTCTCGACCGTTGGCGTCCAGCTCGACGAGCCTGCGCCGACCGCGGTGAGCGCCTCGATGTCGTTCCAGATACGCCCGTCGGCGACGATCTCGACATCGTCGATCCAGCCGGCGTCGGAGCCGGAGGAGGTGTTGGCGTCCTTGGTGTAGCGCCAGCGCAGCGTGTGCGAGCCCGAGCCGATCGTGGTCGAGTACTGGGTCCAGCCGACCGAGCCGGAAGCGGCGAGTTCCGCCGCGCCGTCAACGTCGAAGCGGAGGAAGTCGTAGTTGGCCTCGGAGCTGACCTTGTACCAGAAGCTCACGTCGGCGGGCCCGTCGACGGGGAAGGTCAGCCAGGTCTCCTGGTTGTGGGAGATCGTGCCGCTCTTGACGCAGACGAAGCCGGCGTGGGGGCCGGTGAAGGTGGGGGCCCAGATGCCGTTGCCGCCGGTCGCCCACGGGGCCTTGATCGAGGCGGTCTCGAAGCCCTCGCTGATGTAGGTGAGGTCGCCGTCGTTGGCGGTCTCCTGGACCTGGTACTGGGCGGTGGCGCCGCCGGACCAGGTGACGGTGGTGGGCGAGCCGACGGAGAGCGTCTCGCCGCCGTTGGGGCTCAGGACGACGGGGATGGGGTCGAGGGCGACGTCGAGGCGCGTGGCGGCGCCGGAGCCGACGGAGACGCCGGTGACGAGCTTGGGGTCGTACCCCGGTGCGGTGAAGAGCAGGTCGTAGGTGCCGGGGAGCAACATGCGGTGGTAGTCGCCGACGTCGGGGTCGGTGAAGACGTCCTGGTCGTTGCCGATGACGGTGACGGTGGCCGCGAGCGGGTTGCTGTTGGTGGAGTCGGAGACGACGCCGCGGACGCCGATGTGGCAGGATTCCATGTAGGCGAGCATGGATTCCTGGTTCTCGCTCCAGTACTGGGGAATGGTGGAGTACGCGGGGGTCTTGACGTTGCTGAGCTCGATGGTGACCTCGTTGCTGCCGACGTAGCGGTAGCCCCAGTCCTGCATGCCGCCGGTGGCGACGTACCAGTCGGTGCCGTTGGTGATGCCGTGGAAGAACGAGGGGCTGTTCCACATCGGCGTGTTGGTCTGCGAGTACAACTCGGAGATGTAGATGAACAGGTCGTCGTCGGGGCAGGCGGTGTAGACGCCGCTGGTCTGGGTTTCGTTGTTGTCGTAGGGGTAGTTGACGACGAGCGCACCCCCGTGGAAGTTTGCGCCGAGGACGAACGAGTGGGCCCACGACCAGTTCATGATGGCCGCAACCTCGGGCTCACGCCCGGCGGTGGTGTTGTTGGGGTCTGTGTACGGGTCGGGGAAGGCGCGGTTGAGGTCGACGCCGTTCGCGTTGTAGCGCTGCAGCACGGCGTTTCCGTCAGGGTTCATCAGCGGGACGATCCAGATCTCGGTCCCGTTGACGAGGTCGTCGATGCGCGAGTCCGAGCCGTAGCTGGTGAGGATGTCGTCGATGAGCATGAGGCACATCTCGACGCCGACGACCTCGTCGCCGTGCATGGTGGAGATGTAGCGGAACTCGGGCTCGTCCTCCTGGACGTCAACGTTGTCCGAGATCTTGATCGCCGAGATGTTGCGTCCCTGGACCGAGGTGCCGAGCACGACCTTGCGCGCGATGTCGGGGTAGTTGGCCTCGGCGTCGGCGAGGATCTGCTCGATCTCGGCGTGCGTGCGGTAGTCGCGGAGGACGTGCGGCTCGCCGGGGTCGTCACCGACGACAGCGCCGGCGCCGGTGAGCAGCTCGGCGGTGAGATCATGCTGACGCAACTGGGCGCGTCCGAGCGGCGTGCGTCGGTCGCTGGCGGGCAGGTTGACGTCGGCGCCGCGCGCGATCAGCACCGCCGCCACGTCGCGGATTGCCGCGTCGAGCTCGGGCGCGTCCTCGCCCTGATCGACGGCGAGCATCAGCGGGGTCTCGCCCGCGGAGTTGCGGGTGTTGACATCGGCGCCGGCGTCGAGCAGCAGCTCGGCGGCCGCGGCGCGCATCCGGCGACCGGCGATGTGCAGCGGTGTCTCGCCGCGCACGTCGCGGACGTTGACGTTTGCGCCGGCGTTGAGCAGGAGCCTCACCGTGTCGGCGTCTCCGCCCATCGCGGCGTAGTGCAGCGGCGTGCGCTCGGTCGCGTCGCGGGCGTCGATCTCGGCGCCGCGCGCGAGCAGGGCCTTGACCAGTTCGGCGTTGCGCCCGAGGGCCGCGAGGTGGAGCGGGGTCATCCCCTCGTCGTCCGGGGCGTTCAGCAGCGTCGGGTCTTCTGCGAGCAGGGCGGCGGCGGTCTCGACGTTGCCGATGCGGGCCGCGTCGTGGATCGGTCCGCCCGAGGCGGCCGAGGAGATCAGAACACACAAGGACGCCACATGCCCCCATCGAGCTGTACTCATCGCGCGATCCCCCTCAAGTCTGGAGTACGGAAACACTGCGAGCCTATCCGGTTGTGCGCCGCTGCACAAGCTTCGGTCAGGGTCTGTTCGGCTGGCGGATGGGCGTTTCGGATCGCACAATCTGGTAGTCTGCACGCCATGGAACTCGGTCCAGGATTCAGTGAGGTGGTTGGTGCGCTCGGCGGGAGCGTCGGCGCGGTGTCAGCGTCGCTCCCGGGCGCACCCGAGACGCCGGCCGAACTCGCCTCACGGCTCGAGCTCGACCGCTCGCTGGCGTGGCGTCTGTGGCGTCTGGCGTTCGCGCCGACCGACGCCGAGCGGGCGTACCACGTGCCGGGCGCCGCGGCCGTGCGGCGGTTCCTCCATTCTGCCAAGCGGGCGGGTGCTTCGCCGGCGGCGATCGCGGCGGTCGAGCCCGCGTTCGACCGCTTCGAGCGGTGGGTGAAAGAGCAGGCCGGCGACCGCGAAACCCTCCGCATGATGCTCGACGCCGGCGGCGACGGCGAACGACGCTTCGAGCGGCTGATGTTCGACGCGGCGCGGTACCGGCTCGGGGTGCAGGTGGACGCGGCGCTGCGCAAGTACTTTGTCTTCCCCGACGAGCTGGAGAACACCGTCAGCGCGGTCAACGTGATCCTGATGGAGCGGATCCGGCGGTTGCGAGCGGGGGCCAGGCCGGTCGTCGCCCAGCGTCAGGCGCTGTTCACCGGCTCCGAGAGCGAAGGCAAGAGCATCGAGCACCTGCGCGTCCCGCTCGACCCGGGCGTGCCACCCGACGACAGAGGGGCCGCGCCGGTCGTTGGCTCGCTGACGCGGAACGCGGTGGTCGAGAGGTCGCGCGAAGGAGGGCTGATCGAGGACCGCCTTGCGCCCGGGGCGGTCGGGGCGTCGGGCGAGGGCACGCTGTGCACCGCCGAGTTGATCCGCGCGTACGCGCCGCGGATCCCGTATTACGACTCGCTCGCGTTCACCGCGCTGGCGACGCTGCCGTGCCGGCTCACCGTGTTCGAGCTGTCGATCCACCGCGATCTGGTGTGGCCCGGGTTCGCGCCGGTGCTGCGCGTGAAGGATCGGCTGATGGCCGGGGCGGGGTCGTCCGCGGTGGAACTAAGCTGCCCGGTGCGGGTTTCGGGCGTCCGGCGGGTCGAGCCGGGCGACGCGCCGGGTGATGTCACCGGCTACGCGGCGCTGCACGGTTTCGTGCACGAACGCCTCGATTTGGCGCCCGGCGCGTTCGTGACATTCCGCGTGACGGCGGAGTACGCGCCGTTGGGTGCGGCGATCGGGCTGGCGGCCGAGTCGGGCGCACGCTCGTCCGGCACGCTGTCCGAGTCGTCGCCTGTGGCACGATCCCGCGCGCGTTCGCTGCGCTAGATCCGCCGAAGCCGATGGATGTGCGCACGACAACGGGCCCCCGGCCCGAGGCCGAGGGCCCGCAGAGGTTGATTAGGACTACTCGATCAGACCTTGTCCTTGAGCGCCTTGAGCGGGCGCACCTTGACGACGTTGCGCGCCGGCTTGGCCTTGAAGATGCACGGCTCGCCGGTGAAGGGGTTGGTGCCCTTGCGCGCCTTGGTAGCGGGCTTGCGCTGGACGAGGACCTTCATGAGCCCGCCGACGTTGACCACGCCCGCGTTGCCCTTCTTGAGGTCGGCGGCGATGAGGTCGCCGAGTGTGTCGAACACGCCGGCAACCTGCTTCTTGGAGATCTCGTTGTGCTCGGCGAGGATGCCGAAGATCTCGCTCTTCGTGCGTGCCTTGCCGCGGGCGCCGGTGATCCTGGCGGGCCTGCGGGCCGCGGGCTTCTTCGCGGTGCGGCGGGTTGCCTTCTTCTTGGCCCGGCGAGCTGCGGGGCGTTTGGTGGTCTTCCTTCTTGTGGCGGCCCGGCGGGCGGTCTTTTTCTTCTTCTTCGCCATCGGTGTACTCCCTTGCGGAACGAGGTCATCTCGTCCGTGATTCATGCGGGTTGTAGACCATTCGCGGGCCCGCTGCAAGTCCGATAGCTCCAAATGCAACGCTATTTGCAGGGGTTTCTGGCCCCTTCACCACCAGATGTTGAGAGCGTGGGCTCGCCCAGATCGACGATCAGGGTCGAGTGATCGCTCAGCTTGCCCTCCCGTTCGGCGTGCGAGTAGCGGGCCGCGCGGAGCCGCGGAATCAGCGGTCTGCTGATGTGCGCGTGGTCGATGCGGAAGCCCCCGCCCTCGTGGCTGAACCACGTAAACTCCTTGATTTCAGGGTGTAACAGCCGCCACGCATCGGCGTACCCCATCGTCTCGAGTTGCCCAAGCAACGCCGTGCAGGTGAACGTGCGACCCTCCTCGTCGAGGCGGTGGCGCCCGGTGTTGAGATCGCCGAGGACGACGGCGGGGGCGTCGCGCAGCTCGCGGGCGCGATCGAGCAGGTACCGCCAGGCCGCCGGTTTTTTGCTGCTCCGTCGAACTTCGGGAATGTGCACAAACAGCAGATTTGTCGGCGAAACCGGGGGCCCGAGCCGCCCGGCGAGGAAGCGGTGGGTCATGCCGTGCGGGGGCTCGGGGTGGGGGATCGGGTCGAGCGGGAGGCGGGAGGCGACGAGCAGCCCGTTGGTCCGTGCGGGCGGGTCGGTGCAGAGCTGGTGGGTGTAGCCGTGGTGGGCGAGGACGCCCCGGATCGACCCGCCGCGGCTCGGGCGGTACTCGCTCAGGGCGATCGCGTCGGCATCGTGCTCGAGCAGCGCGAGCACGATCTCGGGGATTCGCTGCCCCCCGCCGTGCAGGATGTTCCAGGTGAGCAGCCGCACAAGATCAGACTAACGGGTGCCGTGGTCTGAATGAGTCTTCGAGTGAAGCCCACGCGGCTCGCTCGTGGCCTTCGGCGGAGACGCCTCAGACCACGGCACCCGAGCGTAATCTACTTGCATGAGCGAGCGTCCCATCGTCGCGATCACGCGGAGGCTGAGCGGAGACGTGCGGATCGAGGGCGCGGACGTGCGCATGGGCGGTCCCGAGCGGTTGCCGCGCGACGAGTTGCTGGAGTTCGTGCGCGGGGCGACGGGGATCATCACGTGGGTGACCGAGCGTGTGGACACCGAGCTGCTCGACGCGGCCGGCGAGACGCTGCGCGTCGTGTCGAACTACGCGGTGGGGTACGACAACGTTGATATCGACGCCTGCCGTGCGCGCGGCGTGGTCGTCACCAACACGCCGGACGTCGTTACCGAGGGCACGGCCAACCTCGCGATCGCGCTGATGCTCGCGGCCGCGCGCCGGGTGGTCGAGGGGGACAGGTTCGTGCGCTCGGGCGAGTGGGCCCGGCACGGCGTGCTCGGGCCCGACGAGTTCCTCGGGATGGACCTGGCCGGGCGGACGCTGCTGATCGTCGGGGCGGGGCGGATCGGGTACGCGACGGCGCTTCGTGCGCGGGCGTTCGGGATGAACGTGCTGTACGTGGACCGCTCTCAGACGCTGACATTCGAGATGTCGCCGCTGGCGGGCGAGCGCGTGACGCTCGAAGAGGGGCTGGCGAGGGGCGACGTGGTGAGTCTGCACGTGCCGCTGACCGACCAGACGCGGCACCTGATCGACGCGCGGGCGCTGGAACTGATGAAGCCGACGGCGATCCTGGTGAACACGTCACGCGGGGCGGTGGTGGACGAGGCGGCGCTGGCCGAGGCGCTGGCGGCGGGGGAGCTGTGGGGGGCGGGGCTCGACGTGTTCGAGCGCGAGCCGGAGATCAATCCGGGGCTCGTCGGGCTCGACAACGTGGTGATGGCCCCGCACATCGGTTCCGGCGAGCTGAAGTGGCGCGAGGCGATGACGCGGATGGCGTGCGAGAACGTCGAGGCGGTGCTCAGGGGGGGCGAACCGCGGAGCAGGGTGGTGTGAGGATCATGCCCACGAAGACCTGAGCATGGCATGCGGCTTGTTGTCCTCTCGTGGATCGCAATCCGTGCGCTCGTGCGTTTGGGGGAAAGGGAGGCCGCGATGAACCGCCGCGTTTGTGATCGAGCCGCCATTCTTCTCGCTGGCATCTCCCTTCTCGCTCCCGTGCCGGCGTGCGCGGCGGGGCAGCCGAGTGACGCGGTTATCGCCGAAGCTCGGAGAAAGGTCCGTGCCAAGCCTGGGCGAATCGAGCTGCCCGACGCCGGCGCCCTGGTTCCGATGGTCGGCAAACCCGAGGTTCCCACGGTAGAAGCCATGCTCAACGGACGCGGCCCCTACCGCCTGCTCGTGGATACCGGCGCCAACGTCACCCTGCTCAAGGCGCACGTCGCCCGTGAGCTTGACCTTCCGGTCCTTCGCCCCGGTGAGTCGAGCCAACTTGTGAAGCTCGACGAGATGCGCCTCGGCGATGCGATCTTCGGCGACATGGTTGTCGGCGCTCGTCCCTGGGATGAGGATGGCATCGACGGCGTCGTCGGGATCAACGTTTTCCAGGACGTTCTGCTCACCTTCGACTACCCCGCCAGGTGCCTCCGCGTGACAAAGGGGCGTGTCGAGAACGACCGGGACCATGTCCAACGACCCGAGAACGAGGTCGTGCTGCCCTACGACATCGGCGATGATGGCTGCCCCTGGATCTCCTTTCGTGTCGGTGGACACCCCATGCGCGCCCTCCTCGACACCGGCGCCGCCGGCACGATCCACATCACGCCCGAGCGGGCTACCGGGCTCACCCTCGAGGCGGTCGAGCACCCTGACGCTACGCAAAGGACCCTCTACAACGAGTACAAGGTCGAGTACTCGAAACTGATCGGGAAGGTCGAGTTTGGGGGCTTGGTCGTCGAGTCTCCCGGTGTGACGATCACCAAGGAGGAACCGGAGCTGATCGGCAGCAAGCTCCTTCTGCCCTTCGAGCTCTCGGTCGATCAACGCACGCACCTCGTCCGATTGCGCCGCCCCGAGTCCCCTGTTGGTCGGTCGCCAAGCGCCGACGACCCGGAGAAGTAGCGAGCAATGGCGAGCCCGCGCCGAGGGGGGATGAGCCGAGGAGCAGTGTAGTCTAGTCACTGACTCGATGGCCATTCAGGATCGACACACCACTCGACTTCGTGGAATCACACCCAGTTAGTCGTGAAGTCAGATTCCTGCCAGTACCTGTCAATGAGAACATCCTCCCAGTCGAGGCGTTCATGGGAGTTCTCGCCGAGCACGTACATCAGGCGGTTTATGGTCGCCAGTGCATCGATTGCTGCCCCGATCGGGTTTAGGCACTGAAACCAGTCCGATTCGTTGCGTGCGGCGGGTCTCATCGCAAAGACATCAATGGGAATGGGTTTGGTGAAGCATGGGTGCGATATCAGCAATCGCCTATCCGCCCCCATATCGGCCATCACAAATTCAAACGCATGGTTTCGACGCAGGTACTCGCCGACATAGAAACAGACGGCCATCTCTATGTCGGCTTCTAGCTCTCTATTTGTTGCCGCAGGGCCGCAATTGTAGATGCCCGAAACGAAATCGGATCCGATGCGGTCATAGGTCGGTTGGAGAGTGGTGCCGTTTTCCAGTGGGTGCAGACGGAACAGGCAGTCAATTGTCCTGAGAATGAACTCATCCTCTTCCTGAGTGGTCGAACGGAACGTGACGCGGGGCCTCTTGGGTGGCGTGTGTGGCATGTTTGCGCTCCCCGAGCAGTCTACAACGGCGGCGGGTGACGCGGTTGCGGACTGTTATCCGAGCACATAGCCGCCAGGAGGCGGCAATGGCACCCGATGGGGAAGGGCACCAACTTCCCTAAGCTGAAGTCAGTGGCACGAAGACACTGATCCGAAGACGGATCAGTGGCACGGGTTGATACGGATCGGGATCAGCGTCGCCGCGCGGCGCACGCTTCGGCGTAGTGCAGTTCGAGGTAGCGTGCGACGTAGTCGATGATGGAATCGGCCTCGGGGATGTCGGGGTTGTTGGTGGGGCCGTTGGGCTCGAAGCGCATGCCGCGGAAGCGGGAGCAGGCGTCCTCGATCGAGAGCCCGTACTGCATGGCGAGGGAGAAGGCGCGGCAGAAGGCCTGGCACATGCCCGAGAGGGCCGAGCCGGCTTTGGCGATCTTCATGAAGATCTCGCCGGGGGTGCCGTCGTCGTAGAGCCCGATGGTGAGGTAGCCCTCGTTGCCGGCGACGGCGAACTTGTGGGTGAGCGAGCGGCGGGTGGGTTCCAGGGCGCGGCGGGTGGCGATCATGAAGGCCCTCAACAAGCGGGTATTGCGCGGACTGCCCGCCCGCGGCCCGGGCGTTATCGGCGAGGTGGAGGGCCTCGGTTCAAAAGCCGGGAGACGGCGTCTGGGGCGCGGTTTCCGGTGCGGGGAAGGTTGTCCCCCGTACCCCCCTCTCAGGCCCCTCACCCGGTCCGCCTCGCAGACCACCGTCCCTGACAGAGAGAGCAGGAATCCCCTTGCTCGCGGTCGGGGCTGGTCTGACCCCCTCCGCCCTCGGGGACTCGGGCACCTCCCCTGCAGGCGCGGGGGAGGATGGAGAGTTCGCGTTTGCTTAGGGGGGGCGGCGTGCCGATACTTGGGGTGATGAGCCGCCCCGAGCTGCGATTCTGCCCCACGGTGCTGCTGACGCTGCTGGTCGTGCAGGCGGTGTACGCCGCCGACGCGGCGGTGCTGCCGGTGAGCGAGCCCCGCCCGGTCGAGCGGGTGGACAGCCGGTCGCTCGGTCGTGCGATCGCGACGGCCGTGCGGGACCTGGTCGGGCAGCGGGTCGGGGCGGCGATCGAGTCGGCGGGTGTGGTTCGTGTGGGCCCGCGTGCGTGCGTGCATGTGGCGTGCGAGGCTGCGGTGCCGCTGCCGGTCGAGCCGCTGCGCGAGGCGTTGATCGATCTGCCGCCGCCGGCGTGCTGAGCGGTCGTCTGCGCGCACACCGCGCGCCCACTTGAACAGCTCAGAGGTCGGCGTGCCGGCGCGGGGTTGCCCGCGGTCGGCTTCGGATACACACCCCGGCGCACTCGCGCCGAGATCGGAACAGTCATGGCAAAGCAGAACCAGGGCATCCCCGTCATCGGGCCGGTGCTCAACAAGCTGATCGGGACGCGCAACGAGCGGTTTGTCAAGCGGTACACGGCGCGGGTCGAGGCGATCAGCGCGCTCGAGCCCGAGATCCGCGGTCTCACCGACGCGGAGCTTCGCGGGCGCATCAATATCTTCCGCGAGCGGATCGAGCAGGAGAGGGCGAGGCAGGACGACCTGCTGGTCGAGGCGTTCGCGGTGGCGCGCGAGGCGATGGACCGCTCGGTGGGCATCCGCAACATCCTGAACCCCGAGCACGGGTTCGATGCGTCGAAGCTGAGCGAGAAGGGGCGTGCGCAGTTCGAGGCGGCGAAGGCTGAGGCGGAGTCGCTGGGCGACGCCGAGCCGACGGGCGAGTGGCGTGGGTGGGAACGCCCGATCCCCGGGTGGATGCGGG
>Ga0210086_1001077_pt1 | contig 14535 bp, 12 predicted proteins | sample China_Galinas_PW_3_FD_184867 | JGI IMG/M metagenome (GOLD analysis project Ga0210086, IMG submission 184867) | Wetland microbial communities from San Francisco Bay, California, USA, that impact long-term carbon sequestration - China_Galinas_PWB_D2... | ecosystem: Environmental > Aquatic > Marine... | reverse complement strand
AGGATGTCATGCGCGGCCAGAACGGTGAGTACCTGATCGACATCTGCCGCCTCGAAACGAATCACGGTTTCATGGAAAAAAGGCTGGTCGAAGGCGGCGGTAACACCGTCGATGGCGGTCAATCGCTGCAGCAACTGACGGGTCTGCCGGTGTGATGCAGTGGCGACCTGTTGCAGACCCTGGCCACCCAGCAGCGCCATATAGATCGTAGCCGCCGTGACCATCAGTCCCTGATTGGTACAGATATTCGATGTTGCCTTCGAGCGGCGGATATGTTGTTCGCGGGCCTGCAGTGTCAGCGTAAATCCCGGTTTGCCATCCAGATCGACTGTACGACCGACGATGCGGCCGGGCATCTGCCGTACATATTTTTGTTTGCAACACATGAAACCGAAATAAGGTCCGCCCGATGACATCGGGATACCGAGCGGCTGACCTTCGCCGCAAACAATATCGGCGCCGCGGTTGGCATCGCTGCGCCCCCACTCGCCCGGCGGTGTTAATAAGGCCATCGCCGTCGGATTAACCACGGCGATGACCAGAGCCTTATGCAGGTGGGCCCAGTCGGTCAGGGCATCGACCTCTTCGAGTGTGCCGAAAAAATTCGGCTGCGGGATAACCAGGGCGGCAAAGTCTCCGGGTTCCGCGGGCAACGCGGATGGCGGGAGAGTGCCCGTGGCCAGGTCAAAATCGATTTCCTCGAGCGTGATGCCCTGGTTTTTTATAATGCTCCGGCAGACCTGGCGAAAGACCGGATTGACGGTTTTCGGCACCAGGATACGGAGTGATTTCGATTGTCGATTGGCGCGCACGGCCATCAGCATCGCTTCGGCCAGTGCCGAGGCGCCGTCATATAACGAGGCATTGGAGACATCCATCGCCATCAGTTGCGTCATCATGCTCTGATATTCGTAAATCAGTTGCAGCGTACCCTGGCTGGCCTCGGCCTGATAGGGCGTATAGGCCGAGTAGAATTCTCCCCGCGTGGTGATCTCCCAGATGGCCGCAGGTATGTGGTGTTCGTAGGCTCCGGCACCGAGGAAACACCGGCCCTGATGATCGCGACCGGCGTGTTCGTTCATTAAACGGCTGATTTCCATCTCGGTACAGGCCGGTGGAATATTTGTCAGTGCCTCGATGCGCAGGTCTTCAGGAATCTCGTCGAACAGCTCGTCGATCGAAGCGGCGCCTATGGTGTTCAGCATGGCGCGGACATCGTCATCGGTATGAGGAATAAATGGCATGATTAAACCCGGAAAGGTGATTGATGCTTAATCAATGTTCTTCTTCCGAGGCCTTGATCTCATAGGCCTCGGCATCCATCAGGTCTTCGAGTTCTTCGAGCTGGGAAGGATTCAATATGAATAACCAGCCTTCATCATAGGCATCGCGGTTGACCAGGTCCGGGTTTTCCACAAGGTTTTCATTCACCGCAGTCACTTCGCCACTGACGGGGGCGTAGACATCCGATGCAGCCTTGACCGATTCGACGACGGCGCATTCATCTCCGGCCTCGACAGTGTCGCCGATCTCCGGCAACTCGATAAAAACCATATCACCCAGCAACTCCTGGGCATGGTCGGTGATACCGATACGGATGGTTCCGTCTTCGCAGTGTTCGGCCCATTCATGGGTCTGGGTGTATCTCAGATTGGCGGGAATTTCGCTCATCTCGCTAAACCTCGTTAGTGACTAGTAGACTGGATAAATTTAACTCATATTATACATGGCATCTGGCCTGTGTTGAGGTCTGTTAATCAATACAGATCTTGCCATTGCGAACGAATGGCGGCTTTACGATCCGCAATCGTTGCTGTTTGCCCCTGTTATCTATATAGCAGTGTCCGTCCACGTCCGGCCGGATACGGGCCAGCGCTATGGCCTTGCCGATGACCGGGGAAAAACTGCCGCTGGTGATCTCGCCCACGGCCTGACCCTGATCATCCAGCAGCGCCTGATGATTGCGCAACATGCCGCGATCATCCATAACCAGACCGACAAATTGTGCCGTTGGCGGTGACGCACGCTCTGCCTCCAGCGCCTGGCGGCCGATGAAATCCCGTTCCGCGGGCTCCCAGGCCACGGTCCAGCCGAGGCCGGAAACCAGTGGTGAAGTGGTTTCATCCATATCCGTGCCATACAGCGCCATGCCGGCCTCCAGGCGCAGGGTATCCCGGGCTCCCAGCCCGATCGGTTTGATACCGGCAGAGAGCAGGTCCTGCCACAGGCGTTTAGCCTGTTGTTGGGGCAGGATGATCTCGTAGCCGTCCTCGCCGGTGTAGCCGGTGCGGGAGATAAAAAACCGGCCATGACTCGTGTCGCAGTAAGCGCCGAAAAACGGTCCGAGACTGGCGGCAATCGCGGCGGTGGGCTCATCCATCGCCTGCCGGGCCTTGTTCCTGGCCTGTGGACCCTGGACGGCAATCATCGCGACATCATCCCGTTCCTGTATCTGAACATCGAAACCTTCGCCCTGCTGGTTGATCCAGGCCAGATCCTTGTCGCGGGTCGCGGCATTGACGACCAGGCGGTAATGATCGTCAGACAGGTAAAAGGTAATCAGATCGTCGATGATACCGCCCTGTTCATTGAGCATGCAGCTATATAAAGCCTTGCCAGCCTGTTTCAGGCGGTCGATATTGTTGGCCAGCAGTCGCCGCAAAAAGTCACGGCAGCCGGCGCCGTGCAGATCGACGACGGTCATATGCGAGACATCAAACATGCCGGCATCTTCACGCACCTGACGGTGTTCGGCGATCTGGGAACCGTAATGCAGCGGCATATCCCAGCCGGCGAAATCGACGATCTTGGCGCCCTGCTTGACGTGCTGTTCGTATAACGCGGTTCTCTTGGTCATCTCTGCCATTTCACATTACCCTGTCGCCATGGAGGTCCAGGTGTCGGATAGTGCGCCTGTGTAATTATCTGGTTTATCGGGTTTTTCCGACGATAACCATTTGTTTATTAGTGGAAATTTAAACGATTCGGAGCGCCTAATATACCTGTGCCGGGATTGAAAACCAAGCCCGGGGATAACGCCCCGGGTCCTGGCCTGGCGGTTGGTATACGTGTCAGCAACGCCGTTGCCTGGCCGACGTTGGCTCAGGAATGGCTGCTGCGGTCCAGCTTTTCTTCCAGGTAGTGGATATTGGCCCCGCCCTGGAGGAAGGCCGCATCATGCATGATATCGAGCTGCAGCGGGATATTGGTCCGTATGCCCTCGATGACCAGTTCGGTCAGTGCCGTGCGCATCCGTGCGATCGCAGTATCACGATCGTCACCATAGGCAATGACCTTGGCGATCATCGAATCATAATAGGGTGGCACCATATAACCGCTGTACAAATGTGAGTCAATGCGGATACCGGGGCCGCCGGGCGGATGATAGTGGGTTACCATTCCAGGCGACGGGGTAAACTTGACCGGGTCTTCGGCATTGATGCGACATTCGATGGCATGGCCGCGGAAGCGGATGTCGCTTTGCTGGTAATAAAGCTTTTCACCGGCAGCGATACGCAGTTGCTCCTTGACCAGGTCGACGCCTGTGATCCATTCGGTGACCGGGTGTTCGACCTGCAGCCTGGTGTTCATCTCGATAAAATAAAATTCGCCGTCCTGATACAGAAACTCGAAGGTACCCGCACCGCGATAACCAATCTCGCTGCAGGCTTTCGCGCACAGGCCGCCAATGCGATCGCGTTGCTCTTCGGTAATGCCCGGGGCAGGGGCTTCTTCGACGACCTTTTGATGGCGTCGCTGCATCGAGCAGTCACGTTCACCAAGATGGATGGCATTACCATGCTCATCCGCCAGTACCTGGATCTCGACATGGCGCGGATTACCGAGAAATTTTTCCATGTAGACGGTGTCATTGGCGAAGGCCGCACCGGCCTCGGCGCGGGTCATCGATATCGAATCGATCAACGTGGCGTCACTGTGAACCACGCGCATACCGCGCCCGCCGCCACCGCCGGAGGCCTTGATAATGACCGGATAACCGATATTGCGGGCCAGGGCTAAATTGTGGTCCGGGTCATCGCCGAGCGGACCGTCAGAGCCGGGGATACACGGAACTCCCGCCGCCTTCATCGCCTCGATGGCTGCGATCTTGTCGCCCATCTTGCGGATCGTATCACCACGCGGACCGATAAAGACAAAGCCGGACTGTTCGACGCGATCGGCGAAGTCGGCATTTTCCGACAGGAAGCCGTAGCCCGGATGGATAGCCGAGGCGTCGGTCACCTCGGCGGCACTGATAAGGGCCGGTATATTCAGGTAACTGTCGGTCGAGGCCGGTGGTCCGATGCATACGGATTCATTGGCCAGGCGCACGTGGATTAGATCCCGGTCGACGGTGGAATGTACCGCCACGGTCTTGATACCCAGTTCATGACAGGCGCGCAGTATACGCAGTCCGATTTCGCCGCGGTTAGCTATGACAACTTTATCAAACATGGTTAATCCGTATTGTTCCTGAGCGATCTGTATCCAGACTGATCTAACTGTGTCTCCAGTCAAGCCGGTATGCTTTTCACGGCTTGTCGTGCCTGTGCAAGATGGCCTGTCAGCCTATGACAAACAGTGGCTGGTTATATTCGATGGGTTGACCATTTTCTACCAGAATGGCCACCACAGTGCCGCCCTTGTCAGATTCGATCTGATTCAACATCTTCATCGCCTCGATGATGCACAGTGTATCCCCGGTACTCACAGACTGGCCAACTTCAACGAAGGGTTTGGCGCCCGGTGCCGAGGCTCGGTAAAAAGTGCCGACCATCGGTGCCTTGACGACATGCCCGTCCGGCAGGGCCTTTTCATTCGCGGTGGCCTCGACCGGAGCGGGAGATGGCACGGCCGCCGCCGGCGCCGCGGGCATCGGCGGTGCCATCATCGAAGGTATCACTGTCGATTGACTGTTTCGACTGATGCGTAATGATTCCTCACCTTCCTGGATCTCGATCTCGGCCAGGTCGGATTCCTCCAGCATCTCTATCAGTTTTTTTATTTTTCGAATATCCATAATCGTTTCAGTTTAGTGTGGGTAATGTTATTGCAGCCGCTGCATAGCCGCCTGCAAGGCTAGTTCATAACCGATGGCCCCGAGTCCACTGATGACGCCGGTGGCGATGTCGGAAAAATAGGAATGACTGCGAAAATCCTCGCGGTCATGAATATTGGACAGATGTACTTCGATAAACGGGATCGCGACGGCGGCCAGGGCGTCCCGTAGCGCCACGCTGGTGTGCGTAAACGCCGCCGGATTGATGATTATGAACTGGCAGCCCCGGGCCTTGGCACCCTGAACCTGGTCGACCAGTTCATGTTCGGCATTGCTCTGAAAACAGACCAGTTCATGACCCCGGGCCTTGGCCAGCTTGACCAGATGCTTGTTGATGTCGCTCAGGGTCTGATGGCCGTAATGGTCCGGCTCGCGCTCACCGAGAAGATTCAGGTTTGGACCGTTGAGTACCAGTATAGATGCCATTGTTGTTATTATGCTGTTAAAAGGTACGAAACCAGTTCAATTGTACGATATTATCCGATTAAATAGCGTGATCCTGTGTGATCGGAATATGCCTGTTTCAGACCGGGTTGTCTAGTAATAACAGCAATGTTTTGAGAAATAGGCGACGTTTAGCGTAGATTGGGGCGAGGACGGTACGCAGGCTAACCTGTTCTGAGTCGATTGAGTTCGGTTTCCAGGCGCTCGCGATCGACGGCGCCGAAATGAAAATAGCTGATCCGGCCTTTGGCATCGATAATCACGGTATAGGGCAGGATGCCGGTCTCATTACCGTAGTCAACGGCGACCGGGATCGCCTCATCGTCGCCAATCAGGACCGGATAATTGAAATCGATGCCGGTGCGTGCAATGAAGGCCTCGACGGTGGCGCGATCATCGACGGCAATACCGATAAAGCGGACAGCATCCTCACCTATCTGGCTCTGGATGTCGGTGAACATCGGGATCTCCTGCAGGCATGGACGGCACCAGGTGGCCCAGAAGTTGAGCACGATGATATGGCCGTCCCATTCATGCAGATGCCGTGGTACACCGATCATATCCTTGAGGGTGAAATCCGGACGCTGCCGGCCTATCAATGGCGCCGATAACATTGTCTGCTCGGCCGCGGGATCCGGCTCCGTGGCTGTGTCCTGCCGCAGTTGATGTTTGTACCAGGCATTGTAACCGAGCGCAGCGGCGCCGATGATGATGATCGCCAGGATGATCAGGTTGGTTTGTTTAATCATGTCGACTCATCTTAGTTCAGGGATACTGTGGATATGGGATTTAAATTCATCGGCATCGAGAAAACCGATCAACCGCCGGTTGCTCAATTCCCGCCCTTTGTCATCAAAAAACAGGATGGCCGGCGGCCCGAACAGACCAAACTGTTTTAACAGGGCCTGATCCTCGGCATCATTGGCTGTGACATCCGCGCGCAGCAGGCGCACCCCGCTCAATGAGCGCACGACCGCCGGGTCGGAGAACGTGGTCCTTTCCAGTTTTTTGCATTCCACGCACCAGTCGGCATAAAAATCGAGCATCACGGGACGGCCCTGCCGGCTGGCCGTTTCGATCGCGCTGCGCAGACCGGTCAGGCCCTTGATCGGTGCGAAGCTGGCGTGGGCGGTATCATCCGCCATCGATGTCGCCCGCAGTCCCTTCAGTGGTTGCAGAACGTCGTTGCTCCCGCCGGCGGCGCCGATGATCAGTGTACCGCCGTAGATTAAGAATATCAGGCCGGTAGCCTTCCACAGCTTTTGCCAGCCGGTCGCCTCGATCTCGAGGCGGCTCAATGCGCCCATGTTGATCGCCGTGGCGATCAACAGTGCCGCCCATAACAGCAGTGCTACCGGCCCGGGTACAATACGCTCGAGTATCCACACGGTCATGGCCAGCAGCAGGACACCGAATACGGCCTTGATAGTGGTCATCCACGGGCCCACACGTGGCAGCAGTTTGCCGGCCGAGGTGCCTATAATCAGTAACGGCAGGCCCATGCCCAGACTCATCATGAACAATGAGAAGCCTCCCATCCACGCATTGCCGCTGAGCCCTATATATATAAGTATACCGGCCAGTGGCGCGGCAACGCAGGGACCGACAATCAGCGCCGACAGACAGCCCATGACCGCGACCCCCAGATATCGACCCTGTTGCTGGCGGTTGCTCAGGGCATGCAGGCGTGTTTGCCAGCGCTCAGGCATTTGCAGGTTATAGAAACCGAACATCGATAGTGCCAGGGCGATGAAGACCAGACTAAAACCGATAATGATCCACGGGCTCTGAAAGGCGATCTGCAGATTTTCCCCAAACAGACCGGCGATGACACCGGCGGCCGTGTAGGTTAAAGCCATGGCCAGCACATAAACCAGCGATAGCATAAAGGCGCGGCGGGTGGTGACCGCGCCGCCTTGGCCGACGATGATGCTGGATAATATCGGTATCATCGGAAAGACACAGGGGGTGAACGCCAGCAACAGGCCGATGCCAAACAGGCTCAGCGCAGTCAGCACGGCCTGGTCACTATCGAGCAGCCGGGCAATGCGATCCTGTTCGCTTGCCGGCGGCGATGTTGTCGCCTGTCCGCCAGCTGTTGACTTCACAGCGGGTAAGCTCAGCTCGACCTGCTGGGTGACCGGCGGATAACAGAAACCGGCCTCGGCGCAGCCCTGATAGGCTATCGCCAGTGTCACCGGTAAGGCGGCGGTGCTGGCGCGGCGGATTGGCAATGTCGCATCGGTGTGATCGAAGTAGACTTCCATGCGGCCGAAATATTCATCCTGCTTGACCTTGCCCGGGACTGTTTGCAGTGCCCCGAGCGGGAGATCGGCCGGGCTGATGGCAGTGACATGGATCTTGTCACGGTACAGGTAATAACCGTCAGCGATATCCCAGTGTAATACCACGGTCTTCCCGTCACGGATATTGGCGCTGAGGATGTAGGCCTGGTCGACGGGAAGGAACGTGTGTTGCGGCACCCCGAGCCCCAGTCGTTGTCCCAGGGACTGACTGACCGAGGATCCAAGCGCACCGAGCTTGTCAAGCAGCCTCGGGGACTCTGCATTGGCCTCGGCACCGGCGACCGGAAGTGTGATCGAGAATTCCTGCGTGTACGGTGCATAGCAGACACCCCGGTCGGCACAGCCCTGGCTGACGGTTTTAATGGTCAAACTGGTGAGCGTGTCACCATCAGCGGCCTGACGGGTATAAGGGATAGTGATATCGACGTGCCGGCGATAGACCTGCATGCGACCGAAATTTGGATCCTGTTTGTATTCACCCTCGGGCATCAGCGGCGGGCCCAGGGTGATACCGGGGGTCAGGGATGTGAACTTAAACTTGTCCCGGTACAGGTAATAACCGTCCGCGATATCCCAGTGCAGGTGGAGCATGTCGACATCGGCGGCCCGGCTGCTGCCTTGAAAGGCCTGCTCCTGCGGCAACAACGGCTCCAGCGCCAGGCTGACGGCGGGTAACACCAGCAGCACGCAGGCCAGTAGCCATGCGCCTGCCGCACGCCGAGTATTTGATGCTAAGATATTATTTTCTAACATGTTCTGCTGTGGTCAGGTGATGTCGTGTGTAACGGGTCGTATACAGGGTGAAGACGCAATGCCGTTGAGCAGGTTATCTATCCGTTTCCCTGGCGTGCGATTGCTGCTGAATCCAGGCCAGATATTCCGGCAGACCGGTGTCGATGGGGATGGCGATGATCTCCGGTAGCTGATAAGGGTGATTTTCGCGGATGGTCGCCTCGATATCCTGATAGGCCGAGGCGCTGGCCTTGATTAACAACAACACTTCGGTATCGCAGTGACGTTCACCCTGCCACTGATACACCGAACGAACCTCGGGCAGGATGTTAACACAGGCAGCCAGGGCCCTGTCGACCAGTAGTGTGGCGATAGACTCGGCTGTGTCACTGTCAGGGCATGTGTTCAGGATCATTTGCTGTGTATCCATGGTCCATGATTATCCCCGTCCCTGGCATCAAGATGCAATATGGTTTCGTCCTATATTTTTCATGTCGACCAGACTATAGTCATATATACGAAGATACTTAACGGAAGGAATCATGTTACGCCTGCTATTTATACTCTTTTTGACAGTGCCGCTGATCGAGCTTTATCTGTTGATCAAGGTCGGTGGTATGATCGGCGCCCTGCCGACCGTGGCCCTGGTGGTGCTGACGGCGATCCTCGGCGCGGGATTGTTGCGCTGGCAGGGTTTTGCTACGATGCAGCGTGTGCGCCAGACGCTGGCCCGCGGCGAATTACCGGCCATCGAGATGCTCGAGGGGGTGGTGTTGCTGTTTTGCGGGGCGCTGTTGTTGACGCCGGGATTTTTCACTGACACCATCGGTTTCATCGGTCTGGTACCCTCGGTACGCCGCCATTTAATCCTGTGGCTGCTGAGCAGGGGCCTGATCAGCCGTCAAGTCGATACCCACCCACAGGAAGGGCCGGGAGGCCGTCACGGGCACAAGACGATCGAGGGCCAGTTCTGGCGAGAGAAATGATTAAACCGGCTTACGCCGGTCAAATTATTTTCAATTTTTTCACCTCCATGGCTTGATTCTGCAATTTTCGTCACCATTATTGAAAGCACTTTGCAGAGGGGCGTGTGGTTGAATCTGCGATTTAATCTAACTAATTGTTTTTTTTATCGAATACATTCGAGAGGAGCGAAAGCTGATGAATATACGACCATTACATGATCGTGCCGTTATTCGCCGCGTGGAAGAGGAACGAACCTCAGCCGGTGGAATCGTACTGCCGGATTCGGCTACAGAAAAACCGAGCCGGGGTGAGGTCATAGCCGTCGGTAACGGCAAGGTACTGGAAAGCGGTGATGTCCGTCCGCTGGACGTCAAGGTCGGTGACACCGTGCTGTTCGGTAAATATTCCGGTAATGAAATCAAGGTCGGTGATGAAGAACTGGTCGTCATGCGTGAAGATGACATCATGGCGGTCGTCGAGTAACACCACCGGGATACAGCGTTTATAAATAAAACATAATTGATATTACGGAGCTTCTGACGTGTCGGGTTCCGCGACAGCGGGGCAGCACAGCTAGGGTGGTCATCTGCGGGATGGGGAGGTACATTACCCCCGGGATGGCGGCACTGAACAGGGATTCCATCGTGTTTGCAAAAATTTTAGAGGAATAGAACATGGCTGCTAAAGAAGTAAGATTCAGCGACGATGCCCGTTTTCGCCTGGTCAACGGCGTAAACATACTGGCCAACGCCGTTAAGGTTACCCTGGGTCCCAAGGGCCGAAATGTGGTACTGGACAAGAGCTTCGGTGCCCCGACCATCACTAAAGACGGTGTCTCGGTCGCCAAGGAAATCGAGCTTGAAGACAAATTTGAAAACATGGGTGCGCAGATGGTCAAGGAAGTTGCTTCCCAGACCTCGGATGTTGCCGGTGATGGTACTACCACGGCGACGGTACTGGCCCAGGCCATTCTGCGTGAAGGCATGAAGGCGGTTACGGCCGGCATGAATCCGATGGACCTCAAGCGTGGTATCGACAAGGCGGTCGTCGTCGCCGTTGAGGCGCTGAAGAAGATCTCCAAGCCCTGTGCTGACGATAAGGCCATTGCCCAGGTCGGAACGATTTCTGCGAACTCTGATGAGTCCATCGGCGGCATTATTGCCGAAGCGATGAGCAAGGTAGGCAAGGAAGGCGTGATCACGGTCGAGGAAGGTTCCGGTCTGCAGAACGAACTGGATGTTGTTGAGGGTATGCAGTTCGATCGCGGTTACCTGTCACCGTATTTCATCACCAACCAGCAGAATATGAGTGTTGAACTGGAGAATCCGTACATCCTGCTGTTCGACAAGAAGATCTCCAACATTCGTGACCTGTTACCGATCCTTGAGGGTGTAGCCAAGGCGGGTCGTCCGTTATTGATCATCGCTGAAGATGTTGAAGGCGAGGCCCTGGCAACACTGGTGGTTAACAACCTGCGTGGTATCGTCAAGGTTTCCGCCGTCAAGGCGCCGGGTTTTGGCGACCGCCGCAAGGCTATGCTGGAAGACATTGCCATTCTCACTGGTGGTCAGGTGATCTCTGAAGAGGTTGGCCTGTCACTGGAGAAGGCGACGCCTGAGGAGCACCTCGGGTCAGCCAAGAAGGTACAGATCACCAAAGATAATACGACGATCATCGACGGTACCGGCACGCCGGCCACTATCGAGGCGCGTGTGAAGCAGATTCGCGCGCAGATGGAAGAATCCACCTCTGATTACGACAAGGAAAAGATGCAGGAGCGTGTGGCCAAGCTGGCCGGCGGTGTTGCCGTGATCAAGGTCGGTGCTGCCACCGAGGTCGAGATGAAAGAAAAGAAGGCACGCGTTGAAGATGCATTGCATGCGACCCGGGCCGCAGTTCAGGAAGGCGTGGTACCGGGTGGCGGCGTCGCCCTGATCCGTGTGCTGATCGCACTCAAGGATGTCAAGGGCATTAACCATGATCAGGATATCGGTATCGCCATTGCCCGCCGGGCGCTGGAAGAACCGCTGCGCCAGATCGTTACCAATGCCGGTGAAGAGGCCTCAGTGGTCCTGAACAAGGTCGCCGAAGGCAAGGGCAGTTTTGGCTACAATGCTGCCACCGGTGAGTATGTCGATATGGTTGAGGCAGGCATCCTGGACCCGACCAAGGTCACCCGCAGTGCGCTGCAGAATGCGGCATCTGTCGCGGGCCTGATGATTACCACCGAGGCGATGATCGCTGATGTGCCGAAGGAAGAAGCAGGCGCAGCTATGCCGGACATGGGTGGCATGGGCGGTATGGGTGGCATGGGTGGTATGGGCGGCATGATGTAATTCAGCGTCTAACCCGTGCCGGCCCAGGTGGCCAGTGGTGTAAAATAAAAAACCCCGTGGTTTCAATCCACGGGGTTTTTTTATGACCTGACTTTTTCAGCTACGGGACTAGCGACCGCTGCGACGCAGGCTTGAGCCTTCATCGTCGTTGGTTTCTTCCAGCGACAGACCCGAAAGCGGGCTACCTTCCTTGTCCTCGGACAGCGAGTCCTTTTTCTCATCCAGGGTAATGCGCAGGCGCAGGTTGTTTTGCGAGTCGGCATTGCGCAGGGCTTCTTCCATCGAGATCTTACCCTGCTTGTACAATTTATACAGCGCTCCGTCGAAGGTCTGCATGCCGACGTTTTCCGATTTTTCCATGATCTCCTTGAGCAGGCCGATTTCGCCCTTGAGGATCAGGTCACTGATCATCGGTGTACCCAGGAGAATTTCTATTGCTGCGGTACGCTTGCCATCCAGTGTCGGGATCAGGCGCTGGGAAATAATACCGCGGACATTCAATGAAAGATCCATCAGCAACTGGCGGCGACGGTCTTCAGGAAAAAAGTTGATAATACGGTCGAATGCCTGGTTGGCATTATTGGCGTGCAACGTGGAGATGGCCAGGTGACCGGTTTCGGCGAAGTTCAACGCATGCTCCATCGTCTCGCGATCACGGATCTCACCGATCAGGATTACGTCCGGTGCCTGACGCAAGGTGTTCTTCAGGGCCTCTTCATAGCTGTTGGTATCAACACCGACCTCGCGCTGATTGACAATAGATTTCTTGTGCGGGTGCACGAATTCGATCGGATCCTCGATGGTGATGATGTGGCCTGAGCTGTTGGTATTACGGTAATCGATCAGGGCGGCCAGCGAGGTAGATTTACCGGAGCCGGTAGCGCCGACAAACAGGATCAGGCCACGTTTCTGCATTATCAGCTTGCTCAGTATCGGTGGCAGGCCGAGATCCTGGATTTTCGGGATGTCGGTCTTGATGTTACGGATGACCAGGCCGACTTCATTGCGTTGCCTGAAGATATTGACACGGAAGCGGCCGATGTTCGGATCGGAGATGGCCAGGTTCATCTCCAGGGCTTGTTCGAACTCGGCCTTTTTCTCGTTGTCCATGATCTGATAAGCGATACGCTTGGTCATACCCGGGGCCAGAGAGTTTTGTTCGATAGGGGCCAATGTGCCCTGGACCTTCATGCTGGGTGGCGCACCGGTAGTCAGATAGATATCGGATCCATCCTTGGCCACCATAAGCTTCAGATAATCATTCAATTCCATGGTGTTATGTCTTTATAAATAATCTGTTATTGTCGTATCGAGGATATCGACCGATAGCGCCTCAACTTGATAGCACTGACAGGTTAGCGACGATGCCATTCGTGACGTTCCGATACAATTTAGCCGACGGTTACAGACCGTTGTGAACAGCCTGGATACCCTGATCAACAGGGGCCTGCACGGCCTGCCGGCAGAGCTGGCCACTGTGGTCAGTCGCCATTGGTCCGATTTCATCACCGCGCTCGACGATTATCACGGTGACGTTAAGGCTGAGTCGCTGCTGGCCGGTCTTGACGATCAGCGGGTGACGGAATTATGCCGTGTCTGGGCCTGCAGCGACTTTGTCGTCCGCAACTGTATTCGTTATCCGGCGGTATTGCTGGATTTACTCGCCGGCCCGGACCTGTCACGGATTTATGATAGCGAGGAGATGCGCTACCAGGTGCAACGATCACTGGCCTCCGTAACCAGCGAGACGCAATTGAGCGAGCAGTTGCGCCACCGCCGCCGCCGCGAGATGATACGCATCGCCTGGCGCGATCTGGCCGGTCTGGCGACTCTGGATGAAACGATGATGGATGTATCGTTGCTGGCTGACGCCTGTATCGACGAAGCGCTGTCTTTACTGCACAACTGGCACAGTGAAGAATTCGGTACCCCGACCGGCGGACGTTCCGGTCAGCCCCAGTCACTGGTGGTATTGGGAATGGGCAAGCTGGGCGCCTGCGAGCTTAATTACTCATCGGACATCGATCTGATATTCGCTTTCCCTGAGGCCGGAGAGACCCGCGGCGGACGTGGCAGTATCACCAATGAGCGGTATTTTATCGGTCTCGGCCAACGTCTTATCAAGGCGCTGAGCGCCGCAACCGCCGATGGTTTTGTCTTTCGTGTCGATATGCGCCTGCGGCCCCATGGAGAGAGCGGGCCACTGGCGCTCAATTTCGATGCGATGGAAACCTATTATCAGTTACACGGTCGTGACTGGGAGCGTTACGCGATGATCAAGGCACGCCTGGTGGCCGGTGATCTGGACAACGGTCGGCATCTGCTCGACATCCTGCGTCCCTTCGTTTATCGCCGGTATCTTGATTACGGTACCTTTGAGGCCCTGCGCGACATGAAGGCGATGATCGACCGCGAGGTCAATCGCAAGGGCACGCAGGCGAATATCAAGCTGGGAGCAGGAGGCATCCGTGAGATCGAGTTCATTGGCCAGCTGTTTCAGTTGATTCGCGGTGGCCGCGAGCCGGCACTGCGGCAGCGGGGTATCCAGCCGGTGCTGAAAGCGTTGATGGCGGCCGGATATTTACCCGCTTATGTCGGTTCTGAACTGCTCGAGGACTATGTACAGCTGCGGCGAATCGAAAACCGTCTGCAGGCCTGGGCTGATGAACAGACCCACAGCCTGCCCGTGGAG
>Ga0210086_1001066_pt1 | contig 14627 bp, 11 predicted proteins | sample China_Galinas_PW_3_FD_184867 | JGI IMG/M metagenome (GOLD analysis project Ga0210086, IMG submission 184867) | Wetland microbial communities from San Francisco Bay, California, USA, that impact long-term carbon sequestration - China_Galinas_PWB_D2... | ecosystem: Environmental > Aquatic > Marine... | reverse complement strand
TGAAGCTGGCCCTGCACCCGGAGGGGGAGGGCTACACCACGCCGGTCTTTTTGACCGAGGCCCCGGACGAGAGCGGACGGATCTTCGTGGTGGAGCAGGAGGGGCGCGTGCGCCTGCTCGTCCGCGGCGCCGTGGACCACCCGACCTACCTGGACCTCCGGCCCCTGGTGCGCTCCGGCGGCGAGCGCGGGCTGCTCGGCCTCGCCTTCCACCCGCGTTTTTCGAAGAACGGGCGCCTGTTCGTCTACTTCACCAACCGCGCCGGCGACATCGTGATCGCGCGCCTGACCGCGAGCCCCGCGAACGCCGGCAAGGTGGACCCGGGCACCCTCAAGCCGGTGCTCCTGATCGACAACCCGGCCCCGAACCACAACGGCGGCATGCTCGCCTTCGGGCCGGACGGCTACCTCTATGTGGGCACCGGCGACGGCGGCGGCGCGGGCGACCCGTTCGAGAACGGCCAGAACACCTTCTCGTACTTAGGGAAGCTCCTGCGCATCGACGTGAACACGACCAACGGCGAGGACGCCTATCGCATCCCGCCCGACAACCCGTTCGTCGGCCTCTCGACCCACCGCCCGGAGGTCTGGGCCCTGGGGCTGCGCAACCCGTGGCGATTTTCGTTCGACACGAAGTCGGGCGACCTGTTCATCGCGGACGTGGGCCAGGACGACTGGGAGGAGATCGATCACGAGGCGGCCGGCGGCCCGGGCGGGGTGAACTACGGCTGGAGCCGCATGGAGGGGCGCCACTGCTTCCCGCCGCGCAAGGGCAAGTGCGGCGACTACACCCAGCCGGTGGTCGAGTACGGCCACGCCTCCGGCTGCTCGGTGACGGGAGGGTACGTCTACCGCGGCGACACGATCGGCGCCCTGGACGGGGTGTACCTGTTCGGCGACTTCTGCAGCGGCGCGATCTGGGGACTGTGGCCCGAGAAGCGCGACCCGGAGGCCTTCCGCATGCGGCGCCTGCTGGAGACGCGCCTCGCCATCAGCTCCTTCGGCCAGACGCGGGCCGGCGAGGTGTACGTCCTGGACCACCGCGGCGGCGGCGTGTGGCGCATCGTGCCCGAGGGGTGGAAGCCCCAAGTCCCCAAACCCGACGCGGAGCCCGCCCCGGCGCCGGAACCGCCCGCCGAAGCAACGCCCGCGCCCGCGTCCGGCGAGTAGCCGCGCCTCGCGCACGGGGTTCCGGCCGGGTAGGCTGGAAAGGCCACCCCCCCGAAACGCCGCTGCCCATGGCCAATCCGAAAAAACGCCTGCCCGAGAACGTCCCCGGCGACGTGTTCGTGGACGCCACCTGCATCGACTGCGGGGCGTGCCGGTGGATCGCGCCCCGGGTGTTCGGCGACCTGGAGGAGTACGCCTACGTCCAGGCCCAGCCGGAGGGCGCGCCGGAGCGCACGCGCACCGGCATCGCCGCACTCGCCTGCCCGGTGGGCGCCATCGGCGGCGCCGACGTGAGGGCGGCCGCGCCCCTCCTGCCCGAGCCGTGGACCGACGGCGTCCACTACCTCGGCTACCACAGCCCCGACAGCTTCGGCGCCGCGAGCTGGCTGATCGTCCGGCCCGGGCGCCCCGGCGGCAACGTCCTGATCGACACGCCGCGCTTCACCCGCCGCGTGGTGGACGCGATCGCGGGGCTCGGTGGCATCGGCACGATCTTCCTGACCCACCGCGACGACGTGGGGGACCACGCGAAGTTCGCCCGGAAATTCGGGGCGCGGCGCGTGATGCACCGGGACGACGTGGAGCGCGGCACCCGTGCCGTCGAGGTGCAGGTGGAGGGGGTTGAACCGTTCCCCCTGGCGGACGACCTGCTGGTCCTCCCCGTGCCCGGCCACACGAAGGGATCGGCGTGCCTGCTGTTCGACGACCGCTGCCTGTTCACGGGCGACCACCTGGCATTCGATCGGAACGCAGGCGCCCGCGACGGCAAACGGCTGGTCGCCTTCCGGGGCGCGTGCTGGTACGATTGGCGCGCCCAGACGGAGGCCATGGAGGGTCTCCGCGCGCACCGCTTCCAGCACGTCCTGCCGGGGCACGGCGCGCCGGGCCACCTGGAGCCGGCCGCCATGGGGCGGGAGCTGGAGCGGCTGATCGACTGGATGCGGGCACGCTAGCGGCCCCACCGTCCGGGCGGCACGAGAGGGAAGGCGGATGACGACGCGGCGCGGCACGCTGCCGGCACTGGCGGCGCGCTCCCTCACCACCATGACCCCGTTCACCCCCGCCGAGGCGGCACTCCTCGCGGCGGCCCAGATCGGTGCCCCCACGGGCACGGTGGCCGACCCCGACGCCGCCGCCGACTGGGGCCCGGAGCGCCGCGTCCGGGCCGAGGTGCTGCGCTGGCTGTGCGTCGACCCGGCCGCCCAGGCCCTCGTGGCCCCCGCCGGCCTGCGCCTGCGGGGCCTGTGCCTCACCGGGCCGGTGGACCTGGACCGGGCCCAGATTCCCTTTCCCCTCGGCTTCGCCCACTGCGCCCTGCCCGCCGGCTTGGTGCTGACCGGGGCCGAGGTGGGGCGCCTGACCCTGTCCGGCTGCCGCGTCGGCCCCGTGCGGTGCGACCGCCTGGTGGCCCACGGCCCGGTGGTCTTCGCCGACGGCACCCAGGCGCTCGGCGGCGTTCGCCTGGGCGGCGCCGTCATCCTGGGTGACCTGGTGCTCACCGGCGCCCGGCTCGTGAACCCCGGCGCCGTGGCCCTGGCGGGCGTGGCCCTGCGGGTGGAGGGCGACCTGCTGCTGGACGGCGGCTTCATGGCCCAGGGCGCCGTGCGCCTGGTGGACGTCGCCGTGACCGGCCGCCTCGACCTGCGCGGCGGGCGTTTCTTGAACCCGGGTGGCGTGGCCCTGGCGTGCGACCGCATCCAGGTGGCGGGACGCGGCCACCTGGACGGCGGCTACCGGGCCGAGGGCGAGGTGCGCTTCATGGACGCCCGCCTCGCCGGCGCACCCAAGCCCGCGCGGACGCGCGACGCCCGCACCGCGGCGCGGCGCGCCGAAACGACGACGCCCCCGGCCTGAATCGGCGCGGGGGCGCGGGGCGCGGCCGGCGCGTCCCCCGGCACTCCGGGAGACGCGCCATGCAAACGCGTCAGTCGACCTTGATCAGCTCGATGGTGAACAGAAGGGTTTCGCCCGGCCCGATGCCGTGACCGGTGCCGCGGTCGCCGTAGGCCAGCTCGGACGGCATGGCGACCTCCCACTTGGCGCCTTCCTTCATCAGGGGCAGCACCTCCTGCCAGCCCTTGATGACGCCGTGGATCGGGAACGTGGCGGGCTCGCCGCGGGCGTAGGAGCTGTCGAACTCCTCGCCGTTCAAGAGCGTGCCGCGGTAGTTGACGGTCACCCGGTCCTCGGCGGTGGGCTGCTTGCCCTTGCCGGCCTCGACCACCTTGTACTGAAGGCCGCTCTTGGTGGTCACGACCCCCTTCTCCTTGCCGTGCTTGGCGAGGTATTCGGCGCCCTTCTTCTTGTTCTCGTCGGTCATGCGGGCCTCGGCGGCGGTGCGCTCCTTCTCCAAGTCCTCCATCGCCTGCTGCATCTCCTCGGCACTCACCCGGGGCTCGGCGCCCGCGAGCACGTCGGCGATGGCGGCGGCGATGACGGCCGGGTCCACGTCCAGGCCGTCGTTCTTCAGGGAGTGGCCCACCTGGAAGCCGACCGCGTAGGAGACCTTGGCCTTGGTGGACGAGAGATCGGGGCCCTTGTCCGCCGCGAGTGCGGGCATGGCGGGCAGGATTGCCGCCACCAAGGCGGCCAGAAACACGTTACGCATGGACATCCTCCGTGGAGTTGAAATGGGGGCCTTAAGTCGGGGGCGGCCCGGGGCGCATGATCCCACAACGGCCGGCGCCACACAAATTTGGAGGGGAGGATACCGGGCCGCCGCGGCGGGTGTCGGACACAACGCGGCCCCGGTCAGGCGACGTGCCCGGCCGGGGCCGGAAAGAATCGGGGCGCGGCGCTTCGCCCACCGGCCCGAACGACCGGGGGGCTACTTCCCGCGACCCCGAAGGACGCGGCCCGCGCGCGAATGACAGAGCCTTTACCTATTGCCGCTACGGGATGTTGGTGCTCCGACCGCGCAACGTCCGTGTCCCAAACTCTTCGGGTACCGGGCCCCTTCGAGCCCGGGGGAAGCGTGACTCCGTCGCATCCGGGAAAGTCGCTCCTCGCGCCACGTCCGGACGCCCCCCAGGAAACACCGGGGAAGAAGCGCTTCCCCCGCCGGTCCTCTCGGCCGGCTTACCCTCAATTCATTTATACCGCTTTCGAATGAAGATGGCAAGGGTCGCAACGCCTTGTTTTTTCTTGCGAATTATTACCTTTCCGGTATGATCAATCGCATATTCCAATTCGGGAAATATGGGTCGGATGGGCGGATGTCGTCGGCCTCTTCGGCTTCAATCACAAGCGGCACCCGCCCCCCGCGCGCACCCGCCCCGCCTCTGCTACGCTTGGCCCCCATATGGGAAATCACGCCATGATGTGGCTGCTGGTGCCCGCCGGGCTCGTGTTCTACTTCATCCCCGGGGCGGTCGCGTACTGGCGGCACCACACGCGGGCGCGCGTGGTGCTGCTGTTCAACCTGCTCATCGGCTGGACCCTCATCGGGTGGGCCATCACCCTGGTCTGGGCGATCGCCAATCCGGAGGCGGGCATCACACTCGGACCGCCGCCGGGAGACCCCCATCCCTGACCCGGCGCCACGGCGGCGCCCACGCGGCGCGCGGCAGGGCCGTGTAGACGGCCAGCAGCAGAAAGGCGTTCGCCCAGAACACCCCGCCGAAGAAGTTGTACACGAGCCAGCTGCCCACGGCGTTGAACACCACCACGCTGGAGAGCGCCACGGACGGCAGCACGAGGAGCACCGCCTTGGCGACCGCCACGCGCCGCGAGCCGCCGTCCGTCAGGAGGCGGTGGAGGACCCAGGCCTGGCAGAACGGCAGGTGGGAAAAGTAGTGGGGCCACGAGGTCGGCACGACGAAGGGCAGCGTCGCGGCGATCACGACGAACGTCCACACCGCCGCGTGCGGCCCACCACGCCGCCAGAGGGAGGCCACCAGCCAGGCGTTCACCACCACGATCCCGGCGCCCGCCGCCGCCACGGCCGCCAGCACCGCCTCCGCGTGGCGGGCGAAGCCGGCCGCCAGCGGCCACAGGGCGTGGGGCACGACCAGCTGCACCATGGCCCGGTCGCCCGCGGCGTACAGCCAGCGGTTGGCCACGGCGGGGGCGTACTGGGCGTTGATGTCGGTCAGGAACGCCGGGGAGTAGCGCCGGAACACCGCGCGGTAGAAGTCCACCGTCTCCCCCGCACCCAGCACCAGGGCCGGGATGACCAGCAGAAACAGGGCCGCGCCCACCAGGAACCACGTCACGGTGCCCCACGGCACGGTGCGCCACCGCTCGCGCCGCAGCACCGCCGGGGCGAACAGGACCGGGTAGAGCTTCACGGCCACCGCCCCCGCCAGGAGCAGCCCCGCCCCCGCCTGCGCCCTCGCGGACGCGCGCCGCACGAGGACCAGGGCCAGGAGCACGAGCGCCGTGATGGGCGCGCTCACCTGCCCCCACTTGAGGTTGTGGAGCACCGGGTACGCGGTGAGCAGGACGGCAACGTAGGCCACGAACACCGGCCGCCGCCCCCCGTCCAGGAGCACCCACCCGCACCCGGCGAGGGCGCCGATGCTCGCGATCTGCACCCCCCACCACGCGAGCGCGGCATGGGCGGGCGAGAGGGGCGCGAGGGCCCCCAATGCGATGGCGAATCCCGGCGGGTAGAGGAACCCCGGCACCGGCCCCGCGTGCGTGAACACCGCGCGCGCCATGCGGTCGTAGTGCAGCGCGAAGTCGCACATCGGCACGGCGCAGTGGTCGATGGCGCGGACGAAGGCGTCCAGGTCGCCCCACGTCACCCAGTAGAAGAGCAGCGGTGCCGAAACCGCCACCACCAAGGCGACCGCGAACGCCGCGCGGGACGGCGCCGTGGGGGGGTGGTCAGCCACCCGGACGCCGGGTCGGGACGCGGGCGATGGAGGGGGTTCGGGTCATGCGCGGCGACGTTCCGGCCGCCCACGGTAGCGTGTACCCCCGACCGGAGTCCAACGCCCGCGCGGGCCGGTGCCCATGCGCATTGAGGACCCCGAGGCGCCGCCCCCCGGCGGGTTCGCCCTGTTCGACCAGGGTTTTCGCCCGTTCTTCCTGGGGGCGGCGGTCATGGCGGTGGCGTGGATGGCCCTGTGGGTGCTGGTGCTGCGCGGCCTCACCCTGAAGTCGCACTACGGCGCGTACTACTGGCACGCCCACGAGATGATCTTCGGCTACACCACGGCCGTGATCGCGGGCTTCCTCCTGACCGCCGTGGAGAACTGGACCGACCGTCCCACGCCGCGCGGCCGGGCCCTCGCGGCGCTGTTCGTCCTTTGGGCGGCGCCACGCCTGCTGGCGTTTCTGCCGGGCGTCGTGCCGGCCTGGGGCATCGCCCTGCTGGACGTGGCGTTCCTGCCCGCGCTCGCCGTGGTCCTGGCCGTGCCCATCGTGCAAAGCGGCCGCTACCGGCACCTGGTGTTCGTGCTCCTGTTGTGCCTGCTGGCGGCGGCGGACGCCGTGGTGCAGGCGGACCTGCTGGGGATGATGGGCGGCTCGATGCCCAAGGGCACGCTGCTGGGCCTGGGGCTGGTGCTGATCGCCATCGTCATCATCGGGGGGCGGGTCTTCCCCATGTTCACGGCGCGCATCCCGGGGGTCCGGCCGCGCGCCTGGGCCCTGGTGGAGGCGTTCGCCCTGGGGAGCGTGGTGCTGTTCGTCCTGGCGGTGCAGGCGCGGCCCCAGTCGGACTTCGCCGGGGCGAGCGCCGCCCTGGCCGCCGTGAGTCACGCCGTCCGCCTGGCGGGCTGGCACGATCCGAAGGTCTGGCGCGTGCCCCTGGTGTGGGTGCTGCACCTGGGCTACGCGTGGCTGGTGGCGGGCTTCGCCCTGTGGGCGGTGGCGGCGTTCGCGGACATCCCCCACACCCTGGCCCTGCACGCCTTCACCGCCGGCGGCATCGGCGTGCTCACCATGGGGATGATGGCGCGCGTGGCCCTGGGCCACACCGACCGCCCCCTGGTCCCGGCGCGTCCGGTGGTGGCGGCGTTCGTCCTGGTGAACCTGGCCGCCGTGGCGCGCGTGCTGGTGCCCCTCGCCTCCCCGGCGTGGTACGCGCACGCGATCTTCGCCGCCGCGGCCCTGTGGATCATGGGCTTCGTGCTGTTCCTGTCGGTGTACGCCCAGATCCTGGTGCGGCCGAGCCTGCGCGGGGCCTGATCCGGCCGGGGTTTACCCCTCCCGCCGGATCGGCTATAAGGGGAAGGCCCGCAACGCTGCCGGGTGCTGTGTCGGCGCGCCCATGCTCGTATCCCACCGCCATCGGTTCGTCTTCATCCACGTCTACAAGGTGGCCGGCACCAGCATGCGGCAGGCCCTGGAGCGCTTCTGCGAGGACAAGTGGAAGCGCCGCGCCGCCCGCCTGCTGGCGGGCAAGGGGCTCTACCGGCCGGATCTGCCCCCGGCCCACCTGACCGCCCTGGAGGCGCGCGAGCGCCTCTCGCCGCGGGTGTTCGACGACTACTTCACGTTCGCCTTCGTGCGAAACCCCTGGGACTGGCAGGTCTCGCTGTATCACTACATGCGCAAAACCCCCTACCACCACCAGCACGAGCTGGCGCAGCGCCTGAAGGACTTCGACGCCTACATCCACTGGCGCGTGGAGGAGGAGGTGCGCCTGCAGAAGGCGTTCGTCACGGACGCGCAGGGCAAGGTGATCGTGGACTACGTGGGGCGGATGGAGCACCTGGCGGACGACTTCGGCCACGTCTGCCGGGCCGTCGGCCTGCCGCCGATCCGCCTGCCGCACGAGAACCGGTCGGGCCACCGCGACTACCGCGACTACTACACCGACGAGACCCGTGAGATGGTGGCCCGGGCCTTCGCCGAGGACATCGACCTGTTCGGCTACACCTTCGACGGCCCGGTGCCCCGCCCCAAGGGGAGCCCCGGCACGCCCCCCGAAACCGCGACCGCGAGCGCCTAGCCGCCCGTCCGCCGGACGTGGCGCGTGACGAGGCGGATCACCACGTCGGTGACGGTGGTGCGCTCCTCCAGCGCCTTGCGCTTGAGCTCCCAGTACAGGTCCTCGTCCATGTTGACGTTCAGGCGCACCTTGCGCGGGACGTCGCCCCGCACCTTGGCCTTCAGGGCGTCCATGCCGCCCCCGCGGGAGGGCCGCCCGGCACGCAGGGTCATGCCGCGGCCTCCCGGGCGCGTGCCTGAGCGAAGGCCATGACCTCCGCCGCCAGGGCGCGCATCTCGGCGGCTGCGGGCCCGTGGGGCTCCAGGTCGAGGGCCGTGCTGCCCCGGCTGGCGCTCTCGGCGAACACCACCCGCTGGCCCGCGGCGGCGGCGAGCACCGGCAGGCCGTAGCCCGCGAGGGCCTCGCGTACCTCCCGCGCGATGCGGGTGCGGGGCGACTGGCGCCATACCACGAAGGCCGCGCGCGGGCGCCCGTCCGCCACCTCCTGGCGGGCGCGGATCAGCTCCACCAGGTCGGCCGCGGCCCACACGTCGTAGGGCGAGGGCTGCACCGGCACGAGCACCACGTCCGCCGCGCGGATGCCCGCGACGGCCAGGTCGTGGGCCTGGGGGGCGCCGTCCACGATCACGAACTCGTGCCCGTCCGCCACGCTCGCGAGGGCCCGATCCAGGGTGGGCCGGTCCAGGCCCACCACGGGCACCAGCTCCACCTCCCCGGCCGCGTGCCAGTCCCGGGCCGACCCCTGGGGGTCGGAGTCCACCAGCAGGGCCCGTTTTCCGGCCAGCGTCAAGGCCCGGGCCAGGTGCACGGCGAGGGTCGTCTTGCCCGCGCCGCCCTTCTGGTTCAAGACCGCCACCACCGTGCTCATGGGCACCTCCCGAATTGGTTTGCAAACCCTGCCTTGCATCGCCTCATCGGTGCATGGGTGCACGCGAGTGAAAGCGCCTTTACTCATATCATCCCGCCCACGGGCCTTGCAAGGCCCCTCCGCGGGCGCAGACCCCCTCTTTCAGAGGGCCCGGCGGGGCTCAAGGCCGTATGGGAACGGGCCGAGACGACAAATGGGAACTCCGGTTCCAAAGAACGCGCACGTGTGCGCGCGCGAAGAATGCGGGGCGGATGCGGGTTTGAGCGGCGAGAGACATCGGTGGGCGGAGCGCATCGCGCGGCCGGGAACGCCCGGGCCGGAGGCGTTGGGGTTCACCCTGATCGAGATCATGGTGGCCGTCGCCATCATCGGCATCCTCTCGGGCCTCGCGATCCCAAGCTACTCCGAGTTCATCTACCGGGCGCAGGTGAGCCGCGCGATTTCCGAGGTGGAGGCCCTGGCCTCCGAGATCGACGGCTTCTACCTGGGTACCGAGCGCTACCCGGCGAACCTGGCCGAGATCGGCCGCGCCGGCACCCTGGACCCGTGGGGCTTCCCCTACCGCTACCTCAACATCGCCGACGACAAACCGCCCATCGGCTCCCTGCGCAAGGACAAGAACCTGGTGCCGGTGAACTCCGACTACGACCTGTACAGCATCGGCCGCGACGGCCAGACGGCAGGCGCCTTCACCGCGAAACCGAGCAAGGACGACGTGGTGCGGGCCGGCAACGGCACCTTCGTGGGCCTGGCGGTCAAGTACTGAGGGCCCAAAGGTGACGATCCCCACGGCCCCGACCCGGCACCGCTTCGCCCGGCGCCTGATCGCCCTCTTCCTGCTGGCCGGCGTCCTGCCCCTGGCGGGCCTGGGGGCCCTCTCGGTGGAGCGCCTGAACCGGGACGCCCGCGACCGGGCCTTCGCCAACCTGCGCGAGACCGCAAAGGCCACGGCCCTGACCCTCTTCGACCGGCTGGACGTGGCGGCCGCCCGCCTGGCCCAGGCCGCCGCCACCCTGGACGACGGTGCGCTGCCCAAGGGCCCGTGGTGGGGCCGGATGCTGGACGACACCTTCGCCGACGCGGCCCGCTTCGGCCCGGAGGGCCGGGGTGAGGCCCTGCTGGGGGCCCCGGTGGCGCGCCCGCGCCTGTCCCGCGACGACCTGCGCGTCCTGACGGTGGACAAGACCGCCCTCGACCCCCGCCCCGGCAACGACGGCCGCGCCGAGGTGTGGATGGCCCACCGCCTGGGCCCGGTCGCCGCCGAGCCCGAGATGCTCGTCGGACGGGTCCGCCCGGACTGGATTTGGAGTGCGGAGCGCATGCTGCCCGGCGACGCCGGCCTGTGCGTCCTGGTGGACGCGGAGCCCCTGTTCTGCTCCCTGCCCGACCCCGAGCGGCTGGCCGGGATGATCGCCAGGCGCACCGACCCCACCGACCCCGGGCGCCTAACCTACCCAACCGACAACGGCACGTACATCGCCAGCTACTGGTCGCTGTTCATGGCCGCCCGCTTCGGGACCGACCCGTGGGTGGTCGTGGTGGGCCAGCCCGAGGCCGACGTCACGGCCGCCGGGCGCAAGGTCGCGCGCACCTACGGCATGGCCGTGGCCGCGATCGCGCTGATCGCCGTGTTCGTGGTCCTGGGCCGGGTCCGGGTGCGCCTCGAGCCCCTGGAGCGTCTGCGCGACGCCACCCGGACCATCGCCGAAGGCGACTTCGGCCGCCGGGTCGAGATCCACAGCGGCGACGAGGTGGAGGAGCTGGGCGGCGCCTTCAACCGCATGGCCGAGCGCCTGGACCGCCAGTTCAAGGGGCTGGCGGTGCGGGCCGAGATCGACCGGCTGATCCTCTCCTCCCTCGACGCCGGGCACATCGTCGAGACCGTGCTCAACCGCGTCCACGACCTGGTGCCGTGCGACGCCGTGGCGGTGCTCGCCGTCACCGAGGACGACACCCGGACGGCGCGCCTGGCGGTGAACGTCCCGGGCGGCGCGATGCGGCCCCGGGACGAGCTGATCCGCTTAGGCCCGGAGGACGAGCAGGCCCTCACCACCCACCCGGGCGGATTCGTGCCAAAAGGGCCCGAAGCCCAGGCCGGCTACCTGGAGACCCTGCGCGGCTACGGCGCCCGCCACTTCCAGGTGTTCCCGGTGGTGCACAAGGGCCAGCTCGCGGCGGCGATCGTCCTGGGCCACCGGCAACCCCCGGCCGCCTCCGACGAAGATTTGCGGGAAATGCGCGAGTTCACCGACCGCGTGGCGGTGGCCCTGTCCAACGCCGCCTGGGAGGACAAGCTCTACTACCAGGCCCATTACGACAGCCTGACCGGCGTGCCCAACCGCGCCCTGCTGCGCGACCGGGTGGAGGGCGCCCTGCTGAGGGCCCGGCGGGCGAGCGGTCAGGTGGCCCTGTTGTTCCTCGACCTGGACCGGTTCAAGGCGGTCAACGACTCCTTCGCCCACACCGGCGGCGACCAGCTGCTCAAGCACACCGCCGAGGCGCTCACCCGGTGCGTGCGCGAGGGCGACACGGTGGTCCGGTTCGGGGGCGACGAGTTCGTGGTGCTCATGCCCGACCTGCCGGCCGGCGAGCCGGGCACCCGCGCGGTGGTGGACGTGGCCGAGCGCATCCTCGCCGGCGCCCAGGAGCCCACCGACATCGGCGGCCTCCGGGTGCAGGTGACCGCGAGCATCGGCGTGGCCCTGTTCCCGCGCGACGCCGGCGGCTTCGACGACCTGCTGCAATGCTCCGACGCCGCCATGTACCACGCCAAGGCGTCGGGCAAGGGGACGTACCGCTTCTACGCCCCCGAGCTCAACACCGCCGCCGCCGAGCGCCTGACCCTGGAGCAGGAGCTGCGCGAGGCGCTGGCCGCGGGCCAGTTCCGGGTCTACTACCAGCCCCAGGTGACCACCGGGGACGCCCGCATCGTCGGGGCCGAGGCGCTCGTGCGCTGGGAGCACCCCGAGAAGGGCCTCATCTCCCCCGCCATCTTCGTGCCCGTGGCCGAGGAGACGGGCTTGATCGGCCCGATCGGCGAGTGGGTGATGCGCACCGCCGTGGCCCAGGTGCGGGCGTGGGACGACGCCGGCCTGCCCAAATTGCGCATCGGCGTGAACGTGGCGCCGGTGCAGCTGGGCGAGGGCGACCTGCCCGGCACGGTGCGGCGCATCCTGGAGGATTCCGGCCTTGCCCCCGAGCGCCTGGAGGTGGAGGTGACCGAGGGCGCGATCATGTCGGACACCGAGCGCAACATCACCGCCCTCAAGGACCTGCGGGCCCTGGGGGTGCGCCTGTCGGTGGACGACTTCGGCACCGGCTACTCCTCCCTGAGCTACCTGCAGCGCTTCCCGCTGAACACCCTGAAGGTGGACCAGTCCTTCACCCGCAACATGATGGAGAACCCCGACTCCGCCGCCATCGCCGCGGCCGTGGTGGCCCTGGGGCACAGCCTGGGGCTGACGGTCATCGCCGAGGGGGTGGAGACCGAGGCGCAGTGGGCGCGCCTCAAGGAGTGGGGGTGCGAGGAGCTGCAGGGCTACCTGTTCAGCCGCCCCGTGCCGGCGGACGAGTTCGCCCGATTGCTCGGCGCGGGCAAGATCCCGGCGTCCGAGCCCATACCCGGCTAGTTCAGGCGCCGTCCGGGTAGGTCAGCCGGGCGTCGATTTCGCGCAGCAGCTCCTGGAGCCGGACCGGCTTGGTCAGGTAGCCGTCCAGCCCCTCGGAGAGGCCCCGCTCGATGTCGTCCGGCGAGGAGTGGGCACTGACGGCGACGATGGGAATGTCCCGCGTGTCGCCGTCGGCCCGCAGGCGGCGGGCCACCTCCAGGCCGTCCATGTCGGGCAGCTGCAGGTCCAGCAGGATCAGGTCGGGCACCTGCGCGCGCGCCGCGTCGAGGCCGTCGCCGCCCAGGGTGGCGCACACCAGGCGGACGCCGGGGCGGCGCTGGACGAGCTGGCGGACCAGCTCCTGGTTGGCCGGGTTGTCCTCGATGTAGAGCACCGTGCCGGTGCCGTCGGTGGCAGCCCCGTCCGACAGGCCGATCGCCTCCGGATCCTCGGGGGCCTCCGCCTCGCCCCCGGGGGCGGCCATGAGCGTTACCGTGAAGCTGGAGCCTTCCCCAAGCGTGCTCTCGAGGGTGATCGTGCCGCCCATGTTCTCCACCAGGCGCCGGGCGATGGCGAGGCCCAGGCCCGATCCTTCCACCCGCACGGCATCGGCGGGCAGGCGGTGGAACGCCTCGAACACCTCGGCGTGGCTCTCCGGCGGGATGCCGGGGCCCGTGTCCTCCACGCGGATCGCGATCATGCCGTCCGCCGCGGGGGCGCAGGCCAGGTCCACGCGCCCCCCGGGCCGGTTGTACTTGATCGCGTTGGTCAGCAGGTTCATGAGCACCTGCTTGAGCCGCGTGCGGTCGCCCAGGACGTGCGCGGTGCCCTCTCCGCGGGGGCACGGCACCACCGTGACCCGGCGCTGCTCGGCCAGATGGCGGACCATGGAGACGCACTCCGCCACCAGGGCGTGCGGCGCCACCGAATCGACGCGCAGTCGCGTGCGGCCGGCGTCGATGTTGGCGAGGTCCAGCACCTCGTTGATCAGGTCCAGGAGGTGCCGGCCGGCCCCCAGGATCTCGTCCACGGCGCCGCCGTGCACGGTGGGGGCGCCCTCCTCCAGCTCGGCCTTCAGCAACTGGGCGAAGCCCAGGACGGCGTTCAGCGGCGTGCGCAGGTCGTGGCTCATGCGCGAGAGGAACTCGCTCTTGGCGCGGCTCGCCTCCTCGGCCAGGGCCTTGGCCGCCTCCAGGGCGTCGGCCTCCTTCTGGCGGGTGATGTCGGTGACGAACCCCTCCAGGAACTGGAACTCGCCGTCCTCCGAGAAGACCCCCTCGCCCTGCTCCCACACCCATTTCACCTCGTCGCGCAGGTTGCAGATGCGGTAGGTGAGGGTGAAGCGGCGGCGCTGGGCGATGCAGGTCTGGACCGTCTCCCACACCCCGGGCCGGTACTCGGGAAGGACCAGGTCCCCGAACTTGACGCGCCCGCTGACCATGTCCTCGGGCGTGCACCCCAGCAGGGGTTCGCACCCGGCGCTGGCGAACAGCATCGTCCAGTCATGGTCGTTCAGGCAGCGGTAGGCGACGCCGGGCAGGTTGGCCATCAGGGTGGTGAGCTGCCGCTCCCCGTCGCGGGCCCGCTCCTCGTCGTGCATGCGGGCCGTGATGTCGGTGATCGTGCCCACCCAGCCGCCGGGCTCGCCGGGCCCGCCGGGCAGCGGCCGGGCCTGGCCGTACACCCAGGTCTCCCGGCCGTCGCCGGTGCGGAACCGGTACTCGGCCGCGAAGTCGGCCCTCTCGCGGGCGCAGCGGGCCCACTCGGCGAAGATCCGCTCCCGGTCGTCCGGGTGCACGGCGCGGGCCCACCCGTCGCCCAGGGCCTCCGCCACGGTGAGGCCGGCGATCTCGCACCAGCGCGCGTTGACGTTCAGGCAGCCCCCGTCCGGGTCGGCGTGGAAGATGCCCACCGGGGCCGCCCCGGCCAGGGCACCGAAGAGGCGCGCTTCGTGCGATCCGGCCGGCGGGTCCGGCGATTCCGGCATGCCCGGTCCCCCATACGGGCCCACGGCCCGCTTCGGGCGCGCCCCCAAGTCGCGGGCGCGCCCCGTCCGGACCGTCACGCGGGCGGGGCGC
>Ga0210086_1001065_pt1 | contig 14636 bp, 15 predicted proteins | sample China_Galinas_PW_3_FD_184867 | JGI IMG/M metagenome (GOLD analysis project Ga0210086, IMG submission 184867) | Wetland microbial communities from San Francisco Bay, California, USA, that impact long-term carbon sequestration - China_Galinas_PWB_D2... | ecosystem: Environmental > Aquatic > Marine... | reverse complement strand
ACTTCTACACGGCCTGCGAGCGCATCTTCGAAAAGGTCGCCGGCGAGATCAACGGCGGCGCGCCCCAGACTCCGGATTGGCACCTGCGGCTGCTGCGGATGATGACGGTCGAGGTCCCCGGCGTCCGGCCACAGGTCTTGAGCCAGGAGCTCGCCGACCACCTGAGCGAGTACCTCCGGTTCCGTCACGTGGTGCGCAACATCTACGGCTTCGAGCTCCACGAGGAGAAGATCGAGCCCCTGGTCCACGAGCTTCCTCGCGTCTCCGGCGAGCTCCAGGACCAAGTGCGGGAGCTCCTCGCCTTTCTTGAAGAGCTGGGCGGACGCACGGAGAGCTGACACGTCACGGAGTGTCACCATCAGGATCTAGATGAGTTTGGTCGTGATTCCGCTCCTGGCAGTTGACGCCGAGTCAGCGATTAAGTCGAGCCTGTCATTTCAAAGGCCACCGGCGGTGTTCCGGATCCGGGGTCTGTAGCTGGAGTTGTACCGTCTCGAGTGCACCGTCAGTCGGCGCCCTTGTCGCGCGCGCCCTGCGCCTTCTGATCCAGAAGCCACCTCCAGACTTGACTCTCGGAAAGGGGAGAGAACAGCACGGGGAGGCCGAAACTCTCGTCCTTTTCGTAGAACCGGACGCAGAAGCCCTGAGTGCTCCAAGGTGGAGGAGCTGGCTCGTGAGGCCACCAGATGCTCCTGTTCTCGGGGTCAAGCATGAGCTCGAGGTGCTTTCCCAACTCCTCCATGCTCTGGTCGAGCTCGCCGCAGTCGTAGTCCGCGTCGAGAATCTCGACCGACATGCTGTATGGAATGTCGAGCTCCAAGAGTCGAGCCCGGAGAAGGGGAGGGGGTGTCTGAAGATCCTCCAGGCTCCTCCTCTTCACTTCGAAGAAGAGTCGGACGCTGGCGTACTCCGCCACCACATCGCAGTCGCTGGCAGGCCGAAGTGCTCTGGGTGACGTCTGGTCGAATCCGCTGATCTCGAGGCCGAGTTCCTGGCCGAGCAGGCTGATGGCGCCGAGCTCGGCGCAGTGACTTGCCCACTTGACGAGCGCGGTGTTCCGGTGAAGCTCTCCGGAGGGCTCCTTTTCGAGGAGGTTGAGTCTCCTCGGAAACCCCGGGAGGTGATCGAGTGAGAGGAAGAACTCCAAGGCTGGAAGAATCGGGTCCGAAGGGCCGATTCTCTTCGCTGGATGGCCCTCCTCCAGTTCTGCGGCCTTCAGCCAGTGTGTAGCTCTAGGGAACCGCTTCATGCATGGACCCCGAACCCACGATCGGGCTCCGTGGGACTCAGTACCGCCCTCGTCATCGTTTCATCGCTCGGCTTCCGGGCGACCGGGAGAACGCCGACAAGGCGGGTACACCTACAATATCGTGACTTGTGCTTCGGGTGGAGCCTCTGTCCGAGTCAAAGGCAGAATTCATTTCGTGTCCCGCACGTGCTTGCAACCCGTAACGTTGCGGGTTACGATACCTTCCCATGGCGATCCTGGGATTCCGCCACAAGGGCCTGCGACTCTTCTTCTCGGAGGGGAAGACGACCAAGATCCAGGCCCAACACGCGAAGCGGCTGCGGCTCATCCTGGGTCGCCTGAACGTGGCATCTGACCCGCGAGACATGGACCTGCCCGGACTTGGTCTGCATCCCCTCAAGGGGAGCCGGCAGGGAACGTGGTCGGTTCAGGTGAGTGGCAATTGGCGTGTGACGTTCGAGCTCATCGGCACGGACGTCGATCGGGTCGACTACGAGGACTACCACTAGCGCCAGAGAGCATGGAGACGACGATGAAGATGCACGACCCTCCCCACCCCGGCGAGGTGCTCAAGGAGCTCTGTCTGGAGCCACTGGGCCTCACGATCACCCAAGCGGCCGAAGCCCTGAACGTCAGCCGCAAGACCTTGTCGGCGATCGTCAACGGTCGCGCTGGCATCAGCCCCGAGATGGCCATCCGGCTCTCCCTGGCCTTCGACACCACCGCAGAGAGCTGGCTCGCCCAGCAGCTCCAGTACGACCTCTGGCAGGCGGAGAAGAAGCGCGACACGCTTCACGTGAAGCCGCTCACGGCCGCGTGAGGACCGTCCGCCATCTCTTCGTCTACGGCACCCTCATGCAGGTTCGGGAGGTTGGTGAGGGCGGTGATCCGGCGGTTCTTTTCTGGTACGCTCCGTAGAGATCAAGCGAAAACGGCGGGTTCAGCGGTCTCCTCCATCGGAGGTTCGTAGAGAGCCTCGCCGCGGTACGATCTCCAAGCCCTGAGCCTTCACCCGATGCCGATCCGCCTCGCCAGCCTCCCCGCGACGCTCGAGTATGAGGGAGCCGAGGGGTGCGCGATCTGGGAGGGCTATGCCGTTCCCGACGCGGAGGCATTTCGAGGTTTTCTCGGAGGGGCTGTGGCCTCTCGCCTCCACGACGCGGAGGAGACGGAGAGCTTCGAAGAGGAGCTACGGGGCTTGGCAGCGACCGGTGTCGCAACGGAGTTCCTGGAGGCATTCTTGACGGCTGTTCCAGAGACGGAACCCTGGGAAGTCGGTGAGGCGCTGGCCGAAACCGTGCTCGCCGAGGACCAGAGCCGTGAGGTCATCTGGCCCTGGAACCAGGTCCGTGACCGCCGGACTCCACGGGCTAGCCTCCCAGGGGCGGATCTCGTCGGCTTCTGCTGTGACGAGACCGGCGCCTGTCTCCTCTTCGGCGAGGTGAAGACCTCCCAGGACTCCAGCAGTCCACCGCAGGTGATGTACGGCAGCGGGGGAATGACCTGGCAGCTCGAGAGCAATGCGCCGGAGCTCGACAAGCAGCATGCGCTGCTCCGCTGGCTCCGCTTCCGGTGCCGCACTCCGGATCTGGAGGCCGTCTACCGGGAGGCAGTCTCCAGGTACCTCGAATCCGATGGGGCGGAGATCCTCATCACCGGCGTCCTGTTGCGCGATACTCCATGCAACGAGAAGGACGTGGAGAGTCGCGCGCGGCATCTCGGAGTCCAACTGGAGGCTCCTACGCGTGTCGAAGTCTTGGCCTGGTACCTGCCCATCCCCGTGGACGAATGGGTCAAAGAGCTCGGGGGCACGACTTGAGCTGGGTGCTCGACAGCCTCGATGAGGCTCGCTTCGAGCGGGCCCGGGAGCAAGCCAGCCGACGACGCCTCGTGGCTACGCTGGACGTCGATCCGGTGGATCTGGGCGACCCGATGGAGCTGCAGGATGTCGGCAATGAGCTGGAGCTCGCGGTCTTCGATCTATTGGCGCGGGAGGAGTACGACGAGCCCTTGCGCAGGGCGAGCGCCGATGCGTTCCAGGTGCTCCGCGCCGTCCCGCTGCCCAAGGACGCGGTCACGGCTGGTGCGTGGCTTCTCCGTCTCAGTTGCCTTGCCATCTTGGGTGACCGCGGCGCGGACGCCCGGCGGATTCTCCTGGAGACCGGCATCCCGGCCCTTCCGATCGAGGCCGAGGACTGGGGGCTCCGCGTCTGGTCGATCTCCCTGGACACGTGGCTTCGACTGATCCGAAAGCAGGGTTGGGACGATCTGGACCAAGTGCAGGAGAACGTCCTTCGCATTCGGGAAGCGCAACGGCAGAGCGAGCCCCAGTACCTGGAGCGACTCGAAGGCGACGGCACGCAGCAGCCGGCGTGGCGCTTGATCGCCGAATACCACCTCTCCAGGGCGGCAGAAATCCTGAGCGTCTTCCTGGGGCAGGGGACCGGTGCGGATGGCCGCTTCGACATCCACCAGCAACTGGAGGCCCAGTTCGACCGCGCCATCGGAGCGTGCGCCCGCGGGCACCTTGTCGAGCTCGAAGGCCTCCTCTGGCTCGTGGCGCACTCCGCGCGAACACTGGTCGACAACAGCATCTGGACCGTCTCCCGCGCCGTCAACAGCCGCGTCACCCGGTTCGTCGAGGACATCGTTTCCCGCGCACGGAAGCATCCGCTCTTCGAGGTCCTTCCGCCGCAGAGGAGGACCCTCCACGAGGAGGGCCTGCTCGGCTCGAGCCATCGCTCGGTGGTCGTCAGCCTGCCGACGTCGAGCGGCAAGACCCTGATCGCCGTCTTCCGCATGCTCCAGGCGCTCAACCAGTTCGACGACGAGCGCGGCTGGATCGCCTACCTGGCGCCGACGCGCGCGCTGGTCAAGCAGACGATGGTCCGCCTGCGGCGTGATCTACGGCCCCTGGACATCGCGGTCGAGAGCGTCAGCCCGGCGCTCGAAGTCGATGGGATCGAGGCGGCGATGCTCACCGACGAGGACCGCACTCGCCAGTTCCGCGTGCTGGTGACGACTCCGGAGAAGCTGGATCTGATGATCCGGGCCGGTTGGGAGAAGAAGATCGAGCGGCCGCTGACCCTCTGCGTCGTCGATGAGGCCCACAACCTGGCGACCCCGGGCCGAGGCATCAAGCTCGAGCTCCTTTTGGCGACGATCAACCGCGAGTGCCGGCACGCCCAGTTCCTCCTGCTGACGCCCTTCATCGAGAATGCGAAGCAGATCGCGCGCTGGCTGGCACCGCAGAGCCACAAAGACGTGGGATTGACGCTGGACTGGGCGCCCAACGATCGCGTGATCGCGATCGCGGAGCCGGAGACGACGGAGCGGCGTGGAGGCTTCAGGGTCAAGCTCTCGACCGTCCACACCTCGAAGGACACGTTGTCGATCCCCGAAGAGCTGAGGCTCCGGGAGGACCGTCCACTCGGGCTGTCCTGGTCTCAGGCCAAGGCGCAGGGTGCCCTCGCGGCGGCGACCGCCGAGCAACTTCGTGACCGCGGGACCGTCATCGTGCTCGCGAACACCCCACGGAACACCTGGTCCCTCGCGGAGCGCTTCAAGTCCAGCGCACGGAGATCGAAGCGGTCACCGGAGGTCCAGACCGCCAAGCGGTTCTTGGCGCACGAGCTGGGCGAGGAGCTCCCGCTGGTCGAGCTCCTCGACCACGGGATCGGCGTGCATCACGCGGGGCTGTCCGACGAGGCGCGGGCCCTGGTGGAGTGGCTCACAGAACGGGGCGATCTCGACGTCTTGGTCGCGACGACGACGATCGCGCAGGGAGTCAACTTTCCCGTGTCCGGGGTCGTGATGGCTTCTCATCAGTACCCGTACGGGCAGGACATGCCGGCCGAAGACTTCTGGAACCTGGCAGGCCGCGCCGGCCGGGTCGATCAGGGGGACCTGGGTATCGTGGCGCTTGCGGCAGGGACGGAGGAGAAGAGCGAGCGTCTTCGGGAGCTCGTCTGCCGGAACGTCGGCGTGCTCAATTCGACCCTGATCGCAATGGTGCAAGAGGCGTCCGAGCTTGGGCGGCTCACCTCGCTCGAAAGCCTCTCGTATCGGCCGGAGTGGTCGTCTTTTCTCCAGTACCTGGCGCACACGTACCGCCAGATCGGGAACCACGAGCAGTTCGCTCTCGAGGTGGAGCAGGTCTTGCGCGGCACCCTCGGCTTCCAGGAGTTGCGCCGCAGCCACCCTGCGATGGCCGCCCAACTCGTGACCGGCGTTCAACGTTATGGCGGGCGGCTGGTCGGCAAGCCTCTGGCCCTGGTTGACAGCACCGGGTTCTCGATGGAAACAGTCTTGGGAACTCTCTCGCGGCTCTCCGAGAGTCGGATCGACCGGGATGCCTGGACGACGGACCTTTTCTCCGGCCCACGCCCCCACCTGCGCACGATGATGGGGATCCTGCTGCAGGTGCCCGAGCTCCGCGAGAATCTGTTGGACGTCATTCCTGACCAGACGCAAAGCGGCGACACCCTCGCGCGGATCGTCTGCGACTGGGTCCAGGGCCGGTCTCTTTCCGAGATCGCGTCCGAGTACTTCGAAGTGACCACGAAACAAGGCCCGGACGCCACAGCCTCGATGACCAAGTGCTGCCAGCGTCTTTTCGGACGCCTGACCCAGAGCGCCTCCTGGGGCCTGGCAGCCCTCCAGACGCTGACCTTCCGGGACGAGCTCGACGAGCTGCCGGAAGGCGAGCAGCGGAGCCTCCGCAACCTCCCGGCGCGCGTCTACTACGGCGTGAACACGGACGAAGCCCTCTCTCTCCGGCTGGTCGGGGTACCCCGGACCGCCGCCGACCCACTGGCCAAGGCCGTCGGCCTGACCAGCGAGACACCGCTCTCCCAGGTCCGCGCGAAGCTCCGAGACTTGGGCGAAGCCCCCTGGCGCGCGGCCCTCGGTGAGCTGGGCGCGACCTACCGGAGTGTGTGGTCGATCGTCGAGGGAGAGGTGCCTGAGACGCGGTAGGCTGCCGGCAGCCGTGGGTGGTGACGGCGGGCTGGTCCGGTTCGTAGGGATAGACGGGGAAGCGTCCTCGATCGCACGGGCCGCGCTGGGTGGCTGAGGCTTACATCCCTACTTCGGCGGTTCCACGCCCAGATCTTTGCAGATCTTCCTGGCCAGGTTGTCGTGGATCTCGGTGTGGCGGGGAACCGCGGAACGGATCGCGTCCTCCCGATTCAGCTCGAGAGCCTCCCGGAGCGTCACCTCCAAGGTCTCCATGAGCTCCTCGTGACTCCGCTCCTGGCAGTTGACGCCCGGGATCTCCTCGATCCAGCCGATCCACCAGTCGCCCTCTTGCTTGACCACCGCAGTGTATTCGCCGCGCGTGGAGTCCTCGCCTGCCTGGGTCTGGCCGGCTGTCATCAGCCAGCGGGGCGCTTCGTCCTGCCTGTCGAGAGTATAACCAGGAGCAGGAGCTCGTATTCTCTCGGCGATCGTCGGCACGAACCGTCCTGACCGTCTATGCTGCCGGGGGACCATGCACTCTCCGACCGCTCACCAAGAACCCGCCGTCCGCCACCTCTTCGTCTACGGAACCCTCCTGCAGGGCGAAGACAACCCCGTCCGCCAGGAGCTCGACGCGGGGACGGGACGGATCGGCGCCGCCACCATGCCTGGGGCGAGACTCTACGCTGTCGACTGGCACCCGGCGGCCGTGCCGTCGTCAGAGCCGAGCGACCTGGTGCACGGCGAGGTCTATCTGCTGCACGATCCGGAGCGGGTGCTGGAGGCCCTGGACTGCTACGAAGGCTGCGGGCCGGACGATCCGGAACCGCGGTTCTTCCGCCGGGAGGCGTGGACCGTCGAGCTGGCAGGGGGCGAGCGCGTCCAGGCCTGGGTCTACCTCTGGAACCGCCCGATCGACGGGCTGCCGCGCATTTCCTCGGGCGATTGGCGGAGGCGGTAGAGGGAAGAGGGGTTACCTTCAGACCGTTCGGAGGTCATCTCCTCTGCGCTCGAGCAGCCCCCGATTCACAAGTGATGCAACACACTCCTCGATCGGGGTCCGCATGGACTTGGTCGTCCGGCTGAACCCGAACAGTCGCGCCACCTCGATCACGGCCTCCTTTTCGGCGATGCCTGCCGAGGCCTCGACCACTGCGACGATCGCCGCGCCGATCTCTTCCGGGGCGATCTTGTCCATCTGCCGCAGGCTCTGGTGCTGGTCGCTCCGATCACGAAAGTCGAAAGCCGCCCCGTCGGGAGCCCAGAGGAACTCGCCCCGCCGGTCGATCTTGCCTTGACGCATGGCATGCCCGATCGCCTTCAGGATCGTCGCCTGGAGGCGGCTCCCGGCCCGTTGGTAGCCGGCGGCCTCGACCAGCCGCCGGATCACCTCGCTCTCGTGCACGGGGCTCTCAAAGGTCACGACGGCCGCAACCCAGGGGGCCAGCTTGCCGGGTGGCACCGTGTGGAGCTCTTGCCCGCGGAGCTCGTGAGGGAGTGTCGACACGTCGGCGCATCGGTAAGGCTCTGCTCGCAGGGTGCGGCGGTCGGCCGCTGGCGCGTCGCGCTGAAACGGCTCGTCCGGAGCCGGGTCCTCGCCATCCTCGTCTGCCGGCTCCGCTCGTCCCTCTTCGGAGAACGGTCGCCGGCCGCGCGCCCTGGCCCGCTCCAGGCTCTCCGCGATCTTGCGCAGCTCCCGGTCTGGATTGTGGAACCAGTCGGTGCTCCACACTCGGTGGAGACTCCACCCGAGGCCTTCGAGCACCTCCTGGCGGAGCCGATCCCGGTCCCGCGCCCAGCGCGCGCTGTGGTAGGTCCTGCCGTCGCATTCGATCCCGAGGAGATACCGCCCGGGCCGCTCCGGGTCGACGACCCCCAGGTCGATGAAGAATCCGCCGCTGCCGACCTGGGGGTGGACCTCGTAGCCCAGGCTCTGCACCGCAGCGCCGACATGCTCTTCAAACGCCGAGTCCGGGGCCCGCTCCGACGGCGAGGGCAGGTCGAGCCGGCCGGTCTCGGCGTACTGCAAGTAGCGCTTCAGCGCGGCGACACCCCGGGCGTCCGTGCCGTCGAGCCTGACCTCGTCGGCCTTGAAGTTGGAGAAGACCTCGCAGCGATAGCGGGCTCGTGTCGTCAGGACGTTCAGGCGTCGCTCGCCGCCGTCCTGGTTCAGCGGGCCGAACCGCATCCACAGCGTTCCACCCTCCTGCTTGCCGTACCCGACGCTGATGAAGATGATGTCGCGCTCGTCCCCCTGGACGTTCTCCAGGTTCTTGACGAAGAACGGCTCGTCCGGATGGGCGTTGAAGAACCCCTCGGCCCCCGGATGCTGTCGCCGCCGGAGCTCCACCTGGTCCTGGATCTGTTGCGCCTGCGATTGGCTGAACGCCGCGACGCCGAGGCTCCGGCCGGGATGAGCACGCGCGTGATCCATCACCGCGTCGGCGACGATCTCGGCCTCGCCCTGGTTGTAGCGCTTGGTCCCGGGCTCGTAGACGGTCTCGGGATGATGATGGAGCACCACGCCGAGCTCTTCCCGCGCGTGATCCGGGCTGGGGAAGACCAGGAGCTTGTTGTCGTAGTACTCGTGGTTCGAGGCGGCGATCAGCGAGTCGTGCCGGCTCCGGTAGTGCCAGCGGAGCATGCGGTCCGGGACACCCTTGGACGCGAACAGCCCCAGAATGCTCTCCAGGTCCCCCGTGAACGACCTCGATTCGTCTTCTTCCGCGTCGTCGACGAGCTTCTCGAAGAAGGGCGTGGGAGGGAGCTGCTTGCTGTCGCCGACGACCACCGCCTGGCGGGCCCGGAGAATCGCTCCGAACGCGTCGACCGGCCGGACCTGGCTGGCCTCGTCGAAGATCACGAGGTCGAAGGTCAGGGCGCCCGGCGGCAGGTAGCTGGCGACGGAGAGCGGGCTCATCATGAAGACCGGCTTGATCCGGAGGATCGCATCGCCGGCTTCGTCCATCAGCCTCCGGATGGCCTTGTGTCGCCGCCGCTTTTCCATCTCGTGGCGCAGGACGCCGAGCTGTCCGGATCCGTTCCGGGCCGGAAGCTGTTCCCAGTGGGCGTACGCGACCCGGGCGCGGTTGGTGAGCACGCGCCGGCGGTCGAGCTCCTGGAAGGTGCGCACCACCTCCTCGTGGCTTCGCCCGTCGAAGCGGGCGAGCTCCGGGCGCTCGGTCAGCGCCCGTTCGATCAGGGCGTTGTGCCACTCGTAGCCCAGGAGGTCGGCCAGGTGCCGGACCGCTCCGGGCCAGCGGGCGGCCAGGTCGGCCAGCTCGGAGAGCCCCTCGTCCCGCAGCGCAGCGTCGGAGTGGTTGTACCGGACCATGTCGTGGAGGGTGTCCGGCTCCTTCTGCCACGCCTCGAGCCGCCGGGCGAGATCCTCGAATACCGGGTCGAGCTCCCCCTCGGGACGAAGCCACTCGGTCTCGCGGCGTAGCTCGAGCAACTCATCGAGCTCCGAGAGCAGCTCGGACAGGCGTGTCACCTCGCTCTCGGCCCGCGCTCGCGCTGCGCGGATGTCCTGGGGTGAGGCGTCCGCTCCGGTCACAGCCAAGAAGTCAGCGGGAAGCTCTCCCGCCGCCACGTCCGCATGGGCCCGCCGGAGCCAGGTGGACGCCTCGTCGAGAGCTGCCCAGTCCGAGCCCCCGCTGCGCCATCGCTCTCCGAACAGCCTGGCGAAGAGAGGCGTCTCCTCGTCGAAGGCGCTTTCGAGCTGCTGGGACTGGCGGATGCCTTCGACCAGGGAGAGCCGGTCCTCGAAAGCCTTGGGGAGCTTCGAGGCGCTCAGGGCGCGCAGCTCCCGGATCGCCTGGCGATAGTCGGGCGCCAGGAAGCGCCACCAGCGCTCCCCGAACTGCACCAAGGCGCCGCGGAGCGCCAGCACGTCCCGCGCCCACGCCTCCGGCAGCAACTGGGGGTCGAGATCCGCGTGGAGCGATCGGTACTGGCGCCCCTGCTCGAGCACCCGGTCGAGCCGGTCGATCTCCGAGGTCCACGCGGGGTCGCCGACAGCCACGCCCCGGAGGTCCGGCATCCGGACCGCCCGTTCCGCACCGGCGAGGAGCCGGCGCGCGTCGCCGAGGCTCTCGGGCTCCGCGAGATGAAGACGCTCGGACAGGGCCCGCAGGCTCTGGCGGCAGGAGCCCAGGTGCTCTTCAATCGTTTCGTAGAGGCGGCCGAGGCGGTCACGATCCCGGGGCACGAGAGCCGACTTGGTCGAAGACCAGAAAGGGTGATCCGCCGGCACTCCGGTCGTCTCCAGCACGGACTGGAGCTCGGTGGCGGCGGCGGTCCGGTCCCGAAACGCGGGCGCCGTCCACCCGTCCCAGCCGTCACGGTCCTCGATCATCGGCGGGGTCTCGTCCCCGAGCCGCCGCCGGGCCGCCAACGCCTGGCCGTAGGCCTGGAAGGGGCTGATCGAGCTCTCCCCGATGGGCTGGTGAATCGCGTTGGCGTACGCGTTCAGCCGGTCCCGGTGCGCGACCAGATCCCGCACGGTCTCGGCCCCCGGAATTTTCGGCTTGCCCAGGTTCAGAGTGCGTTCCAGCTCTTCCAGGAAGGAGCGCTTGTTGGTCCGGTGGCTGTGAAGCTCCAGGCAGGCGTCGCCGACGCCGTCCTCGTCGAGGCGGCGCTTCACTACGTCGAGCGCCGCCATCTTCTCCGCCACGAAGAGGACCTTCTTGCCGCGCGCCACGTGCTCGGCGATCAGGTTGCTGATCGTCTGGCTCTTGCCCGTTCCCGGCGGACCCTGGATCACCAGGTTGCGCCCCTCCAGCACGTCGAGGATGGCGAGCGTCTGCGAGCTGTCGGCGTCGCGAATCTGGTGGAGATCCTCCAGGTCGACCTGGTCATCGAGCGAGCGCTCTTCGGAGAACGGCGATCCGCCGTCCTCGAACCCCTCCTCTCCGAGCAGCCCTTCGAGGACCGGGTTCAGCCCGGGTGTCGCCTGGCTGGGCCAGCGCTCGGGATCGAGATCCTCGTACATCAGCAGCTTGCTGAACCAGAAGAATCCCAGGTTCACCGCGTCCGGATCGACGGACCAGCCAGCCTGCTCGGCGATCACTGAGTTCACCGCCGCAAAGTACTCCGGCAGGTCCAGATCCTCCACCGCCGGGAGCAGTGGCAGGTCGATCCGAAACTCGGCCTCGAGCTTGGCCTGGAGAGAGAGGTTGTCGCCCAGCTCGTCACCGGTGTAGCGCAATCGGAACCGGGAGCGCGCCGAGGTCCGGTCGAGGGTCACGGGGATCAGCACCAGGGGCGCCGCGCGCTCCTTGTCGCTCGAAGACGCCTCGAACCAGCGCAGCATGCCGAGGGCGAGGTAGAGCGTGTTGACCCCCTGCTCTTCGATCGTCGAGCGGGCCGCGTAGTACGTGTTGAGCAGCCGGCGCTCGAGGATGGGGCCCGCATACGGCGTCTGGAGCTTCGTGTCCCGATGGCGCGCGGCAGGCCCCTGAGCCTCCTCGGGCTCGCCGGGCTGGTCAGTGGGGGCGTTCTGCGCGAGCCACTCCGCGAGGAGATCGCCTTCGATCCGCCGGGCCCCCTCGTCGAGCAACTCGTCCGGCGCGGGCAGGAACGTCATCGCCCGATCCTTGACGACCAGCGTCTCGAAGACCTGCGCCGGCACCTCGTCGACGATCTCGACGCCCTTGCTCCGCAGTTTCCGATAGTTGAGGAGCGTGTTCCGCAGACTCAGGTCGAGCAACTCGGCCCGGGCCTTGGCGAGCTCGTCGAGAATTCGGGACATCAGGTCACAACCTCCCACTACCTACCACCGCGCAGACCGGAGCGAAAACGGTCCAGCACGACTGCGGGTGGGCACCTTGGAATCGTCTGAGGATCAATGGTACCCGATGGCCCAGGTAGATGAAGACGCCGATGGCATCGAGGTACAGGAGTCCGGCACCTGCTGCGAGCGCGGCGAGGACGTAGCCGAGCCTGAAGCGGTGTCGGCTCATGGGCAACCACACGTCGGCGGAGGTGGAAGGATCGGGCCACCGAATTCCTGCTCCTGGGCCGGGCGATCCGGCAGCGGCTTGGTCCGGTACTTCGGGATGTGGAGATAGCTCAACAGCGGTCTGCTGAAGAAGCCGGTGGGAATCGACTTGAGTGAGTTGCAATCGTAGATCACGTAGACCGACCCGTCCGGGATCTTCAACGCGCCTCCGTCGTTGAAGTAGATCGCATCCACGTCCCGGGACCCCGAGGAGCTGTGCGGCTTGACCTGGAACTGCTGCTGACCCTGGATCGGGGCGTTCTCGCTCACCAGCACACAGCAGTTGCTCCGGTTGATGATCCGGCGTCTTGGGCCCAGGGAGGCACTGGGATGTTGGCTGGATATGACGAGCTCTCTGGAGCGCAGCCACAAGCTCGCAGGTTCACGAGAACTGTGGACAAAATGAGTCGTACCATCCTGAGCTCCGGCAGGCGTTCAGAAAGGTAGACACCGCAATGGCCCGAGCAGAGATCACCCAGGAGAGTCTCAAGCAGGCGATGAAGGAGGCGCTCTCCGAGACCCTCGCCGAGCAGCGTGAGCTGTTTCGGGATGTCTTTGCCGAGGTGCTCGAAGACTTCGCCCTCGTAGAGGCCATCGAAGAGGGGCGGCGGACCGACAAGGTGGAGCGGTCGCAGATCTTCGAGATCTTGGCGGACGGATCTTGAGGACCGAGTTTCGAAGGAGCTTCGAGCGGGATCTCAAGAAGCTCACCGAAGGTCGCGGCGAGTACTACCGCCTTCGTGTAGGGGGCTACCGTGTCGGACTCGAAGTAGAAGGAGAGGCCGTCGTCTTCGTTCGCTACCTTCACCGTCGCGAAATCTACCGGTACTTTCCCTGATGCGTTCCGCGGGTCCATCCACAGGAGCGCAAGGACTATGAGCAAGCGAAAAGGAGTTGATCCGTTGCCGGATGAGTTCTCCAGCTACGAGGAGGCTGCCGAGTTCTGGGGCGAGCACGACACGACAGACTATCCGGATGCGTTTGTCGCGGAGGGCGAAGTCGTGGAGGCGGAGCAACTGCGACGCCACTACGAGATCGAGGTGGCCCCAGACGTGGCGGAGGAGCTCCGCCGGCGCGCCCGGAAGCAAGGTGTGCCGGTCCAAGAGCTGGTGAGCGATCTCCTCCGCAGACAGCTCGCCCTGGCTTCCTGAACCCTCGGCCGCTTGCTGGACGGGACCATGCGCGATCTCGAAGAGACCTTTGCCGGCATTGAGAGCACGCCCGGTGTCGCCGGTGGTGAGCCGTGCGTCACTCGCACGCGGATCCCAGTCTGGGCACTGGTCCGGGCCAGGCAGCTCGGAGCCAGCGAGGCCGACGTTCTCCGAAGCTATCCGTCCCTCCGCGCCCAAGACCTGGTCCACGCCTGGGCCTACTACGAGGCGCATCGCGAAGAGATCGAACGCCAGATCTGGGACAACGAGGCGGCCTGAAGAGGTCGGACGGAAGCTCGGCCGATGAGACTTCCTGTGCCTGGACCTGGAGAGGCGGCCTCCTACCTCTTCAACTCCCCTCAGCGGCCTCCCGAATCCGCCCAGATCTCGCGGGCTTGCTCTTCGGGGAGGTCCAGGGCGACCGGCTTCCAGCGCCAGCCACGCTTCGGCTGGCCGGGCCGCGTGACCCAGCCGCGCTCGGCGAGGCGGTCGAGCGTCGCTTCGACGGAGCCGGGCTCGGCCAGGTGATGGCGCGGCGGCCCCAACTCCGCGACCACCTCGTCTCGGTCGCTCACCAGGATCGTCTGCCCAGCCCGGACCAGCCGGAGGTACTCGGAGAGCCTGCTCTTGAGCTGCTTGATGCCGACGGCTTTCATGGCACGACAGTAGTCACCGGTGACCTGGAGAGCTTCTTCGGCCGGTCGTGGGGATGACGGCGGAAGAGGGCCTTGACGCCGAGGAGGCTCTTTCCTTCGACCATGCGGAGCTCTGAATTTTCGCGCTCGATCGTTTCGACGAGGGCGGCGAGGTGCTCGCGGAGCTCGTCCTCGGAGAGACCTTGCCAGCAGAGGCGGGGCGCGAGGTGAACGGTCTCCGGTTCGGCGAAGTCTTCGAGGTCGACCCGTTCGCCCCAGCGGCGAGTTTCGTCGAGGGTGGTGCGGCCGTACCAGGCGCCGCCTTTCATCGGCCGGCCTTCGAGGAGCGCTTTTGCGCTGTGGACCCTCGCATCCGTTCTGCCGACCGTTCGCGGCCGACTGGCGTACCGGCTCATCCCGGCGCTAAACTAACATTTACTCCCGGGGCACGGGGGTCCACCTACCAATCCGGACCGGCGGCCACCACCGATGGCTAGAACCCCACCAGCCAACATCCGACCCGAGCTTCTCGTTTGGGCTCGGGAGTCGATCGGATACTCCCGCGTGGAGGCGTCGGCCAAGCTGCGCCAGCCTTTGGAGAAGCTCCTGGCCTGGGAATCGGGAGAGGCTCGGCCCACGAT
>Ga0210086_1001061_pt1 | contig 14645 bp, 15 predicted proteins | sample China_Galinas_PW_3_FD_184867 | JGI IMG/M metagenome (GOLD analysis project Ga0210086, IMG submission 184867) | Wetland microbial communities from San Francisco Bay, California, USA, that impact long-term carbon sequestration - China_Galinas_PWB_D2... | ecosystem: Environmental > Aquatic > Marine... | reverse complement strand
AGTGGCGTCCGGCCCGAACACGATCCCGTAGCCCCCCGACCCCTCTACCGGTTTGATCACCAGCTCGTCGATGCGGTCGAGCACCTCCTCGCGTTCCTCGTCGAGCCAACAGCGGAACGTGTCGACGTTGGCCAGGATCGGCTTTTCGCCCAGGTAGTACTCGATGATCGTCGGGACGTAGGTGTAGATGAGCTTGTCGTCGCCGACCCCGTTGCCGACGGCGCTGGAGATCACTACGTTGCCGGCTCGGGCAGCGTTCAGCAGCCCCGCCACGCCCAGCACCGAGTCCGGCTGGAACTGCATCGGATCCAGGAAGTCGTCGTCGATGCGCCGGTAGATGACATCCACCTGGCGTTCGCCTTCTGTGGTGCGCATGTAGACCTGGTTGTCGCGGCAGAACAGGTCGCGGCCCTCGACCAGTTCGACACCCATCTGTCGAGCTAGCAGCGAATGCTCGAAATACGCGGAGTTGTAGACGCCCGGGGTGAGCACGACGATCGTCGGGTCGGCCTCGTTGGTGGCGGCCGAGTTGCGCAGCGCGCGCAACAAGTGCGAGGCGTAGTCGCCGACCGAGCGAACCTTGTTGGAGGCGAACAGGTTCGGGAAGACCCGCGCCATCGTGCGGCGGTTCTCCATGACATAGGACACCCCCGACGGTGACCGCAGGTTGTCTTCGAGGACGCGGAAGGTGCCGGCCTCGTCGCGGACCAGGTCGATGCCGGCCACGTGGATGCGCACCCCGTTCGGTGGGTTGATGCCGGCGGCCTCGCGGTGGAAGTGCTTGCAGGAGGTGACCAGCCGGCGCGGGATCAGCGCGTCACGGAGGATGTTCTGCTCGCCGTAGATGTCGTCGAGGTAGCACTCCAGCGCCTTGACCCGTTGGGTGATGCCGCGTTCCAGCCGTGACCATTCGGCGGCGGAGATCACCCGTGGCACGAGGTCCAGGGGAAACGGCCGCTCCTGACCGGACAGCGAGAACGTGATGCCCTGGTCGATGAACGCGCGGCCGAGCGCGTCGGCGCGGGCGGCGAGCTCGGACGCGTCGGATGGCGCCAACTCGGCATAGATGCCCTTGTAGGGGGCTCGTACCGTTGCCCCGGCGCCGAACATCTCGTCGAACGCCGACGCGTACGGGCCGCGTTTGTGGTAGCCCTCGAAAATCCCGTCGAACTTCCGCAGCCGCCGTGAGCTGTCTCGGGTCGAGTGTCCATCGGTCGTCAGAGTGCGAACGCTCACCTCAAACATGCTGCACGAAATTACTCGTTTTGGCAGGCCAGCAGGCCGGCTGGTAGCCTGGACAGTCGCTGCCGGGCAGCCCTCGACCTATTCCAGAGCAGAAAACGAAGGAACTCACGCGTGGCCAACATCAAGTCGCAGGAGAAGCGCAATCGCACCAACGAGCGCCGCAGACTGCGCAACAAGTCGGTGAAGTCGTCGCTTCACACGGCGATCCGGGCGTTCCGTGAGGCCGCCGACAGTGGCGACAAGGACAAGGCCGCCGAGTTGGCGAAGGCGGCCAACCGCAAGCTGGACAAGGCGGCGAGCAAGGGCGTCATCCACAAGAACCAGGCGGCTAACCGCAAGTCTGCTCTGGCGCTGGCGCTCAACAAGCTCTGAGTCACCGGCGCCCGGCCACCAGTTCCGCGACGCGTCGTGTCGTCGCCTCCAGCACGTAGTCGGCGTCTGCCGCTGCGCCCTTGACGTCCGCGTTCAGTGTGGCGACCAGCCGCATCGCCTCGGCGACCGACTGCGTCGACCAGCCGCGCGCCTGCCGCTGCGCCTTTTTCACCCGCCACGGCGGCATCCCCAGCTCCGCGGCCAGGCGGTACGGATCGCCCGACAACGGCCCCACGCGGGCGATCGTGTGTACGGCCTCGGCGAGCGCGTCGGCGAGCACCACTCGCGGTTCGCCGCGAATCATCGCCCAGCGCAGCGCTTCGACCGCGCCGGCAACGTCGCCGACGACGGCCTTGTCGGCGATGTCGAAGCCTTTCACCTCCGCTTTGCCGCTGTAGTAGCGGCGCACGGCGCTGACGTCGACGACGCCGCCGGCGTCGGCGATCAGCTGCGAGCAGGCGGCGGCGAGTTCGCGCAGGTCCGATCCGACCGCGTCGATGATCGCGGTGACCACGTCGTCGTCGACGTCGGCCCGGTGCGACCGGAACTCCGCGCGGACGAAGTCGGCGCGTTCGCCGGCCTTGGCGATTCGGGCACACGGGTGGACTTGCGCGCCGCGCTCGCGCAGGAGCTCGGCGAGCGCCTTGGCGCGACCGCCGCCGGAGTGCGCTACCACCAGCACCGTTCCGGGCGGCAGGTCCGCGGCGGCCGAGGCGATCAGCGCCGCCGCGTCCTTGCCTGCCTCCGCGGCGGCCTCCAGCACCACGACGCGTTCGTCGGCGAACAGCGACGGGCTGAGCAGTTCGGCCAGCTCACTGGTGGTCACCTCGCCGGCGCGCAGCCTGCTCTCCGGGACGTCGTCCGTGCCGGCTTGGGTGCGGGCGTCGCGCAGCACCGCGGCGATGGCGCGCTCGACGAGAAATTCCTCGTCGCCGAGCACCAGATGCAGTCCCGGTCTAGAGCTCACCCGGCGATCGTGCCACGGGCGGCCGACGCCGCAGCCGGCCCCCGACCAGCTGCCACAGCACCACCATGCCGAGCGCCCCGCCCGCGACGAGCACCACACCGGGCAGCCGCGAAGGCACGGCCACGGTCGCCCCGGGAATCCCGCCTGCCCACTGCGCGGCATGGAGCAGCCACCACAGCTCCGGACCGGTGAGCCGGATCAGCAAGTGCGCCGCGCCCGGCCACAACGGCGCCAGCGCGGCGGCGGCGGTGCCCGCGACGGTGATCGGCGGGATCACCGCGGTCACGGCCATGTTGGCCGCGATCGACACCATGCTGACCCGGCCGCTGATCGCGGCGATCAACGGGGCTGTCACCAGCTGCGCGGCCGTGGCGACCGAGACGGCGTCGGCGAGCGGTTTCGGCCAACCGCACGCGACCAGTCGGCGAGACCACCCCGGCGCGACCAGGATCAGCGCCGCGGTGGCCGAAACCGACAGCGCGAATCCGAGGTCGACCGACATCTCCGGCGCGACGACCATCAGCGCGATCACGGTCGCCGACAGCGCCGGCATCGCGTGGCGTCGCCGGTGAGTCAACACGCCGAGCAGCCCGATCGACCCCATCACCGCGGCGCGCAGCACGCTGGGCGATGGCTGCACCACGATGACGAACCCGACGAGAGCCAGCGCCGCCAGCGCGACGGCCGCCCGCGGGCCGACGAGCCGGGCAGCCAGCAGGACTGCGCCGCAGACGATCGTCACGTTGGCGCCCGAAACCGCGGTCAAATGTGTCAGCCCCGCGGCCCGAAACGCCGCGACGGTTTCCGGCGCCAGGGTCGAGGTGTCGCCGAGCACAAGTGCCGGCAGCGCCGCGGCCTGGTCGGCGGGCAGTTGCGAGCGCGCGGCGTCGGCGAAGTGCCGACGTACCGATTCGGCGGCACGCTGCACCGATGACGGTTCACCGAAAGTCGGCGCGCCGCTTGCAGACAACACGGCTACGGACAGGTCTCGCCGTGTCGGCCGCGCGATCACCGCCCGGAAACCGGCGGGCCGCCCGGGTGTCAGCTCCGCAAACCCGCGGGCGGGCGCGAAAACGGTGACGCGGCCCGACACGTCGTCGTCGCCGATGCGTCTCAGCGCCGCGCGGAACACCACGCGGCCGCCGTCGCGCACGGGGCGCGGGCGCTCACTGGCAATGACGGTGACAACCGTGGATCTGCCGTACAGCGCGGTGAGCGGATGGTGTTCGACGGCGTGGACGCGCACGGCCGCCGCCCAGCCGAATCCGGCACCGATGACCGCGGCACCCAGGAAGACCGCGGACACCATCGCACGCGCCGTGCGCTGTGCCCCCACGGGACGGCGGGCGCGCCACCCGACCATGGCGGTCGCCGCGGCAACCAGGATGCAGACGGTCGCGGAAATCGCGCCGGCCCGCCACACGATCGCGATGGCAGTCACCGCCCAGCTTGCCAGCGCCGACGGCACCAGCCGGACGTCAATGCGGTTCGACGGCGCCGTCGCGTCGGAGTCCACGCTCGTCACCGCGCGCGCTCATACCCGGACCAGGCTTCGCAGCTTTTCCAAGCGGGCCGGACCGATGCCGTCGACGTCACCCAACTGATCGACGCTGGTGAACTTTCCGTTGGCATCGCGCCACGCGACGATCGCCGCCGCGGTCACCGGGCCGATGCCCGGCAGCGTGTCGAGCTGCTCAACCGTGGCGCTGTTCAGGTCGATCGGCCCGGACGCAGGTCCATCCGCCGGCGCACGCGAGCTCGGGGCGGCCGGCCCGGCGGAGGACGGCGTCACGCCGCTGCCCAATACGGTCGGCTCACCCGGCGCCGGCGCTAGCCCGACCACGATCTGCTGGCCGTCTGCGACGCGCTGCGCCATGTTCAGCCCGACCTGATCGGCGCCGTCGAGGGTGCCGCCCGCCGCCGCGACGGCGTCGGCGATGCGCGCGCCTGGTTGCAGCGTGACAAGGCCCGGTTTGTGCACGAGCCCGACCACGCTGACCACAGCGGGCTGGTCGGCGTCCGCGGCCGGCGGGCTCGCGCTGGGGCGGGGCGCCGAGCTTGAAACCATCTGCACCGGAGGCAATTTCGCTGATACCACGGTCGGCGGTTTGTCCCGCATCATCGCGAACGCGGTGACCAACACCGCGACGACCGCGACACCCGCCAGCGCGAACAGTCCGGTTCGTCCCGGATCTGCTCTGACGGCCGCAAGCCAGCCCGGACCCGTTTCCTCGACTGCCGGCAGCCACCGGGACAGGGAGGTGTCGTCGCTCTCGGGCTCGTCGGAGGGGCCGTCAGCCGCGGGACTCAGACGGCGGTGCAGTCGCCCAGCGGGCAGTTCGGTTCGCATGCCGCCACGGTAGGAAGCCGGAACGACATCCTCCCCGCCCGAACGGACAGCACAGGCCCGGCTGGGGATGAATTCGCAACTGTGGGTAACTGAACCGCACACGAGAAGTTTGCTGACGATCGGGGACTGTCGCCGACCTGCGCGCCTCGCGGCCTGGGCCGTCGGGTGAGGTCGCATCCTTCCTACCGACGGCCTCAGATGATGACGCGCCGCAAAGGAGGTGGGCTGCCCTGGCACTCGAGGCCACCGGCGCCTGCTGAATACTCAGCGATCATGAGCCAGCAGCCAACGCGTCCCCTTCGGGTCATCCAGTGGACCACCGGGAACATCGGCCGCCGATCGCTGCACGCGATCGTCGGCCGGCCCGACATGGAGTTGGTCGGCGTGTACGCGCACGGAGCCGAGAAGGTCGGCAAGGACGCGGCCGATCTCTGCGGCTGGCCAACGCCCACCGGCGTCAAAGCCACCAACGATATCGAGGCGCTCATCGCACTCAAACCCGACGCATGCTGCTATAACCCACTGTGGCCGAACGTCGACGAGCTGGTAGGGCTGCTCGAGTCCGGCGTCAACGTGTGCTCGAGTGCGGCCTGGATCACCGGCGGCAAGCAGACTCCCGACGGCCGGGATCGCATCGAAAAGGCTTGCGCCCGGGGAAACTCGACGATGTTCGGCAGCGGCGCTCACCCCGGCATCAGCAATCTGGTCGGCATGGTGCTCAGCGGCTCGTGCGAGCGCGTCGACGAGATCCGGATCACCGAGTCCGTCGACTGCTCCGCATACGAATCCGCGGAAACCCAGAAGGCCATGGGCTTCTCGAAGCCGCCCGACACCGCCGGCCTTGCCGAGAGCGTCCGCCGCGAGAGCGAGGTGTTCGCCGAGTCGGCGGCGATGATGGCCGACGCGATGGGCGCCACTCTCGACAGGCTGACGTTCGACGTCACGTTCACCCTGGCCACCGGCGACTCTGACCTCGGTTTCATGCAGATCCCCAAGGGCACCGTCGCCGGTGTGGACGGATATCACCGCGGTTGGGTCGGTGACCGCAATATCGTCAGCGTCGGATTCAACTGGATCATGGGAGGCCACGTCGAACCGCCCAAGCCGCTCGAGCACGGCCACGTGGTGCAGGTCTTCGGGCTGCCCAACATGCGCACGGTGCTGCACTGTCTTGCGCCCAAAGACTGGACAGAGCCCGGCTTCATGGGACTCGGGATGATCTACACCGCGATGCCGGTCACCAACGCGGTGCCCAAAGTTGTTGCAGCACCGCCGGGAATCGTCACTCTCGCAGACCTGCCGCCGATCACCGGCCGTCCGGCGACTCCGTGATGTCGACGCACACGGCCACCGCGCCGGCGCCGACGTGTACGCCGAGCACCGGCCCCATGTCCGTGACCGTCGGCGGCTTCCCCGGATGCAGGCGCGCGATCAGCTCGTGGGCAACGTCATCCGCGACAGCCCCATTATGCACGTGGTGCACCGCGACGACGGCGGCCTGCTCACCCACCTCGGCGACCACCTGCTCGACCATGGCCGCCAGCGCCTTGCTGGCGGTGCGCACCCGTTGCGCGAGCACCAGCCTGCCATCGCCGTCGATGCGCAGCACCGGCTTGATCGCCAGCGCGGTACTCAGCCACGACGCCGTCGCGCCGATCCTGCCGCTGCGCCGCAGGTTGTCCAACCGCTGGACGACGACGTAGCCGCGCACCCGCTCGACGGCCGAGAGTGCCTGCGCTTCAACCTCGTTCAGATCGTAACCACCGGCTGCTGCCCGCGCGGCCGCCAACGCCACGAAGCCGGTCGCCATCGCCACGGACTTCGAATTCACCACTCGTACCGCACCGCTGAACTGCCGGGCCGCTTGCTCCGCTGAACTGACGGTGGACGACAACGCGGCGGAGATGTGAACGGCCACCACCCCATCTCCCCCGCTGTCCTGCAAAGCTTCGCGATAGACCTCGCTCAGTTCAGCGGGGGTGGCTCCGGCAGTCGTCGTCTTCGGCCGCGCGTGGATGTCGTCCGGGATAGCGTCGACGCCGTCGCGGAAGTCCTGGCCGTCGCACAGGATGTGCAGCGGCACTTGGCGTATCCCCCACCGGTCGCGATCATCGGCGCACAACCGCGACGACGAGTCGGTCACGACGACGACTGCCACCGCACGCCCGCTTCCGCCAACGCCTTCAGCATGAGCTCGGCGACGGCCTGGTGCGCCTCGAAGTTCCAGTGGATGCCGTCGGGGTTGCCACGACCGCCCATGACATGTTCGGCCACAGCGGCTTTCAGGTCGACCAGCGGAACGTCATGCCGCTCGGCCCATTCGGTGATCGCCTCGACCGTGCCGTCCCGGCCGTGGTGGGCCCCGCCATACGTGTCGGCGACGTGCACCGAGGGCAGCGACGCGACGATCGGAATCCCCGGCCGGTTGAAATCCACCGCGCCACGGGTCAATTCCAGATATTCGACCGACAGGTGCGGCGGCAGCGCCGAGCGGGCAACCGGTGAGAGCTTGGGCTGCAGCCAGCAGTAGCCGTCGCGTACCCAGCGGCGCAGCCACGGGGGGCGCACATAGCGGATCAGCTCACGCAGCGCGGTCGGCAGCGGCGAGGGCAGCGAATCCATGCCACTGGTCGCGAAGATCACCGCCCCGGCCCGAGGCAGCGCCGCCCACGCCCGGGGATCCTGGGTGGCGGCCCACCATACGTCGCGGCAGGTCCACCCGATGCGGCCGATCAGCTCGACATCCCAACCCAATTGATCCGCAACGAGATTCGGCCAGATGCGCGGATCGTCGGCGGGCAGCCCGCCGGTCGGCCCATAGTAGGCCAGCGAGTCGGCGAAGATCAGCAGCGCTGGGCGGCGATGAGCGCCGGCGTCAGAGGACATCGCCGGCGACCTGAGCTGAAGCATTCCACACGTCCAGCCGCCAGCGGATGTGCTGCAGCGCGGCGTCGTCGGCGGAGTCACCGGAGTGACCGGACAGCTGCACCCAGCTGGCGTTGCCCAAGCCGCCCAGCGCCGGCCAGTTGACGACGGGTAGCCCGAGCAGCTGTGCGGTCACCGCGGCGATCAGACCGCCGTGCGCCACCAGCACCACGGGCCGGTCCGGCTCCTCGATACCCCAATCTGATTGGGACTCAACGATCTCGGCGACCACGGGCGCGCTGCGTCTGGCCACGTCGACCCGGCTTTCTCCACCGCGCGGCGCCCACGTCGCGTCGTTGCGCCACTCGATGCGCGCGCCGGGTGCCGCGTCGTCGACCTCGCGATGCGTCATGCCCTGCCAGTCGCCGAGATGGGTTTCGCGCAGCCGCTCGTCGACAACCAGCGGCGCCGCGGTGCGCTCACCCAACACGACGGCCGTGTCGTACGCGCGGCGAAGATCAGACGACACGATCAGCAGCGGGTCACGCTTGCCCAGCACTTCGGCCACCGCCACCGCCTGCTGCCTGCCCAGCTCGGACAGCTCGGTGTCGAGTTGACCCTGCATCCGGCTGCCGGCGTTGAACTCCGTCTGGCCGTGCCGAAGCATCACCAGACTGCGCACCCTCATGACGCGCCGTCTAGATCAATAGGGATCTCCGGGCAGTCCCGCCACAACCGGTCCAGCGCATAGAAATCGCGTTCGTCCTCGTGCTGGATGTGCACCACGATTTCGACGTAGTCGAGCAGCGTCCAGCGGCCCTCGCGAGCGCCCTCCCGGCGGGCGGGTTTGTACCCGGCGCGGCGCATCTTCTGTTCGACTTCGTCGACGATCGCATTGACCCGGCGCTCGTTCGCCGCGGACGCGATGACGAACGCGTCCGTGATCACGAGTTGCTCCGAGACGTCGATGACGACGACGTTGTCGGCGAGCTTGGCCGCCGCGGCGCGCGCCGCGATCTCGGCCATCTCGATGGCTTCGGCGGACGCGGTCACGGCTTCTCATCCGCGCATCGGTAGAGGCCGCGTTTGGCCACGTACTGCACCACCCCGTCGGGCACCAGGTACCACATCGGGCGGTTCTCCGCGGCCCGGGCGCGGCAGTCGGTCGACGAGATCGCCAGCGCCGGCACCTCGAGCAACGTCAATGCGTCCGACGGCAGCTTGTCGAAGGCGGCCGAGATATGACGTGCATCCAAGTCGTAGCCCGGGCGGCTGACACCGACGAACCGGGCGAGCGAGAACAGTTCCTCCACGTCCTGCCACGTCAAGATCGACGCCAGCGCATCCGCCCCGGTGATGAAATAGAGTTCACTGTCCGGATGCTTCGCGTGCAGGTCACGCAGCGTGTCTTTGGTGTAGGTGCGTCCGCCGCGGTCGATGTCGACGCGGCTGACCGAGAATCGCGGGTTGCTTGCGGTCGCGATCACGGTCATCAAGTAGCGGTCCTCGGCGGCCGTGACGTGGCGGCCGTGTTTCTGCCACGGCTCACCGGTCGGCACGAACACCACCTCGTCGAGGTGGAAACGGTCGGCGACCTCGCTGGCCGCGACCAGGTGGCCGTTGTGGATGGGATCGAACGTGCCACCCATCACACCGAGCCGCTTTCCGCCTGCCGCCACGTTGGGGCAGCTTACTTGCCGGGTCTGAATGGTAATGTACTGGTATGCGTGCAACCATTGACAAGGCAGGACGATTGGTTATCCCGAAGCAGTTGCGCGACCACATCGGGCTTCGGCCGGGCGAGGTCGAGGTCACTGTGGAGGGCGCCGGGTTGCGGGTGGAACCACTCGCCGACGACTCCGTCGTAGAGCGAGATGGCATGCTGTTGATTCCTGCGGGCGGGGCAGAAATCAACGACGACGTCGTCCGGTTGCTGCGCCATGCCGACCAGCGGTAACGCCACCACGTTGCTTGTCGACACCAGCGTCGCAGTGGCCCTGCTGATCGTCGATCACGAGCACCATGAGCGAGTGTTTCAAGCGCTGCGGGGCCGGGCACGCGGCCTTGCCGGGCACGCAGCATTCGAGACCTTCTCCGTGCTGACCCGATTGCCGCCCCCGGCCCGCAGAATCCCGGCGGTCGTCGCTCGCCTGCTGGCGACCACGTTCCCCGAGACCCGCTTCCTCGGGGCTCGAGCCGCGGCGTCGCTGCTCACCGACCTTCAGTCGGCGGGTATCGCTGGTGGCGCTGTCTACGACGCACTCGTCGGGGCGACCGCGAGAGAGCACCGGCTTCCACTGGCGACACGCGACCGGCGTGCTCTGGAGGTCTACCGCGCGCTCGACGTCGACGTCGAACTGCTGGACTGAACGCTCAGACCGGCAACAGCCCGTCGATGACCTCCGCGAGCTGCTTGGCGTTGCGGCATTCGTGCATCGCGATCACATCCTGGTAGCGCGGCACCGCCGAATCACCACTGCCCCACAGATGCCGCGGCTCGGGGTTCAGCCAGTGCGCATGCCGGCTCTCGGTGACCATCCGGTGCAGCACGTCCACCTCGGGGTTGCGGTAGTTGTTGCGCCCGTCGCCGAGCACCAGCAGCGAGCTTCGCGGCGACAGCACCGTCGGGTAGTTCTCGGTGAACGACGTGAACGCATTGCCGTAGTCGCTGTGCCCGTCACGGGTGTACACCCCCGATTCGCGGGTGATCCGCTGTACCGCCATCGCCAGGTCCGCCTCCGGCCCGAACAGGTGCGTCACCTCGTCGGTGGTGTCGATGAAAGCAAAGACGCGAACTCGTGAGAATTGCTGCCGCAGAGCGTGCACCAGCAGCAGCGTGAAGTGGCTGAAGCCGGCGACCGAGCCGGACACGTCGCACAGCACCACCAGCTCGGGGCGGGCCGGCCGGGGCTTGCGCAGCACCACGTCGATGGGCACGCCGCCGGTGTTCATCGACTTGCGCAGCGTCTTGCGCAGATCGATCTCACCGGCGCGCGAGCGGCGCCGACGCGCCGCCAGCCGGGTGGCCAGCGTACGGGCCAGCGGAGCCACCACGCGGCGCATCTGGCGCAGCTGCTCGCCGGACGCCCTCAGGAATTCGACGTTCTCCGACAGCTGCGGAATGCCGTACATCGCCACGTGCTCTCGGCCGAGCTGTTCGGCGGTGCGCCGCTTGGTCTCGGCCTCCACCATCTTGCGCAGCTGCGAGATCCGCCTGCTGGCAATCGCTTTGGCGATCTGATCTTGCGTCGGCGTCGGCTCCTCGCCATAAGGTGCGAGCAAGCCGGCCAGCAGCCGTCCCTCGAGCTGGTCCAGTCCCATCGCCTTGAGCGCCTGATACGATGAGTACGACGGGCCGCGGCTGGAGGTGTAGCGCCCGTATGCCTCCACGATGTGCGCGACCAGAGCCTCCATCCGCTCGTCGCGATCCCCCAGATCGGCGCCGTCGCCCAGCAATTCGACCAGCTGGGCACGCAGGGCTTCGAGGTCGTCGGGCAGGTCCGCGGCGTCGTCGTCGGAGATCAGCACGGTGGCGCGGGCCCCGAGCGCGGCGGGGAACCACAGGTCGAACATCGCGTCGTAGGTGTCGCGGTGGTCGGGCCGGCGCAATACCGCGCACGCAAGGCCCTCACGCAGCACCTCCCGGTTGCTCAGGCCGAGCACGCTCATCACCCGCCCGGCGTCGACCGTCTCGGAGGGACCCACCGAGATGCCCTGCGCCCGTAGCGCTTCCACAAAGCCAACAAGATGCCCGGGAATTCCGTCTGGAGCCAGCGGCTGCGGCGGCCGGATGCGGCGGGCGGCCATCAGTTCAGCCTCAGCTCCCCGGCCGCGCGGGTGACGTCGGACTGGTGCTTGAGCACCACACCCAACGTGGACGCGATGGTCGCGTCGTCGATGGTGTCGAGCCCGAGTGCCAAAAGCGTGCGGCCCCAGTCGATGGTCTCCGCCACCGACGGCAGCTTCTTCAGTTGCATGCCGCGCAGCACCCCGATGATGCGCACCAACTCCTCGGCCAAGTGCTCGGGCAGTTCCGGCACCCGCGACAACAGGATTCGCCGCTCCAGGCCGGGATCGGGGAAGTCGATGTGCAGGAACAGACACCGCCGCTTCAAGGCCTCCGAGAGTTCACGCGTCGCGTTGGAAGTCAGCACGACGAACGGCGCCCGATCGGCGACAATGGTGCCCAATTCGGGCACCGTGACGGCGAAGTCGCTCAGCACTTCCAGCAGCAGACCCTCGATTTCGATGTCGGCCTTGTCAGTCTCGTCGACCAGCAGCACCGTCGGCTCGGTGCGCCTGATCGCGGTCAGTAGCGGACGCGAGAGCAGGAACTCCTCGGAGAAAACGTCGTCCTTGGTGTGCTCCCAATCGCCGGACTCACTTTGGATGCGCAAGATCTGCTTGGCGTGGTTCCACTCGTACAGCGCGCGCGACTCATCGACGCCCTCGTAGCATTGCAGCCGCACCAGCCCCGAGCCGGTGGCCTGCGCGACGGCGCGGGCCAGCTCGGTCTTGCCGACGCCGGCGGGCCCCTCGACCAGCAGCGGCTTGCCGAGCCGGTCGGCAAGGAAAACCGCTGTGGCGGTGGCGGTGTCGGGCAGATAACCAGTCTCGGCGAGGCGGCGCGCCACGTCGTCGATGTCGGCAAAAAGCGGTGCAGGCCGCGCAGGGACGCTCACCTGGAATTCCTCTCGTTCGTCACGCCGGGCGGGTTTGGCCGTCGCCCCAGACGATCCATTTGGTTGACGTCAGCTCCGGCAGGCCCATCGGCCCGCGCGCGTGCAGCTTCTGGGTCGAGATGCCGATCTCGGCGCCGAAACCGAACTGCTCACCGTCGGTGAACGCGGTCGACGCGTTGACCATCACCGCCGCGGCGTCCACCTCCGCGCTGAACCGTTGTGCCGCAGCCAAATCGGTGGTCACGATGGCCTCGGTGTGGCCGGTGCCGTACTCGTTGACATGGCTGATCGCGGCGTCCAGTCCGTCCACCACCGCGACAGCGATGTCCATCGACAGGTATTCGCGGCGAAGGTCGTCCTCGCCGTCGGAGTGGATCGTCACCCCTGCGGCCCGCAGCGCGTCCGTCAGCCGCGGCAGCGCCTCGCCGGCGATCGCAGCATCGACCAGCAGCGTCTCGGCGGCGTTGCAGACGCTGGGCCGACGGGTCTTGGCGTTCAACAGGATTCGTTCGGCAACGTCGAGATCGGCCGCCTCGTGGACGTACACGTGGCAGTTGCCGACGCCGGTCTCGATGGTCGGCACCTGGGCATCGCGCACCACCGCGTCGATCAGCCCGGCACCCCCGCGCGGGATCACGACGTCCACCAGCCCGCGGGCCTGGATCAGATGCGTGACAGTGGAGCGGTCTTCGGCCGACAGCAGCTGCACGGCGTCCGGCGGCAGATTCTCGGTAGCCAGCGCGGCCCGCAGCACGTTGACCAACGCCGTGTTGGAGCGCACCGCCGACAAGCTGCCGCGCAGCAGCACCGCGTTGCCCGACTTGAGAGTGAGGCCGAACGCGTCGACGGTGACGTTGGGCCGGCTCTCGTAGACGATGCCGACGACACCGAACGGCACCCGTTGCTGTCGCAGCTGCAGCCCGTTGGGCAGCGTCTGTCCGCGCAGAACCTCGCCGACCGGGTCGGGAAGGCGCGCGACCTGCCGCAGACCGGCCGCGATAGCGTCGACGCGCTGTGGGTTCAGCCCCAGCCGGTCCAGCAGCGCCTCGGATGTGCCCGCCGCGCGGGCGGCGTCGAGGTCTTCGACGTTGGCGGCCAGGACCTGGTGCATGTGAGAAAGCAGCGCATCCGCCGCGGCGTGCAGGGCCCGGTCCTTGTCGAGTGTCGACAGGGTGGCCAGCACACGCGACGCGAGGCGGGCGCGTCGTGCGGCGTCGTGAACGTGCTGTCGCAGGTCGGGCAGCGTCGATGCCTGCACAGTCATTTCTCCAGGGTATCGGGCCAACCACCCGGTTGGGCGGCCGGGGCTACGGTGGCCATGTGACGCGGGTGTGCGTGGTCGGCAGCGTGAACACCGACCTCATGTTCTCCGTCGGTGCCCTGCCGGGCCCGGGTGAAACGGTGCTGTCGTCGGCGCTCGCATCCTCCCCGGGCGGCAAGGGTGCCAACCAGGCCGTCGCCGCGGCCCGCGCCGGGGCGCAGGTCCAGTTCGTCGGCGCGGTCGGCACTGACCAAGCAGCCGACGCCCTGCTGGACCACCTGCGCCGCAACGGCGTCGGCACCGACGCGGTGATCAGCGTGCCGGGACCCAGCGGCACGGCCGCGATCATGGTCGACGCCGACGCGCAGAACATGATCGTCGTCGCTGCCGGGGCCAACGCCCATCTGGTTCTCGACTCGGCGGCGATGCGCGACGTCGTGGCGCAATGCGACGTCGTGCTGTTGCAGCTCGAGATCCCGGTGCCGACGGCTGTGGCAGCCGCGCGGATCGCCCGCGCGGCGGAGGCGACCGTGATGGTCAACGCGTCGCCGCCGAACACGTCGCCGGCACTGCCCGAGTTGGCGGCGCTGGCCGACGTGGTCGTCGTCAACGAATCCGAAGCGGCCGGATGGCATTGGGAGGTGCCGCACCTGGTGATCACCCGGGGCGCACGGGGTGCGACGTCCGTCGCGGACGGACGTGAGGTGCGCGTCGCGGCGCCGGCGGTGGAGCCCGTCGACACCACAGGTGCGGGCGACGTGTTCGCGGGCGTGCTCGGCGCGGGGTGGCCTGTGGACCGTGACCGCGCGTTGCGGCGGGCGTGTGCGGCCGGGGCGCTGGCCACGCTGATCCCTGGCGCGGGCGACTGCGCGCCGACTGACGAGGCCATCGACGACGCGTTGG
>Ga0210086_1001055_pt1 | contig 14675 bp, 9 predicted proteins | sample China_Galinas_PW_3_FD_184867 | JGI IMG/M metagenome (GOLD analysis project Ga0210086, IMG submission 184867) | Wetland microbial communities from San Francisco Bay, California, USA, that impact long-term carbon sequestration - China_Galinas_PWB_D2... | ecosystem: Environmental > Aquatic > Marine... | reverse complement strand
TGCTGGACCGGGTGCCGTAATCGCGGGCTCGTCAGTTGATCGCGGCTAAAGCCGCTCCTACCGGGACTTGAACTGGTCGGGGTTCAGGTCGTGGCGCGCGAGCAGCTTGTAGAAATCGGTGCGGTTACGCTTTGCCAGGCGCGCGGCCTGGCTGACGTTGCCCTGCGTGATTTGCAGGATCTGCGTCAGGTAATTGCGCGTGAACTCGTCGCGCGCGTCGGAAAAGGATGCGAGCTTGGCGCCGTGCTCGCCGAGCGATTGCTGCACGAGCTCGCCGCTGATCACGGGTGAACGCGACAGCGCCACGTTCTGCCGGACGATGTTGTAGAGCTGGCGGATATTGCCCGGCCATTCCGCCGTAACGAGCATCTCGACGGCTTCCGGCGCGTAGACCTTGCGTTCCTGGCCGGCCTCCCTGGCGATCGACTGCAGGAAACTCGCGACCAGCAGCGGGATGTCTTCACGGCGGTCGTCCAGCGTCGGCAGCTTGATGTTGACGACGTTCAGCCGGTAATAGAGGTCTTCGCGGAAGCGGCCCTCGCGCAGCATCTCCTGCAGGTCGCGGTGGGTCGCCGAGATCACGCGCACGTCCACGGAGATCGCGTCCGTGCTGCCGACGGGCCGCACCTGGTTCTCCTGCAGGACCCGCAGCAGCTTGACCTGCAGGCGCATCGGCATGTCGCCGATCTCGTCGAGCAGCAGTGTGCCGCCCTGGGCCGACTGGAACAGGCCCTTGTGGGAGCGTGTCGCGCCCGTGAAGGCACCTTTCTCGTGACCGAAGAGTTCCGACTCGAGCAGGTTCTCCGCCATGGCGCTGCAGTTGATCGCGACGAACGGGTGGCCGTGCCGCGGGCTCGCATTGTGGATCGCCCTGGCGAGCAGTTCCTTGCCCGTGCCGCTCTCGCCCGTGATGAGGACCCGCGCGTCGGTCGTGGCCACCATCTTCGCCTGCTGCAGGACTTCCCGCATGCCCTGGTTGCGGGTGATGATCTCCGCCGCCCAGCCCTCGTCGACCTCCGTCGAGCCCGACACCTTCAGCGCCTTCTCGACCGTCACCATGAGTTCTTCCTTGTCGATCGGCTTGGTCAGGAAACCGAAGGCGCCGCTCTGCGTCGCGACGACGGCGTCGGGGATCGTGCCGTGGGCCGTGACGATGACGACGCGCAGGCCCGGCGAGCGGGTCTGCAATTCCTTGAGCAGCCCGATGCCGTCCATCTTGTCCATGCGCAGGTCGGTGATGACGAGGTCGGGCGTGAAGCGGTTCAGCGACGCCAGGGCGTCGTGAGCGCTCTCGACGGCCTCGACTTCGTAGCCCTCGGCGCGCAGCCGGATCGACAACAGGCGCAACAGGCCCGGATCGTCGTCGACGAGCAGTATCTTGCCTTTGGATGGCGATTTGGGCGGCATGGGCGAAGGGTAGAGGGATTCGGAGGGGCGGGCAAGGCAGGCAGGATGCTATGGTTCCTGCTCGCGGATCGAGCGTTCGATCGAGGTGATCGCGTCGAGCTTGTCCTGGGCGTCCTGCAGCTCGCGCTTCAGGCGCCGGTTCTCGTCCTCGACGGTCGCGATGCGTTGGTTGACGGCGTCCTCGCGGGTCTGGGCGGCGCGCGAGGTCGAGGCCCTGAGCCTGCGGGCCTCGGAGTTGGTGACGATCTGTTGTTCGACGGAACTGAGGAATACGGTCGCGAGCGAGACCTCGGTCGGCGTCAGTAGTTCGGTCTGTGCGAGCAGCTCGCGGAGCATCGTCTGCGCCTGCTCCGGATTCGATTCCGGGTGTCCCGGCGTCGCGAGCACCAGCGCGTAGCGCAGGTTGGTCCGCGGACTCGGCGTGAGCCGGGATGCGGAACGCGCATCCGCGAAGATCTCGGCCTGTTTCGCCGGGTCGCCGGAAACCAGTTCGTACAGCTCGTGCAGATACTGGTCCGCGTTTTCCGCGTCAGTGACCTTGCTGTCGGCCGCCTTGGGCTTCGGGCCGCCGAGGCTGCCGAAGAAGCTCTTGGTCTGCGCGCAACCGGCGAGACCCAGCACGCCGAGGGCCAGCAGCGCGACGAGCGCCGTGCGCGATGTGAGCGTCTTCTCAGGCACTGGCCGCCATCCTCGAATCGACGACGGCACGCTTCTGCGGGATCTCGATGCGGAAGTGCGCGCCGGAAAACTCGCCCGAGTCGACCAGCGTCACCGAACCCTGGTGCGCCTGGATGCACTCGAGCACGACCGACAGGCCGATGCCCGTGCCGGCGACCTGGCCGCCCTGTTCGCGGCGACCCTGGAAGAACGCATCGAAGATGCGCGGGCTCTCGTCTTCGGGGATGCCCGGGCCGGTGTCGCCGAACTCGATCACGAAGCTCGACGGCGTCTGCCGGGCCCGGATCGTGATCAGGCCGTTGCGCGGAGTGAACTTGACCGCGTTCGACAGCAGGTTGTCGAGGACCGTGCGGATCTTGTCGCTGTCGGCGTTCACGACGATGTCGTCGACATCGAGCCTGATCTGGATCTGGGATGCCTTCAGCGCCAGCCGCTGCGCCTTGACCACCGACATGATGAGCGTGCGCAGCGGGAAGTCGCTCAGCGTGAGCACTTCCGTCTTGGTCTGCCAGGCGCTGAAGCTCAGCAGGTTCTCGATCAATTGCTGCAGCTTGAGGCCGTTCATGCGCAGGATGTCGGTCACTTCGCGCTGCGGCTGGTCCAGGTCGCCGACGGTGCCGTCGAGCAGCAGTTCGGTACCCTCGCGGATGTTGGCGAGCGGCGTCTTCAGTTCGTGCGACATGTGGCGCAGGAACTTGTTCTTCTCCTGGGCGAGCTCCAGCAGGCGCAGGCGCAGCCATTCGAGCTGCTTGCCGAGCCGCTCCAGGTCGCTCGGGCCCTTGACGTCGATGGGCCTGGCGAACCCGCTCTGGCCGAGCTGGCGGATCGCGCCGTCGATCTGCCGGATCGGCTTGGCGACCAGGAAGATGAAGAACAGCACCAGGATCAGCGTCCCCGGCACCAGCGCGCCGACCTGCCAGGCGGAGACCTGCTGCGCGCGGCGCGTGTTGTCCTGCAGGCGCTTGAGCTCGTTGTCGACGTAGGCCGACAGTGTCTTCGTGAGCTCGCCGACCTGCTGGCGGAGTTGCGCGAACTCCGCCTGTAGCATGTCGGCCTCGCCGGGGGTGGGTTTCGACCCGGCCAGCGCCTTCACGACGCGGTCCGCGCCGGCGCCGATCGCCGCGGCCAGCGGCTCGGCATTGGCTTTCGCCGTGAGCGGCGCCATCTCGGTCAGGCGCGCGTGGAATGCCGTCAGGTCCTGCTGCATGAGTAGCAGGCTGTCGGCATTGCGCAGCACCTGGTACTGGCGAGTCACGCGTTCGAGCGAACCGAGGTGCTCGACGAGCAGGCGATTGTTCTCCGCGGCGCGCACGCCGGTGAACACGAGTGTCTCGCTCTGTTCGGCGAGGCGATCGAGGCTGAACAGCGCCCACAGCACGGCCACCAGGAGCGGCAGGCCGACCAGGCCGAATCCTACGAGAATCAGGCCATTAAGTGATCTTGGGCGCGGAATTCTCATGGCGGCAGTGTAGCACCGGCCGTGCCCGTATCAGGCGGCCCAGTACGCCGTGGGATCCTTGTCGACGATCTTGCGCTCCCACGCGAGGCTGGTGCGGACGATGGTGTCGAGGTCGTCGTAGCGGGGCGTCCAGCCGAGCACGGAGCGGACCCTGTCGGCGGTCGCGACGAGCACAGGCGGGTCCCCGAGACGCCGGGGTTCCTCCTTGATTTTCAGGGGCTTGCCGTCGACTCTTTCGACGGATGCGAGGACTTCGCGGACGCTGTAGCCGTGCCCGTAGCCGCAGTTCAGCGTCGTCGATTCGCCGCCGGCCCGGAGGTAGCGCAGGGCGTCGAGATGGGCCGTGGCGAGGTCTTCCACGTGAATGTAGTCGCGCACGCCGGTGCCGTCCGGGGTCGCGTAATCCGTGCCGTAGATGCTGATCGAGGGCCGCCGCCCGACGGCGGCTTCGCAGGCGACCTTGACGAGGAGGGTGGCCTTCGGCGTGGACTGGCCGATGCGGCCCTCCGGTTCGCAGCCGGCGACGTTGAAATAGCGCAGGGCGACGTAGGACGGTCCGCCGGCCGCCGCGAGATCGCGCAGCATCCACTCGGTCATCAGCTTGGAGCTGCCGTACGGGTTGATCGGGGCGGTCGGGCTCGATTCGGCCGCGGTGCCGTCGGGCGGGATGCCGTACACGGCCGCGGTCGAGGAGAACACGACGTGCTTAACGCCGTGGCGCTGGGCTGCCTTCAGCAGCGTGCAGCTGCTCGCCGTGTTGTTGGCGTAGTATTTCAGCGGGTCGGCGACGGATTCGGGCACGATCGTGTGCGCCGCGAAATGCATGACCGTGCCGATGTCGTGCCCGGTGAACAGGCGCTCGAGCAGGGCCGCGTCGCCGGTGTCGCCGATGACGAGCTCGCCGGCGGTGACCGCCGCCTCGAAGCCGGTCGAGAGGTTGTCCAGCGTAATGACGTCCTCACCCTGCTCGCCGAGCTGTCGGACCACGTGGCTGCCGATATAACCGGCGCCGCCCGTAACCAGTACTTTCTTCTTTCCCATGCTTCCTCTGAATCCGTAGCCTGCATGATGCGCGGAACTGTGAATCCCGTGCGCGATCCAACCTCGAAGTTTATCAATACTGCCGTTTCGAGTTCGGACCTGTTTCGCACATATTATGTGACAATGGAGCGGCCCGGTGAGGGCAGTTGCGAGGGCAAAATCGGTGACGACGCGATCCGGCCGCGGCCTGGCGGCGCTGGTCCTGCTGGTGCTGGCCGCCTGCGGCGGAGGTAGCAACAGCAACAATTCCGGCGGCAATCACGCGCCGGTGGCGAATGCCGGGGCCGATCAGAACGTCCTCGAGCTCAGCACCGTGCAGCTTGCCGGCTCCGGTACCGATTCCGATCGCGATACGCTGACCTATTCGTGGCTGCAGACCGCCGGCACGCCGGTGACCCTGGCGAACGCGGCTGCGGCCAGCGCCAGTTTCACGGCCCCCAATGTCGCGGCCGGCGCGCCGGAGACGCTGACGTTCCAGCTGACGGTGAGCGACGGCACGGCGAGCGCCTCGGACACGGTCGACGTCACGGTGTCCGAGCCGTCGCCGGTCGTCACGGTTTCCGGGACGGCGAGCTACGAGTTCCCGGAGCACGCCCCCGACAGTTGCGCCGGCCTCGACTACGACAACCCGGCGCTGCGCCCGATCCGTGGTGCGACGGTGCAGTTGATCGACGCCGGCTCGAACGCCGTGCTCGGTTCCACCGTCTCGGACGACAGCGGCGGCTATTCTTTCGCCAATATCGATGCAGGCACGACGGTGCGGCTGCGGGTGCGCGCCGAACTCAAGAAGACCACCGGGACGTCGCGCTGGGACGTCGAGGTGCGCGACAACTACGACGACAGTGCCTCGCCGCCGCCGCTTACGAGCCGGCCACTGTACGTCGTGCAGAGCCCGGATTTCGATACCGGCACGTCGAGTACCCTGGTGCGCAACCTGACCGCGACCACGGGCTGGGATGCGACGAGCGGCAGCTACACAGGCGACCGGGCGGCGGCGCCGTTTGCCATCCTGGACACGATCTACTCGGTCATCCGCTTTGTCGAAGCCAGCGATCCGGCGGCGAACTTCCCGGCGCTCGATGCGTTCTGGAGCGTCAACGACACCGCCGCGACGAGCGGCAGCATCGATCTCGGCCAGTTGGGCGCGTCCTTCTTCTCCAGCGATCCGGACGGCGACGGCACGGATAACCCGTCCCTGTTCATCGTCGGCGATGCGTCCGACGATGTCGACGAATTCGACGACCACGTCGTGGCGCACGAGTGGGGACACTACTTCGAGTACTCGTTCTCGCGGTCCGATTCCATCGGCGGCTCGCACACGGTCGGCGACGTGCTCGATCCGCGCCTTGCGTTCGGCGAGGGCTGGGCCACGGCCTTCGCCGCGATGGCGCTGGGCGACCCGCTGTATTGCGACACGGGGGTCCCCGGGACGGCGGCCGGATTCGGCATCGGGGCCGAGACCGGCTCATGGACGCCGCAAGGCTGGTACGACGAGATCGCCGTCGTGCGCTTCATCTACGACCTGTTCGACAATAACGACGAAGGCGGCGATCCGGGTTCCCTCGGTTTCGGACCGATCTTCGCGGCCATGACGGGCCCTGAAAAGACGACGCAGGCATTCACGAGCCTGTTCACGTTTGCGAGCGGATTGCGTGCGTCCCTGAATTCGGGCGACCAGCAGTTCCTCGACTCGCAGCTCGCCCGGATCTTCACGACGGCGGCCGGTCTCGACATCTGGGCAACGAACGAGCAGAACGACGCGGGGGGGCAGGACGTGCTGCCGCTGTATACGGATTACACGGCCGGCGATCCGGCGTTGCACATCTGCGTCAACAGCGAATTCGACAGCAGCGCCCGCGACGGCAACAAGCTGGCGGAGAGCCGGTTCCTGAGGATCGCGGTGCCGATGACGAGCCAGTACGACGTCACGATCACCGCGAATCCTGCGCCGCCGGCAACGACAGATCCGAACGACCGCGACCAGAGCGACCCGGACATCTACATCTACCACGCGGGCCAGCTCGTGGCCGCCGGCACGAGTCCCGACGAGAACTCGGAAACGTTCAGGACCCAGAATTCGCTGGTGGCCGGCGCGACGTACGTCGCGGACCTCGAGGACTGGCGTTTCGATGATTCGGAACAGGCGCCTGCGAGCTATCCGCAGGAGGTCTGCTTCGACGTCTCGTTCGTGGCGGCTCCCTGATACCATACACACGGTGAGAAACATGAAGCGATCGATCATCCTGTTGCTGGCCGGCGTCGCGATCGCCGGCTGCAACAAAGAACAGGCCGACCAGGCCGCCGGCGATGCCGCCGTCCCCGCGCCGGCGCCGGGAGTGAGCTTCGAGCCGGGCAAGGCGACGGTAGAGACGGCCAAGCTCAAGGGTCCCGTGCAGATCGCCTACAGGATCATCGGCTCGCCGATCGTCGGTCAGCCGGTCGCGGTCGAACTCGAGATCACGTCCAACGTCGAGTCGAAGGACATCACGCTCAGCTATCGCGTCAACGACACGACCGCACTGCAAATCCCCGAGGCGCAGCCCGCGACCGTCACGCTTGCCGCAGCGAGGCGCGACGCGCCGCCGGCGCGGGAGCAGGTCCAGGTCATCCCGCTCAGGGAAGGCCGCCTGTATCTGAACGTGTCCGCCGAGGTCGAGACGGACAACGGCAGCCTGTCGACGGTGTCGGCGATCCCCATCCAGGTCGGCGCGGCGACGCCGGCTCCGCCCGAGAACGGCGCACTCGACACGGACGAGAACGGCGACCCGATCCGGGTGCTCGGGGGCGAGGACTGATCGTCCCCTGTCATTGCGAGGAGGCCTCCGGCTAAAAAAGGTGTCAGGTTTATTTATTTGCTCTGCAAATAAATAAACCTGACACCTTTTTTTTTTGCTTCGCTGCGCTCGCAATGACATGTCGCGGTGTTCTTTATGTTCAATCGATCGGCGTTGCCGATCCCGCGCTTGAATCGGGTCTGAACTGTACCTCAACAATTTCGAGGTTTTTGACATAAGCTATTGAAACTGATCGGGAATAATTTCCCTAAAAATTCGAAAAACTGAATTTGCGTCACAGAAGCATTTGCGCAACCGGCCTACAGTGATCACGCTGCCGGACGACTACGCGGAGCAAGCCTGCAGCGGGGAAGAACAACGATTACCACGGACGGGGCTGGCGCGCCGATGCACAAAGAGCTTCGAGCAAGGATCAAGGAAGCGACGGAAAAGTCGGGTATCGAGAAACCCGACTTCCTCGAGTTGCTGCGCCTGATCGACCAGCACTACGACCGCATGGAAGCGACGATCACGCAGTCGCTGACCACGACGACGCCGATCGAAGCCATCTTCGACAGCGTCACCGAGGCGCTGCTCACCGCCAGCGACAGCGGCCTCATCTGCAACTGCAACAAGATCTGCGGCCACTATTTCGGCCTGACCCGCGATCAGCTCATCGGCTCGAAGCTGGAACACATCCTGCCGGCCGCGAAGAAGAAGTCGATGCAGGAGTTCCTGGCGCCCTTCATGTCGCACCTCGACCAGACCAACCCGTCGGTCGCCGGCGGCGAGGTGCAGGGCCAGCGCTCCAGCGGGGAACGCTTCGTCGCCGAGATCAGCGCCAGCCGGCTCACGGCAGGTGACGGCCACATGTTCGTGATCAGCCTCAGGGACGTCTCCGGCCGCCAGCAAGCCGAGACCGCGCTCAAGGAGAACGAGGAACGCTATCGGGCCCTGGTCGAGAATGCGCCCGAGGCCATCGTCGTCCTCGACGTCGACCAGAATCGCCTCGTGGACGCCAACGACCCGGCCTGCGAACTGTTCAACCTGTCGCGTGCGAGGCTGCTGACGGTCGGCCCGGAAGCCATCAGCCCGAAGACCCAGCCCGACGGCACGCCGTCGTTCGGCGTGCGGCGCGGCTTTATCGACGAGGCACTGGCCGGCGGCCACCCGACCTTCGAATGGCTGCACAAGGATTCCACCGGCAGGGAGTTTCCCTGCGAGGTGCGCTTCAGCCGGCTGCCGGCCGGCGACAAGCGCCTGATCCGCGCCTCGATATCGGACATCTCGAATCGCAAGCGCAACGAGTCCTTCACGTTTGCGCAGAACAAGATCCTCGAGATGATCGCGGCGAGCACGCCGTTCGATCGCACCCTCAGAGCCATCTGCCGTTGTGTGGAGCGCATCGACGAGGATTTCCGTGCCGCGGTCATGCAACTCGATCCGCCGGGCAAACAGCTCAGCGTCCTGCAGGCGCCGAGCCTGCCCGAGCCTTTCAAACTGTTCCTGGAGCGGATCCGCGTGGGCGCCGCGAGTATCACCTGCGGTGCCGCCGTACACGATTCCAGCGACCATTTCACGGTCGACCTCGACGGAGCCGAGGCCTGGAAGGGGCAGCGGAAATCACTACAGGAGCACGGCTTCAGGGCGGCCTGGTCCTTCCTCGTGCGCGTCGCCGCGGGCCGCACCATCGGCACGCTGGACGTGTATCTGAAATCGGCGCGCTCGCCGACCACCGACGAACTCGACAAGCTGCATCGCATGGCTCACCTGGCCGGCATCGCCATCAAGCGCCAGCTCGACGAGAGCAAGCTGCGCAGCTCCGAGATGCGCTACCGCGGCCTGTTCGAGAACGTCGTCGACGGCGTCTACATCGCGTCACGCGAGGGCGATCTCATCGCGGCGAATCCGGCTCTCGTGGAGATGCTGGGATACGACAGCAGCGAACAGCTCAAGGCCGCCGGCCGCACGACGATGCTGTACGTCAACCCGATCGATCGTGAGCGGGTCTTCGCGCGGCTCGAGGCGCAGGGCTTCGTCAAGAATTTCGAGTACCGTCTGCGGCGCAAGGACGGCCGGGAGATCGTCGTCCTCGAGAATGCGCGTGCCGTGTATGACGAGAACGGCAAGATCGTGGCCCACGAGGGCACGATCACCGACATCACCGAGCGCAAGCGGGCCGAGACCCGGATCTTCGAGGAGAAGGAACGCGCGCAGGTGACGCTGCAGTCGATCGGCGACGGCGTGATCACGACCGACGCGGAAGGTAACGTCGACTACATCAATCCCGTCGCGCAGGATCTCACCGGCTGGGACATGCGCGGGGCGCGCGGCGTGCCGATCACCCAGATCATGACCATCATCAACGAGCATACCCGCGCGACCGTGGACAACCCGGTGATGCGCTGCCTGAAGGAGGGCCGCGTCATCACGCTCGAGGAACACTCGATCCTGATCACGAAGTCGAGCGACGAGATCCCCATCCAGGACTCGGCGGCGCCGATCCGCGACCGTATCGGCAACGTCATCGGCTCGGTGATGGTCTTCCATGACGTCAGCAAGGAGACGCGCCTGTTCCGGCAGCTCAGCTACCAGGCATCGCACGACTCGCTGACCGATCTCATCAATCGCCGCGAGTTCGAGAACCGGCTGGTGAACGCGCTCGACGGCATCCGTGGCAATGCAGACTCGACGCACGCGCTGCTGTACATCGACCTCGATCAGTTCAAGGTCGTCAACGACACCTTCGGCCATACCGCCGGCGACGCGCTGCTGCGCCAGCTCTCCGAGGTGCTGCACGCCAAGATCCGCTCGACCGACGTATTGGCGCGCCTCGGCGGCGACGAGTTCGGCATCCTGCTCGAGCGTTGCAGCGAACAGCGTGCGCTGGAAGTGGCCGAGGCGATCCGTGTCGCCATCGAGGGTTACCGCTTCGAGTGGAAGGATTCGTTCACGACGATCCGCTGCTCGATCGGCGTGGTCATGGTGACGAGCGAGAACGCCGAAGTTGCGAGCCTGATGAGTTCCGCGGACGTCGCGTGCTACGCCGCCAAGGACATGGGCCGCAACCAGATCCACATCTACAAGGATACCGATGCCTCGCTGCGCCACGAGGAAATGAAGTGGGTGTCGCGCATCAGCAGCGCCGTCGAGGACAACCGGCTCGAACTGTACTTCCAGCCGATCATCGGGATCGGCGATTCGCGCGCCACGCGGCGCGGCCATTACGAGTTGCTGCTCAGGATGCGCGACGAGAACGGCCAGATCGTGAGCCCGGACCAGTTCATCCCCGCCGCGGAGCGCTACAATTTGATGTCGATGCTGGACCGCTGGGTCATCCGGGAGGCGCTGTCCAAGCTGGCCGACCGCGAGCCGGGGGACGAAGCCCGCTACACGATTGCGATCAACCTCTCCGGAACGTCGCTCAGCGAGGATCGCTTCATCGAGGACGTCATCAGCGAGCTGAAGCGCCAGCAATTACCGCCGGGCGCCATCTGCTTCGAGATCACAGAGACCGCCGCCATCTCGAACCTGTCCCGCGTGATCAGCTTCATGCAGACGCTGAAGAAGCTGGGCTGCAAGTTCTCGCTGGACGATTTCGGCAGCGGACTGTCGTCGTTCACGTACCTGAAGAATCTTCCCGTCGACTACCTCAAGATCGATGGCCAGTTCATCCGCAACGTCGTCGACGACACGGTCGACGAGAGCATGGTCCGGGCGATCTCGGAAGTCGGTCATGCGATGGGCATCGAGACGATCGCCGAACGAGTGGAGACCAAGCAGGTGCTCGACAAGCTCGGCGCGCTCGGCATCGAATTCGCGCAGGGCTACTACATCGCGCGTCCGGCGTCGGTGCGTTCATTCGAACCCTGGAGCTCCGGCCGCTTCTCGCAATTGCGTGCCTGAAGATCGCGGCTGAAGCCGCGATCCGGCAGACCAACCGAAATCAATCAGGTAGACTGGGGAAAAGCATATCTTTTCCCTTGAATGGCCGACCGCGATCATCAAACTCCTTCCGAACCCCTGATATCCAGGAGCGAGCCTTCGCCGTATCGCGTCGTGAATGCGCTCGCCGAGAAGCCGATATTCCTGGTCTGTGACCATGCCGCCTGCCGGTTCCCTGCGGCGCTCGGAACCCTCGGACTCGATCCGTTCGCACGGCGCTGCCATCTCGCCTGGGACATCGGCGCCGGGTCCCTCACGGAGCGGCTCGCGCGCAATCTCGGCGTGACCGCCGTGCTCGGCCAGTATTCGAGGCTGGTCGTGGACTGCAACCGCGAGTTGATGGATCCGGGCGCGTTCCTGGAGTACGGCGACGGGATCCTCGTGCCGGGCAACCGGCACCTCGCCCAGGCGGAGAAGGACCGCCGGGCCGATGCCGTCTACTGGCCCTATCACCATGCGATCGACGAACAGCTGCGGCGGCTGCGGGCCGCGGGGCCGCCGCCGGCCTTCATCTCGATGCACAGCTTCGCGCCGGTGCTCGACGGCATCGTGCGTGACGTGCAGATCGGCGTCCTGTGGGACAAGGATTCGAGCCTTTCCGACATCTTCATCGAGGAGTTCCGCGCGGCTGGTTACCTTACCGGCGACAACGAGCCGTATTCCGGCCGGGCGCCACAGGATTACACGGTCGATAATCACGCCGAGGTGCCGGGCCTGCCCCACGTCGGGATCGAGGTCCGGCAGGACCTGATCGGCGAGCCGGAAGGCATCCGGACCGTGGAAGCGGTCATCCGCAAGATCATCGAATCGATCCCGGAGCGGATCGGGCTGGACAGGGGTCGAATCACCGCGTAGGTCGACGCGCCTGCAGCAACAACAACGGGAAGGCACCATGGGGAATAGCGTACCGACATTCACGATCGGCGTTGAAGAGGAATACCTGTTGGTCGACCGTGAGACCCGCGCACTGATCGTGGATCCTCCGGAAAGCCTGATGAAGGAGTGCGAGGAGTGTTGCGGCTCGCAGGTAACGACGGAATTGCTGCGCTCGCAGATCGAGGTCGGGACCCGGGTCTGCAGGAACTTCACGGAGGTGCGCAAGGATCTTGCGAGACTGCGTGGCGGCATCGGCAAGGTCGCGGAGCGGCACGGTCTGGCGCCGATCGCATCGTCGACACACCCGTTCAGCCGCTGGAAGGATCAGAAACACACGCCCAAGGAGCGCTACGACCAGCTCACGGTCGAGATGCAGGGCACCGCGCGGCGCCTGCTCATCTGCGGCATGCACGTTCACGTCGGCATCGACGACGACGAACTCCGCATCGACATGATGAATCAGCTGTCCTATTTCCTGCCGCACCTGCTGGCTCTGTCGTGTTCCTCGCCGTTCTGGGAGGGCCACGACACCGGTCTCAAGAGCTATCGCCTCACGGTGTTCGATTCGCTGCCGCGCACCGGCGTTCCGGAGCGCTTCGTCAGCTACGCTGAGTACCTGCGGCACGTACAGGTCCTTATGGACGCCGGCCTGATCGAGGACGCGACCCGGATCTGGTGGGACATACGTCCGAGCGCGCGCTTCCCGACGCTGGAGACGCGGATCATGGACACCTGCACGCTGCTGGAGGACACGATCGCCCTCGCGGCCCTGCTGGTGTGCATACTGCGTATGCTGTATCGCCTCCGGACCGCCAATCAGCGCTGGCGGATCTACTCGCCCATGCTCATCCGTGAGAACCGCTGGCGGGCGATGCGCTACAGCTTCGACGAAGGATTGATCGATCTCGCCAAGGGCGCGGTCGTGCCGTTCGAGGATCTGCTCAACGAGTTGCTCGGACTCGTTTCCGAAGATGCCGAGGCACTCGAATGCACGCAGGAGATCAACTCGCTGCGTCACATCCTGCAGCGCGGTACCAGCGCACACCGCCAGCTCCGCAAGTTCGAGCTCGAGATGGCCGCCGGCGCCAGCGAGGAGGACGCCCTGAAGAGCGTCGTCGACAAGCTTATCAAGGAGACCGTCACGGCCCTGTAGGATCGGCTCCAGCCGCGATCGGCGAAGCCGTCCCATGCGACGCCCAGAATGCGACCTGGGACGCATTATGTATTGCCGGCCGCGGCTAGCATTGCGCGGATGAACGTGAATTGTGGCGCGGGTGCCCGCGGGGCGGTCCCGTGATCGAGGCGATGGAACTGTATCTGCGACCGGTATTTGCGATCGCCGCGATCCTCTATGCCGGTCTCGCCGTGCGCGTGGCACGTTCGTCGCCGCAACATGCCAGCAGCACCATCGCGTTCTTCCTGTTGCTGCTGGGGACGCTGGTCGCCGGGACGGCATTCTATTTCGGGGCCCAGGACCTGACGATTTACGGCATCGGCAGGACGCTCGTGTTCTTCGCGTCGGGCTTCCTGCCGGTGGCGTTCTACGTCATGTACCGCGAATACACGGTCGGTGCGCCGAACCCGCTGCTGATCGCGATCCTGTCGATCGTCCCGATCGCGTCGACCGCGCTCGCCATGACCAATTCGATGCACAACATGATCTGGACCGCGATCGAAACGCCGTCCGGCATCGAGTTCTCGAACGCGATGGATCACTTCTGGTTCAGGCGCGTGCATGCCCCGTTCATGTACGGCGTGTTCGTGTACACCGCTTTCGCTTTCGCCGGCCGCCTGCCGACCATCGCGGCGGCGCACCGCAAGGCCGTCGTCGTCATGCTGATCTGCGCGCTGGTGCCGTTCGGGGTCAGCGTGGCCAACAACATCCTCGGCATCGGGCCGCCCGAGTTCCCGTTCACGGCCGTGTCGTTGGTGCTGTTCCTGCCGCTGTTCGCGTACGCGGCCGTGTCGATACGGTTCCACGAGTTCAGCCCGATCGGCTACCAGATGTTGTTCGATCGCGTGCGCGACCCGATCTTCGTCATCGATCACGACCAGCGCATCATCTGTGCCAACAAGGCCGCCCAGGAACTGCTCGGCGGTTCCGAGAAAGAACTCATCGGCAAGCGCATCTGGGACGACCTGCCCGAAGCGAGGGCGATCCTCAGGCAGGCGAGCGAGCTCGACCTGACCCAGACGCTGAGATTCCACAAGGACCACATCTACGAGCTCAGCGTCGGGCCGCTGACCGGTCCGCGGGGTCAGGACCTCGGCATGGTCGTGGTTTGCCGCGACGTCACCGAACGGCGCCTTGCGCAGAGCCAGCTGGCCGACAGCGAGCATCTGATCCGCACTCTGATCGAGACGTCGTCGAACGGCATCCTGCGCTTCTCGCGCGACCGCAACGACGAGCGGCGCCGGTTCCGCTGCGTTTTCGCGAACCGCGCCGCGGAACTCCATCTCGGCGTCGGCAGCGGAACGCTCGTCGGCATGCCGCT
>Ga0210086_1001053_pt1 | contig 14686 bp, 11 predicted proteins | sample China_Galinas_PW_3_FD_184867 | JGI IMG/M metagenome (GOLD analysis project Ga0210086, IMG submission 184867) | Wetland microbial communities from San Francisco Bay, California, USA, that impact long-term carbon sequestration - China_Galinas_PWB_D2... | ecosystem: Environmental > Aquatic > Marine... | reverse complement strand
GTACGCATGGCAGGTGGACGGACCTGATGCGCCGCAGGAGGGTGACCGCTTCAACCCGCGCCTGGCCTTGCTCGATCCCTATGCCACCGCCTTGGTGGGTACCGAACGCTGGGATTTTGCCCAGGCACACGGCGACCGGCCCGAGCCGCAGGCGGTACAGGCCAAATGCCTGCTGCCCGACGACGGCTTCGATTGGCAGGACGATCAGCCGCCGCGCCATCCCTGGTCCGCCACCGTCATCTATGAAACCCATGTGCGCGGCTTAAGCATGTATCCCTCCGCGGCAGTGCGCTATCCCGGTACTTATCTGGGGGTGGCGGACATGATCCCGTATTTCCGGAAGCTGGGGATCACCGCCGTCGAGCTGCTGCCGGTGCAGGAGTTTCATGAATATGATGTGGCGCAAACCAATCCCCTGAGCGGTGAGCGCCTGCGCGACTACTGGGGCTATAACACCGTGGCCTTTTTCGCGCCCAAGGAGTCCTATTCCAGCCGCAGTGCCACCGGTTGCCAGATCGCCGAATTCAAGACCATGGTGCGGGAACTGCATCGCGCCGGTATCGAACTCATTCTCGACATCGTGTTTAATCATACCGCCGAAGGCGATCAGCGCGGGCCGACACTCAATTTTCGTGGTCTGGACAACCGTATTTATTACCTCCTGGAGAACGACCGGCGTTATTACAAGAATTTTTCCGGAACCGGCAATACCCTGAACTGCAACCATCCGGTGGTGCGCGACTACATTCTCGATTGTCTGCGCCACTGGGTGGTGGAGATGCACGTGGACGGCTTCCGTTTCGATCTGGCCGCGATCATGGAAAGGGATGAGGACGGTAATATCCTGCCCAATCCGCCCTTGCTGGAACGTATTGCCGAGGATCCCATCCTCCGCGATGTGAAACTGATCGCAGAGGCCTGGGATGCCGCAGGCGTCTATCAGGTCGGCCGCTTTCCGGGACGGCGCTGGTCGGAATGGAACGGTCGTTATCGCGATGAGGTACGCCGCTTTTGGCGCGGCGATGCGGGTATGACCGGCCTATTGGCCAGTCGCTTGTGCGGCAGCGCCGATCTTTATCAGCAGTCCGACAAGGAACCGCTCAACAGCATCAACTATCTCACCTGTCACGACGGCTTTACCCTGAATGACGTGGTGAGCTACGCCGCCAAGCATAACGCCGCCAATGGGCATGACAATCACGACGGCAGCGATGAAAACTACAGCGCCAATTACGGCGTGGAAGGCCCCAGCGACGATCCCGTGATCGAGCGACTGCGCAAGCGCCAGATCAAAAATATGCTTGCGACCTTGATGCTGTCGCGGGGCGTGCCCATGCTGTTTGGTGGCGATGAATTCCGCCGTAGCCAATCGGGGAACAATAATGCCTATTGTCAGGATAATGAGGTTTCCTGGTATGACTGGCGGCTGCTTGAGACGGAAAGTGAAATATATGAATTCACGCGCGCCGTGATCGACCTACGGCGGCGCTTTCCGCTGCTGGCGGAAGAGCGATTCTATGCGGCGGCGGATGTGAGCTGGTTCGGCCTCGACGGCGCACCCCCCGATTGGGGCGCGCCCGCTCGGACTTTGGGTTGTCACCTGCATCCCCCGGGGTATACAGACGAACTCTGCCTGTTGTTCAATGCCGAACAACATGAGGTGTTATTTTCCCTGCCGCAGGCGCGGAACGGTAAGAGATGGCAGCGGGAATGCGATAGCAGTGACGACCGTGAGAATAGCGGAGGCAACGTCGCTAGCTGCCGCCTGCAATCGCGCAGCCTGGTGATATTTTCCGCGTAGCAGGTGACGGAGGCTCGCCAGCGCGGCGTGAGAGGTGATGCCGCACTTTAATCAAGTGCTCGCTGACATCGATGCCGCCTGCTGGGCGCGATGGCGGTGTAGATAGCCGTAACGACAATAATCAGCAACAAGATTGAACTCCAGCTCAAGCCGGGCCTCTGATGCTTAAAGAGGTGCCGGCCGCTGATCATCGGCTTGGCGCCGGGAACAACGCACAGCTCGGCGGTGGACTGAAGCCTGGAGGCGAGCATGGATGAATCGGTTTTCAAGCTTTACCTGATACGCCATGGCGACACGGCGTGGTCGGAAGCACACCGTCACACAGGACTGACCGATCTACCCCTCGATCGTCATGGTGAGCATCAGGCAAGGCGACTGGGCAAGCGCCTGGAGGGGCTGAGCTTCACGCGGATATTCACTAGTCCGCTGCGGCGAGCGCGCGCAACCTGCGAACTGGCCGGCTTCGCAGTGGCGGCCAAAACCGACCCGGATCTCGTGGAATGGAACTACGGCGATTACGAAGGTCTTACCACCGTGGAAATTCGCCGGCGACGATCGGAGTGGGACCTGTTTCGGGATGGCGTCCCCAATGGCGAATCGCCGCGAGACGTGGCCGCTCGCGCCGACCGCTTCATCGCAAAGGCCTTGCGACGGCCAGGTGATGTGGTGGTATTTTCCAGCGCGCACATCATACGCATGATCGCGGCGCGCTGGCTGTCCCTGCCTCCGGATGCCGCCCGTCTCTTTCTCAGCTCCACCGCCAGCGTCAGTATCCTGGGTTATGAACATAGCCGCGCTGAAGCGGTGATACGGCTATGGAACGATGTGGGCGAAATTCATTAAGTTCTAATTGATTTTTAATGTGCCTGGCAATGCCTGTGACCGTGCTGCATAGTTATGATATATACGCCAAGGTTATGGCAAACAGAGTCGCCATCCGCTATCCATTCCCAGCGTTCGGTTTGCGCCCGCGACAAAATCCGATGCCACGGAATTTCGCGCTATTGCCTGGAACCGCTGCTAAGCATGATGGTCATAATCCGTGTCATCCCTGCAGACCAGGGTGATGTCAAACGTGACGGTCGCGCTCCTCCTCCGTCACGTGCCGAAGAATATTCGTATCGTCGAAGGAACAACACCATGAAACTGAAACGCCGTGGCATCATCGGGATATTTATCGTTATTGCATATACGACCATGTCGGCCGCACAGGGAGCTGCGACCTGGATAGAGGGGCCAAACCATCCGAGTCTGGCGCCCATGTTACAGAAGGTGCTGCCGGCGGTGGTGAACGTTTCAACTAAATCGCTGGTGTCGGTCGAACAGAACCCGTTATTCAAAGATCCCTTCTTCCGCCAATTCTTCAATGTCCCCGACCGTCCCCAGCAACGAGAGCGGCAAAGCCTGGGCTCCGGGGTGATTGTGGATGCGGGTAAAGGTTATGTACTCACCAATTATCACGTGATCAAGCATGCGCAGCAAATCACCGTGACGCTGCATGACGGCCGGCACTTTTCCGCAAAGATAGTGGGCAAGGATCCCGAAGTGGATCTGGCGGTGCTCCACATCAAGGCCAATGATCTTGTTTCCTTGCCGTTCGGCGATTCGTCCGCCATTCGGGTGGGAGATTTCGTGGCGGCGATAGGCAATCCTTTCGGTCTCGGGCAGACGGTGACTTCCGGCATCATCAGCGCCCTGGGTCGCAACGGCTTGGGCATAGAAGGATATGAGGATTTCATCCAGACCGATGCTCCCATCAATCCCGGCAATTCCGGCGGAGCCTTGGTGAATTTTTCCGGGCAACTGGTGGGTATCAATACCGCCATCGTCGGTCCCGGCGGCGGCAATGTGGGCATCGGCTTCGCCATCCCCAGCAATATGGTGAAGGATGACATGGATCAATTGATCCGCTACGGCAATGTGCGTCGCGGGCAGTTGGGGGTCTATATCCAGGATGTCACGCCTGACTTGGCCAAGGCACTTGATCTCACTCGTACCAGCGGTGCCGTGATTACGAAGGTCGCGAAAGGATCTCCCGCCGAGCAGTCGGGACTGGAGATCGGTGACGTGATCATTGCGGTTAACGGTACGGAGATTAAAACCGCAGGGCAACTGCGCAATGCCATCGGCCTGTTGCGGGTGGGCAGTGACGTGACGCTGAGGATCCTCCATAAGGGCGAGCAGCGTGAGATGCATGTCCTGATTTCCGCGCCCAAGCAGACCAAGGTCGATGCGGGACACCTGGACAAAGGCTTGTCCGGCGCAAAACTGGGTGCTATAGAACCGTCTCATCCCTTGGCGGGGCAGGTGAAGGGCGTCGAAGTCCTTGACGTCGAAGAGGGAAGTCCCGCCTGGATGGCGGGCCTGCGCAAAGGCGACATCATCGTCTCCGTCAATCGTCAGCCGGTTGAAAGTACGGGAGACATAGAGGCCGCCCTTAAAAAGGGCGGCCATGGAATACTGCTCAACATCCGGCGCGGAGAGGGGGCATTGTTCATCCTCATCCGCTAAGCGTTGCCGGCCTTGAAAGAGGTATTGCCCCCATGGCGTTGCGACGAAATGAGTTACCACCTTCCAACTCGGCGAGACCCTCATAGGGTCGTACGACCATGGAGGCGATAGATTTGATCTGTCTGGCGGAAAACTTAGACGGACCTCTGATTCCGAGTCGCCCGCTGTGAGTATAAGGTACGATGCGGATGTGGCATATCAGCCGTGCTTATCGCTGTCGCTGCGACGTTTTTTGTTGGCTGCCAAGTGGAGCAGCCAGATGATGGATCCTGCGGCAATTACCGAAAGTAATATCCATTTTTCATAATGGTGGATGTCGCCCAATAGCAATTCCATAGCCTTGCCGAAGGCGTAGCCGAGGACGGCTATGGCCGAGGCCCATGCGGCGGCGCCGACAATATTAAACACTATAAATTCTATGGCCGGTACACGACTCATGCCGAGGACGAAGGGCGTTACGGTGCGAAAGCCGTAAACAAAGCGAAAGCCGATGATGATGGGAATGCGATGGCGTTCCAGCATACGGTGTACTTTTTTCGCCCGCGAATTCCAGTGCGGATGTTTCAACAGAAACGTCTGTCCTTGCCAGCGGCCTAAAAAGAAAAATAATTGATCGCTCATGAGCGTGCCGACAAAGGCGGATACGATTACCCAAGGCAGCCGCAGATAACCCAGCTTGGCGGCAATACCGCCTAACACCAGGATAGTCTCTCCTTCCAGGAAAGTGCCGACCACCAGTGCCAAGTAACCATAGCTGTCAATGACGTGTTCGAGCGTCATAGCGGGTGCGCCTTAGGCGTGCCGATAAAAAAGAGGTCGGTGCATCTGCGGGAGTGCGCCACGGCCTCGAGTTCATGCGCGGTTCTCACCGTGCCCACCGTTTTCCGATACCTGACGGTCAGGCAGATGGCGGCGGAGAATAATTAATAATTTCAGAAGTGGATACCAGTAAGGCTGGCAATGCCTCCACCCGTCCTGAAGGGGCTGCCTTGCAAAACGGGTGGGGCTTTAGATTGGTAAGAGCGAATAGGCAGTGCCCGGTATCAAATTAATGATCAATTCCACCCTGTCTTAAAAAGACAATTCGCCGGCCGACTGCCCGTTGACCGACACCTCGCAAGTATGATTGGCGTCGCCTTTGCCTGCATTCAGCAATTTGCATTTCGCGGAAACTTTATAGTCCTCAAAGTTGCCCGTGAATACTTCCTCCGGCTTGTCTTTGCTCAAGCTGCCGACAATTGTATCTTTATTGTTTATCTTGATGATGATGAAGTCCTTTTCGGCTCCAACGTCGGCTTTGCCGGTAATGGCCCAATCCTGGCCCCGCCAATGTGGAGGCCTATATTCCAAGTAACCGCCGGAGGACGCGCAGGCGGCGAGAGCGCCCAGGATCAGGATTATAGAAAGGGTTCGCATGAATCTCTCCTTAGAAGAATGAGCAGACAATAAATGTTGTGGGCCAATACCAGCAAAATGAGCCAGATTCTAGCATCGCCCATCACCTCGGTCTATGCAAAATAGTAAGCTTATGAGCTTGTTGCGATTGACTGGTTTTGTGCAACAGTGCAAGGCGGATCGAGCCCTGCAATTTGTGTGTAGCGGTGCTGTGTTCTGCTCTGCGTAGAGCGGCAACACCGGCAATCCAGAATTCATGCGCGGTAAAGCGTGATCGCTAACGCTAGTAACGTTGAACAGGGACTCGGTAGTTTACGAATGAAAGCCTGCGCTGGATTTTCCAGTCGCCGAGTTCGAGCGTGCTTGCCGCAGTCCTGCGCACTATTTAGATCATCAACAACGCCGCCGCCACGCGCCGGCCGTCACCCATGAGAATGTTGTACGTGCGGCAGGCGGCGGCGGTGTTCATGATTTCGTAACCGATTCCGGCGGCGGCCAAGGGCGCGACAATGGCGGCGTCGGGCCATAATAAACTGTTACCCGAGCCCAGCAGCACGATTTCCGGAGCCAGTTCCAAAATGATGTCCATATGGCTGGGTGCCAAATCCCCGAAGGACTGAGGCGGCCAGTCCCGCACCAAGCGGGTAGGGGTGATGATGGTACTGCGGGTGAGGACCTCCTGACGTACACGGGAGGAATCCGGGCCGATGGCGTCCAGGGCGCCCGGGGCGGGATCCTCGCTGTTCCGAGGTATGGTGACGGTGACCTCGCCGGGTCCGTAGGAGCGTATAGCGTAGCGGCTGTGATCGATTTCCAGGTTAAATTGCATGGTGGTGAGACGATAACCGAGATAGTTGGACGAAGGCTTCACTTTTACCGCGTATGGCCATGAGGTGCAAGCCATGGTCATAGCCTGTCGATTGACAGGGTTTTTGGCGCCGGGTAATGTGTCATATTTGGCGCGCCCTTCGGGCGCTTTGTTTATGTTTTAAGCCGTGTTTTCCCCGGTTTGAGATTTCCGGATTAACTGCCTTGAGAGACGAATTCCCTAGAATTAAGCGGCTGCCTCCCTATGTCTTTAACATCGTCGGCGAGTTGAAGGCCAAGGCCCGCGCCCGCGGCGAAGATATCATCGATTTCGGGATGGGCAACCCGGATCAGCCGACGCCGCAACACATCGTCGACAAATTGGTCGAGGCCGCCCAGCGCAACGATACCCATCGCTACTCCGTATCCAAGGGTATCCCGCGGCTGCGCCGCGCCATCACCAAGTGGTATAAGAACCGTTACAACGTGGAGCTGGATCAGGATAGCGAGGCCATCGTCACCATCGGTTCCAAGGAGGGGCTGGCCCATCTGGCGCTGGCGACCATGGGTCCCGGCGATGTGGCTTTGGTGCCCAACCCGTCTTACCCGATTCATCCCTACGGTTTCGTCATCGCCGGGGCGGATATCCGCCATGTGTCCTTGATTCCCGGCGTGGACTTTTTCGAGGAACTGGAAAAGGCCATCAAGGCCTGCTGGCCCCAGCCTAAGATGCTGGTGCTGAATTTTCCGGGCAACCCCACCACTCAGTGTGTGGAACTGGATTTCTTCGAGAAAGTGGTTGCCATTGCCCGCGAGCATCAGATCTGGGTGATACACGATCTCGCCTATGCCGATATCGTGTTCGACGGTTACGAGGCGCCTTCCATTTTGCAGGTGAAAGGCGCCAAGGAGGTGGCGGTGGAGTTTTTCACCTTGTCCAAGAGTTACAATATGCCGGGTTGGCGCGTGGGTTTCATGTGCGGTAACCCCAAGCTGGTCGCGGCCCTGGGGCGTATGAAGTCGTATATGGACTATGGGATGTTCACGCCGATTCAGGTGGCGGCCATCACCGCCTTGGAAGGGCCGCAGGACTGCGTTGCGGAGATCCGTGACCTGTACCGCAGCCGCCGAGATACCTTGTGCAAGGGTTTGAATTCCATCGGCTGGCAGGTGGCGCCGCCCAAGGCATCGATGTTCGTGTGGGCGCCCATACCCGAACCCTACCGTCATCTGGGTTCCTTGGAATTTTCCAAGAAGTTGTTGAGCGAGGCCAAGGTGGCGGTATCGCCGGGCATCGGCTTCGGTGAGATGGGGGATGATCATGTGCGTTTCGCGCTGATCGAAAACGAACACCGCAGCCGTCAGGCGGTGCGCGGTATCCGCGACATGTTCCGCCGTGACCACGGCCAGTTGAACGCCGCCGGAGGCGGTGGCAAGTAATCGCATAGTCTGCGTTTGACTTGCGCGGATCACACATAAGGAGAACGATAGTGGAGCCGGTAAAAGTAGGCTTATTAGGCTTGGGGACGGTGGGTTGCGGAACGGTGAGCGTACTCAAACGCAACGCCCAGGAGATTCAACGCCGAGCCGGGCGCGGGATAGTCATAGCTCAGGCCGCGGCGCGTGATTTGAAGCGTCCGCGCATCTGCGATGCCGCCGGCATCGCCTTGACCGATGATCCCATGGCAGTGGTAGACAATCCCGAACTGGAGGTCATCGTCGAATTGATCGGCGGTACCACTATCGCCCGTGAACTGGTGAGCAAAGCCATCGCCAACGGCAAGCATGTGGTCACCGCCAACAAGGCGCTGATTGCCAAACACGGCAACGAGATCTTTGCCCAGGCCCGCGAGCAGGGCGTGATGGTGGCCTTCGAAGCGGCGGTGGCAGGCGGTATCCCCGTGATCAAGGCGATTCGCGAAGGTCTGGCCGGCAATCGCATCGAGTGGTTGGCGGGGATCATCAACGGCACCGGCAATTTTATTCTTACCGAAATGCGCGACAAGGGCCGCGACTTCGCCGACGTGCTGGCGGAGGCCCAGAGCCTCGGCTATGCCGAAGCGGACCCGACCTTCGATGTGGAAGGTATCGATGCCGCTCACAAGCTGACCATCCTGGCGTCCATCGCCTTCGGTATCCCCCTGCAGTTCGATAAGGTCTACACCGAAGGGATCAGCCGCATCACCGCCGAGGACGTGCGTTATGCCGAAGAGCTGGGCTATCGCATCAAACACCTTGGCTTGGCGCGGCGCACCCCGCAAGGCGTGGAACTGCGCGTGCATCCCACCCTGATCCCGTACCGGCGCCTCATCGCCAACGTGGACGGCGTGATGAATGCGGTGCTGGTCAAGGCCGATGCCGTGGGACCGACGCTGTACTACGGCGCCGGCGCCGGTTCGGAGCCCACCGCCTCCGCGGTGGTGGCCGATCTGGTGGACGTGGTACGCGCCCTGACCTCCGATCCTGAAAACCGCGTGCCCCATCTGGCCTTCCAGGCGGATGCCCTGTCTGATATCGCCATCCTGCCCATGGCCGAGGTGGAGACCGCCTACTACTTGCGCCTGGAGGCGGAGGACAGTCCCGGCGTCCTGGCGGAGGTCGCCCATATTCTCGGTAAGGCAGGCATCAGCATTGAGGCCATCGTTCAAAAGGAACAGGCCCCCGAGGCCGCCTATGTGCCGGTGATCCTGCTTACTCACGTGGTTAAGGAAGGTAAAATGAACCGGGCCATCCAAAGCATTGAGGCCTTGGATTCCATAGGCGGTCCGGTGACGCGTATTCGCGTAGAATATCTCAACAGACAATAAATTCTTAAGCGATCAGCTGTCAGCGTTTGGCTTTTCTTGGTAGCTGAGCGCTGATAGTTCAATAGGAGCAATTAATGCCGTTTCGTCCCCGTTATACCGGGCTCATCGATAAATACCGTGACCGCCTGCCGGTGCACGACGATACCCGCGTCATCAGCCTCGGTGAGGGCAACACGCCGCTGATCCGGCTCAACAACATCCCGCGGGACTTGGGCAGGGACGTGGACATCTACGTCAAGTACGAGGGCCTCAATCCCACCGGTTCCTTCAAGGACCGCGGCATGACCATGGCGGTGACCAAGGCGGTGGAAGAGGGGAGCCGCGCCATCGTCTGCGCCTCCACCGGCAACACCTCGGCATCGGCCGCCGCCTATGCGGCGCGCGCCGGCATCACCGCCTTCGTCCTGATCCCCGACGGCAAGATCGCCTTGGGCAAGCTGGCCCAGGCCATCATGCACGGCGCGGTGGTGATTCAGATCAAGGGCAACTTCGACGCCGGGATGCAGCTGGTGAAGGAAATCGGTAAAGAGGCGCCGGTAACCATCGTCAATTCCATCAACCCCTATCGCCTGCAGGGGCAGAAGACCGCGGCCTTTGAAATCGTCGAAGAGCTGGAAAGCGTCCCCGACTATCACTGCCTGCCGGTGGGTAATGCCGGCAACATTTCCGCGTACTGGATGGGTTACAAGGAATATCAGCAGCACGGCATCGTCAACAGCCTGCCACGCATGGTGGGCTACCAGGCCGCGGGGGCGGCGCCGTTCCTGCGCGGCGCTCCGGTGCAGGAACCGGAGACCGTCGCCACCGCCATCCGCATCGGCAACCCCCAAAGCTGGGACTTGGCCTGGGCGGCGCAGAAGGAATCCAACGGCTGGTTCGATGAATTCAGCGATGACGACATCCTCGCCGCGCAGAAACTCCTGGCCTGCAAGGAAGGTATTTTCTGCGAACCGGCCTCGGCCATCTCCCTGGCTGGCGCCATGCGCGATATCAAGAACGGCAAAATCCCCGAAGGCAGCAAGATCGTCTGCACCTTGACCGGGCATGGCCTCAAAGACCCGGATGTAGCCATCAAGCAAAGTCAGGGTCAGTTGGAGACGGTGGATGCCACCTTAGAGGCCGTGAAGAAGGCGATCTTAAGCAATATGTCCTGAAGTGCTGATGAGTTGATCTCAATCCCGCCCGGAAAAAGGCGATGTGTGGCGGTTGAGTAACCCGGAGCTGCTGATAAGGATCATCCTGAGGAAAGACGCAAGACCCGGGTCGGTGAGGCGTTAGCCAACGCAGGGCTGCTGATCTGCGGGCAGCAGGGAGGGGGGTAGAGTCTCGCCTCAGCCCAGCCTGGCGTGTTATGCTTTGCATATTGTTCTTTAGCTTGATGAAATATATCACGGATTTATAAATGAATTTTTCTATAGTGCCGCCACCATAAGGTAATCCGATAAGGGGAATAGAAATGAAAACAATAAGATTCACTGCTTTATCCGCCATCGTTATCAGCCTGCTAATGATCGCCGCCGCCGAGGCGGGTGTAATCCGGCCGCAAGATAAAAGCGGACAGGACTACGTGCCCACCGGCAAGGGTTGGGGTGTTCCCGCTGTAGGGAATCCCGGGCAGAAAGGCGGCAAAGGTGGCGGCGGCGGTGGCGGGCCGAAGACGACCTCCAATGGTATTAACTACCATGGTGGGCCGGTGATGCTCGGTACCACCAATGTTTATTACATCTGGTATGGCGATTGGAGCACGAACAACGCGGTTCCGATTCTCACCAACCTGGCGCAATCTCTGGGCGGTTCGCCGTATTACAACATCAACACCAGCTACTACGACGGTGGCAATAACAAGGTCAGCAATTCCGTCGCCGCACCCAGCAGTACCGTCGATAGCTATTCCCGCGGCACCGCGCTGGGTGACACCGATATCCAGGGCATCGTAACGGATGCCATATCATCCGGTAGCTTGCCTAAGGATTCCAATGGCGTCTATGTGGTGCTGACGTCCCAGGACGTTAACGAGACCTCCGGTTTCTGTACTCAGTACTGCGGGTGGCACACCCATGCCAGTATTCTAGGCAAGGATACCAAGTTCGCCTTCGTCGGTGACGCGGCGCGCTGTCCCAGTGCCTGTTCGGCGCAAACGGCCAGCAGCCCCAATGACAACATCGGGGCCGATGCCATGGCCAGCGTCATCGCTCACGAGACGGCCGAGATGGTCACGGACCCGGATCTCAATGCCTGGTATGACAGACGTGGTTATGAGAATGCCGACAAGTGCGCGTGGAAGTTCGGAACGACTTACAAGACCGCCAACGGCTCCTACGCGAACATGAATCTGGGCGGCATGGATTATCTCATCCAGCAGAATTGGGAAAATGCCAACGGCGGTAATTGCGTTCTATCCTATCCGTAGGATGGACCGGAGCGGTCCTGGGGGCGTCCCTCGCCGACATATCGGGGATAACGAATGCGTAGGATCCTATCTTTAACGTTGCTGGCCGCAATAACTGTATCCATAATGAGTATGCTGGCGCAGGCATCCTCCGAGGATGGTGTCGGCAGAATACCGACCGTCACCCGCCTGGTGCATATTTTTTTCCAACTGGAGGGCAAGCTCAGCGAGGCGGTGGAGCAGCGGGATATGCCAACCACATCGAAATTGCTCAGCGATGACTTCGAGATGCGGGTGAGCACTATGCCGGGCACTCCCATACCGCGCGCCGCCTGGATGCATCAGTCATTTGCCGAGCCCAAGTCGTCGCTGGTCATGGAGCAAATGGCCGTCCACGACTTTGGTAAGGTCGCGATTGTCAGCTATTTATGGAAGATAACGGATGAAAAGTCCAAGATGGAGCGCGATATCTTCATTGTTGATACCTGGTGGCAGGAAGCGGGCGCCTGGAAGTTGGCGGTAAGATATGCCGGCCCGGCGGCACAGAGTGATTACCCTATTCCCGGCGTTCCTATTATTGAATCTACGTTTGAAAAAAAGGAATAAGTATCACCATGCCGTGAATGTGACGCCCCGGGATTTTTTTGCGCGCCGGTGCGCCTCTTCCATTGAGTAAAATCGTCTATTCTGGTACTTTGTACTCCCATCTTGTTTCGCTTACCCGCAGATCTTTTAGAGGTTCATGACTAAGTTCATATTCGTCACCGGTGGAGTGGTGTCGTCCTTGGGGAAGGGCATCGCTTCGGCGTCGCTGGGCGCTATCTTGGAGGCACGCGGTCTCAAGGTGACGCTGCTCAAGCTCGATCCATATATCAATGTCGATCCCGGCACCATGAGTCCTTTTCAGCACGGCGAGGTGTATGTCACCGAGGACGGCGCTGAGACCGATCTGGATCTGGGTCACTACGAACGCTTTGTCCGTACCCGCATGGGTAAGAGCAATAACTTCACCACCGGCAAGATTTACGAAAACGTCATCCGCAAGGAGCGCCGCGGCGATTACTTGGGCGGCACCGTACAGGTGATCCCCCACATCACCGACGAGATCAAGCGCTGTATCCTGGCGGGGGCCGATGCCGCCGATGTGGCCTTGGTGGAGATCGGGGGTACGGTGGGTGACATCGAGTCCCTGCCGTTTCTCGAGGCCATCCGCCAGATGGGCGTGGAATTGGGTCACGAACGCACCCTGTTCATTCACCTTACCCTGGTGCCGTTCATCGCGGCGGCCGGGGAATTGAAGACCAAACCCACCCAGCACTCGGTGGCGCAATTGCGGTCCATCGGTATTCAACCCGATGTGCTGATGTGCCGCGCCGACCAGTCGCTGCCTCCGGAAGAGCGGCGCAAGATCGCGCTGTTCACCAATGTTCGCGAGGAGGCGGTAATCTCCGCGGTGGACGTGGATAATATCTACAAGATCCCCATGCTGCTGCACGAACAGGGGCTGGACCGCATCGTGGCGGAACGTCTGGAATTGCACGTTCCCGACGCGGATCTCTCCGAGTGGCGAGCGGTCATCAATGCCATGGAACACCCGGAGGGCGAGGTCACCATCGCCATGGTGGGCAAGTATGTGGAGCTCACGGAATCCTATAAGTCTCTTTCGGAAGCCCTTACCCACGCAGGGATTCAGACCCGCTCCCGGGTACGGATCAAGTACATCGATTCCGAAGAAATCACCACAGATGGTGCGGACCAGCTGGCGGGGATGGATGCCATCCTGGTGCCCGGCGGCTTCGGCGAGCGTGGTATCGAAGGCAAGATCCGCGCTGTCGAATATGCCCGGCGCAACCGCATCCCCTATCTGGGTATCTGTCTGGGGATGCAGGTGGCGGTGATCGAATTCGCTCGGCACGTGGCCGGCATGAGCGAGGCGCACAGCACCGAGTTCAATCCCAGCACGCCGTATCCGGTGATCGCACTCATTACCGAGTGGACGACCTCGGAGGGGGGCGTGGAGCGGCGCAGCAAGGAGTCGGACCTGGGCGGCAGCATGCGCCTGGGTGCTCAGGCCTGCCGCCTGGATCCCAACTCCAAGGCCTATGCCGCCTATGAGCAGGATATGATCATGGAACGGCATCGCCATCGTTACGAGTTCAACAACAACTTCCTGGAGCCCCTAGAGGCGGCCGGTTTGCTGGTTTCCGGCCGTTCGGCCGACGGTAAGCTGGTGGAGATGATCGAGATTCCCGACCATCCGTGGTTCGTGGCCTGTCAATTCCACCCGGAATTCAAATCCACGCCCCGCGACGGTCATCCCTTGTTCACCAGTTTTATCCGTGCCGCCCGCGAGCGGCACGCGCACAGTCGGAGATAAGCCATGCAACTTTGCGGATTTGAAGTGGGATTGGACCGCCCGCTGTTTTTGATCGCCGGTCCGTGCGTTATCGAGAGCGAGGGCCTGGCCCTGGAAACCGCCGGTCAGCTCAAGGAGATCACGGCGCGCCTGGGGATCCCCTTCATCTATAAATCCTCCTTCGATAAGGCCAATCGCACCTCGGTCAGCAGTTTTCGCGGCCCGGGCCTGGAGGCGGGCTTGAAGATCCTGGAAAAGGTCAAACAACAGGTACAGGTGCCGGTGCTGACCGATGTCCATGAGGATACCCCGCTGGACGAGGTCGCCGCGGTGGTGGATGTATTACAGACCCCGGCCTTCCTGTGCCGACAGACCAACTTCATTCAAAATGTCGCCCGCCAAAGCAGGCCGGTGAACATCAAGAAGGGGCAATTTCTCGCTCCCTGGGACATGAAGCATGTGGCCGAGAAGGCCAAGGCGGTAGGTAACAGCCAGATTATGGTATGCGAACGGGGGGTGTCTTTCGGCTACAATAATCTGGTATCGGATATGCGCTCTCTGGCGGTGATGCGCGATACCGGTTGTCCGGTAGTCTTCGACGGTACTCATTCAGTGCAATT
>Ga0210086_1001050_pt1 | contig 14713 bp, 17 predicted proteins | sample China_Galinas_PW_3_FD_184867 | JGI IMG/M metagenome (GOLD analysis project Ga0210086, IMG submission 184867) | Wetland microbial communities from San Francisco Bay, California, USA, that impact long-term carbon sequestration - China_Galinas_PWB_D2... | ecosystem: Environmental > Aquatic > Marine... | reverse complement strand
CCGGTCCTGCGGGCTTACCTCGAACAATCCATCCGAACCGGGATCATCTGCCACACCTCATGGTCCCGCACACCCGCCCCGCAACCGAACACCCGACCGGCGTGTTACTGACCCACGCTCCTAGCGGGCAGGCAGTTCGGCGACAACGTCGGCACGTGCCGCATCGAAGCTGAGATAGCCCTTGATGGGCAGTGTTTCCGGTGGCGGATGTTCGTAGCTCCACGCGACGTCCTCGACGATGGCGTCGCCGATGACCGCCGCCCAGTAGGTGGCGAAACCTTTGTAGTTGCAGTAGCTCGTCGTCTTCGTGCGACGCAGCAGATCCGTGCGGACCAGCGAGGGACCGACGTAGAGCCGCGGTTCGAGGGCGGTCTCGAAGACGATCACCGTGCCGTCGGTGTCGACGAGCGTGGTCCCGTCGACCGCCACGCGCAGGCGGCGTCTTGTCGGGCGGCAGTCGACCCGGTGGTACGGGTTCGGTGGATAGTGCACGAGCTTGCGGCCTTCTTCGAGCCAGGTGTCGACGGCACCCCACGGCACCTGGACGTACCCGGGCGCCTCGGGTTCGGGCTCGTTCGGCAGGTCACCCACCTCGCCGGCCGGAAACGCATAGCTGAGCGCACGATCTCGGCGATGTACCAGCAAGGCCCGCTCCGTATCAATCACGATGTGGCCATGAAGGATTGCTTGGACCCGGCGTGGATGCGGCTCCACGTAGACCACGTCAGCGGGTAGCGGGGGAGCGAACCAGCCCGTGGGGTCCCTGCTCAGCGGACCCCGTCCGGCGACGAGGCTCACCCGGCAGTCCTGACCCGAGAGGCCTTGCGCTTCCGCGGCAGCGCCGCGTCGATCACCGAGCGGAAAAGCCGATTCGCGACGTCGAAAGCATCGGCGGCGCCGTCGTCTTTCGGGTCGATCTGCAGGAGGGCGGAGATGACACCGGCCATCGCGCCGTTGACAAGTCGCACCACAGCGTCGTCGGGGTACCGGCCGAGGTCGCCGGCAAGGGCTTCGTTGACCTTCCGTTTCGATTCGGCGATTTCGGGCGTTTCCGCGCCCCGCAGTGCAGGATTCGCATCGAGCATCGCGCGTAGCAGCCCGATCGTCTCGCCGTGCGTCTGCCGCTCGTCCTGCAACCAGCCGGCCAGGACGTCAAGGGTGGTTTGGCCGGCGCTGCGGGCGGTGCAGACATCGCTGAGCCTCTGCGCCGAACCGGTGATGTAAGACAACGCAAGTTCGAGCTTCGACGGAAAATACAGCGATACGGTGCGCGGGGAAACCTCAGCAGCCTCCGCGACCTGCGCGACCGTCGTCGAGTCATAACCACGTTCGGCAAAGAGCCGCAGTGCCGCGCGCTCGATTTCAGCTCGGCGCCGCGCACGCGACCGCTCACGCAAAGACTCAGGCACGATCCTATCTTACTGCCTTCTGCAAAATTACCGCTAGATGCAATACCATCAACGTAACGCCTGGGGCGGTCGAGAGGTGGAACACGTTGTCACAACTTGTCCCGTTCGGTCGGTTGGCCGCACGCATCGGGCATGGCGTTGCGCGGCTCGCCACAGACGCGGCGCTGGGCCGCCAGCGTAAGTTTCCGCGCAAGGTCGGCGATCTCACCGCCGAGTCGTTGTCCGCGATCTTGGGCCGCGACGTGTCGTCGATCTCAGTCCTCGACGATGCCGCAGGAACGTCCTCGCGCGCCCGGTTGGCCCTCACGGGAAAGGACGTGCCCGGCTCGGTCTTCGTCAAGATGTCCGCCGCCACGGCTGCCACGCGAATGCTGGGCGAACTGGCCCGGCTGGGCGAAACCGAGTCGCGCTTCTACAAGCAACTGGCCCCTCAGCTCGGCTCCGGTGTCCCTCGGGCGTACGGATCGGAGTGGGATTGGCTGACCGGCCGATATGTCGTGGTGTTGGAGGACATGACCACCACGCCGTGCGAGTTCCCCGACACGTTGAATCCGCTCGACACCGACAAGATGGCGCTTCTGGTCGAAGTCCTCGCTGAGCTGCACGGCACGTTCTGGGGCCGGTTGCCCGAAAAGCCAGGTAACGGTGGGCAATTCGGGTGGCTGTGGCCGCCGTCATCCGATCCGAGCGTGCCACTGACGCCGCACCTGATGCGGATGGCGGCACGTCGGCTCGCCGATCGGACATCGATTCCCGTCGACGCCGGCCGCTTCATCGGGGAGAACCTCACAGCGGCGACGAACCTGATCGACGCAGGGCCGCACACCGTCTTGCACGGCGACTCCCACCCCGGCAACACCTACTTTCGCGACGGTCGAGCCGGTCTTCTCGACTGGCAGGTCGTCCGGCGCGGGCGCCCCGCCCGCGATTTGACCTACACCCTCGTCCTCGGCATGACCACCGATGATCGCCGAGGCAACGAACGCGAGCTGTTGGACGGCTACCGGCAGGCACTCGCCGCAGCCGGCGGCCCGGATCTTGATCGCGACGACCTGTGGACCCAATACCGACAGGCCGTCGTGTACGCCTACGTGGCGCCGCTGACCACCGCTGGCCTCGGCGGCATGCAAACCGAGGAAATCTCGCTCGAGGGACTGCGACGGGCCGTCGCCGCGCTGAGCGACCTGGAAACGGTGAAAGCTCTCCAGACCGCGCTGTGAGCTCAGGGAACGTCATTGGGCGGGGGCTTGAGCCCGACCGCGTGGCGAAGCTGCGCGAGGAACTGGTCGGCGTCGTCGCCGGCGACCAGATAATGCGAGACCGCCACCCGGATCGCGGTGGCCGCCGCGACGGCGCTGTTGGGGCCTTGCAACAGCCGTTGCAGCCGCTCGCGCATGACCGGAATCACGTGGGACAGCTGCCCGATGACGTGGCCGGGTTCGACATCGACCATCCGGTATCCCGAATACGAGTGCTGGTAGTCGACGATGAATCTCAGCGCGGCGTCCAGTTTCTCTTTGCCGCGCAGTCCCTTCGTCGCCTTGGCCATCCCGCGGTCGTACATCTCCCGCTCCCACGCGCCGAACGCGTCGAGCAATTCCTCTTTGGAGGCGAACCAGCGGTAGAGTGTCGGACGGGAAACTCCGGCCTGTGCGGCCACCTCTGACAGGCTGAGCTTGGTCATGCCTTTGCTGCTGAGCACCTCGGACGTGGCGACGAGGAGCCGCTGACGAGTGGCGGTGTGGTGGTCGACCTGATCGCTGCCTTCCGCTCTTCGCGCAAGCCGCTCATCGGCGTCCAGTACCACCGCTGACCGTGTCATACCTATAGCTTTACAAAAAACTGGCGAAGTGTCACGCTCATCCAGTGTCCGATCCCCGTTCTGTGGCGTCGCGATAGAAAGTGTGGCATGGCCGGACCGGTAGAGGGCATCAAAGTTGTCGAACTCGGCGTCTGGGTGGCTGGGCCGGCAGCGGGCGGCATCCTCGCCGACTGGGGCGCCGACGTCATCAAGATCGAGCCCCCGCAAGGGGACCCGCCCGGATGTTCGGGCGGATGTTGGGTTGCGATCTCGGCGTGAACCCCCCGTTCGAGATGGACAACCGCTCCAAGCGCAGCATCGTCCTCGACCTCGCATCAGAAGGCGACCGGACGGCGACACTTGAATTGCTCAGTGGCACAGATGTTTTCCTGACGAACGTCCGGCCAGCAGCGTTGCGTCGCGTCGGACTGGACTTCGAAACGGTGGCCGCTTGCAATGGCCGCCTCGTCTACGGTCTGATCACGGGCTACGGCGGGAGCGGACCCGATGCCGACCGCGCCGCCTACGACGTAACGGCATTCTGGTCTCGCGCAGGCCTCGCACATCTGCTGACCCCTCCCGGCGGTACACCGCCGTTCCAGCGGGGCGGGATGGGTGACCACCTGGCCGGCATGACGCTGGCCGCGGCCGTGTGCGCGGCGCTGGTCGCGCGCGACAGGACGGGCAAAGGTCAACTCGTCACGACCTCGCTGTATCGGCAGGGCGCCTACACGGTCAGTTTCGACCTGAATACCTATCTGATGACGGGCCAACCGATCGCGATCGGGCAGCGCGAGAGCATGGGCAACCCGTGCATGAACAACTACACGGCAGCCGACGGACGGCGTTTCTGGATCGTCGGGCTGGAGGCGGGGCGCCACTGGCCGCCGGCGTGCCGCGTGGTGGGAAGACCTGATTGGCTCACCGATCCGCGGTTTTCCGACCCACGCAGTCGTGCCGCACACGCTGTCGAACTGATCGCCGAGTTGGACGTCGTCTTCGCGACGAAGCCGCTCGACGAGTGGGCGAAAGTTTTCGATGCAGAACCAGATTTCTTCTGGTCGCCGATCAACTCCATCGAAGACGTGGTGGCGGATCAGCAGTTCCACGCCGCTGGCGGAATCGTCGTTGTGCCGGACGGCGATTCGACAATCCCGATGGTGGCCACACCGGCGGACTTCCACGGCACGCCATGTGCGCCGCGATCCACCGCACCGCATCTCGGCGAGCACTCCGATGAGATTTGGGCAGAACTCAAATCACGCAAGACCTCTTGACAATGGACCTCTTGGCCATGGGTGCGGCGCTGGAAGTGGTCCGGACGGTGAAGAACATCCTGCTGGGTATGTCGCCCCGGGTGGCGGGCGAGCGCCACTACGGAGTGGTCTCTTTCACACCGGAGGAGCTGACGGCCGCGATCGCGGCAGGCGTGCCGGATGCCCGGATCGAGCAGATCACAGTGCAGCGTGAGTCGACGGGAACCACCGACCGGGCGCGACTGCTGCTCAAATGGAACGACGCCGGCCGGGCAGCGGGGCTTCCCGGGACGGCTTTCGCCAAGGGCACGCCGAGTCACGTCTCGACGCGAATTCTGAACTCGGCGTTCGGGCTCTGTGAGTCTGAAGTGCGCTTCTACACGGAACTACAGCCGGCGGTCGTCGACGTGAGCTTGACCCCCTACGTCGCCCGGATGCGTTCAGGCGGTCGCTTCGCGATCGCCCTCGAAACGCTCGGTCCCGACGATGCCACCTTCTTCGACACGGGCGATACCGTGCCGCTCGCTCACGCCGAGGCGATGATGGCGGCGCTGGCCGAAACTGCACGCCGCATACTGGCGATCGCCGCGCTTTGACACCGACCTGTCCTGGATCACGGCGTACTCGCGGCGTCCGGGCTGGCCGATCGGTCGTCGAGTCATGCCGCTGTACAACAGGATCTGGTTGCAAAGCCGTGACGACGTTCCCGCCGCGGTGAAGCAGCTGACCTCGTTCTATCTCGAGAACCAATCCGCGCTCGACCGGGAGTGGGAAGCGCTGCCGCCGACGTTCTGTCATGGCGATACCCACGCCGGCAACACGTATCTGCGAGCTGATGGAACCGCGGGCATGTTCGACTGGCAGCAGCCACACAGGATGCACGGCATGCGTGACGTCACCTACTTCATCGGCTGGTCGCTCGATCCGGCGACGCGTCGTGCCGCGGAGAAGGACCTCCTGTGCCGCTACCTCGACGGCCTGGCGCAGCGCGGTATCGACGAAGCGCCTTCGCTGACCGAAGCGTTCGCTCTGCACCGCCTTCTGATGGTCGACGCCTGGAACTCGGCATGGGCTCCGCTGGCCATCTACGGAGACGATGAGGACCTGTGCGATCGCTTGCTGAGGCGCTTTGTCGAGACGCTGCTCGACCTCGACACGGCGCATGCGCTGCGAGCTGCACTGTGAGCCGCGACGTTTCGGACATCGCAGGGAAGGGATCAAGACATGGGCTACTCCGCGGTCCGACCGCGTAGGCGACGCCCGGACTCAGCGGCGGCGCACCAGCACCGACTGCTGAATGCCGCCCACAGCACCCTGCACGTCGAAAAGTGTGCCGATCGTCGTTCCGATACCGTCCGGGCCGTAACTCGTTTCGGCCCGGATGCCGATCCATTCGCCTTCGGGCACCCGGAACACGTGCACGGCCAGGTCGGTGTTCAGGAACGTCCACTTCGTGATGTCGATCTTGGTGCCGACGCCATTCGCATCGTCAGCCACCGCGAACAGCCGCTGAAGCGGCGTCATCGCCTCGCCCTTGACCAGATCCACCGTCGGCCTGATCCACGATTCACCGGGGCCTTCGTTCATCGGCCTCGTGAGCCACAGCCACTCGAGGCTGTGAAGGTAGTTGCGGTCCCACTTCTCGGCCAGATTGCGGTTCCGGCCCTCGGACACCGGCCGCAGCGGGGACGCCGCCGCCCGCACGACGTCGTGGGTGTCCGTTTGCAGGAGTCGCCAACCACTGGCTCTGGCGACCGGTCGCGGCTGCCCGTCAGGGCCGAGCCCGATCATCTCGGCGCTGACCAGCCCGATCTGCTTGCCTTCTCGCTCGAGCGTCGCGCGAACCCAGAACTCTCCTTCTGCCGCCACGGGTCCGAGCAGATCGACGACGACTCGGCTCAGCCGCGTGCCGTCACGCAGGGCGCACCGCTCGAGCGCGCGAACCAGCAGCGACGACACCGGTGCGGCGTGCTGGATCGCCGCCGACCAAGTGCTGCGCACCAGATCGGTGGCCGTGAACTTCTCACCCCGGGGATCGGCGGCGTCGACCAGCTCGTAGTAGGAGTCGCTCACGGCAGGCCCGCTCCGGGGGTGTCGACGGTCGTGGCGTCGAGCCGGGCCAGCTTGGTGCCCACCAGCCGTTGCGGGTAGGCGTCCGTGCTGGACAGCAAGAACAGCGTGCGCCGCTCCGGCCCGCCGAGCGTGCACGCAATCGCCGCGCGATCGCCGATGTCGATGCGGTCCGTCACGGTGCCACCCTCGACGATCCGCTCGAACTGGTGGGCCAGCGTCATCGACGTCCAGATTCCGCCGTCCGCGTCGAGCGCGATGCCGTCGGGCGGCCCGTCGAGGCCCTCGGCGAAGACCCGGCGATCGCCGAGCCCGCCGTCGGGGCCGATGGTGAACGCGGTCAGCCGTCGACCGATGGACTCCGCGACGATCAACGTCGCCCCGTCCTGCGTGATGACCATTCCGTTTGGAAAGTCGAGGTTTTCGGCGACGGCTGTCGCGGTGCCGTCGGGGTCGATCCGCACGATGAGGCCGCCCTCCCTGGCTTGTGATCCGACATACCCGCGTCCCTGGTCGTCCACGACCATGTCGCCGAGGTCGGCCGGGACGGCGTCGGCGAGATCGGCGAGCACCGTGACGGATTCGCCGTCATAGCGCAGGATCTGCCGGCGCTGCGCGGAGGTGATCAGCAGCGAGCCGTCGGGCCGAAAGCCCAGACCCGACGGGGCGTGGCCGGGTACCGGCAGCGTGGTCATCGACCCGTGCAGGTCGACGGTGTGCACCGCGTCGCCAAGCATGTCTGAAAACCACAGCAGCCCCTCGAACCACCGGGGGCCCTCACCAAAGCAGAAGCCCTTCGCCAGGGGTGTCAGAACTTTACAAAACACGCCACAAGTGTCACGCTCGCTAGGTGCCACTGTCAACTTGCGGCGGCAGGTGAGCGGCGATGCGGAAGTACCACAGCCACGCGCTGCTGTATCTGCACGAGACGATCGCGCTGGGATCGGGCCGGACCGATCGGTTTTGTGAGGTCTTCACCGACGTCTACCAGCCGATGATGGAACAACTCGACGCGCGTCTGTTCGGTCTCTGGGAAACCACTCCGTACAACGGCCACTGGCCACAGGTGACGGCCATCTGGGAGATCGACGCGTTTTCCGACTACGCGCGGATCGGGCGGGCGCAGGCACGGGGGGGGCAGCCACGAAGCGTCGGCCGTCAAGTGGTCGACCTTTCTGGCCGAGACCGGTGCATCGGGTGAGGGGCGAATCATGTACCCCGGTCCGAGCAACAGGACACTCGCTCAGCTAAGAGACGCGAACTTCAGTGCGGGGCTGGTGATCCAGGAGATCATGCAAACCAAGCCGGGACGCCAGGACGACTACATCCGCGAATTGGAGCGACTCTACGTGCCGTGGTCCGAGCGCACCGGGAAGCACTGGCTCGGTTCGTTCACCACGACGTTCCGCTTCAACGAAGTGATCCACTACTGGGCGCTGGAAGGCGGCTGGGACTGCTTCGCGCGACATTACCCGTCGTGGAAGGAAAACCCGCCAGCCGAGATCGTCACCTGGATGAGTGTCGCGCCCGCGCTGCGCGACGGCTGGGAGGACTCGATTCTGGCTGCCCTGCCGTCCTCGCCACTGCAGTGAAAGCGCCTGTGATGCAGGAGTTCTCGTACGACCCATTCGCCCCCGCGGTGATGGCCGAGCCGCTGCCGTATTACCGGGTGCTGCGCGATCGGTATCCCGTCTACTACGTCGAGAAGTGGGACACCTACGCGTTGTCGCGGTTTTCCGACATCTGGGATGTGCTGGCGGTCAACGACGGCACGTTCGTCGCGTCGGAGGGAACGCTGCCCGCGGCAACGCTTTTGGCTCGGCACAACGACGGGCCGGTGGCCGATCCGCCGTTGCATCCGATGCCGTTTCACGCTAACTTCGACGCTCCGCTGTACGATGACGTTCGCCGGTGCACGTCGGGGCCGTTCCGGCCCAGGTCCGTGTCGAAACTGGCCGACCGGATCCGGCAGTTGGCCAATCGGCGGCTCGACGAACTGCTGCCCCGCGGCACTTTCGACCTGACCCAGGAATACGGTGGCATCGTTGCTGCCTCGATCGTGTGCGAGCTCCTCGGCCTGTCCGTCGATTTGGCGCCCGATGTGCTGGCGAGCGTCAATGCGGGCAGCCTTGCGCAGCCGGGCAGCGGCGTGGAGGTGGCGAACTCGCGCCCCGGGTACCTGGAGTACCTGACACCGGTCGTCGAACGCAGGCGCGCCAACGCATCCGGGCCCGAGCTCACCATCGTCGACAACCTGATCGCCTTCCGCCTTCCAGACGGCACGAGTCTCAGCGACCTCGAGGTCGCGACCCAGATGCTCGGCGTGTTCATCGGCGGCACCGAGACGGTGCCGAAGATCGTCGCGCACGGCCTGTGGGAGCTCGTCCGCCGGCCCGACCAATTGGCCGCGGTCAGCGCCGACCTCGACGCCAACGTCCCGGCGGCGCGCGACGAGATGATCCGGTACTGCGCGCCCGCGCAGTGGTTTGCGCGAACCGTGCGTAAGCCATTCACCATTCACGGCACGACGATCAACCCGGGTCAGCGGATCATCACGTTGATCGCGTCGGCCAACCGTGACGAACGGGAGTACGCCCGGCCCGACGAATTCATCTGGGACCGGCGCATCGAGCGGTCGGTGACGTTCGGCCGCGGACAGCACTTTTGCCTCGGGTTCCACCTCGCTCGTCTCGAGATCGCGATCATGGTCGCCGAATGGCTCAAACGGGTGCCCGAGTACCGGATACTCGGCGAGGCGGCGTCCCGACCGCCGTCGAGCTTTCAGTGGGGTTGGAACAGCATCCCGGTGGAGGTCTGACGGTGTGGTCGTACCGGCTGGTCGCCCCCTACGTCTTCGAGCGAACCAGATTGCCGGACAAGACATCCGACGATCTCGCTGACGGCCAGGTGCTGCTGCGCTTCCTGGCCGCCGGTATCTGCGGCAGCGACCTGCCCGGCTTCCGCGGTGTCCGCGGAAAGATCCCGGGCGATCGCGGTGCCAGCGCCGCCGAGATGGACGGCTTTCCGATCCACGAGATCGTCGGCGAAGTGGTCGCGAGCCGGCATCCCGATCACCACGCGGGTGATCGCGTGACCGGGTGGGCCTCGGGCTTCGACGGATTGATGGAACGCGTGGTCGCCGACGGCAGCGGGTTGGCGCCCTACGACCCGTCGCTGAGCCCGCAACTCGCGGTCTGCCTTCAGCCTCTGGCGTGCGTTCTCTACGCGATGGAGCAGCTGCCGGAGGTCGACGGCCGTCACGTCGCCGTCATCGGGCAGGGGTCGATCGGCCTGCTGTTCTCCTACGCGGCCAAAGCCCGAGGCGCGCGCCGCGTCACCGGCGTCGACCCGGTGGACCGCGACATCGTCGGCATCCAGTTCGGGGTGGACACCGTGGTCCGCGCCACCAGCGACCGCTGGGTCGCCCACCTGCCCCCGAATGACAAGCCGGACATCGTGATCGAAGCCGTCGGACACCAGGTGGCCACGCTGAGCCACGCGATCGAGGCGGCGGCCTTCGGCGGCACGGTGTTCTACTTCGGGGTTCCCGACGACGACAGCTACCCGATCAGCATGCGCACGCTGCTGCGCAACAACCTGACGCTCAAGTCCGGTGTGACACTTGACCGGCGGCGAGTCCTGCGAGGCGCCGACGAGTTCGCCCGTGACCATCCCGAATTGCTGACCAACTACCTCACCCACACCTTCGCCGTAACCGACGTGCAATCGGCATTCGAGCTCGCATCCCGGCCGGCACCCGAGCGCATCAAGATCGCGGTCGTCGCGTGAGCAGGCTGCAGGAGGTCCTATCGGCCAAACAGCACGCGTGGGGCGGCTGGGTGGTGGGCCCGACCATCGTCGGGCCGGAGGAATACGCCCGGGCCGGATACGATTACGTCGCGTTTGACGTACAGCACGGCTATTTCGACGACGCTGACGTTGCGCTGCTGCTGCGCCGGCTCGAACACGTTCCGATCGCCACCGCGGTGCGGCTGGCTTCGACGGACCCCGCCCCGATCGGCCGGGTGCTCGACGCGGGCGCGGACGCCGTGCTGGTCGCGATGATCGAGTCCGCCGACCAGGCCGCCGAAGCGGTCGCCGCCACCCGGTACGCGCCGGCGGGCGTGCGAAGCTTCGGCCCGCTGCTATCGAGCTTGGGCCACGACCCGGCTGTTCTCGAAGCGAGGGTGCGCGTGTTCGCGATGATCGAGACCGCACGGGGACTGGCAGCGGTCGACGAGATCTGCTCGGTACCGGGGCTTTCGGGCATCTATGTCGGGCCCGCGGACCTTGCGATCTCGATGGGGTACCGGCCGGCCGATGCGTGGACGAATCCGGCGGCACAGGACGCGATAGCACGGATCCAGTCCATCGCGGCGGCCGCCGGCCTGGTAACCGGAATCCACGCGGGCGACGGGAAAATCGGAAACATCGCTGCGCAGTTGGGTTTCCGGATGATCAGTCTGGCTTCGGAGTCACAGGCACTGCGGCGCGGCGCCGCCGAACATCTGACAGAGGCGACCGGACAGGAGCGCGCGCAGTGACCGATCGTGTCGCGCTGGTCACCGGCGCTGCGCGGGGGCAAGGCGCGGCCGTCGTCGCGCGGCTGCGAGCAGATGGCTTCGGGGTGACGGCGTGCGACCGGCTCGTCGACGAACTCAACGCCACCGTCGACGCACTCGACGACGCCGATGTGGTGGCAGTACCGCTGGATGTGACATCGCCCGAGCAGTGGGCGGCTGCTGTGGGCGCGGCCGTCGACCGGTTCGGCGCGCTGACCGCCCTGGTCAACAATGCCGGCGTGCTGCACCGCGCGTCGCTGGCCGAGGAGACGCCGGCCGGCTTCGAGCGGGCCTGGCGGGTCAACTGCCAGGGTCCGTTCCTCGGCATCAAGGCTGCCCTCGAGCACCTCCGGCGGGCCAGCGGCGCGGCAATCGTCAACACGTGCAGCACGGGAGCTATCCGGCCGTTCCCCAACCATGCCGCCTACGGGTCGTCGAAGTGGGCGCTGCGAGGTCTCACGCAGATCGCCGCTGCCGAGCTTGCACCGTTGGGAGTTCGGGTGAACGCGGTGTTCCCTGGCCCGGTCGAGACTCCGATGCTCGACGAAGCGACGCAGACGCGGCTCGCCGCGACGTCGGTGTCGGGGCGACTCGGCAAACCGGTCGAGGTCGCAGACGCGGTGTCGTTCCTGGTCTCCGAGCGCGCAGCGTTCATCACGGGCTCCGAACTCGTCGTGGACGGAGGCCAATGCCTGCGCGTCGGGTAGAGATGACCCGCAACGACTTGTCGGTGGGAATCATCGGCGCCGGCCCGGGCGGCCTTGCGCTCGGAATCTTCCTACGTAAGGCGGGTTTCCGGAAATTCACGATCTTCGACCGGGAGGACGGAGTCGGCGGGACATGGCGGATCAACACCTATCCCGGTCTTGCCTGCGATGTGAAGTCCCACCTGTATTCGTACTCGTTCGACCTGAACCCGCACTGGTCGCGGCTGTGGTCTGGCCAGTCCGAGATTCTGGAGTACTTCGAGCAATGCGCCCGGCGCTACCAGCTCGAGCCGAACCTGCGCCTGGCCACCGAGATCCGCTCTGCGCTGTGGGATTCCGCGAGCAGCACCTGGTGCCTGACGACGTTATCCGGAGAACAGCACCGCTTCGACATCGTGGTGTCGGCAGTCGGGCTGTTCACCCAGCCCGTCATGCCGAACCTGGCCGAAGAAGAACCGTTCACCGGGACCGTGATGCACTCGGCGCGCTGGGACCACACCGTCGATCTGACCGGCGCCCGTGTGGCCGTGCTCGGAACCGGCTCCACCGCATCGCAGTTGTTACCCGAACTGGCGAAGGTCGCCGAGAAGGTTTACTCGGTGCAGCGGTCGGCCACGTGGATCCTGCCGAAGCCCGACCGCGCGTACACCGAGCGGGAGCGGTGGGTTTTCGCGCGCATTCCGTTCGCCAAGAAGCTCTATCGGGCACGGCTGTGGTTGCGCAGCGAGGCGAACATCGCGGTGATCGAGAACGGCAGCGACAAGACCGAAGAGTTCAAGGCACTGGCCGTGAAGATGCTCGAATCCACGGTCGGTGACGAGGAACTGCGCAGCAGGCTCACGCCGGATCACCCGCTCGGCTGCAAGCGACTGGTGTTCTCGTCGGACTTCGTTCCGGCGCTGACCCGGCCGAATGTGGACGTGGTCTCCAGCCCGGCCCGTGCGCTTCGCTCGCGGACGTTGGTGACGGCGGACGGCACCGAACTCGACGTCGATGCGGTGGTCTGCGCGACGGGATATGCGGCGACGGATTACCTGGGCCAGCTCGACGTCATCGGTGAAAACGGCCACTCGTTGAAGGAGACATGGGCCGACGGCGCATACGCCTATCTAGGCATGGCCGTTCCCGGGTTCCCGAACTTCTTCCTGCTGTACGGACCGAACACGAATGTCGGCTCCAACAGCGTGATCTTCATGCTCGAGGCGCAGGCGCACTACATCGTGCGCGCGTTGAAGTACCTGCGCCGAAAGCGCTCGTTCTACGTGGCGGTGAAACCGGACACGATGGCCGATTTCATCGCCAAGATCGACCGCTGGATGGAGGGCACCGTGTGGTTGACGCGGTGCAGCAACTACTTCCGCGCCGCCAACAGCCGCGTCGTCACGCAATGGCCGCGCAGCGCGAGCGCCTTCTGGACCATCACGCGCAGGTTCAAGGCGAAGGACTACACCTTCGATCCGGCGTCCGTCGGCCGCGAACCGGTAGACCTGTGGCCGCGTTCGACCGGCTAGACCCGGCGCTGCAGCAGTTGGCGCCCGCCCGGACCGATTTGTCGCTCGGTGCGCTCGGACCGACCCGGGAGTCATTGAACCAGCGGCGCCGCGAAACCGCGCTCGGTGTCGACGTTTCCGGCGTCGACGTGATCGACGGTTCGGCCGGATCCGTGCCGGTGCGGATCTACCGCGCCGGATGCTCACCGGCACCCGCCGTCGTCTACTGTCATTCCGGCGCATTCGTGCTGGGCAACCTCGACACCGATCACCGGCAGTGCGTGGAGTTCGCCCGCCGCGCACGCTGCACCGTGATCTCCGTCGACTATCGGCTCGCGCCCGAAAGCCCTTATCCGGCAGCAGTCGACGACGCGACGGCGGTCCTCGTCTGGGTTGCCGAGCACGGGGGCGAACTCGACGTCGACGCGAATCGCCTTGCGGTGGCAGGCAGCAGCGCAGGTGCGGCGCTGGCCGCGGGGCTGGCTCAGCGCGCCGGCGCCGGGGTGCTGCCACCGATCGTGTTCCAATTGCTGCACCAACCGGTGCTCGACGACCGGCCGACGGCATCAAAAGAGGAGTTCGTCGACACACCGGGTTTCGACGGCCCGGCGACACAGCTGATGTGGCGTCACTACCTGGCCGGCGGACCGGCCACCGACGCGGCCGTCCCCGCACGCGGCAACGAACTCGCCTGTGTGGCAAGCGCGTTCATCAGCTGCTCGGAACTCGACCCGCTGTACGACGAAGCACTCGACTACGCGCAACGGTTGTCGGCCGCGGGTGTCGCGACGGAATTGCACGTCTTTGACGGCACGTGCCACGGATTCGACTCACTGCTGCCGCAGTGGCGCGTCAGCCGGCAACTGTTCGAGCTTCAGGGAACCGCGTTACGGCGCGCTTTCCACATAGGTCGCTGAACCCAGGTGCCGCGCGATCGCAGCGTGATACTCGTCGATGTGCGCCGGGTTCACGATCCGGAAGAAGCCGTCGGGCATCGGCGCATCCCGGTACGCCTCGATCGTCATGGATCGCGTGAAGAGCGTGACGTTCTCTCCCGGCTGCGTGAAGTGGTACTCGATCGTCATCCGGCCCCCCATGCCACCGTCGCCTGCGCTGTCGTGGCCGAGACGCCCGACCGAGTTGAACACCCACACCCTGGGTCGCATCGCAACCGCCAACTGCCAGGTGAAGATCCGGTCGTGCTCGGGATGTGACTCGTCCCAGGTGTCGCCGACCGCCAGTGGTATGCCCGGCACGTTGCTGATGCGAGGGCGGCCGGGATAGGCCCTCGTCCAGTTCGCCGGGTCGGTGACGAAGTCGTAGATCATCTCGGCGGGCTCGGTGAATGCGGCCGCCGAGCTTGTGGTGACGATGCCCAATTGCGTTGCCTCTCGGTGTTGTTGCCTCTCGGTGTCGTC
>Ga0210086_1001049_pt1 | contig 14715 bp, 6 predicted proteins | sample China_Galinas_PW_3_FD_184867 | JGI IMG/M metagenome (GOLD analysis project Ga0210086, IMG submission 184867) | Wetland microbial communities from San Francisco Bay, California, USA, that impact long-term carbon sequestration - China_Galinas_PWB_D2... | ecosystem: Environmental > Aquatic > Marine... | reverse complement strand
TGCGGTGGCCCCTGGGAAGTACTTGACGCCCAGCGTTCCGGACGGGTGATTGTTCGCCTCGGCGATCACCACCGGATTGGCGCTGAGGGTCTCCCAAGCCACATTCAAACCGATCACCGTGACGCGAACCGTGTCGTTGCACACTTCGACACCGTTGTCCATCAGCCGAAGCGTCAACGTCGTCGACCCGGTCGCCAAACCTTCCATGCCCAGCGTCCTCTCCACGGCAGGATTCAACTGCGCCGCCAGTAGATCGACCGACGGCGGAAGAGCCGGCCCCCCAATAAGACCCAAGGCGTTAGCCGTCGCCGATCGAAAGACGCGAATCAACGCCGGGTTGGCGATGTCCAGCCACACCTCGGGATTCGTCATCCCTGCGGTGTCCAACTCCCTCACGATAAGTTTGCCAATGTCTTCGAGATTGTCGTCAATGCCGTCGATCACGTTGTTCGCGTTGTCGGGCAGCATGTCGCCGTTGGAATCGTCGTTGTTGGTCCAGCCCCACTTGCCCGGCTGCTGCGGCGATAGAGGCAGGTGCTCGATGGCCTCATCGTCTTCGTCCATGTCGCCATCGTTATCGCTGTCCACGTCAAGATCAACCTCGAACACGGTCACCGTGGCCTGTTTCGAGCAGGTCAAGGTCACTTGCGGCGGGCATGTGCCGTCGGATTGGCTGGAGCCCGTTATGTTGACGGTGGCCGTGCCCGGCGGACTGTCGGCGGCGATCACCACTGTGACCGTCACGTCATCGAACCCCTGCGCCGGGATGGAACCGCCGCCGGAGGGTGTTACGCTTTCCAACATGGCCGTTCCGCCTGCCGGCTCGGCCGATAGCGAGTAGGTCTTCTCACACGTCCCCTCATTGTGAAGCGTGCCGGTGAGGACGACGGTCGCACCGCGGCAGCCTGCTCCCGCATCGAGTCCGTTGAACGCGCAAGCCTGCGCCTTGTTGTCCGTGTGGCAGACGCCGTTCACGCAGCACTCCTTGACGCACGGCCCGTCGCTGATGGGGCACTTGGGCGGATGGTCGCACGTGGTGCCCTGGCAGATGTCGTCCGTACAGGGATCGGGAGGGATTTCGTCCTCGCAGAGCGTGCCGTCGCCGACCGGCGTGGTGTGGCCACAAGTACCGTTATCGCACAGGTCGACCGTGCATATCTCGTCGTCGCTTTCGCAGGGCTCGTTGTTGTTCGTCGGCGGGTGCGCGCAGCCGCCGCCGAGGCACACATCGCGGGTACAGTCCGTTTCGTCGGGCGTGCAGGGCGTCTCGTCGTCCTTGGCCGGGTGGGTACACGAGCCGCCCTGGCAAATGTCGTCCGTACACTCGTTGGGCTCGTCGTCGCAGGTTCCGCCTTCGTTGTCCGGCTCTATGGTGCACCCGCCGCTATCGTTGCACAGGTGCTTGATGCAGGGGTCTTCGTCCGCCTCACATTCCGCGCCCTCGTTGAAAGGCAGGTGGTCGCAGTGACCGCTCACGCAGAGATCAAGCGTACACTCGTTGTCGTCCGTCTCGCACGAGCCGGCGATGGGCTGTGCGTCGCAATCCCCGTCCTTACAGAGGTTCCACGTACAGACGTTCGGGGGGTCTTCGTCCGGACAGGGGATATCGTCGATGTTCTCCTTGGTGCAGGAGCCGGACCGGCACACGTCCCTCGTACACGGGTTGCCGTCGTCGTCGCACAGCCCGCCTTCGTTGGCGTCCTTGGTCACGCAGGCGCCGTCTTCGCATTCGCGCTTGGTGCACACGTTGGTCGTCGTGCCACACGGAATGCCGGACAGGGGCGGATGGCAGTCGCCATTCGCGCACTCGTCCGCGGTACACACGTTGCCGTCGTCCTCGCAAATCTTGGGCTCGCGGACACAAACGCCCCCTTCGCAGTAGGCACGGCGATCGCAAGGACCCTTGGGACACGGCATCAGTGATCCGCAGCAGTCACCGTTCACGCAACCCCCCCCGTAGGGACCGCCGCACGCGTCGTTCACGGTACACGGGTCGCCGTCACTGCACGCGCCGTTCGAGCAGCAGATTATTCGTTCGGACCGCACGGATCCGAGGCCGCCGCCATCGGGGTCGATGGACTCCGGATCCTGCTCAACCGGTACCAGACAGCAGATGCACGCCTCAGGGTCCTCAATGCCGGGACCTTCGCCACGCGGAATCTGCACCGATCCCCCGTCGCCAAGATCAATGCCCGGCGGCACCGGCGCATCCGCACCGAAGTTGGGACTGGGGTGAGACGCCAGCATCGACATCATGTCTTCGACCGAACGATGGATGCCGTCGACGTCCTCCATCGTGGCATCTGCACCGGCTTCGCGCAGCATGCCAAGCACGACCTCGCCCTCGGCCGGACCCCAAGCCCCATCGATCCGCCCGTACTCGCCCGTCATGACAAGGGCTTCGTTCAGCGTATCGTCCCGGCGGATCAGCCTCGTATAGTCGACGTCCAAATCGCGGCGCAGGGCCATCACGGCCTGCCCCAGGTCGATTTTCTCCACCGCCAATCGATCGAAGACGTACACCTCGTCGCGATCGTAATCCCACCAGTAGATCAGATAACCCAACCCGGGCGAGGAAATGCCAAGCGCGATCTCGGGCGACACGATGAGATAGACGCCCTCCGGCACCACAACCCAGCCGCGAGGGATGGAGGTGTTATCCGGAGGCGGCTCGTCGGCGGATACGGCGACCGGGCCCGCCGCGCTCACACTCACCTGCCCAAACACCGGGGCCGGCAGAAACGACCCGCCGGGCAACGCCCACCACGCCGCGGCCACCAACACGAATGCCAACCCGCATACCCACCGCAAGCGTGCGGAACGGCCTTTTTCCGGTTCCGGAAGAGGAATGCGCTTAGCCATTTGTCTGGTCTCCCCACCTGCCATGCCGGTTGAATCGTGGGCGGCCGCCCCACATGGGGTCAGCCCGTGGATTCTCGACACCTCTACAAACGTTGGCCGCGGCGAAAGCGCGCGCTAAAAATGAAGAATCTTTGCTTTTTCGCAACTTTTCGGGCACCCGTACCGGTTTTCGTCGAGAAATCGTCGTGCCAGGCGAGCTTGCGCCGCGAGTCCGTGCTGGTATGTTGTGGCGGATGACGCCGGGGACGGCGAGAACACTCAGGGTGATCATCGGCGCGGGTGCATGACACTTTCGGCGGGCCTGAAGTGTTGCAGCCGGTTCCACCGTCCTGCGGACGTCGCGTCTTACACGACAGATTTGACGAGGGAACTAACGTTTGGCTTTGACACGTGCGGAATTCATCGGTGTCGCGTGAGGCTGTTGTAGACGGTCTCGATCCACTGGTCGGTCTTGATGAAGTTCCGGCCCCAGGGTTTCCATTCTTCGGGCAGGCCTTCCTTCTTGATCTCCTCGAGCGATTTCCCGGCGTCGATCTGTTTCTTCACAATCTCGGTCGTCTTGACCAGCATGCGGTGGAAGCCCTTCAGGTCGTCCAGGGTGGACAGCGGTCCGTGCCCTGGGATGACCCTTACTTCTTCCGGCATCATGTCGATGATCTGCTTTGCGTTGCGTGCCAGACCCTCGACATCGCCGCCGAAGCTCTTCCCGCCTCCTGACACTCGGTTGGTGGAAGGCGAGCAGATTTTCGTCCAGGGGCCCTCTCAAAGGCCTTCAGGCGATGAAGAAGACGGTACTGGCTCACGTGTCGTGACGGGGCGCGTTGTCCCTGTGTGCGACCTATTTCTCCGGCCCGGGCATATCCTCTCTTCATACTCGCAGTGATCGTCTACGCAATGGGCGATGAAACAGTCGCGCGAAGCACACCACCGATGTTCGCAGCCGGTGTCGCCGTCGCACCAGTCCGTCGTACACGCGCTGCCGTCGTCGCAGTCTTTGGGCTCCTGCACGCACACCCCGCCGGCGCAGTAGGCACGGCGATCGCACTTGCCCCTGGGACATCGCAAGCCTTCTCCGCAGCAGTCACCTTCCAGGCAGCCCAGCCCGTAGGGACCGCCGCAGCGATCGTTCACGGTACACGGGTCGCCGTCATCGCACACGCCGTCCGAGCAGCAGGTCAGGCTGCGCCCTTCACCCCCGCGACCGCCGCCATCGGGGTCGGTGGGCTCCGGATCCTGCTCCACCGGTACCAGACAGCAGATGCACGACAGCTCAGGGTCCTCATCGCCGGGACCTCCGCCTCGCGGAATCTGCACCGATCCCCCGTCGCCAAGATCGATACCGGACGGCACCGGCGCATCCGGACCGAAGTTGGGACTCGGGTGAGATGCCAGCATGGACATCACATCTTCGACCGAACGGCGGATGCGGGCAACGTCGTTCAGATCAACACGCAGACCCGTGTTCACCAGTAGACAGCGCACGGTCTCGCCTTCGTCGAAACTGCGAGTGCCAATAGTCTGTCATATTGGTGACTGTCCTTGCGCTACGAAAGCTTGGGAAAGGAGGATGAACGTGAAGGACTGATTCGCAATCTGAAACCTTTCGTTGGGACCCTGCGGGAGATCAAGCCCGTCCGGTAGAGCCTGGCCCGCGACCGGAAGCGAGTCTTGCGTGGCGTTCGGGTAACCGGCGTTGCGAAGCGAAGACAGCGAGTGCCGAAGCCGTGTGATTGAGCCTCGAAAGACCAGATGTGGGAGCCTTCGCCGTGGACAGTGCGGGGGCCGTGCCGTTGCATCGTAAAGGCCTGATGCGTGCGGTCCTGCCGGGGTCGAAGAGCAGGGCAAGAGCACAATTGGGGTTCCCCAGGAACGTAGGAGGCCCTGTCGTCTCCATCCTGTGCAGAGCGGCCTGAGGGGGTGCCGGATTCAAAGCAAACCTCCAGGCCCCAGGACCGGTCGTCGGGTCCTGAGGGAGATACGAACACAGACGGCCCGGATGGTACCGCCAAGCGAAGGAAACGAAGTGCGGCGGGATGGACGGCGGGGAGTCGTAACGCCCTGATAGTACTGTTGAAGCCGGGGAACTCGTCCTACGGGGACCCGGTGGAGGGAAGCGGGGCGTCGAGTAATGGACCCGTTGGAGGGAAACATGACGAAGGCATCGAACTTCGAGATCGTGTCAACGCGACAACAACGGATAGCGGAGTTGGCGAGACAATCGCCGCAGATGGGGTTCACCTCCCTGCACCACCACATCGACATGCATTGGCTGCGTGAAGCGTACCGACGCACACGCAAGGGTGGAGCTGTTGGCGTGGACGGACAGACGGCTACGGACTATGAAGCAAATTTGGAGGACAACCTCCGATCGCTCCTGGGTCGGGCCAAGTCCGGCACGTATCGGGCTCCGCCGGTGCGACGGGTTCGTATTCCGAAGGGCGACTCGAAGACCGAGACACGCCCGATCGGCATCCCCGCCTTTGAGGACAAGGTGCTGCAAAGAGCGGTTGTCATGGTTTTGGAGGCGATCTACGAGGAGGATTTCCATGACTGCTCGTACGGTTTCCGGCCGGGACGATCGGCGCATGATGCGTTGAGTGCCTTGTGGCAGCAAACGATGCAGAGCGGTGGCGGCTGGGTTCTAGAACTGGACATCCGCAAGTTCTTCGACGAACTGGATCATGCTCATCTGCGAGAGTTTCTCCAACGTAGGGTGCGTGACGGAGTGTTGCTCCGTTTGATTGGGAAATGGCTGAATGCTGGAGTGCTTGAGGATGGGACCTTGTCCTATCCCGAGTCCGGCAGCCCGCAGGGCGGTGTTGTATCACCTGTACTTTCAAACGTCTTCTTGCACTATGTGCTGGACGACTGGTTCACCCAGGATGTGCAACCTTGTTTGGCGGGGCGGGCCTTTCTTATTCGCTACGCCGATGATGCGGTCATTGGATTTTCCAATGAGCGTGACGCTCATCGAGTGCTGGAGGTTCTGCCGAAACGTTTCGACAAGTACGGACTGACCCTCCACCCCACGAAGACGCGGCTCGTTCGGTTCCAGAAGCCTTCATCGGATATCGCCCGTGACGGTGGTTCCGGAGGGTCGGGAACGTTCGAACTGCTGGGGTTCACCCACTACTGGGGATTTTCTCGAAAGGGCCGCTGGATAGTGAAGCGAAAGACCGCAGGGAGCCGTTTTACCCGATCGGTCCGATCGGTTACTCGATGGTGTCGTTTGAACCGGCACCGTCCGATCGCAGAGCAACATGAAACCCTCAGCCAGAAGCTGCGTGGGCACTTCGGCTACTACGGCATCACGGGCAACAGCCCGGCGTTGACGCGGTTCCGTTTTGCGGTGACACGCGTCTGGCGTAAATGGTTGGCCCGACGTCGGCGTGCGGATCGATATCCTTGGTCTCGCTTTGTGCGACTCTTGGATCGTTATCCGTTGCCGCCTGCGCTGGCCGTCCATTCCGTGTGCCGTCGCGCAGCGAATCCATGACTCGAGGAACCGTATGCGTCAATTGCGCACGTACGGATCTGTGGGAGCCCTGGGTGAGTAATCACCCAGGGCCACCCAGCCCCGTTTTCAGTCCCCCGTTTTCAGTCCCCCGTTTTCAGTCCCCCGTTTTCATTCCCCGTTTTCATTGGTACACACCATGGATCGGCATCGATCGATCGTGCAGAGATTACCATCGTCGTTGCAAACGCCTCCTTCATTGTCCGCCTTCGGCTCGCAGTTGCCGTTTTTGCATTCGAGCTTTGTGCAGAAATTAGGCTTCGCGCCACACGGAATATCGGATAAAGGTATACCGCAAGCGCCGGTCTCCTCATCGCATTCGTCGAGCGTACAGATATTGCCGTCGTCTTCACAGATCCTGGGTTCATGGACACATACGCCCCCTGCGCAGTACGCACGGTGATCGCACAGCGCTTTGGGACACGGCAAGGGTGATCCGCAACAGTCACCGTCCACGCAACCCCACCCGTGCGGACCGCCGCACGCGTCGTTCACGGTACAAGGGTCGCCGTCATTGCACGCGCCGCCCGAGCAGCAGTGAACTTCTCCGTCGCCAAGATAGTAGATCATCCAATCTTGGCAATATCACGTCCGTCAAGATCATTCGTCGGTAGGCTGGCTCTGGTTGTCAAAACGGCGGAGGAGTTCGTGCATGCCGGCAAGGTAGCGCTCGATCTGCACTTGCAGTTCTTCGGGTAGATCATTCCGGGCACCAAGCTGTTCGAGCAGTTCCGCGTCTTCTTCCCATGCGGTCGCGTCAAGTGCTTCAATTTTGGCACCTTGACGCCTGAAGACCCATTCGCCGGTCTCTGCGTCGCGCAGGGGTAGGGGCGCTTTGTGTCCCCGGACTAGCGCACCGAGCGCTGGCATAACGACCTTAGGGTCGGACGAGGTCCTTAGGATTTCCCGAATAGGCTGGCGGTACATGTCCAATGGGAACCACTGCGGGATGTAGCTCAGCACCTCCCGTTTGAGTTGTTCGGACTTCACTTCGGTGAAAAACTTCTTGAGAAATGCCCGATCGCCCGCCTGTGGCAGGTTGGAGAGCCGCGCGATCGTGTCGCGCCGTGTGAGCATCGATTCGGCAGCGTCCATGGCCACCGCGTACATCAGTTCCCGCGCGCGTGGGTTCGAACTAGTCGAAAGGACGCCGATCGCCGACTGTAGATATCTCTGGGACTTCAGGTGGTCCCATGCATCGAGCACGAAATCCTTGGCCCGTTCTGAGTCGTTGCTGGCAAGGCCGGCCAAGCAGCGTCCCTTCACCTTGTATCCAGCCACTAGAACGTCGTCGCCTTGCAGGAACTCCTTGATGATCGGCCCAACAGACGGGTCGGAGTCCGCGCAGAGGCGCCCCAGCGCGGCATACCTGAGTCGCTCATCAGGTGAGTTCTCCCAGATTGCCCTCCAAAGAACTGTAACACCAGTGTCCTTAGCGATTCCCGTTAGCGTCTCGAATGCATACTTTCGATGAGCTTCCGTCGGTATTCCTTTCCAGATTTTCTCCAGAAGGAACGCAGTTATCGCGGACGCGGTCCCGCTGTGCGGCGATCTGTTCAATTTGTACCAACAACCGCTGGCATAGAGTCTTGGTTCCTGCTTGTCCCAACGCTCGAAAACTTCCCTAGCTGCGGCGCGCTCATTGAGGATGAACGCCGCAAGCCCGAAGTCCCACGAATGATCGGCCGCGGCGCACACGTTCCATGGTTCGGCCTGTTGATCGAGCAGCGAATTCCGTAGGTGGACGTATTCATCGCCATCGCTCGAAGCCAATCGCCCAAGGTCGCCCAGATCTCCTGCCGAGACTTGAGAGCCATCGAATAGGGCTAACGCCCCGGCAAAAAGCAGGTATGCCCAATACCCTCGTAATAAGTGATTGTCGTAGCTCATTGATTGTTCTCCGGGCGTCCAATGCTTCATGGCGCAGCCTCCCACCATTTAGGGCCCACGGGAATTGCGCGCACCTCGTTCGAGCTGCAGTGAACCTCACCCTCGCCCAAGTGATAAACCGCCCAATCGTCGATGTACGTTGCCGTGATAACCGTCGGCAGGTTCTGATTGAGCCACACCTGAAACGGATCGCGCAACGTGTCCAACATTCCATTTCTGTTTGTATCTTCACCAGGATCGAGCTTGAAATTGGAGTTGGCGTCTTCTTCATATTGCGCATGTAGGAATGAATCCGGCGCAATCATGGTGGTACCGTGCACCGTACTGTTCACTAGGTTCGGTGTGATCGCCACTGCTTTAGCGTTGCCAGACTGGTCAAGAACCTCATCGAAAAGCACTGGTACTGAAATGATGTCATCCGAGCTTGTCAGCCCGAATATCTGAGGCATCTCAAGGGTGCCCCTCAGCTGTTCGAGAATCGCATCGACTGGCCCGGCGGCTGCATTGTACTGCTCGATGGTGCTCGCGCCGTTGGACGTTGGGAGCCCCAGCAGCGCACCGAGTTGAACCACCCCGTAATCCGAATAACGTGGAATGTGAAGCATTTGAGTTATGCCGCCGGTGACAAGCTCATCGGCCTTAAGAATACTCAGAGCGAGAACGGGATCGGCCAGCAGAACGCTCCATCCACTTGTCGCATTCGGATTGGGCACTATTGTCATGAATTCGTCCACATGTCCAACGTTAAGCCAATCACTCTTAAAGACCACCGGCGCCTGAACTTGTTGCCTAGCGAGAAACGCCCGTAAATCGTAATCAAGACGGCGATCGTCGCCAGAATTTGCATCATCACCGTAATAAACTCGTCCAAACGGGTGCTGCAGTGCTCCCGACGTGATGGGCGGTGATACCTCTAGGTTGCCAAAGGAGTCCAAACTATTCGCTTTGATTCGCGGATCAGTCGGGTTGTTCGGGTCGGTGAACTGGATTTGGACTCGCCCAAAGTCCGGTCCAAGTAGCGAGACCGGGTACGGCTGTAGACCTCGGTCCCTCTTTGAATCGAGTACAACCCGCATGTCTTTGTAGGGCGCCTGTTGAAAACCGAATTGGAATTCGTCCTGGGCCCATGGATCGTCGCTTGTGTTAAGCGGTGCTAGAATGACCGTGTCTTGTATTCCCGCGGGTGTGGCATTGGGAAACCATTGAGTGCAATAGGTTGTTGATTCGTTGGCGAGACTTGGCGGAATTGTTATCTGCGATACAAAGCTCTCGACAGGTGGATCTAGATGCCCTTGCATGAGCAGCGGTGCCACCTTGAGTTGTATCTCATCATCGCACATGAAGGTGTTCTGGTCGTCTTCCAGAATCACGCGCAGCTTGACCGCGGCGGCGAACTGCAAGCCCTCGACCCAGAGCGAGATGTCCCCGGCCCGCAGCGCCGCCAGATCGACGTCGTGCGGCTGGTCGTCGGGCAACACGAAGCTGGTTGAGCCGGGGCCGAGAATGGCCGTCGTGTTCGCCGTTTGCGACCGGTGCGAGAACACGCGCACGACGTCGCCCGCCCCCTGCGATGCGGGATCGGTGTTTGCCGGCGTGTGGAGCGTCAGCGTCACCTTCCAGTTCTGCGGCAGATTCGGCATGGCACGCAACACCACCTCGGCCAGGTCATCGCCGTCGACGCCGGTACCGTCATCGATCGTCGCGGCATTGGCTCCCTCATTATCTCTTACGCCGTCCAGGTCGTCATCGTCCACATTGCAGAGCGTGATTATGCCGGGCAGGACGTCTTCCATGGTATCGTCCGTTCCGTGCGGATCGATCGCCCCGTCGTGATTCCCGTCACCGTCGAGGTCGACCACGTACACGGTCACTGTAGAAAGTATACTGCACGACAGCGTCACCTGCGGGTCACACGTGCCGTCGGACTGGCTCTCTGCGGTCAGTTCCACGGTGGCTTCGCCCGGCGGGCTGTCGGCGGCGATGATCGCCGTGACGACTACAGCCCGACACGAATCAGGCGACCCTTGCGGCGGGATGGTGTTGCCGCCGCTCACGCTCACGCTTACGGATTCCAGGGTGGCCGAGCCGCCCGTTATCTGGGTCGACAGCGAGAACGTCTTCTCACACGCCCCCATGTTGCAGAGAGTGCGGTTCACAACAACGCTTGCGCCTGGACATCCAGCGCCGTCGCCCGTGCCGCTTAGCGAACACGGCTGCGCCTTGTTGTCCGTACGGCAGACGCCGTTCACGCAGCACTCCTTGACGCACGGGCCGTCGCTGATGGGACACTTCTGCGGATGGCTGCACGTCGTGCCCTGGCAGATGTTGTCCGTACAGGGATCCGGTGGGCTTTCGTCCTCGCAGGGCGTGCCGTCGCCGACCGGCGTGTCGTGGCCACATGTACCGTTATCGCACAGGTCGACCGTGCATATCTCGTCGTCGCTCTCGCAGGGTTCGTTGTTGTTCGTCGGCGGGTGCTCACAGCTTCCACCGAGGCACACGTCGCGGGTACAGTCCGTAGCGTCAGGCGTGCAGGGAGTCTCGTCGTCCTTGGCGAGGTGCGTGCACGATCCTTGGTCGCAGACGTCGTCCGTACAGTCGTTGGGTGGCTCTTCGTCGGGACACGGCGTCCCGTCCGGCTTGTCAGGGTGAGTGCATGATCCTTGATTGCACACATCGTCCGTACACTCGTTGGGTTCGTCGGGACACGGCGTCCCGGCCGGCTTGTCGACCGTGGTGCAGACCATGTTATCACAGACCTTCTCCGTGCAGGGATTCCCGGTGTCATCGCACTCCTGCCCCTGATTGGCGGGGATCGGGTTGCAGCCGTCGTTGACGCATATCCACCGGCTGCAGACGTTCTCGTCATACCAGCACTCCGCACCGTTGTTGTTCTGCGGGTGCTCGCAGGCGGCGACGCCGTTACTTCCCACGATGCACAAGTCGTCCGTGCAGACATTCCCGTCGTCCGTGCACGGCCCGCTACGGTTATGATGGCAAATGTCGCCGGCGCAATAGTCGTCCGTGCACTCGTTCCCGTCGTCCGGGCATATCCTCTCTTCATACTCGCAGTGATCGTCTACGCAATGGGCGATGAAACAGTCGCGCGAAGCACACCACCGATGTTCGCAGCCGGTGTCGCCGTCGCACCAGTCCGTCGTACACGCGCTGCCGTCGTCGCAGTCTTTGGGCTCCTGCACGCACACCCCGCCAGCGCAGTAGGCACGGTCATCGCACTTGCCCTTGGGACATCGCAAGCGTTCGCCACAGCAGCTACCGTCCACGCAGCCCCACCCGTGCGGACCGCCGCACGCGTCGTTTACGGTACAAGGGTCGCCGTCATTGCACGCGCCGCCCGAGCAGCAGGTCAGGCTGCGCCCTTCACCCCCGCGACCGCCGCCATCGGGGTCGATGGGCTCCGGATCCTGCTCAATCGGTACCAGACAGCAGATGCACGACAGCTCAGGGTCCTCATCGCCGGGACCTCCGCCTCGCGGAATCTGCACCGATCCCCCGTCACCTAGATCGATACCGGACGGCACCGGGGCGTCCGGACCGCCGTTGGGGTGCGGATCGGACCCCGACATCGACCCCTGTCGACACTGAAAGTGTCACCTCGGTGACATATTGGTGGCTGTCCCTATTATTTACGGGTTGGAAACCCCGCATGCCGCCAATCGCCGAATCGCACAGTACGTGTCTGGGATTCAAGGAAGACCGTCATCCGCTCGATTGGTTGATGCGCGGCGCTCAAGCGAACGAAGAGCGCCTTCGATGTGTCGGCGGTACTTGCTATCCGGATACTTCGTCTTGAAGGCCTCGGCCGCGACGCGCCCGGCATTGAACTTTTCCGTAACGATCAGCTCGACTATACGGCGGTACGTACTTGCTTCTTCATCGGCCGGGTATCTTTCGTCCAGCTTGCGAATCAGAAGCTCAAACAACTCGTGCCGGCAGTGCATCCCCACGTACTCGAATACGTTGCTTCCGCCACCCTCCACATGCCATTCCAGGAAGTCCTCGGCATAAGCGCCGCCGCGTTCGAGGCAGAATGTCAGACAGTTCTCCAGGAGGTCAAGCATCGACTCAACCCCTTCGTCCGGCACCCAGCCGTTGCCAAGCTTCTCAACGAGAAGCTTCGCCGTCCGCCAGCGGATCTCTGGCTCGTAGGTTGTGTCTGAGAATCGCGCAAGGAATTGGCGATACATGTCCAGCTTGTAGGGAGGGGAGCGGGACCCAGCTACTGGGTCTCTCTCGCGCTCAATCAGCACCTGCACCTGATGGCGCAAAAACTCCAACGCTTCTCTGTCACGCTTGCCAGGCATCGTGAGGAAGAATTCTTGAACATCCAATGACCAGTTGACCTTTGGGTAACCGCGCGGTTGACCGGGCGTCACTGCACCCATCGTTGGCCGAAAACGGATGCGATATGTGCCGGGAGGCATCACAACCCAGTGCCCCATATCGAGCTTCGTGCCAATATAGATAAGGCGTCGTTGCTCGATGTGCGTACGCGCCGGGACGAGTACGGGCTCCCCTCCCATAGCACTGATCGTTCCGCCCATTGAGATGTCTACAAACTCTTCATTTTCCAAATGCCGAGCCTCTTCTGGAAACACGGTACCTTCTGGGAATCCAATTTCCGTGTGTGGTTCGAGTGGTCCGAAGTCAAACCCTCCCAGGAAAACATCGAACGAGTTGGGATTCACGATACGGATTGCCACCGGAAAGTTCTCACCGACATAGTAGCGATCACTTGGAATGTCCACTTCGAGGCGCATAGGGACGGGCTCTTCAGGATAGTGTGCAGAGTCCTGACCCTTCGCGTTCATCGCCGGCACGCAGAGTGTAGCCGCCCATACGACGGAGCGTTTTGTGTACCAAGGATTCCGAGCTATCATGATCTGTACTCCATTCCTAAGGTTGTGGCGGATAGCCAATTTCGCGTATCTTCATCAGACTGGTCGGCGAAAACGCTACATTTGGTGCCATTCCTGTATCGTCAGTGATGTTCGTCATGATGTAGTCATCGGACGGATTCGTGTCGCTTGGATCTGGAAACCGCCCGTCCTCGTGCTCCAACAGGAATTGGTACCCAGACTCGTGGGTTACCGTGTAGCGTTCCAGTTCGGTCATGGCCGCCAGATTTCCGCTTGTCGTCACGGATGGTTTCCAGATAAACCAATGATCCGGCGCGTCGACCACCTAGCAGCCCTGTAGGCTTGGTGACGCCGTATTGAAGGCCTTGAGGGGCGGCTTGCTCGGAGTCCGGGTCGTTATCCTTGTCCACCCATCCCTGAAAGGCGGATGTGATATGCACCGCCCAATAGTCCGCAGCCGACGTGAAATCTAGGTTCTCCTTGGCTTTGTTCGCGGATTCACCATCTGCTACATTTCGGTCGAAAACCGTGGTGCCCTGGAAAAACTGCATATTCGGTGGCGGCACGTCGACGTAGGCAGTCTTGTACACTTGAGCCATCAGCGTCGTATCCGGCACTTTTGGCAGGGTGACCGGCGGCGCATCGAAAGCCACCATGACAAACGGCGGAACGCTTCCGGCATCATCGTCCCACAGCGTATACGAAGCGCCATTGGCGTTGACGATCGTTGGAGGGGCATTAATGATCTCGATGACATCATCGCCGAAGCTGATTTGTGTGGCGACAGTCGTAAAGCTGCCGAATCCCGTAATGTCGATTCGCCCGACCTGGTGTTGATCATCTTCGTGGAAGTCATCATGGAGGTTCGCAATGTCGATGAACGCGTGGCTATTCTGAGCGTTAAACGTCGGCGCCGCCTGAACGGTCCCGGCTTGGGCATTACCCGTATCCGTGGCGGTCGCAGTCCAATCCACGGCCCCCATCGAATCTACTTCCACGTGCAGCTTCCGCCACACGGTCAGCAGATCCGAGATGTCGCCGATGAACAGTTCGACCTGGTCCTGCGTAGGCGGGTTATGGGTGTTGGACGGTGGCACATTGTTGTCGTTTAACATGTCCAGCGTTGGCACCCCCTGCGCCATTGGCTTGATGGTGGCCGCTACGCGGTGGTTGTCGCCGGGCTGATGCGCCACGCGGAACGACGTCAATGCCTGCCCTGTGCCACCGGTCGTGATTTGCGTGACCCCCAGTTCCGCCGTGTCGTGATGATTGTCGTCTCTGTTGTCGCCACCTGTCAGGTTATTGTCCACCACATCATTATTGGCCGACGGGTCGTCCGGGTCGAACGCCTTCAGGAAGACCTGCAAACCCTGCACCGGTGGGTCCGTGGTGATTCGCAGGCCCAGAAGATCATTCCAGCCCCCGCCGGGTGTGGTGGCCCCCGGGAAGTACTTGACGCCCAGCGTACCGGAAGGATGATTGTTGTCGTCGGCGATCACCACCGGATTGGCGCTGAGGGTCTCCCAAGCCACATTCAAACCGATCACCGTGACGCGAACCGTGTCCCTG
>Ga0210086_1001048_pt1 | contig 14725 bp, 11 predicted proteins | sample China_Galinas_PW_3_FD_184867 | JGI IMG/M metagenome (GOLD analysis project Ga0210086, IMG submission 184867) | Wetland microbial communities from San Francisco Bay, California, USA, that impact long-term carbon sequestration - China_Galinas_PWB_D2... | ecosystem: Environmental > Aquatic > Marine... | reverse complement strand
CCGCCAGTCCATCGGATCGCTGAGAATCGGAAACGCCCCGGCGCCGTAGACCGCGGACAACGACCACGGCCACAGCGTCTTGAGCAGGCCATAGCCCCACACCATCGTTGCCGTCCAGATCCTCGTCGTGACCGGCTCGTGCTGGAGCGGGTTCATCAGGTAGTAGACCGGAGGCGGCGTCTCCGTCAGCAGTCCGATCATGCGCGCGTAGAGGACCGCGAACAGCATGACCGGCGGGACGGTCACGGCGAGCACGCCGGGCAGCCTGGCCCGCAGCACGCTACCGAGCCTGGCATCGGGTCGGCTGGGCCAATCCCGAGCGATCCCGACGACGAGGAGGAACGGTGCCCAGGCCAGCGCGCTCTCCTTCGAGCAGAACGCGAGGAACAGGAGCACGGCGGACGTTGCCCAACGCCAGGCTCTGTCCGTCCCGCGCTTGCGCGCGCCGGACTCGTAGACGAGCAGCGCAGCCGCGCCGAGGACGAACGGCAGGATCTCGGCCCTGCCGATGATGTTGGCGACCGCCTCGACGCGGATCGGATGCAGTCCGAACACGAGAGCTCCGAGCAGAGACGGTCCCCGGCCACAGAACAGCCGCAAGACGCGATAGCTCAACCACACCCCGAGCAGGTGAAGCAGCAGATTGACGATGTGCTGCGGAAGGGCCTCGCGGGCTTCGTCGTCGCCGGCGTGCCTGGCGAATGCGTGGTAGACGAGCGCGTAGCTCCACGCGGTCAGCGGCCGGTACATGTAGGACGGCGTCCGCGCCTCCCCGGCGAGGTAGTCGCGGCTGAAGTACTCGGTGACCGGACGGAGCTCGTGGACCATCGGGTTGGGGATGTTCGTGTCGAGAACGGCCTTGGCCAGCACGCGATCGTCCATCGCGAAGCGGTTGCCGAGCGACGGCGCGTAGGCGATCAGCGTGACTGCGAGAACGAGCCACAACAGCAGCGTTGCGCGGCCTCGAGACATCAGGTTCCCGTGACGAGTCCGCCGTCGACGCTCAACACCGCACCGGTGATGTAGCGGGCCTGTTCAGAGGCGAGAAACAGGTACGCGTCCGCGATCTCGTTCGGCTGTCCGAGGCGGCCGACCGGCGTGCGCGCGATCATCCCTTCGAGGAGCTTCTCGGGCACGCTTCGCGCCATCTCGGTCTCGATGAATCCCGGTGCGATCGCGTTGGCCGTGATCCCGTAACGCCCGAGCTCGCGCGCCCACACGCGCGTCATGCCGATGACTCCGGCCTTGGTCGCGACGTAGTTCGTCTGACCGAAGTTGCCGTACAGGCCGACCACCGAGCTGGCGCTGATGATGCGGCCGTAGTGCTGCTCGATCATCGCCGGGACAACGGCCTGGGTGCAGTGGAACACGCCTTTGAGGTTGACCGCGATCACGGCGTCGAAGTCGGCCTCGGACATGGTGCCCGCGATCTCGCCTCCGGTGACCTTGACGAGCTGGGCATCGCGGAGGATGCCGGCGTTGTTGATCAACACGTCGATCCGTCCGTGCGCGGCGAGCGTCTGTGCGACGGCAGCGTCGACCTGGCTGCGATCGGTACAGTCCACGCGCACGAACGTCGCGCGGCCGCCGGCGCGGGTGATCCGGTCCGCCGCCGCGCGCCCGGACTCCTCGTCGATCTCCCAGACCGCGACCTCCGCACCGGACTCGGCGAAGGCGACCGCTGTTGCTTCACCGATTCCCCGGCCGGCGCCCGTGACGACGGTCACGCGTCCCTCGAATGTGATTCTCATGTTTCGGATGCGACGATGGCTTGGCGCTCGATATGCGAGCAGCCAAGATAGCACGAATGCCCACGACTCCATCGCTCGTGCTCTCGCTCGCCTTGTCGGTTCCCGCTGTCGCGTTCGCGCAGGACCCCCGGCCGACGAAACCCACGCCGCCTCACATCGTGATGTTCCTCGCTGACGATCTTGGCTGGAGGGACGTCGGCTACCACGGCGGCACGATCAAGACACCCAACATCGATGCGCTGGCCAAGGCGGGCACGCGGCTCGAGCAGTTCTACGTGCAGCCGGTGTGTTCGCCGACCCGCGCGGCGTTCATGACGGGCCGGTATCCGATTCGGATGGGACTGCAGGTCGGGGTGATCCGTCCGTTCGCGAGCTACGGGCTGCCGCTCGACGAGCTGATGTTGCCGCAGGCGCTCAAGCGCTCGGGCTACGAGACCGCGATCTGCGGCAAGTGGCATCTCGGTCAGTTCAAGAAGGAGTATCAACCGACGCACCGCGGGTTCGACCATCAGTACGGACACTACCTCGGAATGATCGACTACTTCACGCACAAGCGTGACGGTGCCAAGGACTGGAACCGCAACGACGAGCCGCTCGACGAAGTCGGCTACACGACGGAGCTGATCGCCGCCGAATGCGTGCGGATCATCGAGGGCCACGACACGTCGAAGCCCCTGTTCCTCTACGTGCCGTTCAACGCCCCGCACACGCCGCTCGAGGCGCCGAAGCGCTACATCGACATGTACGCCGACGTCACGCCGGTCAGACGCCGGAGGTTCTCCGCGATGGTGACCTGCCTCGACGATGCGATCGGCAAGGTGCTCGCGGCGCTCGAGAAGCGCGAGATGCGCGACAACACGCTCGTGCTGTTCGTGTCCGACAACGGCGGGCCGCGGGCCGCGGACAACGGCCACCTGCGCGGGCGCAAGGGGTCGGTCTACGAGGGTGGGACACGGGTTCCCGCTGTGATCGCGTGGCCGGGCAAGATCGCGGCCGGGGCCGTGGTCGACGAGCCGCTGCACATCGTCGACTTGTTTCCGACGCTGATTCACGTCGCTGGAGGCACGACCGAAGGCAGCAAGCCGCTCGATGGGAAGGACGCCTGGGACACGATCGTCGCCGGGAAGCCGAGCCCGCACGACGACATCCTGCTCAACGTCAACGACCGGCAAGGCGCAGTCCGCGCCGGCAACTGGAAGCTCGTGTACCGCCGCGTCGGCAGGCGAGGCCAGAAGCGCGACTCCTACGAGCTGTTCGACCTCGGCAACGACCCTGGTGAGAAGACCGATCTGTCGCAGCAGCATCCCGACAAGCTGAAGGCGCTAAAGGCCCGGTTGGCAGCCTACGAGGCCGCCGCTGTCCCGTCGAAAGGCGGCCGCGGACCGAAGCCGGCCGGGTTCGTGACGCCGAAACGCTGGGGCCATCGCTGACACGTGTCCGGTCCCCCCGAGCCACCGCCGCTGTTTGCGCGTACGTTCGCGTTCTCGGCGATTCGCGAGAGCCTGAAGGGTCGGCATCTCTTGTGGATGCTCGGCGCATGGGTCCTGCTCCTGCCAGAGCTCCTCGTTGCTCCGTACCAGACGGGGCCGTTCGCCACCTCCCAGCAGGCTCAGCTGTTCTTGACGACCTGTGTGCTGGTCTGGGGCTGGGCCATCGCGGTGTTCGTGCAGGCCGCGGTCGTGCGCGGCTTGTCACCGGCAGCCGAGCGCCCGCGGTTCCCTTGGGCGGCCTTGGCGATGTTGGCCGCGATCCTGGGGCTTGTCGACTCGGTGTTCCACGCGGTGCTTCCGAGCGGCGGCGAGCCCGACGGGAACCCGGGCGCCGCCTGGCTGGCGCTCGCGATTCTCATGTTGCGGGTCGCGACTCAGGTCCTGTTCCTGTTGGCGCCGGCCATCGTAGTCGCCGGTGCGAGGGCCGAGACCGCGCTGCTCGACAGCCTCCGACTCGTGTCGAAGCAGTTCTGGTGGGTGTTCGTCGTGTGGATGTTGCTGACACTTGCAAGCGCCATCCCGTCGTTGCCCGTCGTGATCTATTACGTCTCGACGCTCGCCGAGCAGGCGCCCGACACGCCGGTGCCCGAACCCCCGCTCGCGATCAGCATGGTCTTGCTGACGTCGCAGGCGATCTTCGCGGTGTGCGCCGGGATAGCGATCGCCCGGGCGGTGCCGTTGCTCAGATCGAGGTCGGGCCGCGAGTAGCGGTCACGCCGACTCGTCGTGGCTCATCGCTGCGACGAGCTTCGCGTATTCGCCGCCATGGGCGAGCAGCTGTGCGTGCGGGCCACTCTCGACGATGCGGCCGCCGTCGACGACGAGGATGCGGTCGGCGTTGCGGATGGTCGACAGCCGGTGGGCGATCACGAGCGTCGTGCGACCCGACATCACGAGCTCCATCGCGCGCTGGATCTTGAGCTCGGTCGGCGTGTCGATGCTCGACGTCGCCTCGTCGAGCACGAGGATCTGGGGATCCTGCACGAGGGCGCGGGCGAACGCGAGTAGCTGGCGTTCCCCTTGCGAGAACGTCGCGCCCCGCTCTTCGACACGCTCGTGGATTCCGCCGAGCCGATTGACGACGTCGAGTGCCTGCACGGCTTCGAGAGCTTCGACGACTCGTGATTCCGGAATCGATTGATCCCAGAGCCGGATGTTCTCGAGGATGTCGCTCGCGAACAGGAACACGTCCTGGAGCACGACACCGATCCTGCGCCGGTGGGCCTGCAGGTCGAGCTCACGGATGTCGATGCCGCCGACGCGGACTCGCCCCTTGATCGGGTCACGAAAGCGCGTCAGCAGTTGGATCAACGTCGATTTGCCGGCGCCGGTCGGGCCGACGATCGCGATGTGCCCTCCGGCTGGAATCTCGAAGTCGACATCGGTGAGGACCGGCGTTCCCTTGACGTAGTGGAAGTCGACGTGCTCGAAGCGGATGTCCGCGGCGCCGGGCTCGGGGAGCTTCGGCTCCGCGGCCTTTGGCAGTGTCGACTCGTGGTCGAGGATGTGGAAGATCCGTTCGGCCGACGAGAACGCCGACTGGATCACGTTGTACTTCTCACCGAGCTCGCGGATCGGACTCAGCATCAAGCCGAAGTACAACCAGAACTGCGTGAACTGACCGTAGCTCAAGTCGCCGACCGAGATGTTGAGCCCGCCGCGCCAGAGGATCGCGGCCTGGCTGGCCCCGGTCCCGAAGTCGACGAACGCGAAGAACAGTCCGAACATCAGGACGGTCAGGAGCCACGAGTCGCGGTTCCTGCGGTTGCGCCGCGCGTATTCTTTGTGGACGCGATGTTCCTGGCCGAACAGCCGCGCGACGCGGACCCCCTGCGTGCCCTCGGCGAACCACGCAGTCAGCCGCGCCGTGTTTCCGCGCACCTGGCGGTACGCGGCCCGGGCCTTGTGCTGGAAGATCCACGTGACGGCGATCAGCAGCGGTCCCGCGAACAGCAGGATCACGGCGAGCGGCGGGCTGACCCAGAACAACGCGACCATCAAGCCGATGATCTTGATCAGGTCGATCAGCGTCGCGACGACGCCGGTCGTGAACAGCTCGCTCAGGTTTTCGCAGTCGTTGCTGATCCGGGTCACGAGCCGACCGGTCGAGGTCTTGTCGAAGTAGTCGGGTGCAAGCGACAGGATGTGCTCGAACAGATTGACGCGGAGATCGCGAATCACTTTCTGCCCGGCGCGGGTCGCGATGACGAGCTGGGTGACTTGCCCGAGCAGCATCAGCACCATGACTCCGGCGAACGCGACGAGATACGGCAGGAGCTCGCCGAGCTCGGTCGATTGTCCCTGCATGAACCGGGTGACCGGTCCGTCGATGACCATCCGGACGATCGCTGGGTTGATCAGCTCCAGAACGAACAGGGCGACCAACAACAGGAACGCCAACACGAACAGCCTGATGTGCGGCGCGAGGAACCCCCACAGCCGCTTGGCGTGCTCGCGATCGATCTTGAGCCGGATCTGAGTCTCTTCTTCTTCGTCGAAGTGATAACTCATGAGCTCATGGCTTCCTGCTGCTGTGCCCAGGTCCGGGCATACCAACCATCGCCGGCTGTCAGGCTGTCGTGCGTGCCGCGTTCGACGACTTCACCGCGATCCATGACGAGGATCAGGTCGGCCCCACGCACGGCTTCGAGTCGGTGCGCGATCACGATCGTCGTCTGCCGGCCGGCGCGCGCCGCCATCTTGTCGAGGATCGTCCGCTCGGTCGTTTGGTCGACGGCCGACAACGTGTCGTCGAGCACGAGCACCGGGCGCTTCGTCGCGAGCGCTCGTGCGAGCGAGGCCCGCTGCTTCTGTCCGCCCGACAACGTCACGCCCCGCTCGCCGATGACCTGCGTGACTCCGTCGGGGAACGACTCGACGTCGGGCGTCAACCCCGAGTGCTCGAGCACCTCGTCGAGCACTCCGGCATCCTCGGTGGCGAACAGGACGTTGTGCTCGAGCGTGTCGCCGAACAGGAACGGGTCCTGCGACGCAATCGAGAACTGTTCGCGCAAGATCGGCAGGGACACCGTGAGCACGTCGCAGCCGCCGACGAACAGCGTGTTCGGCGGAGGATTATAGAGCCTGGTCAGCAGGCGGATGATCGTCGACTTCCCGCTGCCGACCGGGCCGACGATTCCGAGCGTCTTGTTGGCGCCCAGCTCGAACGACAGGTCGCGGATCGCCCAGCCTCCGGCCTCGGAATAGCGGAAGCTCAGGCCGCGGGCCTCGATCGCGTTGTCGGGGATCACGATGTTCGGCGTCGGCTCGGGCCCGAGCTCGTCCTCGGTCTTGATCTCGAACACCTCGTCGACGCGATCGGCCGCGGCCTTCGCCCGGTGATAGGTCTGCAGGATCCAGCCCATGATGATCAGGGGGACCGCCAGCTGGTGGAGATACAAGAGCGCCGCGAACAGGTCGTCGATCGCCAGCCCTTCGAAGAGCGCGACCGCGATCACGGCGAACACGCCGAGATTGCCGGAGATCACGAACGCCCCGTGCAGCATGCCGCGGACCTTGGCCATCTCGACCTGGGCCTCGAGGCAGTTGTCCGACAGTCCGGCGAACGCGTCGCGCTCCGACGCTTCGCGCGCGAACGCCTGCAGCACCCGGATCCCGGTGAAGTCCTCCTGCGCCTTCGCGCTGAGGTCGCCCTGCGCGTCCTGGACCGCGCGCGAGCGTCTTGACAGGCGCGGGAAGATGAAGCTCAACCCGAGCGCGAGCAGGGAGAACGCGATCACGACCGTGATGCCGAGCGGGACAGAGATCGAGAAGATCAGCACCAGCGCCGCCGGAAGCTGGATCAGCGTCGCCGTTCCGAAGAACAACGTCGGCCCGGCAACGAACCGCATCAGCTCGAGGTCTTGCGTCGATCGCGACACGAGATCGCCGATGCGCGCCTGATCGAAGAACCGGGCCGGAAGCCGCTGCAGGTGCGCGAACAGGTCGTTGCGCATCTCTTCTTCGATCATGCGTGACAGGCCGACGAGCACGTAGCGGGCTGTGAACCGGACGAACCCGTAGATCGCCGCGAGCCCGAACAGCGTCAGCACGATGTTGCGCCAGAAGTCGGGGTCGAGCGGTTTCGTGTCTCCTGCCATGCCCGACGTCGCGAGCAGAGCCGCCAGCGCCTGGCGCACGACCTGTGGTGTGTAGAGGATCGCTGCCGTGAACAGCGGCGTCATCGACAGCCCGAAGATGAGCCGCCACTTGTGCCGTAGGAGGTACGGGACCAGCCGCCGGAAGCCGAGCCGTCGCTTTGGCTCGACACCGACCGGAGTCGCGATCAGGGGCTGGGGTTCACTCGCCTCCGCCACTCTCGGCTCACTTCAGCGCGCCGAGGCGGCGTTCGTACTCGCGCAGCCGCTCGAGCACGCGGTCGAGCTCGCGCCCGCAGCGCTCGAGGTCGCCGTCCTCGATCGCGTCGGCGACGCCGGGCAGGATCGACGCGGCGTAGCCCGTGCGACGGCCCGGTGCGACGAGCAGGTTGTGATACCACGTGCGGCCGAACAGCCCGGTTTCGTCGATCCACGCCTGACCGAGCCGTGAGAGCGCGCGCGGCGAGCTTTCGCGCTTCTTCTCCGCCAGCTTCTCGATGCGTGCGAGCGTCTCGCCGATGGCCGAACGCTGCTTCGCGAACTGTCCGGCCGGGAGCAGCCGCTCGAGCGCGTCCGCGACGTCGGTGCACATCGGCTTCGGGTCGTACGCACGGTTGTTGCGGTCGGCGACGGTCTCGACGCACTTGATCAGCAGCTTGCTCAGCGCGGCGTGATATCGGAACCCCGGATCGACGCGCTGGCTCATGAACCAATGCGTGTCGAACGCCGAGTGGTACACGCCGGTCCGCCCGCTCAGCGAGAACGCGATGCACGGTGTGCCGAGCCGGTTGATGAAGAACATGAAGTCCGATCCGCCGCCCATCGTGCCGGGGTGCACGGGTCTCCCGCCGCTCAACGGCTCGCCGGTGTCGGGATGGAGGACCTGATCCGCGAGTTGCTGCACGAGCCCGCGCAGCTCGGGAGTCGCCGAGGAGCCGAAGTTCGGGCCGCTGATCGGCGAGTCGGCGTTGATGTAGCACACGAGCTTGTCACGGAGCATCGCTTCGTGCTCTTCGCCGTACTCGGTGCTGCCGATGATCCCGTACTCTTCGCCGTCCCAGGACGCGAACCGGATCGTGTAGTCGGGCTTCCACCCGGCCTTGGCCCTGGCACCCAGGACGGTCGCGACTTCGAGCATGCACGCGGTGCCGCCGGCTGGGTCGATCGCGCCGTTGACCCACGAGTCGCGGTGGTTGCCGAACAGCACGAAGTCGCCGTCCTTGCCCGACTTGCCGGGGAGCACGCCGAACACGTCGCGGATCGTGACGGTCTCCTCCTTGTTGAACACCTTGAACTCGAGCCGCGCGGGTCCCGGTCCCGTGTGGTACGCGAACGGCAGGCCGCCCTGCCACGCGTCGGGCACGCGGGGGCCGGCCATCGACTTCAGGATCGGGGCCGCGGCCTTGTACGGGATCGGCAGGCCGGGGATCTTCGGCAGGCTCTTCGCCGCCTCGCGGCGAATGCGCTTGACGCCGTCGACGGCCGGCTGCCCGGGGGTCAGCGGGTCGCCCGGATAGCGGTAGATGTACAGCGGGCTGCCGCGCTGCACGCCGGTCTCGTTTCGCATCGTTCCGCGCGGGTAGACGTCACCCTTGACGTAGCCGTCGTCGGCCGGGTCGGAGTAGAGCAGGATCGCGGCGGCGCCGTGCTGCTCGGCGAGGTCGACCTTGACGCCGCGGAAGCACTTGCCGTAGCGCGCGAGCACGATGCGACCTCTGACGTCGACGCCGAGCTTTCGCAGTTGCTCGTAGTCGTCGGGCAGTCCGTAGTTCGCATACACGACCAGGGCCGTGAGCTCGGCGCTCTTGGTGTAGGCCAGGTGCGGCGGCACGAGCTTGCCGTTGTACGAGTCGCGGTCCCATTCGAAGCCATGCTCGAACAGGTCGAGCTCGATCGGTTTGTCGGCCAGGAGCTTGAGGCTCGGTTTCCCGACTGGGCGCGAGACCCACACCTTGTACTCGCGCGTCTCGATCTCGAGCCCGGCTTCGAGGAACCGGGCCGCGACGTAGTCGCCGGCGCGCAGGCATTCGTCGCTGCCGGCCAGTCGCGGCGATTGGGTGATCGCGCGGTGGAAGTCGCGAAGCCGGGTCGTGCTGACCTTGGCGGCTTCCTGGGCGATGGCTGGGAGCGTCGTGCCGGCGGCCGCCAGCACGACCGAGACGAGACGGAGGCGGGTCATGTTCAGCTCATGTTGACGGTGCTGACGCGAGCGGCGAGTTGGCCGGCGACGGAGCGGAAGCAGGCGGCGATCGGGCCGTCCGGCGCGGCCACCGTGACCGGCTTGCCGGTGTCGCCGCCCGATCGGACCGACGGATCCAGCGGGATCCGCCCGAGGATCGGGATCTCGAACTGCTCGGCGATCTTGTCGCCGCCGCCCTTGCCGAAGACGTCGAGCACGACCTCGAACCGGCCCCCGTCACCGATTTCGGTCGTGATCGGGCCGTCGGGGCCGAACATCTCGACCCGGGTTCCGGCCGCCGCGCCGTGGACGTTGCCGGTCAGGGTCAGTCCGGCCATGTTCTCGACGATGCCGAGCACGGGCACGTTGACCTGCCTGAACATGTTGATCGCCTTCTTGACGTCGAGGACGCTGACGTCCTGCGGAGTCGTGACGACGATCGCACCCATCAGCTGCGACTGCTGGGCGAGCGACAGCTGGGCGTCGCCGGTGCCCGGCGGCAGGTCGACGACGAGGTAGTCGAGCTCGCCCCACTCGACGTCGAACAGGAACTGGCGGATCGCGCCGTGCAGCATCGGGCCGCGCCAGATCACGGGCTGGTCCTCCTTGACCATGAAGCCCATCGACATGACCTTCAGACCGTGGACCTCGAACGGGAGGATCCGCTGGCCCTGGACCTGTGGCTGACCCGAGAGGCCGAGCATCAGTGGGACGTTGGGCCCGTAGACGTCGGCGTCGAGCAACCCGACCGTGGCGCCGGTCTGCGACAGCGCGAGCGCGAGGTTGACGGCGACCGTCGACTTGCCGACGCCGCCCTTGCCCGACGACACGGCGAGGATGTTCTTGAGGCCGGGGACCGCGTCCTTGGCCAGCAGCGGATTGGACGCCACGACGTTGCTCGCCATCTCGACCTCGACGGACGTGACGCCGGGCACGGCGCCGACGAGCTCCCTCGCCTGGTTCTTGAACTCTTCCTTCACCGGGCAGGCCGGAGTCGTCAGCTCGATCACGAAGCGGACGTTGCCGCCGTCGATGACGAGGTTCTTGACGAACCCGAGCGTGACGATGTCCTTGCCGAGGTCGGGGTCTTGGATGCCCTTGAGGGCGTCGAGGATGGCTGCTTGTTCGGGAGTTCCGGTCGTCATGTCGGGCCTGATCGGGGTGGGTCGGCGAGAAGGGGGAGGAGCTACTTAGGGCGGCTTCACGGCCGGTGTCAAGTCTGGCCCCACGAGGTTCAAGAGATCCGGTATCCTTGCGCCATGAAGTGCCCTCTGTATCAAGTCGATGCGTTCGCATCGGGTTACTTCACGGGGAATCCCGCCGCCGTCTGCCTCGTCGACGAATGGCCGTCGGACTCGTTGATGCAGGCCATCGCGGCCGAGAATCAGCTCTCGGAAACCGCGTTCGTGCGCGAAGGCACCGGCTCGTGGGGCCTCCGTTGGTTCACGCCCGAAACCGAAGTCGACCTCTGTGGCCACGCGACCCTCGCGTCGGCCTACGTTCTGTTCCGCTACCGGGTTCCACGCACCGAGAAGGTGACGTTCGAGACCAAGAGCGGCGAGCTCTACGTGACCCGAGAGCGCGATGGCCTGATCGCGATGGACATGCCGACGTGTCGCGCCGAACCGTGCGAGGAGCCGGTCGGAATGCGCGATGCGCTCGGCGCCGAGCCGTGCGATGTCCTGGCCGCGACGCGCGACTACCTCGTCGTGCTCGACTCCGAGAAGGAGCTGCGCGAGCTGGTCCCGGACTACCGGCGGATCGCCAAGCTCGACAAGCTCGGGGTGATCGTGACCGCGCGTGCGAGCGGCTACGACTTCGTCTCGCGGTTCTTCGCGCCGAGCGTCGGCGTGCTGGAGGACCCCGTGACCGGGTCGGCCCACTGCACGCTCACGCCCTACTGGGCCGAGCGGCTCGGCAAGAACGAGCTGACCGGCTTCCAGGCCAGCAAGCGCGGCGGCAAGGTCCACTGCACCGAGATGGGCGATCGCACGCGGGTCGCCGGCCAGTGCCAGCTGTTCCTCCAAGGGACGATTCTGGTCGGCTGAACAATTCGTCTCGGGGACGATTGGTGCCACGACGGGGTCAAATGGAACAATTCGTCTCGGGGACGATTGGTGCCATCTGCCGGGTGCATTAGGCTCCCACGGTGCCCGAGTCGTTCGTCTCCCCGTTTCCCTACGAGGTCCCGGAGTCGCTGCACGGTGAGAAGGCCGATGCGGTGCTCGAGGTCGCGTTGCCGAAGATCCGCCGGACCGCGCTGCGCCGGCTGATTGCCAACGGGCAGGTGTTCGTCAACGGCCGTCCGCTCGACCGGCCGCGAAAGCTGCGGGCCAACGACCAGATCGATCTCGACCCGGCTGTCGATCTCAGCCGGTTGCCACGGATCCGCGAGAAGCGGCTCGCCAAGCCCGAGACGCTGTTCGAGGACGCGGCCTGCCTCGTGATCGCCAAGCCGTCCGAGCTCGCGAGCGTTCCCGACCGTCACGGCGAGGCGAGCGTGCACGGGATGCTCGGGGAGTGGTTCGGCGACGTCGACCTGCGCTTCGTCCACCGCCTCGACCGCGGGACGAGCGGCGCGCTGCTCTTGGCCAAGGGGCGGGACGCCGCCCGTGCGCTCGAGGTCCAGTTCCGCGAGCGCCGGGTCGAGAAGCACTACTTCGCGCTCGTCCACGGCCAGCCGCCCACCGACGAGTTCGCGTGCGACGTCCCGATCGGCCGGACGATCCGCGGCGGCAGGGTCAAGGCGGGCGAAGCCAAGGGCTCGCGCGAGGCCCACACGGCGTTCATCGTGCTCGAACGGTTCCGTGGCTACGCGCTGCTCGAGGCGCGGCCGACGACCGGGCGCATGCACCAGATCCGCGTGCACCTCAAATGCCTGCGACTCCCGCTCGCCGTCGACCCGATGTATGGCGGTGCCAAGGCCTTGTGGCTGAGCCAGATCAAGCCCGGCTACCGGGCCCACGGCACGGAGCAGCCGCTGATCGACCGGCTGGCGCTCCACGCCCACCGGCTCGTCTTCGTTTCCCCGGCCGGTAGCCGGGTCGAGGTCTCGGCCGAGCTCCCGAAGGACTTCAGAATCACCCTGGAGAAGTTGCGACGCTTCGCAAGTGTTGGCGCCGGCGACCGTCGCACGTGAGACGATGCCTCAGCCGGGATAGAGCGTCTCACGAGGACAGTGGATCTGCTATCTTGGCTGGCCGTCGCCAGCTGTCAGACCAACGAACGAGAACCAGGCTCGCCATGGCAAAGCACCCCTCTCCACGAAGCCGTCGTTTGGGCCTTCAATCCGCTTTCTTGATCGCGATCTGCTCGCTCGGGTCGTGCGCAAGCTCTCACGTCATTCGCTGGTCCCAGGGGCGCGAAAGCCTGTTCGAACAGCCGGCGGATAGCCGCGCCCCCTACGAATACCCGGCGTCGGTCCTGTTCTCGCTGCCGATCGCGTTCGTGTGGGACGTCGGCACGTGGCCGTTCCAATGGCTCTGGGGGGTGTATCCGTTCGGGTCGGCGATGGCGCCCGAGGAGGACACCGGCGAAGAGATGCCGAACCCGGGCCGCGTATCCGACAAGGTCATGAGCGAGAAGCCGAAGGCCCCCAAGAACGGCGGCGGCAACTGAGCGAGCTTCCCCGAACCGAGCTGCCGCACCCGGACAGCCGGGACATGGATCGCATGTCGTGTGCGCAGCTGGCCGAGCTGTTCGCCCGCGGCGATCGCGAGGTCTTCGCGGCCATCGATGCCGGGGTGCTCGATCGCGCGAGCGCGCTCGCGCACCGGATCCGGTCCCGGCGCCCGCCGCGTCTGGTCCTGGCCGGCGCCGGAACCAGCGGACGCCTCGCCTGGCACCTGTGCACGGTCCACCGCGACCGGGCGATGGCCAAGGGTATCGAACCGAGACCGTGGATCGCCGGTGGCGCGCCGGCGCTCGTGCGCTCGGTCGAAGGCGCGGAAGACGATACCGGCGCGGCCCTGGAGTCGCTGGCGCGCGAGATCGGCGCCCGCGACGGCTTCCTGCTCGGGATCAGCTGCGGGCTGTCGGCACCGTGCGTCGCGGCCGGACTCGTCGCGGCCACTCAGCACGGCGCGGGCGCCGCGGTGTTCGGGACCAACGCATGCTCTCGGGCCCGAGAGGACTCGTTCCCCGAGATCCCGGGTGGCTTCCGTGGCGTCGTCGAACGGCTCGCGGCGCGGGGCGACTGGTACGCGCTGGTGCCTGCCGTCGGGCCCGAGCTCGTGACCGGGTCGACGCGGCTCAAGTGCGGCACGGCGACCTGGGTCGTCCTCGACGCGGTCCTGTTCGCGGCGTTCGGGGACTCCGACGACGTGCGCAAGACGATTACAGAGCGGACCGCGGTCCACCGCGAGTCGGCCGAGCGCGTCGCGCATGCGACCTGGCTTCCCGAGGTGCTGGAGCTGGCCGGCGACACGCTGCGCGGCGGCGGCCGGATCGTGTATCTCGGTGCCGGTGAGACCGGTGTCGCGGCCGTGCTCGACGCGAGCGAGTGCCCGCCGACGTTCGGCGCGGGCTTGGATCAGGTCCGGGGCTTCCTTGCCGAGGGATGGCAGGCGTTCGGGGTCGAGTCAGCGGGGCTGCCGGCAATCGACTGGCAGCAGTTCGCCGGCGAGGTGGGCGGGACGCTGAGCGACCGCGATCTCGTCGTGGACGTCGGGGACCGGGCCGCGATCGACACGTCCGGGGCACAACGGCGCACGCTGCCGGTCACGACGTTCCTCGAAGCCAAGCTGGTGCTGAACGCGATCTCGACGAGCGCCTTCGTACGGGCCGGGAAGGTGTTCGGCAACCGGATGATCGACGTCCAGATCACGAACACGAAGCTGTTCGAGCGGGCCGTGCGGATCGTCTCGGACCTGGGCGGCGTTCCGCGCGACGAAGCGCTGCGCTGTCTCGTTGCCGTCATCTACGGCGAGGACCCGCCGGCCACCGCTCGCTTGCGGTTGCCGATCGACTGTCACGTCGGCCAGGGGCCGCCGCAGACGGTTCCGCTGGCGATCCTCGTGGCCGCGGGTCTGCGCCTGCAAGCCGCCCGGCGGGCTCTGTCCGACGAGCCGGTCGTCCGGCTCACCCTCGCGGCGCACCTCGATCGAGCCGAGTGAGCGCGCGCGCGTAGTCCTCGGGGCGGTTCAGGTTGAGGAACGCGTCGAGCTCTGGATCGACACGGACCAGCTCCGCCTCCGTGACCCGGTCGGG